>Ga0302326_10018253_pt1 | contig 14550 bp, 10 predicted proteins | sample Palsa_T0_3_FD_202264 | JGI IMG/M metagenome (GOLD analysis project Ga0302326, IMG submission 202264) | Peat permafrost microbial communities from Stordalen Mire near Abisko, Sweden - Palsa_T0_3 | ecosystem: Environmental > Terrestrial > Soil > Palsa > Peat permafrost | place: Sweden: Abisko... | reverse complement strand
GCGCCGTCGTCGCCGACCACGACCAGCTCGGCACCCGCTGGCTCTACGCCGACCAGCCGGTGCCGGTGCTGGTGACCGGGAACGAGACCGACAACGAGCGTGTGTTCGGCTCGCCCAACGACTCGCCGTACGTCAAGGACGGCATCGAACGGGCCGTCGTGCACGGCGAGAACGGAAAGGTCAACACCGGCGGCAGCGGGACCAAGGCGGCGCTCCACTACGTCCTGACCGTCCCGGCCGAGGGCAGCGCGACGATCCGCCTGCGACTGACCGACACGCAGCCGGAGTACGCCTTCGGCGACTTCGACCAGCTGATGAGCGCCCGCCGCGGCGAGGCGGACGAGTTCTACGCCGGCGTGCTGGCCGGGGACCTGTCCGACGACGAGCGGATGATCAGCCGCCAGGCGCTGGCCGGCATGCTCTGGTCCAAGCAGTACTACAGGCTCGACATGGAGCGGTGGCTGACCGACCACGGCTCCGACCCGGTGCTGCCCGACCCGGGACTGCGCAATCACGAGTGGCAGCACCTGATCTCCTCCGACATCATCTCCATGCCGGACAAGTGGGAGTACCCCTGGTTCGCGGCGTGGGACCTCGCCTTCCACGCGATCGCACTCTCGGCGGTCGACATGCCCTTCGCCAAGCAGCAGCTCAAGCTGCTGCTTGATACCCGCTACCTGCACCCGAACGGGCAGCTGCCCGCCTACGAGTGGAACTTCAGCGACGTCAACCCGCCGGTGCACGCCTGGGCCTCATGGTTCGTCTACTCGATGGACAAGGCCAGGACCGGGCGCGGCGACCGCGTCTTCCTGGAAAGCACGTTCCAGAGGCTCATGCGGAACTTCGGCTGGTGGCTGAACCGGAAGGACGCCGACGACCGCAACATCTTCCAGGGCGGGTTCCTCGGCCTTGACAACATCGGCGTCTTCGACCGCAGCGCCCCGCTGCCCGGCGGCGGTCGCATCGACCAGGCCGACGGCACCGCGTGGATGTCGCTGTTCAGCCAGAACCTGCTCCAGATGGCGGTGGAGCTCGGCCGCGAGAACCCGGTCTACCAAGAGCAGGCGCTGGCGCTGCTGCAGAACTGGGCCTGGATCGCCGCCGCGACCAATCATGTCGGACCCGACCAGGTGGGCCTGTGGGACGAGGAGGACGGCTTCTTCTACGACGTGCTCAGGCGCCCCGACGGCAGTTCGGTCCCGCTGAAGGTGCGCTCGGTCGTCGGGCTGATGCCGCTGGTCGCCGCGACCGTCATCACCGCCGCCTCGCGGCAGGAGTTCCCGCAGCTGACCGAGAGCGCCGTCGGGTTCCTTGAGCAGCACCCGGCGCTGGGCGCGGCGCTGCCGGAACGGGGCCGGCAGGCGCACGAGACCGGCCCGCTGCTGCTGGCCATGTTCAACGAGGAGCGGCTGCGCCGGATCCTGGCGCGGATGCTTGACGAGGAGGAGTTCCTCGGCCCGCACGGCATCCGCGCGATCTCCCGCTGGCACGCCGAGCACCCGTACGTCCTGGACCTGGAAGGCCAGGAGTACGGCGTCGGCTACCTCCCGGCCGAGTCCGACACCGGCATGTTCGGCGGCAACTCCAACTGGCGCGGACCGGTCTGGATGCCGATCAACATCATGCTCATTCGCGGCCTGCTGCAGCTCTACGGGTACTACGGCGACGGGTTCACGGTCGAATGCCCGACCGGCGCTGGTCAGCAGCGGAACCTGTACCAGATCGCCAATGAGATCAGCGAACGGCTGATCGGGGCCTTCCGCCGGGACACCGACGGGCGCCGCCCGGTCCACGGCGGCGAGCCGCTGCTGCAGACCGACCCGCACTGGCGCGACCTGGTGCTGTTCTACGAGTACTACCACGGCGACAACGGCGCCGGGATCGGCGCCAGCCACCAGACCGGCTGGTCGGGCACGGTCGGGGTGCTGCCGCTGCTCTTCCGCGGCCGCCGCAAGCTGGACCAGAGCGGGTGGGTCCCCGCACCGCGGGCCGGGGAAACCACGCCGGCCCAGCAGGCGGCGGTGACGCGATGACCGGCTGGCCCGACATCCCCGTCATCTACGAGGTGAACACCGCCGTCTGGCTGGCCGAGCTGACGCGGGCGGCGGGGGTGCCGGTGACCCTGGGCAGCGTGCCCGACTCGGGCTGGGACGCGATCACCCCGGCCGGCGTCGACGCGGTCTGGCTGATGGGCGTCTGGGAGCGCAGCCCGGCCGGCCTCCAGCTGGCCCTGGCCAATGCGGCGCTGCTGCAGTCGTTTCGTGACGCCCTGCCCGACCTGGAGCGGCAGGACATCATCGGATCGCCCTACTGCGTCCGCCGCTACGCGGCCGACCAGCGCTTCGGCGGCCCGTCGGGGCTGGCGGCGGCGCGCGCGGCGCTGGCCGCCCGCGGGGTGCGGCTGATCCTGGACTACGTGCCCAACCACGTCGCGCCCGATCACCCCTGGGTCACCGAGCACCCGGAGTTCTTCGTCCAGGGCGGCGAGGACGACCTTGCGTCCGATCCGGGCGGCTGGCTGTCGGTCGGCGGGCACGTGCTCGCGCACGGCCGTGATCCCTACTTCCCGCCCTGGCCGGACGTCGTGCAGCTCAACGCGTTCGCCCCGGCCGCCCGCGCGGCGACCGCGCAGACGCTGGCGGACATCGCCCGCCAGTGCGACGGCATCCGCTGTGACATGGCCATGCTGATGTTCAACGACATCGTCGCGCGAACCTGGGGGAGCCGGGCCGGGCAGCGGCCGGAGGATGAATTCTGGCCCGCCGTCATCGCCGAGCTGCGCGCCCGGCACCCGGAGACCGTGCTGATCGCCGAGGCGTACTGGGACACCGAGTGGACGCTGCAGCAGCAGGGCTTCAGCTTCTGCTACGACAAGCGGCTCTACGACCGGATCATCGAGCAGGACCCGCCCGCGGTGCGCGGGCACCTGCTCGCCAACCTGAGCTACCAGTCGCGCCTGCTGCGCTTCCTGGAGAACCACGACGAGCCGCGGATAGCCGACACGCTGCCCGCCGTCCTCGCGCGCGCGGCCGCGGTCACGATCGCGACGCTGCCGGGCGCGACCCTGTGGCACGAGGGACAGTTCGAGGGGCGCCACGTCCGCCTGCCCGTCTTCCTCGCCCGCCGGCCCGACGAGCGGCCCGACCAGGAACTGGCGGCCTGGTACCGCGACCTGCTGCACAAGGTCGCCGAGCACGCCGTGCGAACTGGGTCCTGGCAGCTGCTCCTGGCCGACGGCTGGCCGGACAACCAGTCAAGCCGCGACCTGATCACCTGGGTATGGACGCACGAGCAGGCCGACGCGGACAGAGTCCGCGGGCACCTGGTCGTGGTCAACCTGTCCGCCGCGCCCGCTCAGGCCCAGATCCCGCTCCCGTGGCCGGACCTGCCCGGCCGCGACTGGCAGCTCGACGATCTGTTCAGCGGCGAGACCTTCACCCGAGACGGCGCCGGCCTCGCCAACCCCGGCCTCTACGTCGACCTCCAGCCCGGCCAGTTCTACCTCCTAGCGGTGCGCTGACCCAGCGTGATCCGGCCGTGCGCGCCGCCGGCAGCGCAGTGGTCGGCAGCGCCGCCCACCCGGCTGGGCGGGGTTCGGGCTCTGCCTGCAAGGCCCGCGACCCCACGCGTCTCAATCCACCCAAGCATCCTCAGGGTTCTTGCCGAGCTGCGCTCGCGTCTCTGGTCCCGCTCGGCCCTGCGCAGGGTCCCGTTACCGTTATCGTGTGCCCTTTGGTGCTCTATATGACTCGAACAGCACACAATCGTGACAATAGGGTGATTTATCCGAATCTGGCGCCGACATCTCGCTGCTCAGCAGCCTCTCCCGCAGCGTAAGCGGTCCGGCCTCACTCCGAGCGCGCTTCGTTTCCGTCGGCCGAGTCACCGGTCGGCGGGTCTTGCCTGGCCGGGCCCCGGTAGGCGCTGACCAGGCGGGCGACCAACGTGACGAGGAAGATCTGGCCGGTCAGCGCCTCCAGCACCGCGACCGCGCGGCCGAAGCTGCCTGCGGCGGTGAAGTCGCCGTAGCCCAGCGTGGTCAGAGTGGTGAAGCTGAAGTACTGGTAGGTGCGGATGTTGGCCGGCTCGCTGTTGACGAAAAAGTCGGCGCCGCGCCAGCGTGCGGTGGGGGAAGTCGGTGTTCCGCAGCGCGAGGAGCGTCACCGCGACAACGAGACCGAGTTGGCCGGCCTGGCCCGGCTGGTCGCTGGCGAGCGCCGACAGCAGGTAAAACGCGATCAAGGCGATCAGCAGCAGGCCGTACCGGCGTGGCCGGCCGATCGGTTCGCCCGCTCGCATCAGCGCATTACTTCGCGGTAAATAGCAGGCCGCCCACGGCGTTCGTCCCTGCAGTCGACGTCATCCTGCTGCCAGAACGCGGTGACTGGCCGCCCCACGAGCCGGATGTAACGTCGGCCGGCTAGCGGTGCCCGGCCGCCTGGCGCTGCCCCGATGGCTGCTCCTTGAGCCAGACGTCCAGGCCGGCGCTGGTCGCGTGCTTGACCGCGGACCAGTGCTGCCGCGCGAGGTCGCTTGGCGGTACGTCCATCTGCTGCACCCGCTGCCGCAGGGCCGCCATCAGCGCCGTCCCCGCCACCACGGCGCCCGCCAGCGCGAGGGCGCCGCCGACGCCAAGCAAGATGCCCCCGGCTCGGATCTGTCCCATGTTGACCTGGATCTTTGACGGCGGGGCGACGCCGGGATTCACGTGGACGGTCCTTGGATTAGTCACCATGGCGGCAGCGTCCCATGCCGCGACGGCTCGGACATCGCCCACAGAGAGTGAGATCGCCGAGCTGGCCCGGCCGCGCCTGCGGTCGAGCCCCCGATCGCCGCGGCGCGAGCTTAACCGAGGTACTTGATGCGTTCCGCATGGTCGTAGGTGGACTCCGGGTTGCCGCGCACGAACTCGTCCAGCTTCTCCGCGTCCTCGCCCACCAGGATGCGCCAGGCGCCGGACCGCACCCCGTCGAGGATGATCGTGGCCGCCTCGGCCGCCGTCGTCGGGGCGCCGTCGCGCCAGTCGGCGTTCGCCTGCTCGATCTCGGCGCTGTCGGTGACGCCGAAGGCGCGCATCGAGTTGCCGACGATGTTCGTGGCAATGTACCCCGGCATCACCAGCACGGCGCGGACGTGCGACGCGTTCGACCGCAGGTCCTCGATCAGCGACTCGGTGAACCCCTTGACCGCGAACTTCGCCGTGCTGTAGGCGGTGTGCGGCCAGGCCGGCCCGAGCGACGCCCAGAAGCCGTTGACGCTGCTCGTGTTCACCAGCACCCCCTTGGGGCTCGCGATGAGCAGCGGCAGGAACGCCCGCGCGGTGTAGTACACGCCCCACCAGTTGACCGCGAAGACCCGCTCCCACTGCTCGCGCGGGTCGTTGATGAAGCTGCCGCCGCCCCCGATCGCCGCGTTGGCGAAGACCAGGTCCACATGAGAGGCCGCATGGGCCGCCAGCGCCTCGTCCCGGAACCGCAGCACCGCCGCCTCGTCGGACACGTCGCACTGGTGCACGCTGATGGCGGCGTCCCCGGCCGCGCCGGCCGCCGCCAGCTCGCTGGTCTCGGCCAGCGATTCGGCGTTGAGGTCGCAGGTCGCGACCGAGCAGCCCTCGGCCGCGAGCTGGCGGACCAGTTCCCGCCCCATGCCGGAGCCGCCGCCGGTGACAATCGCGAGCTTCCCGTCACACGAGTCCATCCGCTCAGCGTAACCGGGGCGACCTCGCCCGACTAGTTTTCCGCCCCCGGCTAGGGAAGCGTCTCGCGCCAGCGGCTGGTGATCGGCAGCCGGCGGTCGCGGCCGAAGTTCTTGACGGTGATCTTCGGACCCGGCGGGTACTGGCGGCGCTTGTACTCGGCCAGGTCGACCAGCCGGATCACGCGGGCGACAAGCGCCGGGTCGTGCCCGGCGGCGATCAGCGCGGCCGACCCCAGGTCCTTCTCGACGTAGTCATCGAGCAGCGCGTCGAGCACCTCGTACTCCGGCAGCGAGTCGGTGTCGAGTTGTCCAGGGGCGAGCTCGGCCGACGGCGGCTTGGTGATCGAGTTGGGCGGGATGGGCGGGGTCGCACCGGTCCGTTCTGCCTGCTCGTTGCGCCACCTCGACAGGTCCCACACGAGGGTCTTGAGCACGTCCTTAATCGGGCCGAAGCCGCCCGCCGAGTCGCCGTAGAGGGTGGAGTAGCCGGTCGCGATCTCGCTCTTGTTGCCGGTCGTGAGCACCAGGTGCCCCTCGGCGTTGGAGAGCGCCATGTCGATCACGCCGCGCACCCGGGACTGGAGGTTCTCGGCCGGCAGCCCGGCGGCTGGGAAGCCCTCGCCAAGCCCGGCCCTGAAGGCGTCGACGATGTCCTGGATCGCGATCGTCCGCGCGTTCACGCCCTGCCGCTTGACCAAGTCCTCGGCGTCGGTCACCGAATGACCGGAGGACCAGCGGCTCGGCATCAGGACCACGTGCACGTTCTCTGGCCCGATCGCGTCGGCTGCGATCGTCGCGGTCAGGGCCGAGTCGATCCCGCCCGACAGCGCCAGGATGACCGAACGGAACCCGTTCTTGCGCACGTAGTCCGCCGTCCCCAGCACCAGCGCCGCGTAGACCTCGGCCAGGTCATCCAGCCGCGGCCAGAACGGTCCTCCTTGCACGGGGGGGCTGCCCGCCCCCCCGTATCCCCCCTGGCCGGTCTGCTCGCCCGCCGCGTCGGTGATGATCACCTTCTCCGGGCCGAGGCCCGCAACGCCCGGCCCCGACGAGCCCGGCCCCGAGGCGCTCGCGCCCAACTCCGAGCCCGTGCCGGAAACAGTGCCCGCCCCGGACGCGGCCGCGGCGTCGAGCGCTTCCGGGATATCCGGCAGCGACACCCGCTCGATCGTGATCACGGTCCCGTCCCCGGCGTCGGCGACCTCGCCCGACGTTTCCGAGGCGGTTCCTTCCCGGGGGGAGGACCCCCCGTACCCCCTGCTGCCCGCCGCCGCGGGCAGGTACAGGTCCGCGACGATCAGCGCCTCCTCGAACTGCGGCCCGCGCGCCAGCAGATCGCCGCCCGCCGAGACGAGGATCGAGTCCCCGTCGAAGACAAGCTCGTCCTGCCCGCCGACCAGGTTGCAGTAGGCGAGCGCCGCCCCGGCCTCCCGCGCCCGCCGCTGGCACAGCTCGAGCCGGACGTCGTCCTTGCCCCGCTCGTAGGGTGACGCGTTCGGCACCACCAGCAGCGGCGCCCCCGCCTGGCGGCACACCGCCACCGGGCCGCCGTCCTGCCACAGGTCCTCGCAGATCGCGACCGCGATGTCAACCGCCTCGCCACCCGCGACCGGAACCCGGAAAACCGGCAGCGTGTCGCCTGGCACGAAGTACCGGTACTCGTCGAAGACGCCGTAGTTGGGCAGGTGGTGCTTGGCGCTGGTGATCACGACCCGCCCGCCGTGCAGCACCGCCGCCGCATCGAGCGGCGCCCCGGCCGGGACCCCGGTCCGGGCCGCGAGCCCGGCCCGCCGGTCCAGGTACCCGACGACCACGGCGACCCCGCCCAGCCCCTCGACGCCCAGCCGCTCGGCCACGTCCCGCAGGGTGGCGATCGACGCCTCCACGAACGACGTCCGCAGCGCCAGGTCCTCCACCGGGTACCCGGTCAACGCCATCTCCGGGAACACCACGACGCGCGCGCCTCTCCCGGCTGCGCGCCGCGTCCACTCCACGATGATCTCGGCGTTCCCCGCCAGATCCCCGACCGTCGTGTTCACTTGCGCAAGGGCAATCCGCAGCGTAGGCACACCCCCAGCTTAGGTTCTGTGCTCCCCCTGCTCGCCGCCGGGCGCTCGAAGCCCTTTGGCTCGCAGGGATGCTTCCCCTGCTCGCCACCGGGCGCTCGAAGCCCCTGCCCTCTCCCTCGTCAGACGCTCCCTGGTGCTCGTCACAGGCAGACATTAACGGACAGTAACTAAATCACCCCGTTGAGGTGAACAAAAGATTAACGAGCCGTTCTCGTTTCTCACCCTGTGAGGATGATGCCCCGGCGGGCCGCGCGCGGTGGGATCAACGGCATGGCGATAAGAACATTGGTGACCCGTGATCAGCCCGGGCATGGCTGGACGGTGGTGCTCCGCCGTCAGCCGGTCCGCATCGTGGACGGCCGCCCGGAAGGCGGCTATACCGACGCGTTTGAGATCGTCTGCTGCGACTGCGGTGACCATCCTGACCTGGATTACTCCGAGGTCGCGCTGGAGCTTCGGCGGGTCCGCGGTCCGTACTCGGTCGCGGACGGCATCGCCGCGTACGTAGCGCACGTCGGGCGCTACCACCAGCCGACGTCGGCCGGCCGCCTGGAGCCGGCCGCCGCGGGCGGCCCGCAGCCGTCCCCGGTCAGGTCGTGTGCGCTTCCGGCTGTCTCTGTGTGAACCAAGCGCGCGTCTAGGCGGGATTTTGTTTAAATAGATATTCACGAAAAACCGTGATCGGTCTCTTTCTCGGCCGCTCCGCTAAGCGCGAGTGGCGGGCGCACTCGCTGTGGCCGCTGAGACTGGAAAGCCATTGCCTGGCTGGGATTTCCTGAAGTTTCAGGAATATCACTACATGTCCGTGTTACGGTGACAAGCCTTAAGGCGTTATGAATCAATGGCTGGTCACGCCAGGGGGTTTCGGCAGCCGCAAGACGGCAGTGCGTTGAACTAAATCTGATGTTTAGTTCTGTGCGTTTCTGCGGGTGGACGGGCGGGCGCCCCCTCCGTGCTCTTCACGTGTGAGGCGCTATGGCAGTCTTGCGGCGGCCTGTCCGCTCCCGGCCCATCCGAGTGTTCCTGATCAGCATGTTCGCCATCCCGCTGGTGTCCTTGACGGTGCTGTGGGCATTCGCGGCGAGCATCACGATCCGCAGCGCCATCAACGACCACGACTTCAACGTCAGCGTGGCGGCCCTCGATAAGAGCGCCGGCGGACTCTCGACCGGGCTGCCCACGGAGCGGGAAGAGACCTACCTGTGGCTGATGAGCGGCCGGAAGTCTTCCAAGGCGGGCCTGCTGGCGACCAGGGCGCTCGTGGACAAGGCCATCCCGGCCGACGAGAGCGCGCTGCGCTCCTTTGAGGGCCTGCTCTCCGCGAGTACCAGGTCGGAGCTGAACGACTTTTTCGCGAGCCTGGGAAAGATCGGCAGCATCAGGGCCGCCGCCGACTCCGGCGCCCTGAGCCCGCTGGCTGCGTTCCAGGCGTACGACGGCATACTCGATGCTGAGTATCAGTTCTACAACGCCGGCATCCAGGACAAGGGCGCCGCCCTCACCGGAGACGCGGTCGGTGTGTCCGACGCGGCCTACGCGCTCGAGATGGCCAGCAGGGAAGCCACGCTGGTGGCAGGCGCGCTGGTCGATCGCGGCCAGCTCAGCGCCACCGCCCGACAGCAGTTCATCAGCGCCGTCGGCAGTCGGCGGGTGCTCATGGGCCAGGCGCTCGCCTTGCTCGCGCCCGAGTTTCGCGCCGGGTACCTGGCCGTCGACAGCGCACCGGATTACCAGCGCTTCCAGGCGATGGAAGATCAGATCTCGGCCAGCACGGGCAGCGGGCCGATCCCGGTGAATCCCGTTGCCTGGGAGTCGGCCTCGGGGGCCTACCTCGCCGCCCTCGGGCTCGCCTCGGACCATGAGGCCGTGCAGTTGGCGGCGGTGGCGGGGTCGCAGAGCAGCGGACTGCTCACTGAGGCCGTCCTCGTCGGCGGCCTTGGCCTGCTCGCGGTCGTCGTATCGATCTTCCTGCTGGTGTGGTTCGGCCGCAAGGTCACCGGTGACCTGACCCGGCTGCACGGCAGCGTCCGCGCCATGGCCGAGGAACGGCTGCCGCGCGTGGTTGAACGGCTCAGCCGCGGCGAGGACGTGGACGTTCTGGCCGAGTCGCCGCCGCCCGACAGCAGCACGATCGAGGAGGTCTCCCAGATCGCGACGTCGTTCGCCACCGTGCAGGGGGCGGCCGTCGCCGCCGCGGTCGAGCAGGCACGGCTGCGCAAGGGGATCAACCGGGTCTTCCTCAACATCTCCATGCGCAACCAGTCCCTGCTCCACCGGCAGCTGGGCATGCTGGACGGGATGGAGCGCCGGACCAGCGACCCGGCCGCGCTGGCCGACCTGTTCCGCCTCGACCATCTCACCACCCGCATGCGCAGGCACGCCGAGGGCCTGATCATCTTGTCGGGGGCCACCCCCGGTCGCGGCTGGCGTGACCCGGTTCCCGTCGTCGACGTCCTGCGCGCCGCGGTCGCCGAGGTCGAGGACTACGTCCGGGTCGATGTGGTCAGCGAGTCACCCGACCTGGTGGCGGGGACCGCCGTCAACGACATCATCCACCTGGTGGCGGAGCTGGTCGAGAATGCCACCGTCTTCTCCCCGCCCAACACCCGGATCGAGGTCAGGGCGGACCGGGTGGGCACCGGCCTGGTCGCGGAGGTCGAGGACCGTGGCCTTGGCCTGTCCGATGACGAGATCACCGACATCAACCGGCGCCTCGCCCGCCCGCCCGAGTTCGACCTGGTGAACAGCGAGAAGCTGGGCCTTTTCGTGGTCAGCTCGCTGGCCGCGCGGCACAAGATCCGGATCTCGCTCCGCCGGTCCGCCTACGGCGGCACGACCGCCATCCTGGTATTGCCCTTCGGCGTGATCGTCCGGGAGGAAGAGGCCGAATCCCTCGGCGGCCGTTCAGGCGGAATGCAGGCGCCCCAGCCCGACCTGAGCGGCCTGGCGCCGGAGGCCCGCTCGCACGGGACATATGACCGGCCGCCGTTCGGCGCGACCGGCCGGCACCGGCTGCCCGCGGGCGCGACCGGGCGGCGGGTGGACACCGGCGAGATCCCCCGGAGCGCGGACGAGGAGTGGCCTCCGGCTCCCCGGAACTCCCCGCGGTCGGCCTGGGAATACCGGCAGCCGGACCCGCAGTCGCTGCCGCCCGCGCGGGCGCTTCCGCCGGCCCCGTGGGATGTCGTGGCGGCTTCGTCGTGGCCGCAGGCCTTCCAGCGGGACTCCGGCGGCCAGGAGGCGCTGCCGACGGTCAATCAGGGGAGCCAGGACGCCACGCCGACCGTGTCCGCGCCCGTCCCGCAGCCGGAAACCCAGGCTCCTCTCGTCTCGTCGGGCAGCCATCTGGGGATGCCCATCCGCGTCCCTCAGGCCAGCCTGGCACCGCAGTTGCGGCCCGGTCGCGATACGGGTCCGCAGGCGGCGGTGCGCGAGTCACCTCACGTCGAGCAGCGAGCGCCGGAGGCGACTCGCGCCATGATGATGACGATGCAGCAAGGCTGGCAGCGGGGGCGCTTGGATGAGCTCGATGACCTCGATGACGCACCCAGCCAAGAGAACTGACCGATAGCGAGGCTGGATAATGGCACAGACTGACACGATCGGACAGCTGAGCTGGCTGTTGGACAACCTGGTCAATCAGGTCGAGCACGTCCAGCAGGCGCTGATCTTGTCCAGGGACGGCCTCGTCGTCGCGGCGTCGCAGAGCCTGACCCGCGAGGACGGCGAGCATCTGTCCGCCTTGGCGGCCGGGGTGCAGAGCCTTGCCCGGGGGACCGGTCTGCACTTCAAGGGCGGCGAGGTGCGGCAGACCATCATCGAGATGGAATACGCCTTCCTTTTCGTCATCGCCGCGGGCAAGGGGACGTGCCTGGCGGTGCTGACCTCGGCCGAGCCGAACGTGGGCGTCATCGCCTACGAGATGGCGATGCTCGTCCGCCGCATGGGCAAGTACCTTGCCTCCGAGCCGAGATTTCCCGAGCCGGAAACAGCCGCAGAATGACCTCGCATGACGGTCACGGCGAACGCTGGATGGATTCAGAAGCCGGCCCGGTGGTCCGCCTCTACGCGCTCACCAAGGGGCGGACCCTGCCGAACGGCGGAGCCCAGTTCGGCCTGATCGACGTGGTCGTCGCGACCGGCGAACGACCGTCAGAGCATTTCCGGCTCGGGCCGGAGCACCGGCGGATACTCGGCATCTGCCGCCGCCCCATCCCCGTTGTCGACCTGACCTCGGAAATCGACCTTCCCCTGGGGGTCGTGCGCGTCCTCCTCGGTGACCTTACCGGCGAAGGGCTGCTCAGGATCATCTCGGCGCAGCGGCAGCCCGTCCCCGATCAGAGCCTGTTGAGGATGGTGCTTAATGGACTTGAATCACTATGACGACACGATGACCTCGTCGAATGTGCCGGCCACGGCCAAGATCCTCATCGCCGGGGGCTTCGGCGTGGGGAAGACGACCCTGGTCGGCTCGATCAGCGAGATCAGGCCGTTGCGAACCGAGGAGCCGCTCAGCGATCGCAGCGTCGGCGTCGACAGCACCCGCGGCGTGAGCGCCAAGACCACCACGACGGTGGCCATGGATTTCGGCCGGATCAGCTTTCAGTCCCAGCTCGTGCTGTACCTGTTCGGCACGCCGGGCCAGGAGCGCTTCTGGTTCATGTGGGATGACCTCGCGATCGGCGCGATCGGCGCCGTGGTCATCGCCGATACGCGGCGAGTGGCCGATTGCTTCGCGGCGATCGACTATTTCGAGCGGAACGGCACGCCGTTCATCATCGCCGTCAACTGCTTCGACGGCGCTCCCCGGTTCCAGGCGGAGGACATCAGGATCGCGCTGACCCTGCAACCCGAGGTACCCGTGGTGATGTGCGACGCACGGGAACGGGACTCGGTCAAGAAGGTTCTCGTCAGCCTGGTCAGGTACGTGATGAACACGCAGAGCCAGCCGAACCAGGTCAGCCTCGCCTAAGGGGCAGCCGACTGGTCGGAGAAGGTCAGTGGAGACCCACTCGTCACAGGGGAAACGGGCCTAAATCGTGACGCGAACACGGCCGGCCACGTATGGTCATTGCGGTCGATCATGCGATATGAGGGGACTATGCGGATGCAGCTGCCCGCACCGCGGACTCGGGCGCGGGCGCAACGGGCGAAGGCGGATACGTCGGCGCGCCCGAGAACATGGAAAGCCCGCTGGCTCGAGCTGACCGTCGTCACCGCCGCGATCGCCGTCGCCGCCGTCTGCCTGGCGAAAGCCTGGACCGCGCCGCTGGAGCTCGCCCCCCTGCTGGCGGTGCCGCCCGCCCTGGCCGGCGTCGGCGCCACCACCATCAAGCGGCCGCTGGCCTACGGCATCGCCGCCCTCATCGCCGGCGTCATCGTCGACGCGGTGGTCAGGGGCGGCATCACCGTCACCAACGGCGTGCACGAACTCCCGCTGGCGGCCATCGGCAGCGTCGTCGTGGTCACCGTGCTCAGCATGATCGGGACGAGGGTCGGCACCGACAATAAGACGACCCAGCAGGAGCAGCAGGCCCAGCAGATCGTCGACGTCACCTCGGTCGCCGAGGCCGCCCAGCGCGCCGTGCTGCGGCAGTTGCCCGAGACGGTCGGCCCGCTCACGATCGGCGTCGTCTACCTCGCCGCCGCGGCGGAGGCGAGGGTGGGCGGGGACCTGTACGAGGTCGCCGCCACCAGCGAGCACGGCGTTCGGCTGATCATCGGCGACGTGCGCGGCAAGGGGCTTGAAGCGGTCGAGGTCGCCGCGGACATCATCGGCCGGTTCCGCGAGCTCGCGCACAGCGTGCACACGCTCGACGAGATCGCGTATCGCCTCGACGCGGGCCTGTCGAGGCGATGGGGCCAGCACGAGGAGTTCGTCACCGCGCTGCTGGTGCAGATCGACACCGAGAAGGGCAGGCTGACCATCTTCAACTGCGGTCATCCGCCGCCCATTCTGGTTTCGCAGAGTGCGGGCGTCTCCGTGCTTGAGGTCCGCGCCCCCGCGCCCCCGCTCGGCCTGATCACGCTCGGCAACGATTCCGGGGCGAAGGAGATGTACGCCTTCAACCCGAACGATCAGCTGCTGCTCTACACCGACGGCGTCACCGAGGCGCGCGACGCGAGCAGGGAGTTCTACCCGCTCGACGAGCGGGTCGCGATCCTGGCGCCGCGGGCGCAGCCGAAGCCGGCCAGATCGGCGCGCGCGGCGGCCAGGCAGCTCGCCAACCACTCGTCGCCGAGCCTGCTCGACCTGGTCCGCGACGACCTGATCAAGTACGTCGGCTCGCCGCCGCACGACGACGCGGCGATGCTGCTCATCCGCGCTCCGGCCTCCTGGCCAGGCGCCCGCCGGGCGCCCGCCAGCGCGCGCTGACCGGCGCTAGCGACCGAGAGCCGTAACGCTCGCCTGCGCGATCGTTACGGCTCTCAAGCAATCCTGACAGCGGCCGAGCGTGCCTTACGGCTTGAGCGGCGGGTTGGCCGGATCGAACAGGTCCCGCTCCTTCAGCCAGCCGTACAGCGGGGTGTCCTCCGGGTAGTGCCCCCAGTGGTGCTCGCCGTCGCCGGGACGGATGCCGCCCAGCAGCTGCCGCTGAACCGGGTTGATCTGGTCCGCCCAGTCGGCCGACCAGATGCCGTCGTTCTCGTCCCGCATCGCGACCCAGCGGTACGTGTAGCCGACGAACATGGCCTTGCGCGTGAACGTCGAGTAGTTGTCCGAGCGGGCGTGCCAGAGCCGCCGGTCGAACAGCACGGCGTCGCCGGGGTTCGCCGTTACCTC
>Ga0302326_10018250_pt1 | contig 14553 bp, 16 predicted proteins | sample Palsa_T0_3_FD_202264 | JGI IMG/M metagenome (GOLD analysis project Ga0302326, IMG submission 202264) | Peat permafrost microbial communities from Stordalen Mire near Abisko, Sweden - Palsa_T0_3 | ecosystem: Environmental > Terrestrial > Soil > Palsa > Peat permafrost | place: Sweden: Abisko... | reverse complement strand
GGCGGATGTGCCGGAGAGCGCGGAGCTGATCGTGGCGGATGTGTCGTTTATTTCGGTGGCCAAGATTCTGCCGGCGCTGATCGGAGCGGCGAAGGCGGGAGCGATTTTTTTGATCCTGGTGAAACCGCAGTTCGAGCTGGAACGCGGGGATATCGGCAGGGGCGGGATCGTTCGCGATCCGGAGCTGCATCAACGAGCGATCGAGCGAGTGCGGGAAGCGGCGAAAGCGGCGGGGTTGGACGTTTTGGGAGTGCGAGCGAGCCGGGTGGCGGGCGCGGAGGGCAATCAGGAGTTTTTTCTCCACGCCCGGCTGAAGGCGTAAGGTACAATTCTTCGCGATCGACACTGAAAAATTGATCGAGCGGAAAATTTGACTGGGCCAACCATGATCCGCAACATAGGAATCGTTTCCAAACCGCGGCGCGAAGAGATCGCCGAGGTGATACCGCCGCTGGTGACATGGCTGCACGCCCGCGGGTTGGAAGTGTTTCTTGACGAGGATACGGCGGCGAAGTGCACGGCTTCGGCGCATGCACTCTCTCGCGGCGCGCTGGCCCGATGTGCCGAGCTAGTGATCGTGCTGGGAGGCGATGGCACGATTCTGGCAACGGCGCGAGCGCTCGAGAATCGGGAAATTCCAATCCTGCCGGTGAACCTGGGCGGGCTGGGCTTTCTCACCAGCGTCACGCTGAACGAGATGTATCCGCTGCTTGAAGCGGTGCTGGCCGGGAAATATCAAACCAGCGAACGAATGATGCTGGAAGCGGAAGTGATGCGGGATGGGCAGGCGGTGGAGAAACAGCAGGCGCTGAACGACGCGGTAGTGACCCAGGTGGCGCTGGCCCGGATGATGGATTTCACGGTGACGGTGGACGCGAACGCGGTGGGCAATTATCGCGCCGACGGGTTGATCCTGGCCACACCGACGGGATCGACGGCTTATTCGCTGGCGGCGGGAGGGCCGATTGTGCAACCGGATCTGGATGCGTTTGTGATTACACCGATCTGTCCGCACATGCTTACGAATCGGCCGCTAGTGGTGCCGGGAAGTGCGGCGATCGAGATCGGATTCCCGGAGGAGACGGCGCTGCATCTGACGCTGGATGGGCAGGTGGGTTTCGATTTGCGTTGCGCGGATCGAGTGGTGATTCGGAAGTCGCCGAACCGGGTGAAGTTGGTGCGGCCGCCGGGAAAATCTTATTACGACGTTTTGAGGAGCAAGTTGCGGTGGGCGGAGCGGTAGGATTTTTGATGCTATGAGCGCTGCGGGAAGGTGTGAACTTAGAATCTGCGACGGCTTTTTTAGTGGGCGGTGGTCGTTGGAATTTTGGTTTTGGGACCAAGAGTGGCGGGGCTACGAAACCAAAAGCTAAGACAAAGGCAACGGCGAGAATCACGCCGGGTAATGTGGGGTGCTTGGGAGCAAGTGAGATTGTGGTAGGACAAATTCCGCACCCTTAAAAGCGAACGGTGCGCCACCCACCTTCCACAGCTAGGGCAAAGTCAAAACCACCCTTCCCACAGTCCGGGAAGAGTGTGGCACCCGGAAAAGATAACGGCGTCGAACCGCAGAACCGTAAGGCAACACCCCCACACGTAAGACCGACGTGTGGGGCACCCACCTTCCACTTCTTAAAATCAAAACCTGTGCTGGTGACGCGCGTCCGGAGTCATATGTTTGGTGTGGGATATGTTGGGGTTGGGAGGTTTTTCGGCCAAGAGTGGGGGGCTACGAATGGCGCCGCTACGTCTGCCGGTGTTTGGCTGGCATGCTCCATTGCGGGCGGTAGGCGAAGATTTGGGTATCGGGGCTTGCTGCCGCTTGTTTCTGGGCTTCACCACGCGATTGAGCTGACTTCATGATCAGGCGCTTGCCGTCCTCGGTTTCGTAGACCGTCCCTTCTATTTTCAGGCTGAGAAGGGTTAACGTGACGATCAGGAATGGCGCTTGGCCTAGCGTCCACAGAATTCCTCGACTCATGCCTGGGCGGAAATTTGCGAATAATTCTATTGGGTCGCTAGTGAGTGCGCTTTTGCGCGCGGCGATTTGGCGGAGCGCAGCGGTCAAGGGCTGGTTGTTAGCGTAGTCGAGGGCTATTTTTTCCCGCTCGGGGTGCGATTTGTAGCCGTTGAGGAACCAGACCTCCTTGGGTCCGGTTAGCGATTCGATTGCCAGATAGGGATGAGGGCAATCGAATTCCGCACAAATGCGCGCAGCGTCCTCTTCGATTTTAGCGTACTCCGAAAAAGTTTCCGGGTTTGGGAAGTCGCGGTAAACGTGAAGTATGTGCGGCGGCTTCTGGGAGAAATGTGTGGGTGGCGGCATCGTCGTCATTCTCCGCGGGTGAGATCGGCGCGGGATTCGCGGCGACGGATGACGCGGAATTTGCGGCCTTCAACCAGAACCTCGGCGGGGCGCGGCCGTGCGTTGTACTGTGAGGCCATTACGAAACCGTAGGCGCCGACGCCCCAGATCGCGAGCAAGTCGCCGGGCTGCGGATCGGGGAGCGGCCAATCTTTCAGGAAGCAATCGCCGGTTTCGCAGACGGGTCCGACGACGTCTACGCGGCGGATGGCGGCGCCGGGTGCGGGCGCGCGAACGGGCATCACGGGATGCAGCGCGTCGTACAGGACCGGGCGGATGAAGTCGTTCATTCCGGCGTCAACGACTACAAAGGTTTTTCCGCGGTTGGATTTCGTGTAGATGGCGCGGGTGAGCAGGACGCTGGATGGCCCAACGATTCTGCGGCCGGGCTCGATGAGCAGCCGGCAATGCAGAGAGCGGGCAACCGGGCTTAAGGCTCGAGCGTATTGTTCGAGCGACGGAGGGCGCTCGTTGAAATATTGGACACCGTAGCCACCGCCAAAATCGACAAAGTCCAGGTTGACACCGGAGGCACGCAGGTGGCCGACGAATTTCGCGACGCGCTGGGCGGCGCGCTGGAAGGCAGGCACGCCTAAAATCTGGGAACCCAAATGCATGCTGACGCCGCGCCAGCGGATCGAGGATGCGCCGCGCCAATCGACGTAAAGCTTTGCGGCGGCCGCTAAATCGATTCCAAACTTGTGGCGGTGGTGGCCGGTGCGAATGTGGCGATGGCCGCCGGCTTCGACGTCGGGATTCACGCGCAGGGCGGCTGGAGCGGTGATCCGCAGGCGCGCTGCTTCTTCGCACAGAATTTCGAGCTCGGCTGAGGATTCCACGTTGAAAAGCAAAATGCGGGCGCGGAGGGCTTCGCGAATTTCGTCGCGGGTCTTGCCCACGCCGGAGAATACGATTTTTTTACCGGGGACGCCGATTTTTCGGAGGAGGTACAGCTCGCCGCCGGAAACGATGTCGAAGCTGCTGCCGAGTTTGGCGAGAATGCGCAGCACAGAGAGATTCGAATTGGCCTTCACGGCGTAACAAATGGTGTGCGGCACCGAGCGGAAGGCACGTTGAAAACCGCGATAAGAATCCTCGATGCTGCGGCGGCTGTAGACGTAGGCCGGCGTGGAAACCCGCTGGGCCAGCGCTTCGAGGGACACGCCCTCGCAGAACAGTTCGGCGCCGCGGTAGTGGAACTGCGGAGTGAACCGGCTGGGATCGAAGGACGGCGAGCCAAGTTGGTGATGGGCTGACGTGCGCTGGGCGGTCACAGGACCTTTACAACGACGAGGGTGCGATCATCAAACGCGTGCGCGCCACCAGAAAAGGTGTCGACTGCTTCCAGAATGCGATCGGCCATGGCCGCGGAGGTGAGCTCAAAATTTTCGTTGACCAATTGACAGACGCGCTCGGAGCCGAAGTAGACGCCGTTGGAGTCGGTGGTGTCATCGATTCCATCGGAATAGAAAACCAGGATATTGCCCGGCTCAAGATTCAGGCGGAGTTCTTCGTAGCTGACGTCGTCAAACATGCCAAGCGGGAAGCCGGTGAGCTGAACCTGTTTGCAAGAGCCCTGAGAATATAGAAACGGCTGGACCTGTCCGGCGTTTGCGATGCGCACGCGGCGACGGCCGCGGTGCCAGGTGGCGTAGCACATGGTGATGAAGCGGCCTTCGATGCGGCGCTCACCGAGAACGGTATTCAGGTTACGGAGCATTTCGGCGGGCTGCAACTTTTGCGGCGCCATACTACGCAGAGTTCCAATGGCAACGGCGCCGAAGAGCGCGGCGGCGCTTCCCTTCCCGCTCACGTCGCCCATGGCGATGCCCAGCTCCTGAGGTCCGTAGCGGAGGAAATCGTACATGTCACCGTTGAGCTCGCGTGAAGAAACGACGCGAGCGGCGACATCCACGCCGTAGTCGGGGCTCGGGATGCGGGGAAGCAAGGCGCCTTGCAGGCGGCGGGCGGCGCTCAAGTCCCGGTCCATGCGGGCTTCGTCCCTGGCGACGCGCTCGTAAAGCTGGGCGTTTTCGATGGCCACAGCGAGATTGGCGGCGAGGATGGAGAGGGCTTGCACGTGTTCAGCGGTGAAATAATTGCGGGTGGGGCTCTCGAGGTCCATTACGCCGATGATGCGGTTCTTTACGACCAGCGGCACGGCCAGCTCGGAGCGAGTTTCTTCATTGACGCGGATGTATCGCGGATCGAGATCGACGTCAGGAACAACGACCGGGCGCAAGAGAGCGGCGGCGGCCCCGACGATACCTTCGTCGATCGGCACGGATATCTTCTCCTGAATGTGCTGGCCGAATTTGACGGTGATGCGCTGGCGAAATACTCGGGCAACCGGATCGAAAAGCAGGATACCGAAAATCTGGTAGTCGATAATGCGCTTGGTGAGTTCGGCGGCGCGGCGAAGAACTTCGGCGACCTCGAGCACGGAGCTGGCTTCGCGAGCGACTTCGTTGAGGATCAGCAGAGTATCGGCCTGGCGCTGGACGCGTTCGAACAGACGTGCATTTTCGATGGCGCCGGCAATACGGGAGGCGAGCAGGGTGAGAATGTTCTGCTGGAGCGGTGTGAAATAATCGAGTTGGCGGCTGGAAATATCGAGGACGCCGACGGCGACGCCCTTGACCATCAGGGGCACGGCCAATTCCGATTGCACGCCGTCCATGGCGTTCAGGTAGCGCGGGTCTTTGCGGACGTCGCCAACGAGCACCGGGCGGCCAGTGGCCGCGGCGGTGCCGGTGATGCCTTCGCCCAAGGGAACGCGCCAGTGTTCGACGACTTCCTGATGATGGCCAATGGCAAAACGGAAATAGAGGCGGTTGGTGCCTTCCTCGGGCAGGAGGACGGCAAAAATCTCGTAGTCGACCAGATTTTTGACGAGCGCCGCCGTTCGCGCCAGAACCTCATCGAGGTTGAGCGAAGCATTGATCTCCTGGCCAATCTCCGCGAGGGTAGAAAGCACCTCTGCGGGGACATCGGCCCCCGTTTTCAGGTCGACCGGATCCATTTCCATTTTTTTCTACGAGGAACGAGCACATTTTAAAAATGCGGCGGTGCTCGAAACAATTATAACAGTCGTTTCAAATGAACGAAAAAGAAGTGATGAGCTAGGGCTGGCGGCTCGATGCGAGCACAACGAAAGCAGGCGCTTCGCCAGCGAGTCTCGGGCCGTACAACGCACTTGGAAAGTCGTCCACCCGACGAGAGGACGGCCCTGACGTTATTGCTTTGGTGGATTGGTGAGGCCGACCCAATTTGCCAGGTACCCGCTAAGGGCGGGGACGGCATTCTTATTCAGATCGGAGGAGGGCCAAGACTGGCTATAAACAGTGTAGCCGCCAGGCAATGTGAAGAACTTGACGTTTGCGCCTACGACGTTCATAAGCGAAGTTTGCCAGGCCCGGAATTCGATGCCATAGAAAGACAGGTTAGCGATTCCGGCCGGCGGATTGCGCAAGTCGGCGATATGCGTGCCGACGTGAGACAGGGCAATTTCCATCGCGCTTCACTTTAACCTGTCTGCGTCGAACGTCACACGGAATAACAAGCCATCGGGAGAACTGGCTTCGGATTTCCGGACGTCGTCTCGGGGGACTTCGTTTGCCCCGCCAAAACCTACGCTGACGCCATTGTGTTCGCCCGGACCACCGAAGGCATCTCGCCACGTTTTACTTGGTCGGGCGTAGGTGTGGATGGGGTGAAGGAACGGCTTGCCCACGGTGTATCGGCGGGGTCCGCAGGGCCTCCCTTAGCATAGTCAATTTCCTGCGAGGAGATTTCAGAGACTGGCTGCTGAACGAGCCGTGCAGAATACGCATTCACGTTTCCGAAGCCGCCGAGTCCAATCACCTTCTCTGCACTGTCGCGGATGAACCCGGTTTCTTTCGTTCCGTCCAAACGGCCGACCAGCGTCGCGGTGACAGAAAATTTGACGCAGCCGAGGCACAGGCCAGCGATCTTCACAGGAGCGGACAGAAAGTTGTCGAATTCTTTGAAGTCCTTATTTTTGTCCAGGGTTACCGGGGCGCGGTTGACGTTGGTGACATGGACGGAGCTGTCTTTGGCGAGTTGCAATTGCAGGAATGCGACCGGACCGGCCTTCCCTTTCGTGGCTGGGGGTTAAGCCAGCCAGATCGCATTGATCGGCTGATTGCAGTCCGATCCTTTGATGGCGAATTCTTCGAATCCGGCGATGACGACGTCCTTGATGCGCACGATTTTGCCGTCGAAGACTTGCGGGTTGGCAAGAATGTCGCAAACGGCGGTGTCGACGGTCTGGGCGCCTAGCGAAGACGAGATCATCAGGCAGCTGGTCACCGCGAGGAAGAGAAAGCAGGAAGTCGGGCCAGATGGTAATGCAATAGCTAAGAAATGAGGAGATAAATTTCGGGCCAAGCAAGGCGCGCTCTACGCCTGGGAAATTATTTCGATCGTTGTTGGGCGATCCATTGGTCGGTGCGGGCGTCGAGGAGATCCAGAGGGAGTGGGCCGCCATCGATCATCTGGTCGTGGAAACTGCGGATGTCAAACTTTGGGCCTAATTATTTCTGGGCGCGGTCGCGGAGTTCGCGGAACTTTAGTTGGCCTAGCTTGTAGCATAGGGCTTGGGCGGGCCAGGCGATGTAGCGGTCGGTTTCGGATTGGATGGTGGGTTCGTCGATTGCGCCGGATTTTCGGAAGAATTCTACAACTTGATCGCGGGTCCAGCCTTGGGAGTGGATGCCGGTGTCGACGACCAAGCGGACGGCGCGGAACAGTTCGGACGAGAGGCGGCCGTAATCGGAGGCGGGATCCTGGTAGAAGCCGACTTCTTTGCCCAGTTGCTCGGCGTACAGGGCCCAGCCTTCGGTGTACGCGGTGAAGCCAACGCGGAGGCGAAATTTGGCGAGGCCGGTGAGCTGCTGCTGGACGGATCGCTGCAGATGGTGGCCAGGGATGCCTTCGTGGTAGGCGATGGCTTCATCGTTGATCAAGGAGCGATCGGCGAACTTGGAGGTGGCCACTACTACACGGCCGGGGCGCTTGCCGTCGGGCGTTCCGGTGACGTAGTGAGTTGCGGCCGCGGCCTGGAAGGCGGGTATGGCTTCGACGGTGACGGGCGATTTGGGGAGCAACGTGAAAAGGTCCGGTAGTTTGGGCTCCATCTGGGCGATGTAACGGCGGAAATCGTCAAGAATCTGCTCGGAGGACGTGGGAATGTATTTTGGATTGGTTTTGAGTGAGGCGCGGAAGGAAGCGAGATCGGCGAAGCCTGCTTTTTTGGCGACGGCAGTCATCTCGGCTTGGATACGGTCCATCTCGTGGAGACCGAGTTGGTGTATCTCGTCCGGCGTCATCTGAGTGGTGGTCCGAGCGTAAATATTGTTCTGGTAGCGCTTCTGGCCGTCGGGCAGAGAGGTGACGGCAAGCGCAGTGCGGCCTTTAGGGGCGTAGTCGGTACGAATGAAGGCGGCGAAGGTGCGATATGCGGGAAGGACGTCGGAGTTGACGGCGTCGGTGATCTGCTGGGTCAAGCGCTTCTGGTCTTCGAGCGAGATGTCTGCTGGATATTTTTTGGTGGGCGGAAGAAATGGATCGGCGTCTATGATGCCCTGGCACTGGACCGGAATTTTCTCCATGAGGAAGCGGACCGGCATCAAGCCGTCGTTCATGCCCGCGCGGAGGACCTCGGAGGTCTGGGTGAGAACGCGGGGAATCTGGTGAAGACGGGCAATGTAGTCCCGGTAATGCTAACGGAGTCGAGCGGGACGGAGAGGGGTAAGTCCGCGACGCTGGTGTGGACGCCGTTCTGCTGGTTGACGGGCATCTCGTACTCTTTGAGGTCGAAATCGGCGATGCGCTGGCGGAGAAGGCGGACCAGAAGATCGTGGGAGAGCTGGTCCTGATCGGAGAACCCAGCGGACGGGATCGCGTCCAGGCGGGTGAGGAAGTCGACGTCCGCCTGGTGGTGCCGGGCAATGGAGTCGAGGGAGTAGTCGTCGAGCTTGTCGTTGTAGCGGTAGTCGCCGTAGGCGGTAGCGCGCTCGGGCGAATTGCGAAGGTCGGACTCGTATTGGTCATCGAAGAGCGCGTTCTGGGCCGCGAGGCGGTCGGAGAGCGGTTTGAGGTTATCGGGGAAAACGGAGCCGGCAAGGATTACTAGACAAAGCAAAGGCAAATAAGGGCGCATGGTTTGTGCATGGTAGCAGACGGACAGGTTGCGCGAGAAGGCCGAGACTGCCCTTGTTTGGGAGACTCCGGCTGGAATTGCAGCACGGACTGGCGAAACGCCTACCCTTTGCAGAAACCGCAAGGAGCGGGGCACCGTAGAATCCCGAACTTCGGGCCCGATCAGTAGTTGCCGGAGGGGGCGGCGGAAGAGGTTTGGGCGGCGCGGGATTTCGCGGACTCCAGCTTCGGAGCTTCGGACTTACCCTCGCTGATGGCTTGCTCGATGATTTTTACGCTGGCGCTGGCTCCGATGCGGGTGGCGCCGGCTTCTACCATTTTCTTGACGTCGTCAAGGGTGCGGACGCCTCCGGAGGCTTTTACACCCATGTCCCCGCCGACCGCGGCGCGCATCAGCTGCACATCTTCGGCGGTGGCGCCGCCGGTGGAGAAGCCGGTGGAAGTCTTGACGAAGTCGGCGCAGGCATTTTTCGCAGCGATGGAGCCACGAATTTTTTCGTTGGTATCGAGCAGACCGGTCTCGAGGATAACCTTGCAAATGGCGCCGCCGCGGTGGCTGGCTTCGGCTACTCCGCGAATGTCGGCCTCTACGGCCTCGAGCAAGCCGGACTTGAGGGCGCCGACATTGATGACCATGTCGATTTCCTGGGCGCCGAGCTTGATGGCTTGCTCGGCCTCGTAAACCTTGATTTGCGGGAGGGTGGCGCCCAGTGGAAATCCGACTACGGTGCAGACTTTGACGCAGGAGCCGCGAACTAGTTCGGCGGCCTGCGGGACGTTCCAGGGGTTGACGCAGACCGAAGCGAACTGGAAACGGACAGCTTCCTCGCAGAGAGTCTTGATCTGGTCGCGAGTGGCGTCGGGCTTGAGCAGGGTGTGGTCAATCAGCTGAGCGACTTTGGCTTCCACGTTTTTCGCGGGGTTGTCCAGGGTGAGCCGGCAAGCGCCGGCGTCGAGGGCGCGGCGGGTCTTGTGAGAGCAAATATCGCCGCAGCGGTCGGTACACTCGGGGCAAGTGCCTTCGACGTGCAAGCCGTAGTTGAGGTGGTGGCCCGGACCAAAATACGTGCCTAGGTACTCGAGAACTTCCTGGGCTACGGTGAAGATGATCTCTTCCAGGGCAGCCTGTTCGATGGGCGGGGGATCGCCATGGGGATCGAATCGAGCGGCGAACGTTTCCGGGGCGCGGGTAATTTGGGCGGGTGACGCCTGGCCCGGAGATTCTTTGCGGTGCTGAGGAGAGTCTGCCACGTTCAGGGAGTCCTGTTGCGGTCTTCGATGGCTGTAATTTTGTCGACGCGGCGTTGGTGACGGCCGCCGGCAAAGGGAGTTTCGAGCCAGAGCGCGAGAATTTCGCGGGCTACTTCCGCCGGAATCAGGCGCGCGCCGAAGGTGATGATGTTTGCGTCGTTGTGCTCGCGGCTGTTGCGCGCCGTAGCTCTATCGTAACACAGGGCGGCGCGGGCGCCGGGAACCTTGTTGGCGGCGATGGCCGAACCGATGCCGGCAGAATCGATGACCACGCCGCGCCAGGCTTGGTGGCTGGCGACGGCGTCGGCAACGGCTTCCGCGAAGTCCGGATAATCGACGGGATCGGTGCCCGAGGTGCCGAGGTCGATTACGGTGTAAGCCCAGTCACTCAAATAACGCTTGAGTTGTTCTTTGAGTTCGTAGCCGCCGTGGTCGGCGCCGATGGCGACGGCGCGGCCCTGGGCGTTGGCAGTTCCCGAATCTGCACTGCCTCCCGCGGGAGGCTCGATAAATTTGATGGTGATGGAACGGCGCGCGGCTTCGTCGGCGGCGAGCGCGGTAATCAGCGTGCTTGGGGAAACCGAGACTTCCCCGCCGGTGGGGATTTTTTCGAGGTCGGAGAAAGTGAGGACGGAGCGCGGCACGGCTACTCCGGGGGCAGCGTCAGGACGCAGACGTCCTTTAGATTGCGAAAGCGCTCGGCGTAGTCGAGGCCGTAGCCGACGACGAATTCGTTGGGAATGGTGAAGCCGACGTAATCGCCCTTCACCGCCTGAACCCGACGAGAAGGCTTATCGAGCAGTGCGGCGATGCGGAAGGATTTGGGGTGGCGCTGCTCGATGACGCGGCGCAGATAGTTGAGGGTGAGGCCGGTGTCCAGAATGTCCTCGACGAGGATGACGTTGAGACCCTCGATGCTGGAGTCGAGATCTTTGTTCACACGCACCTGTCCGGAGCTTTGGCGACCTTTGCCGTAACTGGCCACGGCCATGAAATCGATGGAGGTATCGAGATTGATCTCGCGGATTAGGTCAGAAAGGAAGATGCAGGCGCCTTTGAGCACGCCGATCATGTGGATGCGCTGGCCTTTGTAGTCTTTGGTGATCTGGAGGGCGACTTCCTTGACGCGCTTTTGGATGGCGGTGCGTCGGATCAGAACTTTTAATTTTTCTCCGGCTTGTTCGGGCATGTTCGGCGTCCTAATTATGGAAGAGCGGGTAACTCTAGCGCAGCGGGTGGCGAATGACAAGACGTCTGCCCGCGTTGTGTCTGCCCGCGTTGGCGGTACGGCTGCTATGGGCGGCAAAGGCGGCTGTGGGCTTGGAAGCGGCTTGGCCTGGCGGGATTTCTAATGCAGTTAGTGAAACGCCTCGCGCCTGGCCAGCATCGCCAGGATCGTTTCCATGCGCCGCTGCCTGGTTTCCGGCTTTTTCGCAGTCTGCAGGCGGTAGGAGATGGCGTAGCGGTTGGCTTTGTTGAGGGAGTCGAAGAAGGCTTTCGCTTTCTTGTTTTTGGCCAATGCCGCCAGAAAATCGTCTGGGAAAGTGGCGTTGCTGGGGGAATCGTAGGCGGATGTCCAACGGCCGTCGTTTTTGGCGGCATCTATTTCGGCATGGCCTGCGGCCTTCATCCGACCCGATTGTATTAGCCTTTCCGTGTGCTGCGTGTTGATTTTGGACCAGCCACTTTTCGGGCGCCTGGGGCAGAACCTTTGCAGCCAGGAAGACACATCGTGGCGCTGCTTTTGGCCGTCGATCCAACCGAAGCAGAGCGCCTCGTCCAAGGCCTGCGCGTAGGTGATGGATGGCTCTTGCGAATCCTTTTTGAAAATGCGCAGCCAAATCCCGTCGGACTTGTGGTGATTTGCCTCCAGCCATTTACGAAACGCCACGGATGATCGGAAGGGACGGATTTCGTTCATACAAGATGGTAATTGCCGGCACCTTTGCCGGTATCGCGCCCGCACCCCCAATAATCCCATGATACGAGCAGTACGGCGCGAGTCAAGGAATTAGTCGGCGGGAGGCGAGGGCCGCGGCGCTTTTGCGCTGAGAAAGCGCCGAAAGCCGATGCCGATGAGGATCAGGCCGGTGCCGAGAAGCAAGAGAGTATCCGGCTCCGGCGCCGGATCGAACTGAACTTCTGGCGCTTGGGAGACCTGCGGAATGGCCGCCAAGGCGTTGACGGATAAATCGATGGCGGGATTGGGCAAGGTGGGCTCGGTGAACGACCAAGCCGGTGCGGAATCCGCAGGCTTGACGGAGCGCGGAGCGCTGGACGGCGGCGCGGAGCGAGCGTCGATGGAATCAGCGTTAGCGGGAGCCGAACTGCCGAGAACGATAAAGGCGATAACGAGACCGAGGCGGCACACAAACACACGAATTCTTTCCGAGCCCGGCATCCGCACATTCCCCCAACACAATTCTAAGGAACTCTGAGCCCGTACGGTGATGGTGCAATCGCATTACCAAATGGCAGATGATTCACGAAGGAGAGATTTACAAAGGATTATGCGGATCTAGCCCCGCGAAGTGAAACGAGAATGCGGAAATTTTTTGACACGAATGGAAGAGCACGCGACGAAATTGACAAAATTTTCACCATCGTACAATTTAATTTTCGATGCGTTCGATCGGTTGGACAATGAGCAAGCGTCGAAAAAAATTCTCGAAACAAAAAATGTCGGCGGGAAATGTCGGCGGCGCCGACATTTTCAAGCGAGGACCCACGCCCTGGAAAATAGGAGCCCGGAAAAGACAAAACAGTTGCAAGAAATTTACCGAAGCGAGGGAGGGGCGGTGGTTTTCAACGGGACCAGTTGTTTATCGCGGATGGTGTAGTGCGACCCGCGCCATTCGATGCGGTTGTGAAAGAAGCTGGCCAGCCAGACCACGAACCCAAATGCATCGCGTACTGGGAGCATCCACATGCGGCAGCGCAAAAGCGAATCTCGCACTCCCCACACTCCTACCGTCCAGGCCATCGCGCCGCGTAGCACCAGATATGCTGCCACGTAGGCGACCGAGACGGCTGCGGAGGGTGCGATGAGCGCCGCCAAAATCGTCCACGGGAGGCCATGCGTGACGATCAGGCCGACATGCCCGAGTGGTCGTGAGGAGCGCAAGGTCAAATTCCAGCGAAGCTGGTGGCGGAAGGACTGGCCCAGCGTTTGTACGGGGAAAACCGTTGAAACGGGATAGGGAGACAACTCGACGCGATAGCCGCTGCGGGCGATGCGGTTGCCCAGCTCGTAATCGTCACAGAAAAAATTGACCAACGCCGCAAAACCGCCGATGCCAGACAGGCGCGCCTTGGTGGTGACCATGGTGGCGCCTAGCGCAAATTCGATATCGCCGAGTTGCCAGGCGGAAAGCACGCCGGCGTCGAAATCGCTGGAGATGCCGATGGCTTCCAGGTCGGCGGCGAGCGACGATGGAGTGAGTCCGCGGTAAAGGCAGGTGACCAAGCCAACGGATGAGTCTTGAAACGGAGAGCTGACGGCACGCAGGTAACCGGGATCGACGCGGATGTCGCTATCGCAGATGACCAATAGGTCGTGGCGAGCGTTTTCAGCCAAGCGGACAAGCTTATTCATCTTTTGGCTCGCGCCGAGTTGCTCGCAGCCGGTCAAGAGGCGAATGGGGACGGAAGGAAAATCACGTATGACCTCTTGGATTACGGGGATGGCGGGGTCGCGATCGTCGGATACGTTAAACAGAATCTCAAATTCTGGATAATCCTGGCGAGCGAAACTCGCAAAGTTCTCGTAGGCCTCGCGGTCGAGTCCGCGGACAGGCTTCAGAATGCTGATTGGAGGGGTGAAATTCGCCGGAGGCGGAACGGGGCGACGGTAGAAGCGCAATGCGGCGAAGGTGGCGAGCAAGTAATAGAAAAAGGGAGCCATCGCGAAAAGGAGCAGAGCCCAGCGGATTATCAACCACGGCATGGCGGGCTGGTCAGCTGATGCAGACCAGTGTGACTCCGACACAGACCAGAAGAACTCCCACCCAACGCTTGGGAGGGACGCGTTCGCCGAGCAAGTACTGGCCGCCGAAGGTGCCAGCGACGTAACTGAGCGCGGTCACCGGGATTACGAAGGTCACGTTCTCCCAGGAGAGCATGGCGAGGAGCGCGAAGAACGCAGCGGTCATCAAGCTGATGCCCAACCACATCCAGCCGATGCGGAAGGCGTGGCCGACTACGCGAGCGACATTGCGTGGCGAAAAATCGTGAACTTCCCCAATTTGCTTCATGGCGCGAGAAACGGCGAGTTCGCCTCCGGTACCGGCGAAGACAATGATAATCAGCGAAAGGGCCTCGGGGAGGTTCATGAGGGCTCCGTCCCGGTGGTGCGCGGCGGTGTATGGCCTACCAGAAGCACGCCGAGGCAGATCACCGCGACGCCGAGCCAACGTCCCGAGCTCACGGCTTCGCCGAGGACGTAAATCCCCAGAAGCGCCACCACCAGGTAGCTGACTGCGGATGCTGGCTGGACGAAGCTGTAATCCGCCCACGATAGAACCATCAGGTAGCAAATAAAGAACATCAGCAAGGAACCTATGCCCAACCAAATGGTCCCCGAGGTAATGATGAGCAGGAAATAGTGCAGCGAGGAAGCCAGCGTCCAACTCTCGATTGCACCGATGCGCTTCATGCCCATGCGCAGGAAAACGTCGCCGAGGGGCCCAAAAAAGACCATGAGCGCAATGAATGAAATGGTTTTAGCGTGCAGGTTGCGGTTGGGCTTCATCAGA
>Ga0302326_10018249_pt1 | contig 14554 bp, 13 predicted proteins | sample Palsa_T0_3_FD_202264 | JGI IMG/M metagenome (GOLD analysis project Ga0302326, IMG submission 202264) | Peat permafrost microbial communities from Stordalen Mire near Abisko, Sweden - Palsa_T0_3 | ecosystem: Environmental > Terrestrial > Soil > Palsa > Peat permafrost | place: Sweden: Abisko... | reverse complement strand
CCAAGCGACGAGGCCGCGTGTCGGGTGGCGCCGAGGATCGCCTCTTCCGTCGAGAGCCCGTAGGTCCGTACCGCGAGGCCGAGCGCCAGCGGCAGGCTCTCGGTGGGGGCGGTCCCGGGGTTGGCGTCGCTCGCGACGACGAGGCGCACGCCTGCCGCTCGAAGCGCGGCGATCGGCGGGGGCGCCTGCCCGAGCGTGAAGCTTGCGACGGGCAAGAGGGTGGCGGCGACCCCGGCCCGCGCGAGGGCCGCGATGCCGTCGTCGGAGACGTGCTCGAGGTGGTCGGCCGAGAGCGCGCCCACGGACGCGGCGAGCTCGGCGCCGCCGACGTCGGCGAATTGCCCGACATGAAGGCGGACCCCGAGACGGGCGCGCGCGGCGGCCGAGGCGACGATGCGCGCCTCGTCGGCGGTGAAGGCGCCGCGATCGACGTAGGCATCCACGAACCGCGCTCGTCCGAGGCGGGCGACGTCCGGGATCAACTCCGTCGCGACGCGCGCGACGTACGCGGCGCGGGCCGACGCAGATGCCGGCAGCGCGTGGAGCGCGAGCAGGGTCGGGACGATCGTGGGCATGTCGGGGCGCCGCGCCACCGCGGCCATCGCCGCGAGCTGTTTGTGCTCGTGCGCCGGTTCGAGCCCGTAGCCGCTCTTCACCTCGACCGTCGTCACACCGCATGCGGCCATGCGCCGCAGCCGCGCGGTAAGGGCCTCCGCCAACCGTTCGACCGACGCCGCGGCGACGGCATGGTGGGTCGCCGCGATGCCTCCGCCGCCCCGGGCCAGGGCCGTGTAGTCGGCGCCGCGCATGCGCAGCTCGTATTCGTCGTGTCGCGATCCGACCCAGCACGCGTGCGTGTGCGCGTCGACGAGGCCCGGCGTGATCACCCGGTCGCCGAAGTCCCGGATCGCGACGTCGCGCGGCGCTTCGGCTCGCGGGCCCACGAACGCGATGCGCCCGTCGCGTTCCACGACGACCCCCCCGACGATCGCGCCGAGCGCTCCGTCCCGGGCCGGATCGCACGTCACGACGCGCGCCGCGGCGAACCCGCGTGCCTTCACGGCGCGGTCCGGCGCGCCATCTCGGCCGCGATCGCGCGTGACTCGGCGCTTTCCAGCGCGCGCCGGACGCCGTCGTCGTCGGGAGGCCGAGATGCGATGCGCTCGCGCGCGGCAGCCGTGCGCGCGCGCGCCTCCTCGCACCGCGCCCGGAACGCGCTGGACCGCTCGGCCTCGCGCACCAGCGCTTGCAGGGCCGCCTCCTGTTTCTCCTCGCTCCAGCACACGAGGAGCAGATCGCATCCCGCGGCGACCGCCTGCACCGCCGCCTCTTCGATCGACCATCGGGCGGCGATGGCTTGCATCTCGAGGTCGTCGCTGACGAGCAGCCCATCGAAGCCGATCCGCCGTCGCGCATCGGTGCACGCCGCCGGCGAGAGCGTCGCGGGCCGGTCGCGGTCGATGGCCGTGTACACGACGTGCGCGGTCATCAGCGCGGCGACGCCGGCCGCCGCCGCGGCGCGAAACGGCGCCATCTCCACGCGCTCGAGCCGCTCGAGGGGCTGGTCGACGACGGGGAGGTCGACGTGCGAATCCTTGGTCGTATCGCCGTGACCGGGGAAGTGCTTGCCGCAAGCCAGCAGCCCGACCTTTTGCAGGCCGCGAAGCCAGGCGAGGCCGAAGCGCTCCACGGCCAGCGCGCCCGTCCCGAACGCGCGGTCGCCGATGACCGGATTGGTCGGGCAGGTGTTGACGTCGAGCACCGGCGCAAAGTTCATCGTGATACCCGCCGCGCCGAGCTCCCGCCCCACGGCCATCGCGATCCGGTGCGCGAGGTCGACGTTCCCCCAGGACGCCACCGTGGCCATCGGCGGCACCGCCAGCCATGGGCCGCGCAAGCGGGCGACGCGTCCGCCCTCCTGGTCGATCCCGATGAGGGGCGCGTCGGGTGATTGGCGCCACACGGCGCGCGTCAACGAAGCGATCTGCGCCGGTCCGCCCTCGAGGTTGGGCCTGAAGAGGATGACGCCGCCGCGCCGCCCCTCGTGGAGCGCGCGCGCAAGGTGAGGTGGCAGGGACGTTCCCGGGAAGCCGCCCATGATGAGTTTTCCGCAAGTCGCCGCGAGGTTCATCGCCGTGGGTCTCTTGGGGGGTTCGTGGTCGGTTACGGAGGCGCCGGAAGCAGGTCGTTCCACGAGCGCGCGCATGGCCCGCCATTCGCGCCATCGTCGCTCGCCGCTGGACCGGCGCACCCGGCGACGTCGATGATCGGGCCGAGCACCAGATAGCGTTCGCGCGATACGTAGGGCAGCTCGACGGCGTGGCGGTCGTCGACCGCGCGGGTGGCGCGATCGGCCGCGTCGCGGATGACGGTCTGTTGCATCTGCTGCAGCTTGAGCCCGATCTGCTCGTGCAGCTGCTGCATCATCGGGTGGTCGGTGAAGGCGTACGCATGCTCGAGGTAGTGGGTGAGCTCCTGCGTCGCCACGGGCCCCGCGCCGGTCAGCAGCGACGCGGCTTCGAGCGCGCCGTCGGCGTCCGCCCCGAGCTCGACGGCGTGACCGATCGCCGCCGCCCCTTCGCGCTTCCACGCGGCCCGCTCGCTGCGGTCGGCGAGAAACGACGGACCAAGGAAGGCCATGAACTCGCCGTAGCGCTGCCAGATGCGGGTGTCCTCGGGCAATTCGACCGTCCCGCGCTGGAGATACGCTCGGGCGAGGCGCGCGTCGGCCTCGGTCCCGACGATCGGCCGGTAGGCGAGCAGGGTGTCGACGTACAGGTAAAGCGGGCGATACTTGGGATCGAGCGCCACGATCGACTCGAGGTACCGGGGGGCCTGGGTGAAGTCGCGATGCTCCGACCAGTGCGTGCCGTGCTGCACGAGCAGATCGGCCCAGAGAAGGTCGACCGCAGCGTCGTTCCAGCCCAGCACCGCGAGACGCAGCTGCGCCGGTGGTGGCAAAGGGGTGACGTCGTCGCGCTCTTTCACCTCGTGGACGACTCGGGCGAGGCGCGGCTGCACGACGCCAATTGCGCCCGCGGCGACGGCGAAGAGCAACGCGGCTCTTGCCGCGGGCCACCCGATCACTCGACCTCCGAGTCCACGTACATCCCGCGATCCAGGGCTGGACCGCGCGCGTCGCCCGCGATGCTGTGGCCCGTGACCTCGAAGGTGCTCGGCACGCCATCGCCGTCCAGGTCTGCGTGGGCGTGGGCGCGAAACGTCGAGCGAGCCGCCGAGAGCGCGCTGTCGAAGCCGAATGCGAAGCAGTGGGGCACGCCCGGCGGCGCGGGCTGGAAGGCGAGGGCAGTCCAGGTAGGCCCGTCCCAGGCGCCGGCCGCATCGGTCTCGCATCGGCCACGCGGTGGCACCGCGGGGGTGAGGGGAGCCGCCGCCGGGAACGCCTGGGCGACGGGGCGGTCGGCCGCGTAGGCCACGGCCGCGACGCCGATGCGATCGAGCCCATCGACGGCCTCGACGAAGCGCGAGCGATGCACTTCGCGCGCGAACGTGGGGACCGCAACCGCAAGCAGCGTGGCGCCGAGCGAGACGATGGCGCCCACCTCGAGAAGGCCGAGGTTATGCCACCCGGAGCGATTGCGCGCGGACGACCCGGCCATCGCTTGGGTCTACCATTTCCGGCTGCCCGCTCGCTCCCGCGTTTCCGCCGCGCCGCGTGCGCGGCGCCGCGGTATAAGCGAGCGTCTTGACCAAGGGTCGTGGCGGGGCGCGAGGGGCCCTATCTTGGCTGCTCGCCGTGTGCGCGCTGGCCTTCGTCGCGTGGGCGGTGCCCGTGCGGGATCGATGCTGGGACGACAGCGCGCCGTTGCACACGCAGGTCTCCGTCTCGCGCGAGGCTGCAGGTTGCGTCCTTCACCTCAAGTCCGGCGACGTGACGATCGACGCGGCGCAGTGCGCCAAGCTCCGATGCGACCCCGGGCTCGCGTCGACGATGAAGCACGCGAAGCTCGGGGTGATTGGCGCCCTCTGGCTCCTCTACATCCTGGGGACGGCGGCGTGGGCCTTGCGCTGGCGCCTGCTCCTTGGATTCGCCGACATCGATTTGCCTCTGCTCGAGGTGTGGCGCATCACGATCGAGGCGCAGGCCGGCGGAGTCCTCTTGCCGGGTGGCGTGGGGGGCGACGCGCTGCGCATCGCCTGGATCACGTCGCGCCCAACGCGGCACGGCGGGCCGGCGCCGGTGTCGATCGTGGCCGCAGCGGTGCTGCTCGATCGCGCCGTGGGCCTGACGCTCATCGCGACGGTTGCGGTCGCGCTCGGCGCCATGTTCGGCGGGATGGGCGGCGGACCGCTCGTGTGGGCTCTCACCGCCCTGCCGGTCGGCATCGTGGCCGGTTTGGTCGTCCTCCGGGCGGCGCCGGTCGAGCGGCTCCCGTTGCTCTCGCGAGCATCCGTTGCCCATGCACTCGCGCCGGTGCTCGCCTACGTCCGCGATCCGCGTGCGCCCCGCGCGATCGCCCTCGCGGGCGCCGTCAGCGCGTTCATCGCGGCGGCTCAATTCGTCATTCTGCGGGGCCTCGTGTTCGGTCTGGGGGCGACGCCCTCGGCCGAGAAGTGGGTGTACGTCGGCACGGCCATGGCGTTCATCGTCGGCGCGGTCCCCGCTTTGCCCGGCGGATGGGGTACGGCCGATGCAGCTTACGTATTTTTCTTCGGGCGCGCGGGCCTCGCGCCGGCCATCGCCCTCGCCGCGTGCCTCCTTTACCGGCTTTTCTGGTATGGTTTGGCAGTGGTTGGCGCGCTGCTTTACGCGTCGCGACCACGCCCCGCCAGCGAGGCGCCTCGCGCCGTCGAAGGCCCCGGCGAACCATGAACGTCTCCATCGTCGTTCCGGCGTATAACGAAGCCGGCAATCTGCATCGGCTGCTCACTTCGCTGATCGAGCAGCACACCGAGCGCGTCCGCATCGTGGAGATCGTGGTCGTCGCCAGCGGTTGCACCGACGGCACCGCCGAGGTGGCGCGGCAGTTCGGACGCGGCCGGCCCGGGCTGCACGTGCACGTGCAGGAGCGCAGGGAGGGCAAGGTCGCGGCGATCAACGCGTACCTGCGGATGCGCGATCCGCGCGCCGACGTGACGGTGGTGTCGAGCGCCGACCTCGACGTCGGGCGCGACGTCATCGAGAAGATGGTCGGATTCCTGCGAGACCATCCGGACGTCGGGATGGTGGGCGGGCGGCCCGTTCCCAACAACGACGGCTCCACGCTCGTCGGCCGCATGGGCAAGCTCGTGTGGGAGCTGCATCACCGCGTCTCGCTCGAGGTGCCCAAGATGGGCGAGATCGTCGCATTTCGGGCCAACCTCGTGGAATACGTGAGCGAGCTGTCGGTCGTCGACGAGGCGTCGATCGAGGACATCGTCCGAGCCAAGGGGTTCAAGCTCGGCTACGTGCCCGACGCCGTGGTCACCAACCGCGGGCCGGAGCGGATGGCGGAGTACTTTGACATGCGGCGCCACTATGCCCGTGGCCACTACTGGCTGCGCTTCGCCTTCGGCTACGAGGTGGCCACCCTGGATCGGGGGCTCGTGGCAAGGGCGGTGTTCGACACGGCGCGCGAGCAGGACCGCTTCGGCAAGGTTGCCCTCGCCGCCGCCGTCGGAGTCGAGATTGCCGCGCGCGCGCTCGGCTTCTGGGATGCGCGGATCGTGGGGGGCAAGCACCGGACGTGGAAGACCCGGGGCTCGACCAAGACGCTCGGTGCGACCGCTACGGGCGTGGGCCCGGCGCACGCAAACGGCGCGAGCCCCCGCCTGTCCGCGCGCCCCGGACCGAACGAAGGCGCGCGATGAACCCCTCGGACGCGCTGGAAGCCGGCAAGCGCGTGCCGTTGCCCGCGCGGCTGGCTGGCTACCGCGCCGCGCACGCGACCGGCAAGCTGCAGCAGTTGCCCGTCAACTTCACGGTTTCGGTGACCTACTCGTGCCCCTCGCGGTGCGCGACATGCGACATCTGGCAAAAGAAGGTCGACGACCTGTCGGTCGACGAGTATGCGCGGATCTTCCCGACGCTCGAGGGCGTCCCCGTCTGGGTGACGCTCTCCGGGGGAGACCAGTTCGTTCGCGCAGACTTCGCCGAGATCGTGCGCCTCGTCATGAGGCAGATCCGACCGCGCATCGTCAACATCCCGATGAACGGCGTCATCACCGAGCGGATCTTCCAGCTCTTGCCGCGCATCGCGGCGCACACGGTCGGCGCGCAGCTCGTGCTCAACCTCTCGGTCGACGAGATCGGCGAAGCGCACGATCGCATCCGGGGTGCGGACCGCAACTTCGAGAAGCTGCAGCTCGTCGCCGATCTGATCCACGACTTGAAGAAGACGTATCCCCACGTGGTGCTGGGCGTGCACACCGTGATCTCGAGGTGGAACGTCGCGCGCATCCCGGACATCGAGCGCGAGGCGCGGGCGATCTTCCGCCCCGACTCGTACATCGCCGAGGTCGCTGAGAACCGCGTCGAGCTCAAGACGATGGACAAGGACATCGCGCCTTCGCCCGCGGACTACCGCCGCGCGGTCGCGCACCTGGGCAACGTGATCCGCGCGAACCGGTCGGCGCACCCGGTCGCGCGCCTTGTCGAGTCGCTGCGACTCGAGTACTACGACCTTGCGGCGCGCATCCTCGAAGAGAAGCGTCAGGTCATCGACTGCTACGCGGGCTGGGCAAGCGCCCACCTGGCGCCCGACGGGCACGTGTGGGGATGCTGCGTGCGCGCCGAGTCGCTCGGCAACGTCCGCGACTATGCCTACGACTTCCGCAGCGTATGGCTCGGTCCTCAGGCCGACGCGTTCCGCGCCAGCGTGCGTCGCCATGAGTGCGCATGCCCCCTCGCGAACGCCAGCTACACGAATCTGCTGCTCGACCCGCGGTCGCTCGTGCGCGTCGCGTCCCACATGGCCGGAGCCTGAGGGCGGGGAGGGTTCTGGAGCGTGGAGGCGTACGCAGCGCAGAACATCACCCAGGATCGGGGCCTCGGTACGGCCTACGAGCGCTGGTGCTTCTACCAGCGGATGGACGCCTGGGCGCGCGAGTACGGCGTCGAGTCGGCGCTCGAGGGACCGGTCGACGGGGTGGCCGGCGTGCGCGGCGTGCACTGCGCCGGGCTCGCGCGCGAGGGCGTTCGCGTCGTCTCCGCGGTCGGCTCGGGCGAGTCGGCCGACGTGGCCAGAGGCATCTACGCCGACGTCGCGCCGTTCGACACCTTCGACGTGCGCGTCGTCGGCGACGAGGACATGACCCACGATTTGCCCGCCAGCGATCTCGTGCTCGTCTACCACGCGCTGCCCTTCGTGCGCGATTGGCGCCGCTACCTCGACGCGCTCGGCCGGCGCGCCAAGAAGGTGCTCATCGTCGCGACGTGCAACCCCGACAACTGGGGGTTTACCGCCGTGCGATGGCTGGGCGGGGTCCAGGCACCGTCGGTCTGGAGCACCAGCACCCTCGCGCCCGCGCTCTGGGAGCTCGGGCGCGTGCGCGAGCACGTGTACTTCGACGCGCCGTGGTGGCCCGATCTGCCGGTGGCGCCTGGGCAAAGCCTCGCCCATCGGTTGAAGCAGCTCGTCGTCGGCTCCGGGGGGGCGCGTTTTGCCCCGCCCGAGCGTGGCGCGGTCCTGTCATCGAAGTACGTCTACGGCCCGGGGCGATGGCCGTACTTCGGTGGCCCGGCCTGGCTGGACGAGCTCGAGCCCGCGTTGCTCCGGCACCCTGCGTTCGAAGGCTCGTCGCCCGCGATCGTGCGGCGCGCCGCGCACCTGCACGCCTTCGTGGTCGACATGCGCCCGCGCAGCCCCCAGGCGCGCCGACGTCTCGCTCAAAGCGTCTGACGGCCTTTCCGCGGTCGACGTCACGCCGGACGCAGCCGAACGATCTGGACGTCTTGCTTGAACGGCACGAGCGAGACCGCCCGCAAGGCAAGGCGCTTCCATGCCGGGGGCCGCTCCGTCGCCAGGAGCCAGCTGCTGTAGATGCTCGCCTGCGCGAAGGCCTCGATCCGGAAGCCCTGGGCGGCGAGCAGCTCGGCGAAGGCCCTGCGCGTGAAGTGCGAGACGTGGCCCGAGACCCGGGTCCCGCTGTCCGGTGACCCGTACCTGCGCCGCAGGGAGCACTCGATCGCTGGCGGCTGCATCCCGACCGCCAGCATCGCGATGCTGAGCAGACCGTCGATCCTCGGCACCGACATCACGGCGTAGCCCGTCGGCGCGACCACACGCCGGATCTCGCGGACCAGGTGGTCCGTGTCGTGGACGTGCTCGAGCGTCTCGAGGCAGGTGACCACGTCGAACGACGCGTCGGGATACGGGAGCCGCTGGGGCAGGTCGAGGTTCACGGCCGTGGCCTCGAAGTCTCGCGCGAGCGGTGCGAAGTCGACGCCGACGACGCGCGCGACGCGGGCCCGGTCCGCCATGAGGTGGGTGATCACGCCGGTGGCGCAGCCGACGTCGAGCATCGCGCCCCCCGCGGCCGGTACGAGGAGATCGAGCGTGCGCTTGACCCGGTCCTCGAGGACCAGCGTGGAGCCCTGCCGCCGGTAGCCCCGCCACGCGTCGTCGTCGGCCGACCAGCGCTGCTCGTTGACCGATTGAGCGGTCACTCCGACGGACGCCACGAGCGCGATCGTACCACGCGAGGGGTCCACGCCCTTGGCGGCTGTCCTTGGTATAACGACTCGGAAACGTGTCGTTCAGCGTGGGGATCACCGGCGCGGGGGGGTTCATCGGCGGTCACGCCGTAGCCGGGTTCGCGGCGCGCGGGGCCAGGGTGACGCCGCTGCCGCGGGTCGCTGGCGGGGGCCCAGGCGTCAGGACGCTCGAGGACGCCATCGCCGGTCCGGGCCTTTTCGGCGGTCTCGACGTGGTCGTGCACGCGGCGGCGGTGCGGCACCGTCACGGCGTCGACGCCCCGGCATACCGCGCGTCGAACGTCGACCTGGTCGAGCGCACGATGCGCGCCTGCGCGGCCGCCGGAGTGCGGCGCTTCGTCCTCGTCAGCTCGGTCGGCGTCTACGGTTTTCCGACGCTCCTGCCGGTGACCGAGCGCGCGCCCTATGCGCCGCGGACGCTGTACTCGGCGACCAAGGTGGAGGCCGAGCTGCGGGCCCGCCGGATCGCCCTGGAGTCGGGCCTGGAGCTGGTCATCGCCCGGCCGACGATCGTCTATGGGCGAGGGGATCGAAACGGAATGCTGGGAAAGATGGCTTCGATGCTCCGAGCAGGCTCGTACCGCGTCGTCGGGTCGGGCAAGAACGTGCTTCACCACGCCCACGTCGACGACGTCGTCGACGGCTTGTGGCTGGCGGCGACCCGATCCGAGGCCGCCGGCGACGACTTCATCCTGGCCGGTCCGGAGACGACGACGCTCGCAGACCTGTCGGCCTTGGTCGCCCGCGCTGTGGGCTGTCGCCTGCCCGAACAGCGTATCCCGCTCTCCCTCGCGCGCGCGGTCGCGGCGGTCGTCGACGTGGCGGCCTATCGAGGGATCGCGTTCGTCGTGAGGGAACCTCCCGTCAACGGCGAGAAGCTCGACGTCATGACGCTGCCCATCCGCTTCGACGTCGAGAAGGCGCGCCGGCGACTCGGATTCGAGCCCCGGATCGGATACGCGAGAGGCGTCATGGAGACGCTGATCGATTCTTGACGATCTCGTCGGGCTCGAGCGGGATTTCCGGAATCGGGCCGGTGCCGTCTTCGGCAGCCTGGATCTCCTTGACGGTGTTCCTGAGCAGGACCCGGAGGCTCGGTGGACGCGGCAGCCCCAAGGGCACGTCGTCGGCGTCGATGGGCACGAGGGGGAGGATCGACTCGAACAAGTACCAGTCCCCCTTCGCCGCGACGAATCGGGCGTCGTGCCGCATCCCCATTGTGAGCGCGGCGGCCAGGGCCCTGTCCGGCGTGTCGACGAGGAGGTAGCGGAAGCGCGTCAGGTCCCACCCCGGACGAAAAGCGAACGGGAGGCGCTGCGTCCGGTCGACCACGTCGACCCATTCCTTCTCCGGCCGTTGCGCCACCGGCGAGATGGGCGACTGCGTGTAATCGAAGAGAGCCCTCCCGCCGCGCTCTGCGACCACGTGCCCCATGGCCTCGATGGGGTTCCAGAGGCGATTGGCCGGATCGTGGCCGAGATTCACGGCGTCGACGGCACATCCGGGCTCGATGAACTCCATGAGGCTCTCAAGGTCCGAGTACATCCGGTTGCTGTCCGCGAAGCACGGCCAGCCGGCGAGGATCGACGCAATGGGAAGCGCCGCGCAGAGCACGGGCACGATCCGAGGAACGGAGGCGTCGGGCCGGCCCGGGCGCGCGGCGCAACAGACCGCCAGCAGGGCCCACGCCGTGGGCATGAACCGGTGATACACGAGCGTCGTGCTGCGGACGCTCGCGGGCGCGACGAGATACACGACGACCAGCGAGAGGCCGAGCGCCTCGAAGCGCCAGGCGTGCAACCGCCGCCAGAACGTCTCGGTGACGGGGCCCGGCCGGGGCCGGCCGATGGCTAGGATCGCGATGGGCGCGAGGGCCAGCGCGAGCATCGAGTTGCGGACCCAGGGTTCGTATCCGCCGAAGAGCACGGAGGAGATGCTTGTGACCTTTTTGCCGAACTCAACGTAGAAGGAGAGCGCCGGCATCCGCAGGTTGCGAGGTCCGGCGTGCCGCCAGGCGTATACGCTGGCGACGTACACGAGCGCCATGGAGAAGAGCAAGGGCACCATCCGCAGCGCCAGCGCCCTGGTCCGCAGCGGCGTGCCCACGCTGCAGAACACGATCGCCGCGCACGCGACGAGCTGCATCGCCTGATGCGCAAAGTGAAGCAGCACCATCGCGGCGCACACGACGGCCGCGCGGCGAGCGGTCGGCTGGGCAGCAAACCGGTCGATCGTCGGCAACAGCGCCAGAAGGGCGATCAAGCCGACGATGTTCTGCACCAGACCCCAGAAGAACAGCCACCCGAAGCCGATCGGCGCGGCGACGAGCGCCACCGTCCAGCGTGAGGCGCCGACGTGGTCCGCAAAGCGGGCCGTGGCGAGGGGAAGCGCCAGCATCGCGGCGGCCACGACCGTCTTGGACGCCGCCCCGATCGGCATGAGGAACGAGACCGCGAAGACCAGCAGCGAGAAGAGCTGATTGGAGTGCCCGAGATTGAGGAAGTAGAGGCCCTTGGGCGCGAACACAGGGTCCCCCCAGTGACGCAGGAGGCCGACGCTCGCCTCGTGCAGCGGCAAGTCCACCATCGGCGGATACTTGGCGATCAAGATGGGCGCGGCGAAGAGCGCGCCAATGAACCATGGCGCGAGCCGTTCCGCTTGGCGCGTCGTGTCGGTCATCCGGGGGAGCATCATGGGAGGAGCTCGTTCGGCCCACAAAAGACGAGAGACGGTCCGCGCGAGCGGGACCGTCTCTCCAAACACGTCACGTGAGTCCTCGACTTCGAGAGCGCGCTCACTCCTCCGGGTTCGTCTCCTGGATGTTCGGAGAGATGGCGACGGAGCCGCTCTCCGCGCTGCCCACGATGAGAAACTGGGAGGTCGCGCCGTTGCCGTTGAGGTCGCCGTTGGCGACCGCCGCGAAACCGCCGCTCGCAGCCGAGGTGCCGTTGGCGACACCGTATGCGGACGCGCCCGTCGACAGGTACGTATACATGTAATACTGGGGCTCTTCGAGGGAGAACTTGAGGCATTGCCAACCCTGCGTGGCGCTGCCGCTGTTCCAGTCGGAGACTTGCGACTGATACTTCTGGGCCGCGGGGACAGCGGTCGGAACGGAGAGCGCGTCATCGCAGAAGGAGCGCATGAGCGCGGAGACACCCGCGGGGCCGAGGATCGCCAGCGTGCCTTTCTCGCGCTCGACGGCGGCCGCCGAGTCCTTCGCGATCTGGCCGAGCGAGTTCCTCGCCTCGGCCGTCTTCGCGTTCGCGATGTACTTTCGTACACCGTAGATCGCGAGGACCGCGAGAATGCCGACGATCGCCACGACGATCATCAGCTCGATGAGAGTGAACCCTCGTTTTGCCTTATGTATCCATCGACGCATGACGTTCCTCCGTTGCCGATCCCTCGGCGATCATTGTCCCTCCCGGACGACGAATATCTGATTCGTAATCGAGAGCCCGTACACGACCGTGTCGTTGTTGAATCCTGTGATGCCGTCGAGATCCGCCTCGGCCTGGATGACGTACCAGTCGGTCGGCGTCGAGGTGGGCATCGTCAGCGTGCTGCTGCCGTCGAGCGGGAGCGGGACGCCGGTATTGACCGGCGTCCCCGCGAAGCCCGCGACGGACGCGTAGCCGAAGAGAACCGGACCATCGACTTGCACGGGCAACGCCGTCCACGGCACGGAGCCGCCCGTGCTGGCCGTTCCACCCCAGCCCATCAGCTGCTGGTACAGCGGGTTGGTCGGGTAGTAGGTCGTGATGCCCATGCCCAGGTTCGAACCCCCGGTGACGCTCGCGTACTGCTGCGTCTCCGAGTGGTAGGCCTCTTGTGCGATCCGGATGTTTTGGACCATGCCGGTGGCTTCGGTCACGTGCGACGTGGTGATCAACTTGCGGTACCCAACGACGGCCAGCAGCGACAGCACGCTCACGATTGCGACGACGATCATCAACTCGATGAGCGTGAAGCCTCGCGATCGGCGCCTGGCCACAGCTCGCGGGTGGTGCACCGTCCATGCCGGCGCCATTCCCCGGCGCCGCGGCGCCGCTGTGCGAGCGTGGAGGGCCATCAAAATCGCCTGATAGTCGCATGGAAACATGGGTATCTGGCAACGTTTTGCCTTGGATCTCGCCCCCCCTACGCCCACCCCGCACGAGGCCGGACCGCCCGCGAGTGACAATTTTCGTCGCAAGCGCGGCCGGGCCCACGACGATATTTGGCAGCCGTTCAGTGCGAGTCGCGCCCTAACCCTTCTACATCTGGAGTCGACGTCGGCTCGGCGTCCACAACGTCGGATTCCGCGTCGCCGAGGCCATGCTTCTGCAACCGATAGCGGAGGCTTCGGAGCGTCACGTTGAGGAGCTTGGAGGCCTGGGTGCGCACGCCGCCGGAGCGCTCCAGGGCTTGCAGGATGAGGCGCCGCTCGACCTCGCCCAGGACCTCGTCCAGGTTGCAACCGTCCTCGGAGAGGGCCACGAGGGCGGGCAGGGGCTGCGCGACGGCGCCGGCGACCTCCGGGGGCAAGTCGCCGAGCCCGATGATGGCGCCCTGCGCGAGCGCGACGGCGCGTTCGATGACGTTCTCTAGCTCGCGGACGTTGCCGGGGAACGCGTGCGCCTCGAGCGCGCGGACCGTGTCGGACGAGAGACCCCGGATCTCCTTGCCCTGCTCGCCGGCGCACTGCCGCAAGAAATGCTCGGCCAGGAGGCGGATGTCCTCGACGCGCTCGCGCAAGGGAGGCACCTCGATGCGGATGACATTGAGGCGGTAGTAGAGGTCCTGCCGCAGTCGCCCGACGCGCACGTCGTCCTCGACGGGGCGATTGGTGGCGGCGAGCACGCGCACGTCGACCGCGACCTCGCTCGCCGACCCGACCGCGCGGATCTTGCGCTCCTGCAGCACGCGCAAGAGCTTGACCTGCACCGATGGCGCGAGCTCGCCGATCTCGTCGAGCAAGAGGGTGCCCCCTTCGGCCTCGCGAAAGAGTCCGAGGCGGCTCGCGACCGCGCCCGTAAACGCTCCCCGCTCGTGGCCAAAGAGCTCTGCTTCGATCAGCGTCTCGGGGATCGCTCCGCAATTGATGACGAGGAAGGGGCGGTCGCGCCTCTCGCCCGCGTCGTGGATCACGCGCGCGATGCGCTCCTTGCCCGTGCCGCTCTCGCCGGTGATGAGCACCGTCGTGCGCGTCGCGGCCACGCGCTGGCACAGGTCGAGGATGCGCCGCATCGACTCCGAGTTGCCGAGCAGAGCGCGCCCGCGTTCGCGCCCGAGCTGTGCCCTCAGCTGATCGTTTTCGGCCACGATGGCGCGCTTTTCCAGCGCCTTTTGCACCAGCTCGCGCAGCTCGGTCGTGGCGAAGGGCTTGGACACGAAGTCGTAGGCGCCTCGCTTCATCGCGACGATCGCCGTATCGACGCCGCCGTGCGCGGTCATCATGATGACCTCGGTGCGCGACGTGCGCTGCTTGATGAGCGATAGCAAGTCCAGGCCGCTGCCGTCGGGCATCAGCAGATCGGTCAGGACTACGGCGTAGGGCTCGGGCGCGTGGATCACCGCCTCGCAGGCCGTCTTGAAGCCCGGCGCCAGCGTGACGGCCATGCCCTCGCGCTTGAACAGGATCGCGAGCATGTCGCGCAGCCCAGGCTCGTCGTCCACGACGAGGATCCGCGGTTTGGCGGCGCTGGCAGGCATCCTGACCCTGTCAGGCTACCAGACGCGCGGAGGCGCCCCGGACGGAGAGACGGCGCAACGGTGCAGACCCTTCGTCGACGGGGTTGTGGTGGGCCGTTGGGAAGCGGGGACGATGGCCCTCCGCTTCGAGCTCGGCTGCGCCCCAGCAGAAGGGCCTTCGGCCCCGCCCCTGGGTGGGGACCCCTCGCCGAGCTCGAAGCG
>Ga0302326_10018248_pt1 | contig 14554 bp, 11 predicted proteins | sample Palsa_T0_3_FD_202264 | JGI IMG/M metagenome (GOLD analysis project Ga0302326, IMG submission 202264) | Peat permafrost microbial communities from Stordalen Mire near Abisko, Sweden - Palsa_T0_3 | ecosystem: Environmental > Terrestrial > Soil > Palsa > Peat permafrost | place: Sweden: Abisko... | reverse complement strand
GCCCATGCCCTACACTGGCGACCAGCGGCCTGGTTACGGAATAAAGGGTGGCGAGAAGGTTCTGTTCGTCACTGACAGCGACGTGGACCCCCTCGTGGTCGAAGCATTCACCCGTGTGCTCCGCGACGAAAACAAGTGCCAGGTGGATATCTTCGAGCAGCAAGGCAAGAGGCGCCTCTATCGTACGGAACAGGTAATGAAAATCCTCGTTGACAGCGAGCCGGCACCCTGGATGCTGGGCGGACCCGAGTGGACCCAGCAGGTAGCGAAAAAACAAGGGTATGACAAAGTCATTGGTCAGATTTTCTGGGAGGAAAATAACCTTAGGCTGCGTTGCCACAACTTCTCCATGGATTGGCCCACGCGCGAACAGCTCGCTAGCCCGGCCGTGTTGTATCCCGAAGAGATCATCGAGGCGCTTGATCGTGCGGCTTGGCAAACTCTTCTACAGGCGGAGTCGTCCACGATCACTGATCCGCAAGGCACCCACATCACCTTCACGTGGTTCCCCGAATACTGGCAGATCATGGATGGAAATTATCCGGACTATCCGACTGAGGGATTCGGGACGCACCACTATCATCACGGCGCGCTCAAGGATCCTATGATCTCAAGCCATCTTTGCGGATATCCTCTGGGAATCGTTTTGCCCAAATCCGATGCCTGTGGCGTGATGGCCGGCACTGCCGACCATCTGGGACCGTATGCTCATATCAACGTCTACCTGGAGCACAACAAGGTCACGCGAATGGAAGGCGGCGGCGAGTTCGGTGAAAAATGGAGAGATTTCATCGACCGGAATAAACGCGTACAGTTCCCGCATTATCCGGGCCCGGGAGTCGATTGGTTCGTCGAAGCCGCCATCGGCACCCATCCCAAAATCTCGCGCCCCTTCAACGTCCTCGATTCGGCGACCGCCCGCAGCACTTTCATGGCCGAGCGCGATCGTTCCGGCATCATGCACCTGGGCGTCGGACAGATCTTGGATTTTGCGTGGGCCCTCCGCCAGAATCCGCCGCTTCCTTTTTATCATTTTCACGTCCACCTCGACTTTTGCACCTACACCTGCAAGCTCAAGAACGGGCGTGAAGTCAGACTGGTAGATAAAGGACATTTGACGGTCCTCGACGATCCGGGCGTCAGGGCGGTCGCAGCGAAATACGGCGATCCCGACGAACTTCTTCGCGAAGACTGGATTCCCGCCATACCCGGAATCAACGTCGCCGGCGACTATTGGAAGGACTATGCACCGGACCCGGAAACCTACATCAAGCTGGAGCACCGCAAGGCGTACGGCGAAGCGATCGAGCGGAGCAAGAGATATTACAAGTAAAAAGGGCGAGGCGCCACAGCTCTGCGTGCCGCGATCTAGCATTGGTTACCATACGCCGCCGAGCAGGTATGCTGGGAATGTATCATCTGTCCTTTGCGTTTCCAGTCCCAGGAACTGCGATCCGTTCCGGCCTAGAATTTTCTCTTTGGCTGACTCCGAGAGGTCCGACCTGTCACTCAGCCATTTCGTGGAGTTGGGGAATTTGCTATCGGTATGGGGATAGTCGGAACCGTAGAGGATGTAGTCATCGCCGATCACGCGAAGCACCTCGGGCAACATCGTTTCATCCGGCTCGGTGCCGAAGTAGCAACTGCCGCTGGCAATGTACTCCAGAGGTTCCCGCTTCATCAGCGGCATTTCGGACGCACGACGCTCATAGTGTTCGTGCAAGCGCTGCAACCAATATGGCAGCCAGCCGCAACCTGCTTCTAGAAAAGCAAAACGCAGACGTGGGAATAGTTCGACGATTCCGCCGCATACGATGCAAGCCGTGGCGATCATCTGTTCGAATGGATGCCCGATCAGATGAGTCATGACGTGGGAATCGAAACGCTCGGTGCCCGCGCCTCTAATGTAGGTCGAGTTACCCCAGTGGATCGCGACGGGAACGCCCAGTTCCTGCGCCGCTTCATAGATCGGATAGAACGTGGGGTCGTCCAGGTTCTTACCGTTGACATTGGTCGGCAGGACGATTCCCGAGTGGCCCAACATCTGGATCGCGCGCTTCATCTCCGCGATCGAAGCAGGGATATCCTGCAGAGGCAGTGCGGCCATGCATTTTAGCCGGTGCCTGTTTACGTTGCAGAAGTCGGAGTAATAGGAGTTGCACGCCCGGCTCATGGCCACCGCGAAGTCTTTGTCGGGCAGCGCCGAGACCGCCAAGCCGAGGTTGCCGAGGACGAGTTGCACGTCGATGCCTTCGCGGTCCAAATCATCGAGCCGTGCTTTCGCATCGGCCGCGCCTGCGTGGAGCCCACCGATCTGTCCGCGGCAGCCTACGATGCCCCGAGCCAGATCGTGCTCTTCCGTGGTGACGGGGACGTCATTGGTCGCACCGTGATTATGGTTCCCGCGAAGCTGTCTGAGGCGAGGGTCCGGATAAAGTCGTCCTTCAAGAATAATGCGCGTGAAGCCTAGCGTATCTTCGACGATGCGCGGGCGGCGTGAGAGGTACGGCTCTTCGAGATACTGTTCAAAGATGTCAAGCGGTTCGCTGATATGGGCATCGCTGTCTACGACCATAAAGTCCTTTCTGCACCGCGACTCCTCGATCTCAAATTGCAAACTGACAATGTGCATTAACAATCAGCTAGCTATTCAGAACACAAACCTCAAACCGAATTGCAGTTGACGCGACGGCGTGGAGGTCTGCGTAATCTGTCCGGCGTCTGGTGGAACGACAGCTCCGGAGGTAAAAACCGTTACATCGCCGGGAAGCGCAAAATTCACATGATTCAGGATATTGAAAGCTTCTGCCCGGAACTGAATCGAGGCGCGCTCGCCGATTTTGATCGATTTCACCAGGGAGATATCAAAGGTGAAAAGCCGAGGACCAATCAGAACATTTCGGCCTACAGTGCCATATTGGCCGGGCGGGGCAAGGACAAACGCATTGGGGTTGAAATACTGGTTGGGATTGCCAGTGACTGCATTCCGGGGATTGAACCCTGGAGCCCAATTCGGCCTCTCCACTTCGTTTGGGTTCCCATCATTCGAATTATTGAAGCTGATTGTGGGATTGAAGGGCGTCCCGGAATGAGCAGTGACGATGCTGTTCAGTTCCCAGCCCGCCAATAGCAAATCCACCACCTTGCGCGCTCCGGCGGCGTCAGCCTTCGTCTCGTACGGCAGCTGATAGGTCACGTTCGCTGCGAAATTGTTGCGTACATCGAACACAGATGGCCCGCGGTCGGCGCGCAGGTTGTAGGCATCCTGAGGGTATTGCGCAGAAGCCAGGAGGAAATAGCCGGCGGAGTCGGACGAGGTATCAATCGATTTGGAGAACGTGTATGCGATTTGGAACTGCAGGCCGCGGGCAATGTGGCGCTCCAATCCGACCTCCAATGCGTGGTAATAAGAGTCGCCGGTGTCTTGGACCTCGATGATCGGTCCGAAAGCGGGGTTGCGAAGCGGATTCGTGACTCCCACGGGGAATTGTTTTTGGCCGTCGGGTAAAATCGTGAAGTCCGAAGCAGTGTTTACATTTCCGTTGGTCGGCAGGTGTTCACCCCGCGAACCTACGTAAGAGACAGTAGCTGTTATCCCTCCGATGAATTCATGTTGCAAGCTCAGGTTCCATTGTTGAATGTAGGTGGGAGGAGGGTCGTACTGGTAGGTGTTGGCTGCGATCAGTCCGGGAACGTTTGCCAGTTCGCCAAAAGCGTTAGGGAACGACGGCGCAAATGCAATCCCAATGCCGAAATAGGGCAACTGATTGGACATCTGCAGACGATAGGCGTAAGGGAAGGCCTGGGCAAAGAAAAGGCCGTAACCTGCACGCAGGCTCGTCTTGCCGTCTCCCATGATGTCCCAGGCGAACCCCATCCTCGGAGCAAGGTTTGTCAGCGTATTGTTCCTGAAGAACGGAGGCCCCACGGTGGTGGCCGAATCGTGGAGAGGGTCGCGGAGGTTCGCCACCTTGTTAGTGGCCTCACTGGGACTGGTCATGGGTTCGTAGCGAAGGCCGAGATTGAGCGTGAGGTTGCGCCGGACTCTCCAGTCATCCTGGGCATAGCCGGCAAACAGCGTGGTGCGGATCCCACGGTAGGCGTTGTTGGCGTCCGCCAGCGGCGCGGCAAAGAGTTCCGGTTGACCTTGCAGAAAGGCCTGATAGGAGCCGAAGATGAACGTCCCTGCCGCAATTGTCGTGGATTGTGCGTTGAGCTGGATGCGGCGAGCCGTGAAGCCGAACTTGATGCTGTGCGAAGTGCGCGTGTAATCGATCTGGTCTGAACCTTCAAAGTTGTTAACGATCAGGAAGCGGGGCACGATGTTCCGGTCGGACAGCGGTGAAAGACCGCCCACATTGGCAAAGGCTCCGAGCACTGTCTCTCCCGGCACCCACACCAGGGAGAGCGGAACCGGTTCGACGTCTTGCAGGTCTCCGAAAACTCGTGACCGGTCGTAGGCGAAGCGTGCGACATTCAGGAGCCTGGAGGAAAAAATATGCGTCTCGCTCAAGCCCGTGTACTGGTTGCGAGCGTCGAGCACAGTGTTCGAGATCACGTGGTCCGGCTCGACGTCTGAGGAATCATCCAATGTGTACCGGGCAAAAAAGGCGTCCCGCGGAGAGAAATTGTGATCGGCTCGGACGGTGAAATAGTCCTCGCGGGTTTGGCCGGTCTGGTTGCGAATGAAAACCCCCAAACCGCCACCGGCATCTCCCGCGTTCGGCTGTGGATACAAATTAACGTACGGGGCTGCCGCTGCGCTCGCTGTTAATCGGGCTGCATCCGTTGGCACAAAGAATCTTTGGGTCTGCGCCAGTTCCTGGCGCAATCCCTCGTAGGCAACGAAAAGAAAGGTCCGGTCTCTCTGAATGGGGCCGCCTATGCTGCCGCCGAACTGGTTTCTTCGAAAAGGTGGCACGCTCTGCTGATCAAAGAAGTTGCGGGCGTCCAAAGCTGAGTTGCGCAGGAATTCGAATCCGCTGCCGTGTAGGAAGTTGGTTCCGGGCTTGCTCACCAGATTGATGATGCCGCCCCCGGCACCGCCAAATTCCGCACTGTAATTGTGCGTAATCAGTTGAAATTCCTGCACCGCCTCGACTCCGGTGAAGCCTCCCGCCGCTGAACCCGGCGTCGTGTTCTCGGCTTCATTCACGGAAGCTCCATCGAATAAAAAGCTGTTGAAGGTGATTCGACCCCCATTGATCGCCATCTTTACGGCGCCTGTCCCGGCATCGATGGGATCTTTTGCCAGGCTACCCACATTGACCACTCCATTCTGCAGGGCGGCCAATTGAAACAGATCGCGTCCGTTCAACGGAAGCTCGGTGATGGTCCGCTGGCTCACCAGGGAGGAGATCTGCGGGTTCGTGGTATTTACGAGGGATACATCTCCCGAGACCGTGAGTTCCTCGGTGACAGCTCCCACCTTCAAGCTGAAATTTACAACCGCATCACGGCCGAGGGTGAGCACGATGCCACTGTGCGTCACTTTCTTGAACTTGTCGTGTTCCGCCTGGACTTCGTATTCACCCAAAGGAAGTTCTTCGATCCGGAAGCGGCCAGCGCTGTCCGTGGACGTCGAGCGCAACGAGTTGGTCAGAACATTTCTTACGACGATATTCGCCCCGGTGATCGCACCACCATCCTGGTCGGTGACCGCACCAAGGATGGCGCCACTCGTGCCTTGTGCCAACGCCGGCACCGGCGTTGCACATAAAAGAACGGCACAGACGAGCTCCGGGAGAACACGTCCTGCAAACTGCGGCACAAGTCCACGACGCTTCATTGGTTCCTCCGTCCCCAAAATCGTTGTTGGCAGGATTGCTCCATCACGGCGTCATAACGACGCGAAACCCCGTGCTGGCATAGCGTATTGACGGGTAATCCCACAGCCTGGCTGCGTTCTGCATGTGTTCCGGACCACCGAACCACGAGCCACCGCGAATCACGCGTTGCTCGCCGCTCTCCGGACCCTGTGGGTTCTTGTAAGGAGACCGGGCATAATAGGTTCCGTCGTAAAAATCAGCGCACCATTCCCACACATTGCCTGCCATGTCGTAGAGGCCGTACCCGTTCGGTGGAAAGGTGCCGACCGGCGCGGTATAAAGGAAACCATCCTGTTTTCGAATGCGTTCGTTCTCCGCCTCGGACCCGGCATTTGCGCGATACCGTCCGTTCGAGTCATAGGCCTCATCACCCCAGGGATACTTCTCGCCTTCGATGCCGCCGCGAGCTGCCTTTTCCCACTCAGCCTCCGTCGGCAACCGATACTTTTTTCCAGTAATGCGGCTTAGCCATTCGCAATAAGCCAAAGCGTCATCCCAGCTGACACCAACAACCGGATAAGTGGGTTTAGCAGTTAGGTCGTCGCCTGTGCTTCGATCGGAATGTTGGTCCCAGCGCGGTGGAGGACAGGCCCGCCCAGTGTCCTCGCAGAACCCTTTGTATTGGGCGTTGGTTACCTCGAATTTGCCAATGTAGTACTCATCCAGAGAGACTTCATGAACCGGCCCTTCGTCGCTGCTGAGACTGTTACTCCCCATCAGAAACTCACCGGCGGGAATGCGCACCATCTCCGGCACGAGTACCGGGGTCTGAACATCGGCAGCACTGGCACATCCCGTTCCGTTGCTGCTTGTAGCGCCCGAAGAATCGCGGCGCTGACGGGGTGTGGCGAAAAAGAGGAACAGTACGATTACCCAAGCTGCAAGTGCATATAAAGTAGCTCTGGGCAAACGAATGATCGGACCCGATGGTGAAACGGCGCCACTGGCAACGTGTTGAGTCGCGGGAGGGTTGTACAGGCGCTTCGCTAGCGCATAGTTGCGGTACGCAAAGAAGACGAGGAGGATAATGCCACCGATCGCTCCTTCCGTGTCTTCGTGCCACAACCGATAGATAGCTGCGCCGTAGCCAGCGAGGAGAGCGAACTGAAGATAACAAGCCGCGAGCAGCCGGAAGCGGCCTATGATCGGCTTTCCGACGAGCACGATGTCGACAAGAAAGGCGCTGGCGGCAAAAAGGTGAACAGCGGGAAGATAGGCTTCAAACCACTTCCGTTCCTGATATGCCAACTCCTCGACAATCATGGTTTTGAACCCAGCGGCAAATGAATTCGTCACCATCCAGCACATGAAGAAATAGAGGAAGTAGCGCAAACCTCGCGCAAGCTTGCTCGTCGATGTGGCGGAGATTTCTGGTTTTGCTCGTGGGATCATCCAGGCAAACAAAGCGATGGCCGGAATCGTCATTATGGAGAGATATACGGCAGGCTCAAAGAAACCGCTGCGGTGGAGAAGGCCAAGGAAGGGAGCGAAGGTTCTCCCGAATTGCCAGGTGTAGTGGAATTCCATAACAACACTTCTCCACAGCGAGCGGTTGCGATGAGAGCAGGCACGGGTTCACCGGCCCGACCGCCCGTCACCGGCCTCCAAAAACACATCCATCCCGGTCCAAAGGTTCTCGAAGATGAGCACGGAATGGGTGAACGCTTTTCTCATCCGTGCCTGCTGCTCCTTAGTGGAGGCAAAGTGCTCCATCAGCCGGCGCGCGTTCTCGGCATGGAGGTTTTCAATTCCCGCACCCTCTTCGTCCTGAGCAAAATGAAGCGTCCAAAACATGATGGCTTTCTCGTCCAGTTTGTAGTTGTTCTTGAAGCTCTTATAGACCAACTTCCCCCACTCGGCCGCCGGCGTCTCAATGGCAAAGCAGAAGCCAGCGATGGCTTCGTCGAAGGGACCCCGAAGAAAACGCTCCAGCGTGTACATGGCTCCAAGCGAGGAAGGCAAAGGTACATGCTGGCTGAGTTCCTCTGCGCCAACGCCAATGCCGAGGGCAAAGTCACGAAAGAGCGCCGGGTGAGGAGGTGTATTCAAGAGTCCGGCTTCACTGGCAAAATTCTCCAGCGCCAATTGGTACGAAGCCTCGTCCGGAGCGTTGGACACCATTGCCGCAAAGGGCCGCAACGTCATCGCCGAATAGCACGCGATTTCCTTGGCGAAGCCTTGCAGTGCCTTCCGCGACGCGACGCCTTGAATAATCGCCTTGATAATCCTGGTATTCTTGGGGTGATGTTGTTCCATGAACTGCCCAAGATCGGCCAGAAATTCGTTGACCGGTTTTACCTCATCGGCAAGCATGGTTAGTACAGCCATCGGATTCACTCCCCTTCGACCTGTTAAACAAACGAACTCTCCAAGCGGCTTACCCGAGCGCGAACGAATCGTCCCGGCCGCAATGTGACCGGCTTCTAGTCGGTTGAGCTTAAGCGGAATAGATCCGGTGTTCTTCTCCTCGATTGCTTTGTTCTTTCTCCACTATCGAAGTCGCGTGCCGCACTAAGTACTGGTTCGCAAAGACCAGCTTTGCGCGGCGCGCCATTCTTAAGGATGCAGGGTCGCTGGTCGTTTGGGATTTATGGTCGTTGATGCGAGAATTTCGATCCGAACGATACTCAGGACAATCCAGGGAAATGCTTCTGGGTCCTCCTAGAAATTCTCCGATTTACGTTGGTGGAAACCGAGGTCCTTCGATGATTTCCGCAAGGGACCTTGCCACGGATGGCGGCTAGATTATGTCTATTATTAAATGAGACCTCAGGAACAGACCCCACTTTTCTGGCTTGTTGAGGGAGGGCTAGGACGTTTTCGCGGCCAGATCTCCGGCAGGCTTACTCAGACCCTGATACTTTCTGAGAAGGCTAGGAAGGTTAAGCAAAATAGGAGGATCAGTAGGAACAGCCACCCTCAGGTTGATGTCTGGACATTTCCCCAGGCTGTCACCCACTGTGACAAGTTCTCCGCCACGTAATGCGGTTTCATAACGAAAGTAGTCGTTCATGTCATCGGGCCAAGGCAATCCTAACGCGAGCACGTAGTAGCGGCCAGGTGGCACGGACGAAACCAGATAGGAGCCGGATTGTAAGTTGATGGAGCACGCCACGGGGACACCTTCGGGGATCGCGCTTGAGAAGAGACCGATGAAGATCGGTCCCGAGAATGAAGAAGGCGCCAGTACACGACCCATAACGACAGGTTGCGCATAGATTGCGTTGTCGCTCGTTCCATTTGCCATTGGTCCCAAGAGATCCTTCGTGGTTGATCTCCTCAACATCCGCAAACGCATGGGAGAAATGCCGAGCACCGCGGAGAAACGACGGATGAAAGTACCCAGACTGCTGTAACCCACATCCAGACAAATATCAGTAACGGAATGGTTGCTGTTCAGGAGCATGCGAGTGGCAGCTTCGACGCGCAATGCACTGAGAAAACGCCGCGGCGGAACGCCCGTGACCTGTCGAAAGGTCCGGATGAAGTGGTAACGGCTCATGTAGGCGATCGCTGCCATTTCCCTGAGCGAGATGCTCTCGTCCAGCCGCCCGCGAATGGCGCTGATTACCCTTTCCACAGCTCGGGAATGGAGTTCGATAGTATATGGCCGTTTGGGCTTATGTTTTTCCGAGTCCGCTGTTCCCGGCCCTCCGACCGCTGTCGGCATGCAAACTGTGGCAATATTCTCGGCCTCTTGGCTCATGACTCCTCACTCTTCCGAAGGTCTAAAGCTTTACTCGCAGCGCCAACGTCGAACCAGCCCCCGCCCGGTTCAAAAACGGACTATCGCTTATGGCAGGATCCCTACTGTCGATTCGCATCGCCGGCACGACGCTTCCTCTAGCAGGCTGCTGAAAAACAACCCCAATCACAGGCAGGTGTGTTACGAAGCAGTTCGGGCGGTGTAAGTCGGGGCTGAGGTGTGCCTATTGGGGTAGGAACCGGATGCCAAGTCTGCGAAAACAAGGTTCTTTTCTCTCCCCGGCACCACCCGCGATGAAAAGCGGGAAGAGCAACACCGTATCCGTCAATTTTTCAGCTTTTCAGCGGCCCGCTCGAGTGCAGAAGCCGCAAGCCAGGAGAAGCCGCAGCCAGCGAGGCGGACTAGCATTGGTATCTCTCGAGTTGGTTTCCATGAACCGCTTTGGGCAAGGCACGGCCTGCGGCCGTGCCCCTCAAGGCTACGGCACCGGGCGACGTGGATCTGCCCGACCTTAGATCCGTAATTGGAGACGCCGATCATGGGTTCGAAACCAACACTTGTTAGTCCCACGCTCTACGCGGGAACCGTGATGCGCGACCTGCTCACGGCGGTCGAGCGTGCGAAAGGAGAGCCATGGACTCAGACTCCGACTGGCTTCAATACTTCATTCTCGCGGACTCTGCTCGGCACCAGATCGGCGTACCGCACGAGATGCTCTGCTCTGAAGCGTTATCCTTAAATCTTGATTTGGCCGCAGCAAACTCCGACTACAGGTGGAGTTGTATCCCAGAGATGGGAGCGCGGTAATCTCCAAGGTCACGAGCTGTGAAGCGTTGCGGGCGAATCACCTCGGTGCGTTTTTTGTAGCCACTTCAACCTGGAGCACGCAGGCTATGCGTTCCATCGCACATGCTCATGTTCTGCCGCTCGCCTCCCTCAATTCAAGCTGTTAGATAGCGTCTATCGATTCGCTGATTGTGTCGGTGCAGCACGAATGATCGAGCATTGCGGGAGAAGACAGGATCTTCCGTCAACCTATATCAATGCTCCCAGGAACAAGCGCCATCCTGCTGTCCCCAGACCTGAAAGGGAGCCCATCGGCCAACTATATGGTTCAGATATCTGAAAACGGAAGAGGTGGTACGGGTCGCGAGCAACAAAGTGGTTGGCTCACCCGCGTAACGGAGCAGGCACACGCCCCGGTTATCCTTTCGCCAAAGCGGGAAGATGGCAGGCAGGGAGACAGCAGAACGCGAACTTCGCTCCAGCGGCGGAATAAGGAGGGGGCGCCATCCCCTTCTGCGCCGTTTATCGGGACTCCACAACTCGCAGTTCCGGCAACGCTGCGCGACGAGCCTGCGCTGGTGAACGCCACCAAATCTGGAGACATCGCGGCTTTCGAGGAATTGGTGCGACTTCATGAGCGCCAACTGTTGTGCGTTGCTGAGCGTGTAACCCGCAACCATGAGGATGCCCAAGAGGCTGTGCAGGATGCGTTTCTCAAGCTGTTTAAAAAACTAGACCAATTTCAAGGTAACTCAAAGCTGTCAACCTGGTTGTTTCGTGTCACCGTAAACGAATCATGCATGAAGCTCCGCAAACAACGGAAGACGAGAGATCTGATTTCTTTGGATCCACAGAACGCCGGGAGTTTGTTGCGGGATATCCGTGATTCGGCACCGAACCCTGAAGAACTGCGTACGACAACTGAGTTGTGGGAGCGTTTGATTAAGGCGTCTGGGAAGCTCGGGCCAAGCCTGCGGCCCACCTTCTGGATGCGGGCTGTAAAAGGATTCTCAGTGGACCAAACGGCAGGCGCCCTGAATCTGACCGTTTCTGCCGTGAAGGCGAGGCTGTACCGGAGCCGGGTGCAGCTTCGCGAAGAGTTGAACAAGCAATCAAAACGAGCGATTGGCCCCGTCTCTTGACTCTGCCGTCAAAATATATCGGAATTGCTTCAGCCGTATTGAAGGTTCTCTAGATTGAACCCTGCTCTCCCCTCGGCCCCTAAGGACGGGCGCCTCCCAGGGGAAAAAAACGCAACCGTGCCCTGTACCTCCTCCTCCCGCGGAACGTACGAATTCAAACTCCGACCTGTACTTCGGAAACGTTGAAAAAGGACCTTTGCGGAACGATGCTACTAGGGAATGCTATTGTTCAGGCCTCAGGTAGGCCTCATCGAGCAGAACCCGCTGGCTGTGCCATACCTGCAGTACTTACTGCGAGAAGGCCACATCATCGTACGTTTCGACTCAGGTTTGCCGACACGCGCGAACTCGTCTAGGAATCAGATCGCCGTTTTCGTCGTCGACCTCGGTACTTTGCTGGTTTCCTTGTCTACCTGCCTCCAACAGATGAGAGACCTATTTCCTGCCTCAAAGATTTTGCTGATCGGCCACAAGCCGTCCCATCACCGAATGCTCCTTCTGAGAAGGCAGGGGATACAGGGATTTGTGAGTTACGCGGAAGTCAGGAAAACGATTGTGCGAGCCATTCGCGCGGTCCTGGACGGCAAGCTGTGGTTCCAATCCGAAACCTTGGAACAGTTTGGGGCGGGTGCGAAAAAGACGTCGCGACTGCGATGGGAGTCCATCACGAGGCGCGAGCGCCGTATCATAGGTCTTCTAGAGCAGCGCCTATCGAACAAACAAACCGCAGCAGCCCTCGATATCAGCGAGAATACGATCAAGTTCCATCTTTCAAACATTTATCGAAAACTTGGTGTCCATGATCGCGAGTCGGCGGTGGTTGCCTACATTTCAAGCGGGCTTGGTGGTCGCATAAACGCTGCGATCGACCACACGGACCCGCTGAGCTTACCCGCTCATACCAGGAGGCCCGAATCGGCTTAACCGGGGCGGCGGGAGACCACTGCCAAGACTACATCTCTGGCCGCAAAGCGCAGCTATCGAGCCGCGCCGTCGGCCCGGGATCTTCCGACGAACGAAGAGAAGGGTGCCATCGAACTGCAAAACTTCTATTGCGCATGCCAAGCTTTTTCAAAATGTGGTGGACGTGATTCTTGACGGTGTGCTCCGAGAGATACAATCGTGCAGCAATCTCCTTGTTCGTAAGGCGTTGCGACAACAGATGGAAAATCTGCCGCTCACGTGTAGTAAGCACTGAGGCGCCGAGAAGATGCTGATTATCACTGGTCGCCAATTGGGCAAGGTGTGAGAACAGCGCATAGGTGATATCTGGCCGGCACGCGAATTCGCCTCTCTGGACCGATCGCACGACGGAAAGAAGATCACCAAGAGTTGCACCTGCCGAAACATATCCACCAGCTCCCACTCCCGCCAGCCGGAGGACGCCTTCCTCTGACTCCACCAAGCCTAACAGTACCACCTTGACCTGGCTCTTTTTAGAGGTGATGGTGTGCGTTAGGCGCAACGCAGTTTCGACCCCCATATCGAGGTCGATGAGGACGACGTCGAAGTCCGTGAGCGGCTCGAGCGCCACGTCTGCCACAGCAGCAGCGTGCAGATTCAGTTGCTGGGAAAGAGTAAAAGCCAGAGATTCAGCTCGGTATCGGTACGCGGATAGTACGGCAATCTTGGGAAGTGGTTCGCCAGACATACGTGTCCCTGCGTCTCTGCTTATCCTCCCGAATAGAGGAGTCGGTCGAAAGTCGCCAAATAACTTGGCGTAGACGAAGCGGAATCCGAAAAACAAACCGAAAAATAGCGGTGTCTGGCGTGCCCCGAGAAAATGGTCTAGCCCGCAATCGGAAAACCGTGACGCAAACGGGACCTTATCCATGAAGCTTCGTGGCGGCTTTTCACTTTCAGCTTTTCCAAAATGTGGTGAACATGGTTCTTTACCGTGTTGGCGGCGATGCCTAAATGGCTCGCAATCTCTTTATTGCCGAGGCCGGCGCCCACTAGTTGCAGAATCTCCACCTCGCGCTGGGTCAACCGGGCGTCAGGGGCATTATCCCGCTGCCGAGTGAGTCGTCCGATATTGCCCAAGACCAGATGGGTCACGCGGCCGGAAGCGGGCGTCTGGTTATTGTGAACCATTTGAATCGTACTCACGAGCTCGGCCAGCGATTGAGTGCTGAGAACATATGCGTTCATTCCCGCCTCAATGTAACGAATGACGTCGCAATCGCTAATCTCGGTTCCCAAAAGCACGACCTTGGCGCGTGGAAACTCAGCACGAGCACTACCTACGGCTTGAAGAACGGATTCAGATTCGCCGTAGGCGAAGACCAATACCACGTCTCCGGCCCGATCCGTGTGGGAGTGATCTTGTTCGAACTCGGGCACTCGCCAGCCATGTTGAGACATCGCCGCCGCCACGATTTCATAGAAGAGGCGGTCCAATCCGAAGTTGACCAATACGTGCTGCGCCGAGGGCATCGCAACCTCACCGGGGTAAATGGTAAGTAACCACTAGTTATCATTCAGATTTACAAATCATTCAACTACCCACGCGGGTGGGATGCCGGTCGATGTTACGAAATCCGAACATCCTCAACATTCCAGCACTCTCGATCTGCACAAAGGTTCGCTATCCTCACCCTGCAGCCCTCGAGAGAGGCCGAGGCTCTTCCGCAGTAACCCAGTCCGCCTCGAGCTCGACGGCAACCGCACGACGCAGCAGCGAAACCGAGACGATGAGCGTGCTTTCACCTTTAACCGACTGTAGTACGCCTACCAATCCACGCAGCGGTCCCGCACAAATGCAGACCTGGTCGCCTACCTCCAACCTGGGCCAAGGATAGGAGCGGATACCGACCGCGGCCTCGATGGCTTGCAGGGAAACTATTTCGCTATCCTCGACGGGTATTGGCGTGTTGCCTATACCTAGAATCCGAACTACTCCCAGAGTCGTCACAATGGGGGCAGTTAGAGCTGAGCGGAATCTGCAAAACAGGTAGCCGGCAAACAACGGCAGCCTAACTTGTTTTGTGCGATCGGACCATTGCCGAGTGCAGTGGAACGTGGGTAGATATGCTTCGTACCCTTTGCTCCGCAGCCCGGCCAACGCCGCATACTCAGCCTTCGGGCGAACT
>Ga0302326_10018247_pt1 | contig 14554 bp, 3 predicted proteins | sample Palsa_T0_3_FD_202264 | JGI IMG/M metagenome (GOLD analysis project Ga0302326, IMG submission 202264) | Peat permafrost microbial communities from Stordalen Mire near Abisko, Sweden - Palsa_T0_3 | ecosystem: Environmental > Terrestrial > Soil > Palsa > Peat permafrost | place: Sweden: Abisko... | reverse complement strand
GTGCAAATCGGCAAAGAGGGTCGCATCCTTGTCCTCAATCGTGATGCGCTCGGCGGCTACGTGCCTGGAGGGAGCTACAACACCAACGCGGTGCAGGACATTAACGGCGCATTGGCAGGGGGATTGTGGAGCACCCCTGCTTATTGGAACGGGAACGTCTATATATGGGGTGAGAACGATGTTCTCAAAATGTTCCCCATCACCAATGGCGTTCTGGCCACCAGTGCCAGCGCCCAGGGCTCGGCATCATCCACATTCCCCGGCGCCACTCCTGTGGTGTCGTCGGATGGTACTCAGAACGGCATAGTCTGGACGCTGGTAACCGATCTTTACAATTCCAACGGTTCTTCGATCCTGTACGCATTCAATGCGCAGAACGTTGCCCAACAACTTTATGCCAGCAATCAGAATTCCAGCCGGGACGATGCGGGGCCGGCCATCAAGTTCACCGTTCCTGTCATCACCAACGGGAAGGTATATGTAGGGGCCGGCTATCAGATCGATGTATATGGTCTTCTGAACGCCGAGCAGCCTGCGCCTGCGCCGGCTATTTCGCCCGCCGGGGGCACCTTCAGCGGTTCGCAACAAGTCACCATCACGGATAGCGTAAGCGGCGCCTCGATTTATTACACTACCGATGGATCGACCCCGACCACGGGCTCAACACTCTACACCGGACCGTTCCAACTAACTACGGATACCACAGTGCAGGCGATTTCGAGCGCCGCGGGATATCTTCAGAGTTCCGTGTCGAGCGCTACCTATACCTTCAACACCCAGGTTCCCTCGCCGCAGTTTTCACCGGCAGCTGGCTCTTATACCACCACGCAGTCGGTTACGATTTCCGATACCACGTCCGGCGCAACGATCTATTACACGACCGACGGATCGACACCCACCACTGCATCGGCCAAATATACCGCAGCTATCACCGTCAGCAGTTCTACCGTCATCAATGCCATCGCGGTCTACAGCGGACTGGCCGCCAGCAATGTGGCGAGCGCCACCTACTCCATACAGCCCAACGGGACGGAGATCAACTTCGGCAATGGCTTTGCCGTCGCGACTGGGCTGACGTTGAACGGGAGCGCAACCAACACCGACGACAGCCGCTTGCAATTAACCACTGGCCTCACCGACCAGGCGGGAAGCGTCTTCTACAACACCCCCACCAACATCCAGTCTTTTACCACCGACTTCGCATTTCAACTTTCGAATGCGCAGGCCGACGGGTTCACTTTCACCATCCAGAACGTTGCTCCTACCGCAATTGGCGGCGATGGCGGAAGCCTGGGTTATGGGCCGAACCCGTACGGCGGAACAACAGGCGGTATTGCCAACAGCGTGGCCCTCAAGTTCGACTTGTACAGCAATGCGGGCGAAGGCACGGATTCCACCGGAGTCTACACCGATGGCGCTGAGCCCACTGTTCCCGCGGTGGATATGACCTCTTCGGGCGTGCTGCTGACGAGCGGAGATTCGATGGCCGCGCACGTCACCTATGACGGCACCAACCTTATACTGACGCTGACTGACATCGTCGTAAACAAGGTCTTTACCCATACGTTCCCCATCAACATTCCGGCAACCATCGGTAGCAACGTGGCCTACATCGGCTTTACCGGCGGCACTGGTGGAGAAACTTCAAGCCAGAAAATATTGTCCTGGACATTCACCTCGCAATCCGGGTCGGTGACGCAGACACCAACATTTTCACCGGCCGCAGGAAGCTTTACCACGGCGCAACAGGTTGCTCTGAGCGATGCAACTGCCGGCGCCGTCATCTACTACACCACGGATGGTTCGGTTCCTACCACCTCCTCGACCGTGTACAGCTCGCCCATCAGCGTGGATAGTGGATCGGTGACCATCAACGCCCTGGCGCAGGCTTCGGGGATGACCGCCAGTGCAGTTGCCAGTGCCGTCTACACCATCCAGCCGGGGGTAACGGCCACGCCGACGTTTTCACCGGGTACAGGGACTTACACTGCGGCGCAGTCAGTTGTGATTTCTGACAGCACACCCGGAGCAGTGATCTACTACACCACCAACGGCACCACGCCCACCACTGCGTCGGCTGTGTACAGTTCCGCCATCGCGGTCAGCGCCAGCAGCACGCTGGAGGCACTGGCAGTTGCTCCTGGACTTACCCAGAGTGCGGTGGCCAGTGCGGCCTACGTGATTCAAACCGGTGGATCCAGCAGCATCAATTTTGCCAGCGGTTTTCCCAGCGCCACAGGTCTGCAACTGAACGGTGCAAGCAAAGTGAGCTCCAGCAATTTCCTTGAGCTGACTGACGGCGGCGATTATGAAGCGAGCAGCGCCTTCTGGAACACGCCGGTCAACATCCAGACCTTTACCACCAACTTCACCTTCCAGCTTTCCAGCGCCTCGGCTGACGGATTTACCTTCACCATCCAAGATGCTGGCCTCACAGCGCTGGGAGCCTACGGAGGAGGGTTGGGCTACGGAGCAGATCCGAATAACGGTCCTACCGCCTCGATCGGCAAGAGCGTCGCCGTCAAATTCGACATCTACAGCAACAGTGGCGAGGGCAACGACTCCACGGGGCTGTATACCGACGGCGCCACTCCTACGCTGCCTGCGGTGAATCTCACTTCTTCCGGAATCGTACTGGCCAGCGGCGACACCATTGCGGCTCAACTCACCTATAACGGCACTACGTTGACGCTGAACCTGACCGACACGGTTACGAATGCAACTTTCACTCAGGCGTTCTCCGTCAACATCCCCTCAACCGTGGGCGCAAACACTGCTTACGTTGGCTTTACCGGCGGAACCGGCGGCTTGTCTGCCATCCAGAACATCAAAACCTGGACCTTCACCTCCAGTACGACTCAAATTGCTGCCGATCCGGTATTCAGTCCATTGCCCGGCACTTATAGCACCGCGCAAAACGTTGCTCTCAGCAGTGCAACACCAGGCGCAACCATCTACTACACGGTGGACGGTTCGACCCCGACCCATTCCTCTTCCGTTTACAGCGCACCCATCGTTGTCAGTGCCGCATCTCTCACCATTCGTGCCCTGGCTTCAGCGAGCGGGTATCAGGATAGTCCGATCGTGTTGGGTGCTTATGTCATTCAGGCTGCGGCAACCGCGATGCCCACCTTTTCACCCGGCGCAGGAACCTATAGTGTCGCGCAGTCAGTTGCAATTTCTGACACCACACCCGGAGCGGTGATCTACTACACCACCAACGGAACCGCGCCCACTACTTCGTCCGCTGTTTACAGTTCCGCAATCCCGGTCGCCGCCAACACCACGGTGGAGGCTCTGGCGGTGGCTCCAGGATTCGGCCAGAGTGCAGTTGCAAGTGCAGCGTACGTCATTCAAACCGGGGTAACGGTAACGCCCACCTTCTCACCCGCCGCAGGAACCTACACCTCCACGCAGTCAGTGGTCATTTCTGACACCACACCCGGAACAGTGATCTACTACACCACCAACGGGACCGCACCCACCACTGCGTCCCCTGTATACAGCACGGCGATCACGGTCAGCGCTAGCAGCACGCTGGAGGCTTTGGCGATTGCTCCAGGGCTTACCCAGAGTGCGGTGGCCAGTGCAGCGTACGTCATTCAAGCCGGGACAACCGCGACTCCCACCTTCTCACCCGCTGCTGGAACCTACACCTCTGCGCAGTCAGTCGCGATTTCTGACAGCACACCCGGAGCGGTGATCTACTACACCACCAATGGGACCACGCCCACCACTGCGTCCCCTGTCTACAGCACGCCGATCGCAGTCGGCGCCAGCACTACGCTGGAGGCTCTGGCGATTGCTCCTGGGCTTACCCAGAGTGCGGTGGCCAGTGCGGCGTACGTCATTCAAACCGGCGGATCCGCCAGTATCAATTTCCCGAGCGGCTTCCCCAGCGCGACAGGTCTGCAGCTGAACGGCAAAAGCAAGGTGAGCTCCAGCAATTTCCTTGAGCTGACTGACGGCGGCGACTATGAAGCGAGCAGCGCTTTCTGGACCACGCCGGTCAACGTCCAGACCTTTACCACCAACTTCACCTTTCAGCTTTCCAGCGCCACCGCCGACGGATTTACTTTCACCATCCAGAATGCGGGCCTCACGGCACTGGGAGCCTATGGGGGAGGGCTGGGATATGGAGCAGACCCAAATAACGGTCCTACCGCTTCGATCGGCAAAAGCATCGCCGTCAAATTCGACATCTACAGCAACAGTGGCGAGGGCAACGATTCCACAGGAGTGTTTACCGATGGCGCTACTCCTACGCTGCCAGCCGTGAATCTTACCTCTTCCGGGATCGTACTGGCCAGCGGCGACACCATTGCCGCCCAACTGACCTATAACGGAACCACGTTGACCCTGAACCTGACCGACACGGTTACGAACGACACCTTTACCCAGGCGTTCACCGTTAACATCCCTTCAATCGTCGGTGCAAACACTGCTTACGTGGGCTTCACCGGTGGAACCGGCGGCGCATCTGCCATCCAGAACATCAAAACCTGGACCTTCAGCTCGAGCACCACTCCGACTGCCGCCACTCCCGCATTCAGCCCATTGCCCGGCACCTATAGCAGCACGCAAAACGTCACCCTTAGCAGTGCAACGTCGGGCGCAACCATCTACTACACCACCAACGGGACGGCACCCACTACCTCGTCTGCTATCTATAGCTCGGCAATCGCGGTGAGCGCCAACACCACCCTGGAGGCTATGGCGATGGCTCCGGGATTTGCCCAGAGCGCCGTGGCCAGCGGTGCGTATGTAATTCAAACCGCGGCAACGGCGACGCCCACGTTCTCACCAGCGGCAGGAACCTACAGTGCCGCGCAGTCGGTCGTGATTTCCGACACCACACCCGGAGCAGTGATCTACTACACCACCAATGGGACCGCGCCCACCACCTCGTCCGCGGTCTACAGCACGGCAATCACGATCAGCGCCAACAGTACGGTGGAGGCTATGGCCGTGGCTCCTGGATTTGGCCAGAGTGCAGTGGCCACTGCGGTGTATGTCATTCAAACCGGGACAACCGCGTCGCCCACCTTTTCACCCGCCGCAGGCACCTACAGTGCAACACAGTCAGTGGCAATTTCTGACACCACACCCGGAGCGGTGATCTACTACACCACCAACGGGACCGCGCCCACCACCTCATCCGCTGTGTACAGCACGGCGATCCCGGTCAGCGCCAACACCACGGTGGAAGCCCTGGCGGTGGCTCCTGGATTTGCCCAGAGTGCAGTGGCCAGTGCGGCGTACGTCATTCAAACCGGCGTAACGGCCACACCCACCTTCTCGCCCGCTGCAGGAACCTACAGTGCCGCGCAGTCAGTTGCGATTTCTGACACCACACCCGGAGCAGTGATCTACTACACCACCAACGGCACCGCGCCCACTACCTCGTCGGCTGTGTACAGCACGGCGATCCCGGTCAGCGCCAGCAGCACGCTGGAGGCTCTGGCGGTGGCTCCTGGATTTGCCCAGAGTGCAGTGGCCAGTGCGGCGTACGTGATTCAAACCGGTGGATCCCCCAGCATCAATTTTGCCAGCGGCTTCCCCAGCGCCACCGGTCTGCAGCTGAACGGCAAAAGCAAGGTGAGCTCCAGCAATTTCCTTGAGCTGACTGACGGCGGGGACTATGAAGCGAGCAGCGCCTTCTGGACCACGCCGGTCAACATCCAAGCCTTTACCACCAACTTCACCTTTCAGCTTTCCAGCGCCACAGCCGACGGATTCACCTTCACCATTCAAGATGCCGGCCTCACAGCGCTGGGAGCTTATGGAGGAGGGCTAGGATACGGACCAGATCCAAATAACGGTCCTACCGCCTCGATCGGCAAGAGCGTTGCCATCAAATTCGATATCTACAGCAACAGTGGTGAGGGAACCGATTCCACAGGACTGTTTACCAACGGCGCCACCCCTACCAATCCCGCGGTGAGCCTTACTTCTTCGGGAATCGTACTGTCGAGCGGCGACACCATTGCCGCCCAACTTACCTATAACGGCACTACGTTGACGCTTAGTCTGACCGACACGGTTACGAACAAGACCTTCAGCCAGGCATTCACTGTCAACATCCCAACAACCGTGGGCGCAAATACCGCTTACGTCGGCTTCACCGGCGGAACCGGCGGCGCCTCTGCCATCCAGAACATCAAAACCTGGACCTTCACGCCGGGTACCCCTTGAGTTCCACCAAACAATTTGACGGCTTGTGAAAACCCGTCATCCGGTCGCGTCTTTGGTGGAGAAGAAGGGCTCGAAGATGCGCTCAAACCTGTATGTCACCTCAGCCGGGAAGAATTCTAATCGAGCATGCATATTTGCAGGGTGGAGTAGCGGGTACTTGGATCTCAAGACCCTGGGCGCCGCGCTTCCAGTTCACCTCAGTCTTCGAACCGATCAGCTCGACCTTTCGGATTTGGCGAGGGTAGTTGGCAGAGTTCTCCGCCAGAGACTTGATTACGATCTTCCCGTCCGCCGGCCAGCCCAGGGCGATGGCGTAAAGGATCTCGCCCTTTGTAGTGAATCGAATGTCTGTGTGGTCGAACTTAATCTTTGACAGCTGGTAAGAGGGAATCTCCCGGGCTTCAGTCGATGGACCTTCTCCAAAAACGCTCCAGGGGCGCGTGCCCTTGATTGCTTCGGAATTTACCTGCTGCCAATCCGCAAGTTCTCCCAGGAAGGCGGTTTCATCGCTGTCAGGCTCTCCGTAACCCGGCAGGGGGATGCTGAGAAGTAGATTGCCATTCTTGCTGACGATATCCACCAGGAAGGGAATGATGAATGAGGCCTTTTGGTAGGTATGGTTCTCAAACACGGCCCGATCATAGTGCCAGTGTCCGATGCACGCCTCCGTCTGCCACGGATTCTCCTGAAGCTTATCCGCAAGAGACATTTCGAAATCACGAGTGAGAGTGCCCCATACCGGCTCGGGAACCACTTTCAGGTCAACCACTCCTTCCAGATGACCGCCATGGGTTTGCACATTCTTGTTGTAGTAGTAGGCCATGATTTGCGGCGCCAAATCCGGAATTCCCAGCCAAACCTTCAAATCGAGATTGGGGCCGCCGGCATCGAAATCGAATTGCGCGCCGTCGTCAAAATTAAGGATGTCCGGGCTGTAATTATCGATCACGTCCTGCACGCGAAGAAGAAATTGCTGAACGAACTCCGGGCAAGGACTGTTTTTGAGGTGGGGTTTCCCGTTGATCAGCTGAGGGTCCATCCCCTCCCACCACTTACCCTTCCCATCAGCGATGGTCTGCATGCCATCGTAAGGGACACCCGCGAGCGGGCCGGTGGTGTCGCTCTTATAGCGAACAGGGAGAAACTCGTCCCAGACTCTATGCGGTGTTCCGTGATAGCTCACGCCAAACCGCAATCCATTCGAGCGAGCGGCCTTCTCCCACGTTCCCACGATGTCGCGCTTGGGACCGATGTTGACGCAGTTCCAAGGCTGATGTCTTGAATTCCAGCAATCGAAATTGTCGTGGTGGGTAGCCAGCGCGACCAGGTATTCGGCTCCCGCACGCTTGTACAGTTTCGCGAGCGCCTCGGGGTCCCATCTTTCGGCCTTCCACAGAGGGCAGATGTCCTTGTATCCGAACTGTGACGGGTGCCCGTAGTGACTGACGTGATACTCATATTGTCGCGTTCCTTGTAAGTACATATTCCGCGCATACCAGTCCCCCTGTTCGGGGACACATTGCGGGCTCCAATGCGCCCAGATTCCGAACTTCGCATCTCGAAACCAATTCGGACAACGATAGGCTTTCAGAGACTCCCAATAGGGCAGGAACGGACCATTCGGAAGGTTTCCCTGAAAGAACTGCGACATTCCCTCTGCCTTCCCCATTGGCGACAGCGCAAGCATTGATATCCCACTCGCGAGAAACATCCTGCGGTTCATCGATCAAAACCCTCCATCCACCGAATGCACATTTTTGAGCTTGAACGCCGGAACGAAGGTTTGGGGAAGCTGTACCTGGCTTGGGCTCTCGGTCGCCGACTCCTTTGCGCAGCGAATACGCAACGCCGTGGCCCTGATCGGATTTATGGTAAGCACGCAAGCGTAGGTTATCCGCACCCCGGATTCTACCCGCCTGATAGCTCCGCTCGATGCCGCCCTGAGCGGGTGCATCGGCAAATGCAGAACAGGCAAGAATCCCCGCAAGAATCGCCTGACATAGGAATAGGAACACGGTTTCGTTGAACGAAATGACTCAAGTTATCCTCTGCTCGCTCTCGGGGCCTAAAGCACCCGGACTGGGCACAAAACTTCGCGTATTTTTCCATGGGAGAGCTTTATCCCACCTACTTACCCACCACCGTCACCACAGGCGCGTCCGGTCCACTCCACTCTGGCGCTCCCTCATGTTTCAGCTGATGCGCGGCATCGTCCCAGGTCAGGGTGGTGATCGAACCCGCGCCTTTTTCGTAACCGTAGGTATTGCCGTCATCCTGGAAGAGGGTAAAGCTAGCGTTTGCTCCCGGATACACCCGGACTGACGCAACGGTCTGGGGTTGCGATGCGCTCAGCGTCTCCGCCCCGAGCGGCACGATGCTGCCCGCCCTTACAAACAACGGCAGTGTATCGATGGGTGCATCGACCACAATGGTCTGTCCGCCATGCAGCCGCTCATTGCTCCAGTAGTTGTACCAATCGCAGCCTGCCGGCAGATACACCGTCCGCTGCGTCCCGCCTTGCTCGGTTACCGGGGCCACCAGGAACGCCGGCCCGTACATGTATTCGTCGGGAACGTCGGCGGCCTTCGGGTCGTTCGGGAAATCCATGAACAGCGCCCTCATATACGGAGCGCCCGTCCGGTAGCTGCGATATGCAGCCGAGTAGGTGTACGGCAAGAGCTGGTAGCGCAGCCTGAGATACTTCGCGAGGATCGGCTCCGCCTGCTTGCCGTAAGCCCAGACCTCGTTGTGATTTCTCTCTCCGTGCGCGCGCATCACAGGCTGAAAGGCGCCCCATTCAAACCAGCGCACAAACAGCTCGGGATAATCCTCGTAGTTGCCTATCGTACCCCGCACATCCGATCCATCGATCAGCGGTTTGTGCGGCGCGTGGTAGTCCGCTGGAACCGAGGGCGAGAAGAACCCCGCGATGTCCGTGTCCCAGTAGGGCAATCCGGTCGCGGTAAAGTTCAGCCCGGCTGGAATCGAACGCTTGAGCTGGTCCCACGTCGAAACAATATCGCTCGACCAAAACACCGTACCGTTGCGTTGCGCTCCCAGGTAAGCCGCCCGGGCCAGGATCATCACCCTCCGGCTGTCACCGAAATCCCGCCGGAACCCCTCGTACACCGAAGCCGTGTGAAATAGCGGATATACGTTGTAGAAGCGGGTACCCGAGCCGACCGAGAAGACGTCTTTCGCAGGGTCGATGTCCGGCTCGGTTTCATCCAGCCATATGTAATCGAATCCGTATGGTTTTACATACCGGTCGCGAATCTTCTCCCAGAACCAGTTCGCAGCTTCGGGATTAGTGGTGTCAATGTTCGGCCCGATTGCGTTTTGGAAGCCTTCCGAATCCGGTTTCCCGTCACGCGTATGGATCAGCCAACCCTTGCTTTGCAGCATGTCGTAGAACTGCGTCCCAGGCGCATAGTGCGGCCACACGCTTAACAGCGTCCCCACTCCCATCGCATGCAGTTCGCGATTCATCGCCGCCGGATCCGGCCACCGTTTGGGATCCAGGTCCATCTCGCCCTGCTTCGTCATATTGAGAAAGTCGACGACCAACACATCCAGCGGCAACTTCCTCTCCCGGTATCCCTTTGCGACATCCAGAATCTGTTCCTGCGTCGGATAGATCGCTTTGCTCTGGATGTATCCATAAATTGCCCTTGGCAGCATATGGGTAATTCCTGTCAGCAGACGGTAGCCTGCGTATATCTCGTCGCTGGTATCCCCGGCGATCACGAAATACGAGACCCGGTCTCCGACCTCTGACGACCACAGGTTCCGCCCATTGAATCCCAGGTCCACCGTTGTTTTGGAAGGGTTGTCCCACACCAGACCGTAGCCGCGGCTCGACACCATGAACGGGACGCACACGTCCTGGCCGCCAATCGCAACGTAGTCATGCCAACACCGGATCTCGTGGTCCCGCAGGTCCATCCAGCCCTTCTGCTGCTGCCCCAGGCCGTAGTAATGCTCGCCTGCCGGCGAGTCGAACATCGACGAGACCCGGTAACCTTTGGCGCCCGCGTCGTTCGCAGCCACCTCCGCGCTTTCCGGCGCCATCATCCAGGTCCGCATGTGCAGCAGCGTCTTGCCGTCCGCCGTCGCCACCAGCAGCGCATCGTTGTGCGGACCGCGGCGGCCGTCGTTCGGACCATTCCCGCCGCCGCCTCCAAAGTACTGGTGGCGCAGCTCAAGATTCAGCGCATCGAGCGGCATTGGCTGCGGCAGTCTGTCCTTCGGAAGGTCCCCTGGCGCCAGACGCACCACCATCCGGGCGGACCGGTACACATCGTAGCCTTCGGCGTCGCGCTCATGCGCCCATCCCTGCGCCGATGGCTGGGCGACGAAGCCGTATCCGGGAGCGCCTGTCGCCGCGGCCCGGTCGGTGCTCATGGTTACGCGCAAGATGTTCGCGGCGTACGGCTCCAGCGAAATCACCCGGCCCTGCCGCTCCAGCACCAGCGGACCAGCCTGAGCCATCGCCACGCCGCCCAGGCAGCTCGCCAGAAGCGCCGCACCCATTCCAGGAAACTTCCCCGTGAAGCGATACCCCGTCCCAGGCCTCCGGCCAACACCACTCTGTCCGGGCATCATCGGTGCGCGGTTGCTTGTATTTATTCGCTCATCCATCATTTACCGACCTTATCGGCCACGAAAAAAACCGCGCATTAAGCACAGTCGACGGCGACGGCGAATTCCAGGGCGCGCCTGGAAATCGCCGCGCTTCTTCAGACTCCGTTTGTGCATCCCCTGCAACTCTCTCTTCTCCCGGCAACCTGGAGCCGGATCAGAAGATCACAGTCACAGAGAATTCCAGTTGACGCGGCGACGCTCCAGTTGCCATCCCGGTAATGATCCCGGCGCCCGTGCAATCAATGCAACTGCTTCCTGGATTTCCCGCATTGATGTGGTTGAAGACATTGAAGGCATCGAGACGGAACTGGGCGCTGATGTTCTCGCGGATCGGAGTGTTCTTCAACGCGGCGAGGTCGGTATTGAAGAACGACGGGCCAGTGTAACTGTTGCGTTGAGCATCGCCGAACGTATCGAGGTAGGGCCGGGAGAACGGTCCAGTCGTCGAGCCGTTGGGGCCAAAAGCAGGGTAGGGCACAAAGTACGTGCGTGAGTGGGATGTAGTGTCGAAAGAAGTGAGACTCGTTGGCATCGTGCCGATCGCCTTGTTGGGCTGGCAGGGTCCGTTCGGTATGTCGGATCCGCACTCGCCATAGCTCGGACTGAAGGGGAGACCGCTCGACCAGTTCAAAGACGGGCTTAGTTGGTATCCGCTGACCAGGAAATTCGCCCAGGTTGGAACGCCGCTCAAAAATTGCTGGTTGCGGCCGAAAGGCAAATTGTAGTTCCCATAAAGCTGGAACTCCTGCTCACGCAGATCGTCGTTTCTTCCGTACATGACCTTCCTGTTGATCTCGTCGTAATCGTTGTTCCCGTAGTTGAACGCCCTCTGCCACGAATACCTTGCAGTGAACTGCAAACCCTGGCTGAAGCGCTTATCCAATGTCGCCTGCAGCGCGTTGTAATGACTGTCGAATCCGTCGTGGTAGTACGTCAGGTCCTGGGTCCAGCCGTACTGGGCATAGTAGTGCCGGAGATAGTTCGTGTTGCTGGTCAGGGTTTGCCCAGCCGTAGGGAGCGTGGAAGGGGCAGCTGGATTCCAGCAAAGCGCTTCACCGTTCACGCTTTGGCTCGCCGGAATGCAGGCGGCGGGCCCATTGAGATTAACCGTCTGCCCGTCGCCGGCAAATGTATGGCTGCCCTTGTTGCCGACGTAGGCAAGTGTCGCGGACATGGAGCTGGTCAGTTGCCGCTCGGCGCTTAAATTCCATGCGTCCACGGTGGGCAAAAGCTGGGGGTTCCCGCGGACTTTGGCACTCAGGCCATTCGGGATTGGGATTTGGCCGTTGGAGGGAATGGCGGGAAAGACGAAGGGTGCAGGACCCGTGGAGAGATTGAACGCGGCGGTGTTCGCGCCCGCGTTGGTCAGGTTCTGATTGGCAAGCACAGGGAGGTTCTGGGTGACCACGTGACCGAAGTTCGTTCCGAAGACGCCAATATCGAAGCTTCTTCCATAGCCCATGCGAAGCACCGTTCTGGGATCGAGTTGGTAGGTGACGCCGACACGCGGAGCAATATTCTTGAAGTCCTTATCAACGTTCATGGCAGTGTTGAATGGCCCGGCACCCGCCACGCGAATTGAGCCGGTCGTGAGGTCGGCGAAGCCGCCCTGCCCTGCGCCGTTAACCGTCTCAGGGAAATAGACCTCCCAACGGACTCCCAGGTTGAGGGTCAAACGGGGCGTGACACGCCAGTTGTCCTGAACATAAGTGAAGGCAATCTTCTGCGATTCCTTTGCGTTCACGGAAGTGCTCACATAGCGGGAGAAATTGGTGACATCGCCCAACAGAAAGCTCGCTAGGCCCAGCCCTCCAGGCGTGCTCAGCGACGTATTCTCGGTGTCGGTGGCGCTGAACGTTATCTCGCCGGCTCGATTGCTATCGCTTGGGACGCGCAGGTTCCGGGCATAGCGCAGGTCCGCGCCGAACCTGATGTTGTGATTGCCAATAATCTTGGTCCAGTTATTCACTACCTGATACTGGTCTTCCGTCTCGAGCAGATGGCAGTTGCAGGCGTTTACCTGCAGACTCGAACCGAAGCTTGACAATCCATCGCCGCTCCCGCCACCCGTATTATTCATGAAGAAACCAGGAGCGCCGGCGGTGAAGGCGGTACCCAGATTCAGCCCCGGGATGCCTGCCATGGTGGCCAGGTCCTGGGTGCCGTCGTACTTTTCCGTGGAGACGTGATAGCGCAGATATCCCAAACGGAAGTCGGTGAGCAACTTGGGGTTCAACCCGATATCCATGCCTGTGACCGCGCTCTGGTTGCGCCCGGTCGCGGAACCTCCAAAGTCGTTCGTGCTCGACGAAAATCCCGCGCCGCCCGCTGCTCCAAATATGGTACTGGCCGAGTTCTTGTTGTCGAAATAGCTGTAGCGACCAAAGGTGTGCACCGACTGGCGAAGTTCGTAGTCAACGCGCACATCGAACTGGTTCTGGTTCGTGGCCCCGGTGCCGCCTGCATTGTAGTTATTGGCGGTGCCATCCTGCGTACCCGGCGAATTGGGCAACGGAATCAGTTTGAGGAGGTAAAGCGCCTGCGGAGAAAGATATTGGTTGGGGATGAAGTTGTTCACAAAAGGTGCTGCTCCCGCACGGGGGTTATATATCTGTCCCTGCGCCGCCCCGCGGCCGGCAAGAAACTCGCTGAGATCGCATCCATTGCCGGAGAGACATGAGTTGTGGGCGAGGGCCGTCGGAACGGTTTCCTGAGCGGAGGCTCCATTCCGTTGCCGGAGGCCCTGGTAGTCGCCGAAGAAGAATGCTTTGTTCTTCAGAATCGGCCCACCCAGCGACCCTCCAAATTGACTGTAGAGAGCCGGCGGAGTCAAGCGAGTTGACAACGTGGAATAGGGCGCGAACTGATTGAAAGGGTTTCGTGCCAGCTGGGCCCCGCTTCGCCGGTAATCAAATACGTCCCCATGGAAGTCGTTGGTTCCCGACTTGGTCTGGGCGCTCACCACCGCGGCGACCGACTGCCCGAACTCCGCGTCGTAGCTTTGCGTGGAGATTTTAGCCTCCCCAATTGCGTCCAGCGGCGGATTGATGACGATCTGGCCCAAAATTGGATCCTGGTTCGAGGCGCCATCGAGCAGATAACCCACACCGGCGAAGAACTGCCCCTGGATGTTAACGGTCGGGCTGCCCTGCGAGTCCTCGGCGTTGTTTTGCGTCCATCCCATCGCCTGGGCTCCCGGAATCAGCAGTTGAAGGCTGGCAAAGTTGCGCCCCGCGATGGGCAGGCCGGAAATGGTTTTCTGGTTGAAGACAGTCCCTACGTCCGCGCGGTCGGTTTGAAGCTGTGGGGCTTCGGTAGTTACGGTAACGCTTTCGGTGGCGTTGCCGACACTGAGTTTCAGGTCGACCTTGGGTGAAGTATCGGCTGAGACCTGAACCCCATGGTTCTCAACCGCTCTAAACCCCGCAGCCTCGGCCTTGACGTCGTAAACGTCCGGAATGAGATTCGGCACCGTGTATTCGCCCGACTGATTGGAGGTCACCTGGACCGATGTGCCTTTGCTCTCGTCGCTTACGGTGATCGTGGCATTGGGAATGGAGGCGCCGCTCGGATCAGTCACCTGGCCGTAAATAGACCCATAGATGGCTTGGGCAGAGAGACGCAAGGTTGATACCGGTAAAAAAGCGAGCGCGATAACCAGGAGCGCGCATCTGCTGCGCGTTATCAATGTGGTTTGCATGGGTCGGTCCTCCAA
>Ga0302326_10018246_pt1 | contig 14555 bp, 14 predicted proteins | sample Palsa_T0_3_FD_202264 | JGI IMG/M metagenome (GOLD analysis project Ga0302326, IMG submission 202264) | Peat permafrost microbial communities from Stordalen Mire near Abisko, Sweden - Palsa_T0_3 | ecosystem: Environmental > Terrestrial > Soil > Palsa > Peat permafrost | place: Sweden: Abisko... | reverse complement strand
TCGAGCCGCGCCCCTTGACCATCGGCACGAAGTCAGACAGGCCGGGTATGTAAGCGGTGCCGGCCGCGCACGGTCCCATCAGCGCGGCGATCTGCGGGATCACGCCGCTGGCCACGACCTCCTCGCGAAACAGATGCCCGGAGCCCGCGAACAGCGATCCGACGGCCTCCTGGATGCGCGCGCCGGCGGAGTCGAGCAGCCAGATGAAGGGGATGCGCTTGGTCAGCGCGAGCTCGCGCAGGCGCGTGACCTTCAGCTCGCCGGTCATGCCCATCGAGCCGGCCATTACCGTGAAGTCATACGCGCACACGGCCACCATGCGCCCTTCGATCTTCCCGTAGCCCGTGATCACGCCGTCCGCGGGCGCCTGCTTGCCGTCCATCGCCCGCTGCGCGAAGTGCGGGCGCCCGTGAATGCCGAGCTCCGTGAACGTGCCCTGGTCGATCAGCAGCGCCAGGCGCTCGCGCGCGGTCAGCTTTTCGGCGGCGTGCTGCCTTGCGATCTTCTCCTCGCCCCCGCCGAGTTCGATCTGCGCGCGGCGCGCGTGCAGATCCTCGACCAGCGGCCGCAGTAGCGAGGTCGTCTCCTGTGTGCTCATCAGCGCTCCCTTCCCCTCTGCCGACGTCGTTGCATCAGCGTCCTTTCCACTGCGGCTCGCGCTTCTCGAAGAACGCGCTCACGCCCTCCACGATGTCCTCCGTGGAAAGCGCCAGCGTGAGCTGCGCGCGCAGGTAGTCAAGCGCGTCGTCCAGCTCCATGTCCAGCTGGCGGCGCATCGCCTGCTTGCCGAGGCGCATGATCACTGGAGACCTGCCCGCCAGCTTGCCGGCCCAGTCGGCCACCGCCGTGTCGAACTCCTGCTCGCTCACCACGCGGTTGACGATGCCCGCGCTGAGCGCCTCCTGCGCGGTCCAGCGCTCGCCCAGCAGCAGCAGCTCGTTGGCCTTCTTGCGGGGAACGTTGCGGTAGATCAGCGCCATGATCATGAAGGGGAACGTGCCGACGTTGATCTCCGGCGTTCCGAACGTTGCGTCGTCGGTGGCGACGATCAGATCGCAGGCCAGCGCGATGCCCAGGGCGCCCGCCAGCACGTGTCCGCGCGCCGCGCACACCGTCGGCTTCGGGAATCCCGCGATCAGCTTGAACAGCCCCACGAAGCGCTCGGAGGCGAAATGCTTCTCGACGAGTGGGCTGTCGGCCGCGAAGCCGCCCAGGTTGGCTCCCGAGGAGAAGGTCTTCTCGTGCGAGGACGCCAGCACCACGCAACGCACCTCATCTTCGTCCCGGGCGCGCTCAAACGATGCGGCCAGCCCGGCGAGCAGCTCCGGCGAGAGCGCGTTGCGCGTGTCGGGATCGTTGAGCGTGATCGTCGCCACGCCCGCCTCATCTAGCTCATACAGGACTGGGTCGGCGACCACCCGACCATCCTAACCGTATTGGCGCGTGCAGGAAGTAGGTAGCTCTACTGTTTACTTCTGGGCGCGCCTGCGTTAGCGTCCGCCGCGACGCGCCGACCGATCGCCGACCGGCGCCCACGTAACGACAACGAGGAGACCACCGCCATGGCCGCGACCGCCGAAAGCGTGCAGAAGCCGGACTTCCAGACCAACCGCAAGCACTTCATCTTCACCGACGAGCACGAACAGCTGCGCGAGTCGATCCGCAGCTTCGCCATCAAAGAGCTCGCGCCGCATGCGGAGGAATGGGAGGAGACGACGTTCCCCGACTCGGTCTTCCGGCGCATGGGCGAGCTGGGCTTTCTCGGCCTCGACAAGCCCGAGGCCTACGGCGGGCAGGGCGGCGACTACTACACGAGCCTCGTGCTCGCGGAGGAGATCACGAACGCCAACTCAGGCGGCCTTGCGATGGGCCTGGCCGTGCAGACAGATATGGCGATGCCGCCGATCCTCGCGTTCGGCACGGAGGAGCAGAAGCAGCAGTGGGCCGTGCCGGCGATCAAGGGCGAGAAGATCCTCTGCCTCGGCATCACCGAGCCGGACGCCGGCTCGGATGTGTCGGGGATCAAGACCCGCGCGGTGCGCGACGGCGATGACTACGTGATCAACGGCTCGAAGACCTACATCACCAACGGCCACCGCGCCGACGTGATCGTGCTGGTGACGAAGACCGACGTGGACGCGGGCTATGACGGCTTCACGCTGTTTCTCGTGCCGATGGACGCGCCGGGAGTGATCCGCGAGAAGAAGCTCGAGAAGCTCGGCATGCACGCCTCTGACACCGCCCTGCTCGCCTTCCAGGACGTGCGCGTGCCCGCGAGCGCGGTGCTCGGCCAGGTCGGAAAGGGCTTCTACCACATCATGTGGGAGCTCCAGGGCGAGCGGTTGATCGGCGCCGCCGGCTGCGTGTCCGGCGCGCAGAAATGCTTCGAGAAGACGCTGCAGTACGCGCACGAGCGCAAGGCCTTCGGTCGCGAAATCGGCAAGTTCCAGGTGATCCGCCATAAGTTCGCCGAGATGGCCACGAAAATCGAGTCCGCCCGCCAGATGGTCTACGTGACCGCCTGGCGCTTCAACAACGGCGAGTACCCCGTGCGCGAGATCTCGATGGCCAAGCTCCACGCCGCGCGCATCGCCTGCGAAGTCGCAGACGAATGCATCCAGATCCACGGCGGCGCCGGCTACATGAAGGAGTACGGCGTAGAGCGCATCTGGCGCGACATGCGCCTGAACCGCATCGGCGCGGGCACCGACGAGATCATGCTCGACGTGATCGGCCGCTCCTACGGGCTGTGAGGCGGGCAGCATGGACATCAAACGGAGCACCGCACTCGTAACCGGCGGCAACCGCGGCCTCGGCAACAGCTTCGTGGCCGAGCTGCTCGCCCGCGGAGCCACGGTGTATGCCGCCGCCCGCGACCCTGAGACGGTGAAGCTGGACGGCGCGATCCCGATTCAGCTCGACATCACCGACCCCGAGTCCGTGGCGGCAGCGGCGGAGGCCACCGGCAACGTGACGCTGCTGATCAACAACGCCGGCTCGGCCACCGGCGCGTCGTTGCTGAACGGCCCGCTCGAGGACATACGGACGGAAATGGACACTCACTTCTTCGGCACGCTGGCGGTCTCACGCGCGTTCGCGCCGCAGCTCGCGGCCGGCGGTGGCGGCGCGATGCTCAACGTCCTCTCAGCGCTCTCCTGGTTCACGATCCCGCGCACCGGCGGATACTGCGCGGCCAAGGCGGCCGAGTGGTCGCTCACGAACTCGCTGCGCCAGGAGCTCGCCGATCAGGGCACACAGGTGAGCGCGCTGCACGTCGGCTTCATGGACACCGACATGACCCGTAAGGTCACCGTCCCCAAGCTCGACCCCGCTGAGGTCGCGAGCCTGGCGCTCGACGAGCTCGCCGCGGGCCAGCTGGAAATCCTCGCCGACGACGTCAGCCGACAGCTGCGCGCGGGTCTGGCCGGTGGCGTCGCGGCGCTGTATCCGCAGTTCGCATGAGGCCCGGACGCCGATGAGCCCCGCGACCCCACCCTTTACCGACGAGCACGAGGAGCTGCGCGCGTCGGCGCGCGGGTTCATCGAGCGCGAGCTCACGCCGCACGCGCAGGAGTGGGAGGACGCGCGGTGGTTCCCCGACGAGGTGTTTGGAAAGCTCGCCGACCAGGGTCTGCTCGGGCTGAAGTACCCCGCGGAGTACGGTGGCCAGGGCGGCGACTATCTGCACGAGGCCGTGTTCATAGAGGAGCTCGCGCGCGTGGGCTCTGGCGGGACCGCGGCGGGGATCGGCGCGCACGTGAACATCGCGACGCCCCCGATCTGGAAGTTCGGCTCAGAGGATCAGAAGCAGCGCTACCTCGTGCCCGCCATCCGCGGCGAGAAGATCGGCGCGCTCGGCATCACCGAGCCGGGCGCGGGCTCGGACGTCGCGGCCCTGCGCACGCACGCCGAGCGCACGGACGGCGGGTGGCTGGTGAACGGCGAGAAGACCTACATCACCAACGGCGTGCGCGCGCACTTCATCGTGACCGCCGTGAAGACCAGTGCCGAGGGCGGCCACCACGGGATCTCCTTCCTGATCATCGACCGCGGCGAGGGCGTCAGCTCCTCGAAGCTCGAGAAGCTCGGCTGGCATGCCTCCGACACGGCCACCATCGCCTTCGAGGACGTGTTCGTGCCCGAGGAGAACCTGCTGGGTGGCTTCAACGAGGGCTTCGCGCTGATCATGGCCAACTTCCAGTGGGAGCGATTGGCGATGGCGCTGGGGGCATCGGCCGCCATGCAGATCGCCTGGGAGCGCACGGCCGACTTCGCGCGCGAGCGCCAGGCCTTCGGCCGACCGCTGTCGAGCCACCAGGCGATCCGCCACAAGCTCGCCGACCTGGCCACCTCCGCCTACAGCTGCCGCTGCGTCACCTACGACGCGCTGCGCCGCTTCATCGCCGGCGAGGAGCCCGTGCGCGAGGTTACGATGGCCAAGCTGCTCACCCAGCGCGCCTGCTTCGAGCTGATGGACGCGTGCCTGCAGATCCACGGTGGCGCCGGCTACATGCGCGAGTACTTCATCGAGCGCGCCGCCCGCGACGCGCGCCTCGGGCCGATCGGAGGGGGCTCGGATGAGATCATGCGCGAGATCCTCGGGCGCTCCCTGGGGCTCTGAGCGGCCTCGCGTTGCGCGGCTCTGAGCAGCTCTGACGAGCATCGATCTTTAAGCTCGTCCAGCCTGCTCGCGGCCGCTCACGCTCGGGTGGGTTCGCCCCGATATCCGGGAGATCGTGGCTCATCCCCGCCTCGTCATCTCACTATGCGCGCTCTGCCTGTGCGGGTGCGTGGGCATCTCACCGGCTTTCGGCTCCTTTGCCGCGTCGGCGAAGGTCCCGGCGAAGACCGCCAACCACAAAGGCAAGGCGCACCGCTCGCAGGCGTGCGCCACGCGCTCGAGCTCTCACCCGCGCAAGCGCAGCAAGCAGGGAGCTTCCACAGGCAAAGCCAGCAGTTTTCACTCCACCGGCAGCCACGGCCATCACACGCATCGCAGCCCGGGCTGCCGGAAGACCTCTTCCGGGGCGCATCACCACACCGCGACCCCCACGCCCTCGCCGGCTCCTAAGACGCCCGCCAAGAGCCCGAGCACCTACGGGCAGACGCCCACGCCTCCCAGCCCTCCCGGCGCCGAGCCGTGCACCGACACCACGCGCGTCCCCGACAGGCAAGACCTCGACGAGATCCGCGCCGCCGTGCTCTGCCTCGTCAACCGCGAACGGCTTGCGCAGGGCGAGAGTGCGCTCACAGCCAACGCGCAGCTCGAGCAATCCGCGCAGGCCCACACCGAAAGCATGGTCTCTGAGAACTACTTCGAACACATCAGCCCCCAGGGCCAGACGCCCGTCATGCGCATGCGCGCCGCCGGATACATCTACAGCTCGCAGATCAGCTACGAAGTCGGTGAGAACATCGGCTGGGGCACGCTCGCGGACTCCACGCCTCGCGCGATCGTCGCCGCCTGGATGGCCTCGCCCGGTCACCGCGCCAACATCCTCGACTCCCACTTCCGCGACACCGCCGTCGGCGTCTCCCCACGCCTGCCGAGCTCGCTGACGCGCAGCCAGAGCGGTGGCATCTACACGCAGGACTTCGGCGTCATCACCACCGGCTGAGCCGGCCCGGCGGATCCACGACGACGGTGGCGATCCAGGCCGGCCGTATATAACTAGCGTCCCAAACAACTACAAGGAGACGCAACAGCTATGGGAGTACTCGACGGCAAATCGGCCATCGTCACGGGCTCGGCGCGTGGGATCGGACGCGCCACCGCGGAGCTGCTGGTCTCGGAGGGCGCACAGGTTCTCATCAACGACCTCGACGGAGACGTCGCCGAGCAGGCGTCCGGCGAGATCGCGGGCGAAACGGCTGTGTTCGCAGGCGACCTGACCAAGCCCGGCGCCGCCGATCAGCTCGTGCAGAAGGCGATCGACTCATTCGGCAAGATCGACATCATCGTCAACAACGCCGGCTACACGATCGACGGGCCTGTCCACAAGCTCTCCGACGAGCACTTCCAGGCGATGCTCGACATCCACACGGTCGTCCCCTTCCGCGTGATCCGCGCGGCGGCGCCGTTCATGCGCGAGCCCGCCAAGCAGGAGCGCGAGGAAGGCCGTGAGGTGTTCCGCAAGATCGTCAACGTCTCGTCCACCTCCGGCACCTTCGGCAACGCCGGCCAGGCCAACTACTCCTCCGGCAAGGCCGGCGTCGTGGGCCTGACCAAAACGGTCGCCAAGGAGTGGGGCCAGTTCAAAATCAACGTCAACGCCGTCGCGTTCGGCTTCATCGACACGCGCCTCACCCAGGCCAAGGTCGATGACAACAAGATGGAGGTCGGCGGCGAGAGCATCCAGCTCGGCATCCCCGAGCAGATGCGCCAGATGGCCTCGGCGATCATCCCCCTCGGGCGCCCGGCCACGCCGGAGGAGGCGGCCGGCGGCGTGTTCTTCCTGTGCTCACCATGGTCGAACTATGTCCACGGCCAGACCCTCCACATCACGGGTGGCATCTTCGGCGGAATGACCGGCTGAGTGGACCCGGGAGTGTTGTCCCGGCGCGCCAGCGTGTGACGATGGTTATACGCTGGCCGCTGGGGCGTACAAGACTTGGCCACCCCACCCAACAGTGGTCGGCGCCGCTGTTTAGCTGACGGAGTTTTTAGCGGCGATCACCGCCAGGGCCAGGAGCAGCAGACCGAGCATGCTGAGCGCTGCGCCGACGTAGCTGCGCCATCGGTGGCCGTTCGGGGTCGATACGAAAACGATCGCTCCCGCTCCGGTGAGCGCGACGCTCGCGATGAACAAGGCCAATAGGGGGTTCACGTCAGTGGCTCGCACTGGTCCTTCAGCTCAGCCGGCGTCCATCGGGTTCGGCATGGTGTACGTGGGCGGGATGGTGGCGGGCGCGGGGCCGCGCAGTTCGAAGTAGAGGACAGATGCCGCCAGCGCGGCCAAGGGCGCTGCCAGGATCTGGACCACGACCCTGACCACGATGCCCACGCCCAGCCCCGCCGAGGCCGCAATCCCCTCGATCACAAGAGCCACGATCTCCACGCCGATCACGAGCACGAAGATCACCGCGAACACCTGCCAGCCGTTGCCGCGTACGAGCTCACGGCTTCGCCCCAATGCCCCGAGGCCGGGTGGATGCTCGAGCACGATGACCGGCGCGAACACGGCCCAGATCGTGATCAGGATCAGGCCTGGGACGATGATCAGGACAAGGCCGATGCCGATCGCGATACCGGCGACGATGCCCACCAGGATGAGGCTGCCGATCGCCGGCTTTACGGCTCGGAGCAGCTGGCCGACGGTGGCGTCGCGGCGACCGTCCTGGACGTCGGCGACGAGCTCGACGACCATCCCGGTGAACAGCGTGGTGGCGACGAGCGAGATGACCAGCGCAACGAGTACGAGCGCCGGCGCCGCGGCGATCAGCACTTCGCTGAGGATCGCGGTCAGCACGAAGACGACGGCGGCAGCCGGCAGCAGCACCGATGCCTGGTCGACATAGATCTTGAAGATCCGGTCGATGACCGCGCCGACGTTCAGAGAACGTTCCATCTCTGAGCTCAGGCTCGCCCGGCGATCACGCAGGCGCCGTGCGACGCGCGCGGCGTTCGAGCTGGCGCTGCTCGCGAACTCGCCTGAGGACCCCCTTGCGGCCGTGCTCCTGCAGCCCCGCATACAGCCGGCGGATCTCCACGAGCACGTCGTCGGCCACCGACTGCTGCTGCTCGCGCGTCGGATTCTCGATCGGCTCCCAGCGCAGCGGGTCGCCGTACTGAACGGTCACCTTGGGGAACTGCAGCCGCTTCCAGTTGCGCACGCGCGAGGAGCCGTAGATCGCGATCGGCACCACGGGGACGCCCGTCTCAAGGGCCAGCCGCCCGATCCCGCGCTTGGCCTCTTCGGCGACTTTGCCGGTCCGCGAGCGGCCACCCTCGCAGTACATCGTGATCGCGCCGCCGTTTCCGAGGATCGTCTCCGCGGTGATGAACGTCTCCTCATCGCGAGCGCCGCGGCGCACCGGGAAGACACCGCCGTGGCTGTAGACGAACTGCATCGGCGGTTTGAACAGCTGCGACTTGGCCATGAAGCGGACCTTGCGCCGGATATAGCAGCCCATCAGGAAATGGTCCATGAACGAGAAGTGGTTGGGCGCGAGGATCACCCCGCCCGAGCCGGGCACCTTCTCGGTTGAAATGCCCCGCGTGCGCAGGAAGGTGTAGGCGTACAGCGATGTGAGCAGACGCGTGACGTCGTAGGTCCAGTCGGGCTGGCGCGTGCGAGCGCGCTCGTGGAAGCGGTCGAAGTGCTCCTTCGGCCGGGGGTCCGCGTAGACCTGCTCGCGCATCGGTGCCAGATCAGTCATCTGAGCGCTCTACCTCTCCTGAGCCTCAAGGTTACGCCAAAGCGCGCGAGGAGACTTGAATTCATCCCCCGCTGCGGGCGCGGCCGAGCGCGTCGTTCCAGCCCGCGAGCAGCGTCGCACGCTCATCCTCGCCCATCTGCGGCTCATACCGCCGGCGCTCACGCCACGCGTCGCGCACGTCGCTGACGGTCCACATCCCGGTGCCGACTCCCGCCAGGTATGCCGCACCGAGCGCGGTTGTCTCGACGATCTCGGGGAGCACCACCGGCACGCCGAGCACGTCGGCCTGGAACTGCATGAGCCAGGCGTTGGCGGTCGCCCCGCCGTCGGCGCGCAGCTCGCTCAGCGGTTGCCCGGATGCGGCCTCCATCGCGCGGATCGCGTCGAGCGTCTGATAGGCGATCGCCTCGAGCGTCGCGCGCGCCAGGTGCGCGCGGCCGGAGCCGCGGGTCAGCCCCACGATCGTTCCCCGTGCATAGGGATCCCAGTGCGGTGAGCCGAGGCCCGTCAGCGCCGGCACGAAGTACACGCCGTCATTGCTCTCGAGCGTTTCAGCGAGCTCCTCGGTCTCCGCGGCCCGGTCGATCACGTTGAGTCCGTCGCGCAGCCACTGAACGGCCGCGCCGGTGGCGAAGATCGAGGCCTCAAGCGCGTAGGCCGTCGAGCCGTCGAGCCGCCAGGCGATCGTTGAGACGAGGCCGAGCGGCGGCTCGGGCGGCGTGAAGCCCGCGTTGAGCAGCGCGAAGGAGCCGGTGCCGTAGGTGTTCTTGCCCATCCCGGGATCCATGCAGGCCTGCCCGAACAGCGCCGCCTGCTGATCACCGGCCACGCCGGCGACGGGCACCGCATGGCCGTGCAGCACCTGCGACCGCGTCTCACCGAGAATGCCGGCGCTGGGCTCCACGCTCGGCAGCGCGCGCTCGGGCACGCCGAACAGCTCCAACAGCTCAGGGTCCCAGCGGCCGGCGGTGATGTCGTAGAGCATCGTCCGCGAGGCGTTGGAGGCATCGGTCACGTGACGGCCGGTGAGCTTGAACAGCAGCCATGAGTCGACGGTGCCGAACAGCGCCCGCCCGTCCTCGGCGCGCTCGCGCAGGCCCTCGACGTGCTCGAGCAGCCACTGGATCTTGCTCGCCGAGAAATACGGGTCGAGCACGAGGCCCGTGCGCGCTCGCACGAGCGACTCGTGCCCGGCCACCCGCAGTTCCTCGCAACGGTCGGCCGTGCGGCGGTCCTGCCAGACGATCGCCCGGTGCAACGGCTCTCCGGTGTGCGCGTCCCATACGCACACGGTCTCCCGCTGGTTGGTGATGCCCACCGCCTGAAGCTCACCCTCGCGCACGCCCGCGTCAGCCAGCGCCTCGGCGGCGACCGCCTGCGTGAGCGTCCAGATCTCATCGGCATCGTGCTCCACCCAGCCCGGATGGGGGAAGTGTTGATTGATCTCCCGATGCGCCCGGCCGATCGGCTCGGCCTGCTCGTCGAACACGAAGCATGTCGTGGCGGTGGTGCCCTGGTCGATGGCGAGGATCACTGCGCCCGAGCCTAACGGCGAGCGAGGTAGGCGCGGATGAAGTCGATGAGCTGGTGGGCGCGGTGCGCGAACCCAGCGGGCGTGCGACCCGTGGCACGGTGCGTTAGCTCCAGCTCGATCTCGCTCACGCTGTGACCGGCGCGAACGGCATCGATGGTCATCCCCACCTCCATCCCGAAGCCGTGGGCGAACGGGAGCACGTCGCGCAGCACGCCTACGCGGAGCGCGCGCTGGCCGGAGATCGGCGCCCTCGTGCCAAGACCGCAGCGACGGCGGATCGCCCAGCGAGCGAAGCTCACGGCAAGGCCAAGCCCGCCACCGACGCGTTTGGCGAACATCGCCACGGCCATGTCGGTTTCGCCGGAGTGCACGGCCTCTGCCAGCGACACGAGGGCAGCGGCCGACCCACCGAGATCACCGTCGCAGAGGAGGCAAACGGCCCTAGCGTCCCCGCCGTCCGCGCCTGCGCCTCTGCTCTCGAGCGCCTCGTGCGCGGCGAGCGTCGCCGCGCCGCCCTTGCCGATCACGCGGCCGCTCGCGACCACCCGGGCGCCGCCTGCCCGTGCGATCTCCGCGGTGGCGTCGGTGGAACCGTCGTCGGCCACCCACAGCGGCGCCCCAGGGAAGCCCCGCGCAAGGGTGGCGAGCGTCGCACCGATGCGCTCGGCCTCGTTGTGGACGGTGACGATGACGAACGTGTCGTTGGGCATGAGTCGGTCGGCGGCGGGGGCTATTGTCTCGAAGCGATCGAAGATCGCCACGTGATGGCGATCGCCAATCCGTAGCTCTTCTGGAGGTTCGCGTGGCTGAGGTACAGGCCCATATCACCGGCACGGTATGGAAAATTGAGTGCGCCGTAGGGGACCGCATCGAGGAGGGCGACACCGTCGCGATCCTCGAGTCGATGAAGATGGAGATGCCGGTCGAGGCAGAAGACCCGGGGACGGTCGCCGAGATCCGCTGCGAGGAGGGCCAGGCGGTCAACGAGGGCGACACCCTCGTCGTTCTGGAGTAGCCGGTGCCTCCGACCGACCTCCCGCGCGAGCTCGCCGGCGGCAAGCTGCTGATCGACGAGCCGACGACCGGGGTCGTGCGCCTGACGATCTCCAATCCCCAGAAGCGCAACGCGCTCGACCATCCGATCCTCGGGGCGATCACCGCAACGCTCGGCGAGCTGGCAAGCGCAGACGCCGCTCACAGCGCCGCGCCCGCCGGCTGTGTCGTGGTCACCGGCGCGCACGACATGTTCTCCGCCGGCTATGACATCGGCGAGATACCCGAAGAGGGCTTCGAGGAGGAGGCCGAGCGGCTTGTCGCGCACCCGTTCACCGAAGCCATCGACGCGCTGGAGGCCTTCCCATACCCGACGATCGCGATCATGCCCGGCCACACGATCGGCGGAGGCCTCGAGCTGGCGCTGGCCTGCGATCTGCGGGTCGCCGAGCAGAGCATCAGCCTGGGCATGCCCCCGGCGAAACTGGGTCTTGTGTATTCGCACACGGGCCTGCGCCGCTTCATCGACGCGATCGGCGCCACGCGCACGCGCGAGCTGTTCCTGCTCGGACGCTACATCGACGCCCCCACAGCGCTCTCGTGGGGCCTGGTCAACCGGATAGCGACGGCTGATGAGCTGCACGCGATCGGGCTGGATCTGGCGGGCGAGCTCGCCGCCAACGCGCCGCTCGCACAGAGGGGCAACAAGCGCGTGATCGCAGCTCTGCTCGCCGCCGAGAGCAAACTCCCCGCCAAGGTCGAACGGGAGCTGATCGAGCTGCGCCGCGCCTCGTTTGCCTCAGAGGACCTGCGCGAGGGTATGCAGGCATTCGCAGAGAAGCGCCCCGCACGCTGGCGCGGGGTGTAGCCGCCCGCTCCGAGCCGTCCGCTGCGCGTCATAACGTGTGCGCATGCCGCCGCTGATCACTCGCGAGGAGGCCCTCAGCCTGGGTGAGATCGAGGATCACGCGCAGATCGAAGCACTGGTCCAGCGCGCCTGGGAGGCACGCGTGGAGCGGTTCGGCGATTCCACCGACATGTGCTCGCTGGTGAACGCGAAGTCGGGAGGTTGCGCCGAGGACTGCGGATTCTGCGCCCAGTCGCGTTTCGCCGAGGCCGAGACGCCGATGCACGCGCTGATGGAGCCCGAGCAGGTGCTCGAGCACGCGCGCGCCGCAGAGGCGGCGGGCGCCCATCGCTTCTGCATGGTCACCCAGGGCCAGGGCCTGTCAAAGCGCGACTTCGAGAAGTACCTGAAGGGCGTGCGCCTGGTGGCCGAGCACACCAACCTCAAGCGCTGCGCCTCGATAGGGCACATGTCAAGCACGCGCGCCGCCGCGCTCAAGGAGGCCGGCGTCCAGCGCGTGCACCACAACGTCGAGACCGCGCAGAGCTACTACGACGAGGTCTCGACGACCGTTCGCTATGAGGGACGTCTGCGCACGATCCAGGCCGTCCGCGAGGCCGGGCTTGAGACCTGCGTGGGCGGGATCCTCAACCTCGGCGAGACCCGCTGCCAGCGCGTGGAGATGGCGTTCGAGCTGGCCGCGATCGACCCGACGAGCGTCCCCATCAACCTGCTCAACCCCCGCCCCGGCACGAAGTTCGGCGACCGCGAGCTGATCGACCCGTGGGAGGCCGTCAAGTGGATCGCGATCTTCCGGCTGATCCTGCCCGAGGCGCTGTTCCGGCTGTGCGGGGGGCGCGTGGAGAACCTCGGCGAGCTTCAGCCGCTCGCCGTCAAGGCCGGCCTGAACGGTGTGATGATGGGCAACTTCCTGACCACACTCGGCGCAGAGCCAGAGCAGGACCGATCGATGTTCGAGGAGCACGGGCTGAACGTCTCGCGCCAGCCCGACAACGCCGCGAACCCCCGCCCGGACAACCGCTCCGGGTGGCTGGCCGGTGAGACCCCCGACGTCGTGGAGGAGCTGCTCCGCACGGGCCGGGCGATTGGCGCGAGCGAGCATGACGGCGACAGCGTGGAGCAGGCATCTGCCATGGAGGCCGCTGCCGCGGCGCTGAACGTTCGCCTGTGGGACCCCTCGCTGCAGCTTCGCTTCCGGGCCAAGCGCAGCGTTCCTACTCGCCCCGACGGTGCCGCGAATCGAGCACCCACCGGCTGGGGAGCGCAGATTGAGCCAGAGCCAGAGCCGCCACCCCCGGTCGTCGCCGGCTGGGGAGACTGACAAGGCAGGGAAAGGGGGCCGGGATGAGTGAGATCGAGCAGCGAATCCAGGAGCTCGAGCGAAAGGGCCTGGGCCGCCGTCTGCGGATGGTCAGCGGTCCGCAGGGACCGACCGTCCTGCTCGACGGCAGACCCGTGCTGCTGCTGTGCTCGAACAACTACCTCGGGCTGGCCAACCATCCGCGTGTGCGCGAGGCGGCCGCCGAGGCGGCGATGCGCTGGGGCGTGGGCGCCGGCGCCTCACGACTGGTCTCCGGCACGATGACCATCCACCGGCGTCTCGAGGAGGGCCTTGCGGCGTTCGAGCGCAGCGAGGCGTGCCTGCTGTTCGGGTCGGGCTACCTCGCGAACATCGGCGTGATCGGAGCACTCGCGGGCCGCGGCGACACGATCTTCTCCGACGAGCTAAATCATGCATCGATCGTCGATGGCTGCCGCCTCTCGCACGCCGAGGTTGTCGTCTACCGGCACGCCGACGCCGAACACCTCGACTGGAGCCTCAGCCACCATCGCGACCGCAGGAACGCCGACGCGGGGCGGATGATCGTCACCGACTCCGTGTTCTCGATGGACGGCGATCTCGCACCGCTGCGCGAGATCGTCGAGCTCGCAAACGCGCACGGCGCGCGCACGGTCGTGGATGAGGCCCACGCGATCGGCGCGATCGGCGCGGACGGACGCGGAGCGATCGCGCAGGCGGGCCTCGAGGGCGAGATCGATGTGGTCGTCGGCACGCTCGGCAAGGCGCTTGGCTCCTATGGCGCGTATGTCTGCGCGGACGCCGATACCGTCCGCTACCTGATCAACACTGCGCGCGCGCTGATCTACTCGACCGCGCTTCCGCCGCCGGCCGTCGCAGCGGCGCTCGCGGCGCTCGAGCTCCTGAAGGAGCGCCCGCATCGCGTCGAGCGCCTGCAGTCGAACGCGAGGGTCCTGCGCCGCGCGCTGGCACTCGAGGGCTTCGCGGTTCCCGAGCAGGGAATGCACATCGTTCCGCTCGTCGTGGGCGAGGCGCGCGCGGCGAGCCGTCTCTGCCATGAGGCGATCGAGCGCGGGGTGTTCGCCCAGGCGATCCGCCCACCGACCGTGCCGGCGGAAAGCTCTCGCCTGCGCCTGGCGGCGATGGCCTCGCACACGCCGGCGGAGCTGCAGACGGCGGCGCGAGCACTCGGCGAGGCCGCGCGAGCGATCGGGTTGGACCCGGCGGAGATCGGGCCGCCGCTCACCGAACGAGAGATTCCGGCGCTCGAGCCGGTCCACGCCGAGTCCGAGCTCGAGCCGTTCATCCCCGAGCTCGAGCCGGACGCCGCGATCGCCGCACTGGAGGCCGAACTCGATGCCGGGCGCGAGCGTCTGGCGGCGGCGGTGCGGTCACGCTCGCCCAGCCCGTTCGACGCCGAACACATGTCCGACGAGCCCGCACCGTCACCTGCGATTGCGGCGGCGGCGGGCTCCGTCGAG
>Ga0302326_10018244_pt1 | contig 14556 bp, 17 predicted proteins | sample Palsa_T0_3_FD_202264 | JGI IMG/M metagenome (GOLD analysis project Ga0302326, IMG submission 202264) | Peat permafrost microbial communities from Stordalen Mire near Abisko, Sweden - Palsa_T0_3 | ecosystem: Environmental > Terrestrial > Soil > Palsa > Peat permafrost | place: Sweden: Abisko... | reverse complement strand
ACGGCTGGCGAAGCGGGACGCGGCTTGGAAGCAGGGTCTTCGAGGGGAAAAAAGAGTGTTTTTGAGGCGATTCGGTCCCGCCTATAAAGAATAGAGGGCGGACGCGACAGAAACCCCTCCCCTTGGCGCCCGTGGGGGCGGGTTTTTCCCGTGCGGATTCTGCGCCGAGCAGCCGGCCGTTGCGAATTACGTGAAAGGCGATTTGTTTATTCATAAACGTGTGCGGCCGGCGTGTGAACGCAGGATGTGCTTTCAAGAGAAAGATAGAATGGCGGCGAACGGGACGAAGATTGGATGAAAACGGGAAAGCGTGTAAGTGGCTGAGCTAGGCGGGGTTAGGAGGAATGCGGATTTTTTGAAAGTTTGTGATCGGAGAAATTCAGGGTGAAAGGCTTGGTTGTTGCTCACACAAAAGCCGCAAAGTGGTGCGAGAATTGGCGGAGAAGCTTCTATGACATTTACCGACTATTTGACATATAAAGCTCCTCCTGGTTTTGAGGACGAGCTTATTCATGGGGAGATTCGCTTGTCACCTAGTGCTAAGGCAGAACATCAAGAGATCCGCAAACGGCTGGAGCGCCTACTGGATGCGGTCATCTCCTCTGCGTTTATCGCGCAGCGTGACACTACGATCTACGTGGCGGGCGAGGAAGGGCAACGTCCGGACGTGTTTGTGATTCGGAAAGACCGCTGGAACCAAGCCCGTAGAAGTGTTCTGGGGTATCCAGTGGGCGTTCCGGAACTGGTGATTGAAATAAGGTCGGCTTCGAATTCAGATCCGGAGCTGGAGCAGAAGCGCTCGATTTATTGTTCAGATGCGCGCTGTCTGGCTTTCTGGCTGGTAAATCCAGAAGCAAAGGCGGTGAGCGTGTTAACAGCATCAGCGTCGCCACGATTACTGTTAGGGCATTCGCTTGATTTGCCGGCTGAAATTGGTGGGTCCCTTTCCGTGAAGGACATTTTCGAATAGCTCATACGGGCGTTTCGAGGCTCCGGGGGGAGCCGTGCTGTTTTGCGAACGAGCGGATGGGGGCCGGGGTTGGCCTGGGCCCATCGCAGCGTCGGGGCGGGTTGACGATTTATAATCGAGGCGTGACGATATGACCAACGTTCAGGAGATTGAAGCGGCTATCGGTCGTCTTGCGCCGCGAACAACGGCATGTCTGGCAATCGGCGTTGACGTGTAGTCGGCTATCGGCGCGGGCTGGACATGCTTTTCGCGGGTCGTTTGCAAGCGGCGGAATTATCGGCCCTCCAGAACTTACACGGGCAGGCGACGGCCTCAGAATCAATCGTTTGATGCGGGTGTTTTAATTGGGGTTGGGCATCGCCAAAGACCTCAATTCCCGAGAGGCTGCCGAACGTCGACTCAATACGCACACTGGTTCTTTAGCTCGCTCCGAAGGGTAAACCCGAATTCATCGTGCTCGGCCGGCGGATCGGCGTAACAAGTTGCGAACTCGAGCAGAGAGGAGCCAATCGAGTCCACTGGAATGCCGCCGAACCTAGTCGGCTCGAGCTTGTAATTTCCGGGCAGAAGCCGCAGGTTGGCAAATACTCGACCGTCATTCTGGTCCCGCTCCCAAATGCGTATCTCCGCGGCATGGTTCGGCGAACCTGCCACTTTATCTTTTGCGAAGTCCGGAATGGACAAACGAAAATGACCTTGCTCGTCCACGGCAGAATCACCGGCCAACGGGATTTCCGTCGCTGTCCCGTCGTCGTAACCAAGGAACTCCGCTGTCCAGAGCGCGGCGTATTCCGCTTCAATTTTCATGTGGTGCCCCCGGTGCAATGGGTCCACCGGCCCGGTAACGCCCTGAATCTCAGTTTGCGGAAGCGGGTCGCAACGAAACGGATATTGATAAAGGCGCGCTTCCTTGATGGAAATATCCATCGTTTGCAAAGCGCATCCGGGAGCATAAAGGACTCCTTTGATGCGGGTCTTGGGGCCAGAAAAAATTCCTTGAATGCGGTGGGTCTCACCGATTTGCGGACTGACCCGGCCGGCGATCCTGCTTTTGCCATAGCAAACGGCATAGCGGCCCCAAAATCCCGCGCCGTGACCGGTAAATTGAATTTCCACGGTTGCTGTCGGCGTTTGTCCAAGCACCGCATAAACAAATACGGCGGAAAAGGCGCAAAGAGCGGCGATCCTCGCCACGATCATGGGCCAATCATACACCCGAATTAGGATGTCTGAGGAACCCCTTCCCATCCATCCACAATTCATGGTATACCTATATAGGATACTTTCGGTCGTAGATTACCTGCCGTGCTAAAGCTGACCAAAAAAGCGGACTACAGTCTCATCGCCCTCAAGCACTTCGCTGCGGTGCGCTTATCCGACGGTTCCGGAGCTGCTGCGCTGAGCGCCAAAGAATTGGCGGACAGTAGCGGCATACCTCTGCCGCTCTTATCAAAGCTGTTGCAGAAGCTGGGTAAATCCGGATTTTTGATTTCAGAGTACGGTACGAACGGTGGTTATCGTCTCGCTCGCGAACCGCGCGACATTTCGGCGCTGCAGGTGATTCGCGCGATTGACGGCCCGATTGTTTTGGCTAATTGTTTTACCTCAGCGACGGCCTGCGGACACTCGGATCGCTGCACCATTAAGAAGCCCCTGCGGCGCATCCACGAAGGAATTTTGCGCTTGTTGGCCAGCGTCAGCATCGAAGACATGTTGCGCGATTCTGAAGAGGAATTGCCGGGTTCAGTACCCCCATCCCTCGTTGCGCTGCAAGGCGCGCAGGAAACCCTTTCGCGGGAATCAACAAGGAAATTGACTATATGAAACTGCCGATTTACATGGACAACCATGCCACCACGCGCATGGATCCGCGCGTGTTTGAGGTGATGAAGCCGTATTTTCTGGAGATTTACGGCAACGCCGCGTCGCGCAACCACAGCTTTGGTTGGGAAGCGGAAGAAGCCGTCGAAAAATCCCGCAAACAGATTGCCGATCTCATTGGCGCCACGCCGAAAGAGATCGTTTTCACAAGCGGCGCTACCGAATCGAATAACCTTGCCATCAAGGGCATTGCCGAGATGTATGCCGAGCGCGGCAACCACATCATTACGCAAGCGACCGAACACAAGGCGGTGCTGGATACTTGCAAGCGGCTGGAAAAAGAAGGCGTCCGGGTCACTTATTTGCCGGTTAAGACCGATGGCTTGATCGATCTCGACCAATTGCGCGACGCCATTACCGATAAAACGATTTTGATCACGATTATGTACGCCAACAACGAAATCGGCGTGGTGCAGCCGATGGCGGAAATCGGCAAAATCGCCAAGGAAAAGGGCGTGCTGGTGCATAGCGACGGCGTGCAGGCGATCGGCAAAATTCCGGTCAACGTCAATAAAGACGGGATCGACGTGCTTTCGTTGACAGCGCACAAACTTTACGGACCGAAGGGCGTGGGCGCGCTGTATGTGCGGCGCAGAAATCCGCGCGTGCAAATCACCGCGCAGATGGATGGGGGCGGACATGAGCGCGGCATGCGTTCGGGCACGCTGAATGTTCCCGGTATTGCCGGATTGGGTGCGGCCTGCGAAATCGCCAATCGCGAAATGGCGGAAGAATCAAAACGCCTGCGGTTCTTGCGGGACAAGCTCAAAGACCGATTGATGAACGACTTGGACGAGGTTTATATCAACGGCTCCTGGGAGCATCGGTTGCCGCACAACCTGAACATCAGCTTCGCGTATGTGGAAGGCGAAAGTCTGCTGATGGGTATTAACGACATCGCCGTTTCGAGCGGTTCGGCTTGCACTTCGGCTACGCTGGAACCAAGCTATGTGTTAAAAGCGTTGGGCGCGGGCGACGACCTGGCGCACTCTTCCATTCGCTTCGGCATTGGCCGGTTCAACACCGAAGAGGAAGTGGACTACGTCGGCAACAAGGTAGCCGAGGTGGTGAAAAAATTGCGAGAGTTGTCTCCGCTGTATGAAATGGCGAAAGAAGGCGTGGATCTCTCAAAGGTATCTTGGACGGCTCATTAAGAATCAAAAAGGGGAAATAGAAACATGGCTTATTCCGATAAAGTTCTCGATCATTACAACAATCCACGCAATGTGGGTTCTATGGACAAAAGCAGCCCCGATGTGGGAACCGGCATGGTGGGCGCGCCCGAGTGCGGCGACGTCATGAAGCTGCAAGTGAAGGTGAATCCGGAAACCGGCGTGATTGAAGACGCGAAATTCAAGACGTTCGGTTGCGGCAGCGCGATTGCCAGTTCGTCTCTCGCCACCGAATGGCTAAAGGGGAAAACGGTGGATCAGGCGCTCGAAATCAAGAACACCGATATTGTCAACGAGCTAGCTTTGCCGCCGGTTAAGATTCACTGCTCGGTGCTCGCAGAAGATGCCATTAAGGCGGCCATCGGCGATTACAAACGCAAGAAGGTCGGCGCGCCGAAAGCCGAAGCCGTGGCAGTTCAGTAAATTGGAGGTTTCTAACGATATGGCTGAGTTAACTCAGCTTGCGGGTGCGCCGGAAGTTCAGCCGGGGAATGCCCCGGTTGAAGGCGCACCCAAACAAGTTCATGTCACTCCCAAAGCGCTGGAGAAAATTCGCGCCGCCTTTGCGCGCGAGGGAGTGGCGGGTGGTTTGCGCCTGGGCGTTCTGGGCGGCGGTTGCTCGGGATTGAGCTATCAGTTTAAGTTCGCTCCGGAACCGCGCCCGCGCGATCATGTGTTCGAGTTTGCGGATGTAAAAGTGTTTGTCGATCCCAAAAGCATGCTGTTTCTGGATGGCATGACGCTCGATTGGAAAGATTCGCTGTTGCAATCCGGTTTTGTTTTTGAAAATCCGCATGCCACCAAAAGCTGCGGCTGCGGCACATCGTTCTCCGCGTAAATGCCCATTCTTTCCAGAAATTTCTTCCAGTTTTTCGGACTGGATCGAAAGCTGTGCGTAGACGCTGAAACCTTACAGAAGCGCTTTTACGAGCTCAGCAGGCAGTGGCATCCCGACCGGTTTAGCCGCAAGAGCGCGGGCGAACAGGCGGAGTCGTTGGACGCCACGTCTATTTTGAACGATGGCTACCGAACGCTACGCGATCCTGTCAAACGCGCCGAATATCTTCTGAAAGAAGAAGGCTTTCCCATCGGTGAGCAGCGTTCCAAAGATGTCCCGCCTGAGTTGCTGGAAGAAGTGTTCGAGCTGAATATGATGCTCGAAGAGTTGGGAAGCGGCGATAGCCAAGCGCGCGGCCAGTTGGAATCGGCGCGAGGCAATTTCAGCAAGATGCAAAGCGATGTCGACCGCCAGTTGCAAACCTTGTTCGTGAAACACGATGCCGCTGAACCGCAAAGCGACACGGCCAAACAGGCTCTACACGAAATTAGGGGTTTGCTGAACCGCCGCCGCTACATCGATAATCTGTTGCGCGATGTGGATCGAGCGCTCAATCCCGCGGCGGCGGAGCCGCTGGAAGAGCGTTTATAAACAATGGGTACTTTTCAAATAGACTTCGGCGAAAGCCGCAAATCGAAAATCGTGGGCATCGACCTGGGCACCACGAACAGCCTGGTGGCGTATCTGGATCTAACGGGGCCAAAGATTATTGAAGATGCCGAGGGCCGTAAGATTGTGCCAAGCGTGGTTTCGCTCACCGAAAACGGGCGACTCGTAGCCGGCGAAACTGCCCGCGATTTGCTGCTCACGAAGCCGGAGCGCACCGTCTATTCCGTCAAGCGGCTGATGGGGCGCGGCGTGCGCGACGTGCAGGACGAATTGAAGTTGTTTCCGTTCCGCATCACCAGCGAAGGCGATTCGGTGATTCAACTCAAACTCGGCGAGCGTACTTTTACACCACCGGAAATTTCAGCCGCCGTTTTGAAGCAACTGAAAGATAATGCCGAAGCGGCTTTGGGTGCGCCGGTGACTGAAGCTGTCATCACGGTGCCGGCGTATTTCAACGATGCGCAGCGTCAAGCGACCAAGGATGCGGGGCGATTGGCGGGACTGGACGTTTTGCGGCTGGTCAATGAGCCAACGGCCGCTTCGCTCGCGTATGGCTTAGACAAGCGCAAAGACGGCATCATCGCCGTCTATGATTTCGGCGGCGGCACGTTTGATATCTCCATTCTGCGTTTGCACGAAGGCATCTTCGAAGTTCTGGCGACCAATGGCGATACGCATTTGGGTGGCGATGATATCGATAACCTGCTGCTGCGCATCGCGCTCGAAGAGTCGGATCTTCCGCAGGATTCGGAAGGCGTGCAACGGCTGCGGCGCGCGGTGATTCACGCGAAAGAAGAACTGTCTTTCGTTCCCGACACGAAGATCGAACTGACGTACGGCGGGAAAACGTATCGGCGTGAACTGAGCCGCGAACTCTTGGAGCGTTTGATTGCGCCTATCGTGGAGCGCACGCTCGAACCTTGCCGCGCTTGTCTCGCCGACGCAAAGCTCACGCCCGAGCAAATCGATGAAGTGGTGATGGTGGGAGGGTCCACGCGCATCCCGCTCGTGCGCGCAGCAGTCGAACGGCTTTTCAAAGCTAAACCGCATACCGAACTGAATCCGGATGAAGTGGTCGCATTAGGCGCGGCAGTGCAAGCGGGCATTTTAGCCGGCGATGTGGAAGACAAGCTCTTGCTGGATGTGACGCCGCTTTCGCTGGGCATTGAAACCATGGGCGGAGTAGTGTCGAAGTTGATCCACCGCAACTCGACGATTCCAGCCAGCGCCACTGAGTCGTTCACCACGGCGGTAGACGGGCAGCGCAACGTGCTCATCCACGTGTTGCAAGGCGAACGGGAGCTGGTGAAAGATTGCCGCAGCCTGGCGCGTTTCGATTTGAAAGATATTCAGCCCATGGCGGCGGGTTTCGCGCGCATTGAAGTGCGCTTCCTGATTGACGCCAACGGGATTTTGAACGTGACAGCACGCGATGCCCGCACCGGCAAGGAACAAAGTGTGGAGGTGAAGCCTTCTTACGGTTTAACCGAAGAGCAGGTGGAAGGCATGATTCGCGAGAGCCTGGACAACGCCGAAACGGACATGCGCGAGCGGCAGGTTCGCGAAGCACGGGTGGAAGCGGATAACATTTTGGGAGCGATTGCCAAGGCGCAACGGAATGACGCCTGGGAAGCGTTGAGCGCGGAAGAACGCAGTGAGATTGAAGCGGCCAAGCGCGCTCTGCTCGCCGCTTACCATCTGCCGGATCATCATGCCATCAACGCTCGTATCGAAGAACTGAATCGCGTCACTACGAATTTGGCGGAGAGTATGATGAATACCGCCGTGCGTGGCGCGTTGAAAGGCACCAAAATCGAATAACATGCCGGGACTGACTTGGAACCATACCGAAGATATCGCGCTGAGCCTGTACGAGGCGCATCCTGAAATCGATCCCACGCATATCCGTTATACGGATCTGCACAAATGGATCATCGAATTGGTCGATTTTAAAGACGATCCTCTGGCCTCCACCGAAGGCAAGCTCGAAGCCATCCAAATGGCGTGGCTGGAAGAGTACAAAGATAACCAGTAAACTGGGCAGGTGAGTGAAGAAGCGCTGGCGCCGGTAGGCGTGGTCGATATTGCGGTGCTCGACGATGACGTCGACTTCCGGAACTATATCGAAGATCTGCTGCGCGACGAAGGGCATTATTCGGTGCGCACGTTTGCCGAACAGGACGAGTTGTTTGCCTCCGCCGAGAGCCGCATTCCCGATATTGTGCTGCTCGACATGAAGATGGGCACGGTCACAGGCGAGCAGGTTGTTGAGCAACTTTTACTACGCTGGCCGGAACTTTGCATCATCGTGATTACCGGCTATCCTTCGCTGGAAAACATGCGCGCGACTTTCAAGCTGCGGGTGTTCGATTACCTGGCCAAACCGTTTTCGCTGGCGCAGTTGCGCCAAACGCTGCAGAACGCGGTCGAGCAATTCGGCTTGGGACGAACGCCGCAAGATTTGTTGCGCGACCGCCTGGGCCACCGCATCAAGCTGTTGCGCGTGGAGCGCGGCTGGTCATTGAAAGATTTAGCGGCCGCCACCAAATTGAGCGTGTCTCAAATTAGTTCTATTGAACGGGGCGCAAACCTGCCAAGCGTAGAAAGCTTACTCGCCATCTGCCGCGCTTTCGACAGGAAGCCTTCTGAAGTGCTGACCTCAATCGGCTTTTAGTACTCTGTAATTGCGGTGTAACCCCGGCCGTCAGCGCTGCTACTTGCAGCGATACCTCTGTCAATCTGACAGGGACTCGAATTCATCTGTGACTGCATATTTCGGAATGTTAAAGTCCCGGTCAACGCTTGCGCTGTGCCTCACCCTGTTGACTGCGGCCCAATCAGGCAGGCCACAACAGACCATTAGCGCTGAACCACTCTTGAAGTTCCCCTACGCCGAAGGCCTGCAGTACCGCGTGGGATGGCGCATGGTTACTGCCGGCGAGGCCAAGCTGCGGCTGACACGAACAGCAACCGATGGCTGGCAATTGAATCTCGACCTGGCTAGCTTGGGCTTCGTTAATCAGCTCTATCACGTCCTGGATAGCTATAAGCTTTCCACTAACGAGCGGTTTTGTGCATTGAATGTGAACCTTGACGCACAGGAAGGAAAACACCGTTCGATTACCACAATGACGTTTGATGCCGACAAGCACAAATTACAGGCAATCGTCAGAGACCTAACAAGAAACGCAACGCGCAAGACCGAACTCGACATTTGGCCTTGCACTTACGACATTGCCGGGGCCATGATGACTGTGCGAGCGTCGCAACTTCAGCCAGGTATGAAGTTCAATCTGCCGGTGACCGATGGCAAAAAGCTGGCGAACGTCAGGGTTGAAGGGCTCGGCAAAGAAAAGATCACTATTAAGGCGACCAGCTACAATACCATCCGCTATGAAACGTTCGTCTTCAACAACGTGCTTTACCGCCGCAAGGGAAGGCTGCTGATTTGGATAACGGACGACCCGCAACGCCTGCCCGTGCAAATGCGGTTTCTCTTTGGCTTTCCCCTGGGAGACATCACGCTTGAGCTGGAAAAAGTTGAGAGGCTGTAGCCGCCCGGCCGCAACCACGGGCCAGGACATTGCGTCATGATATTGAATATGCGGGCATTTTTGATTTCTTCGCTATTGCTTGCCTCGATCCTGCGGGCCCAAACGCAGATGAACGTCCAGCAGCTTGTCGAATTCGTCAAATCCGAGCTGGCGTTACACCAACATTCCGACAAGCAAATTGCCGCTGGGGTGCGCCAAATCCAACTGACCGAGAAGCTGACGGATCAGACGATTATCGATTTGCAGTCGCAAGGCGCTGGACAGAAGACGGTAGAGGCTTTGAAGATTCAGCGCGATCTAACGGCCAACATTAAGCCGCCGACGCACGACGCCCAATCTCCCTCAGCGAAGGCTGCAGATCAGGCGCTAGCAACCGAAGCGCCGACGGCTACCCTAACCGCGAAGGCCCCACCGATTCCGCCTCCCGACTCGGTTCGCTATGAAGAAATCCTGCAGGCCATGCGGGACTACGCGCTGAACTACACGAAGGGTCTTCCCAACTTCCTGTGTGTTGAAGTGACACGCCGCTACGTGGATCCGAACGCGGGCAGCAATTACCGCAGCAACGGAACAATTCTGGCCAGGGTTGGCTACAACGAAGGGATAGAGCACTACAATGTCTATTCTCTGAACGGAAAATTGGTAGACACCACAATGGACGAGGTGAAGACCGGCGGCGCCCGTTCCACGGGTGAGTTTGGGAGCATGATGCGGGAGCTCTTTGAACCGCATAGTCAAGCGGAGTTCAATTGGGATCATTGGGCTACTTTGCGCGGCCGGCGGATGGCGGTGTTGAACTACTTCATCGACAGCGGCCATTCCAGTTACACCATCTCTTACGGTTCCGACAAAAACGACGAGCAGCGCATTGTTACGGCCTATCGCGGGTTGATTTACGCCGATGCGAACACCGGCGAAATTGGGCGCATCACATTTGTCGCGGTGGACATTCCCAAATCGTTCCCAGTGACCGAAACCAGCGAAAGGTTGGACTACGATTTGGTGGAGATCTCCGGCCAAAAATTCGTGGTGCCGTTGAACGCCTTGCTCTTGATGAAGGCTGGCCGGGAAAGTTCGAAGAATGAAATAGAATTCCGCAACTACCGGAAGTTCGACACGGGCACGACGATCAAGTACGATCTGGACCCGAATGCGCCTCCGCCGCTGCCGTCAAGCACAACGGAGGAAAAACCCGCGACCACTGCGCCGACTAAGCGCGAGAACCCGTGGGTGTTGCCCACGCCTCCGCCGCCGCCTCCTCAATAGCTTTCAGCGCGCGTTCGCGAACGCTGGGGCGGTTGGCGGCATCCACCGCGACTACATGAGAGCAAGCTGTGGAAGGCCGCCAACGGAAAAACATGCGCTCGGAAACATAACCGGTGAAAACCGAAACCAGCGGAACGCCGGCGGCGGCGGCGACGTGCTGGCCAGCCGAATCGTAGCCGAAATAAAGGTCGCTCTGGGAGATATGGCCGGCGAAGGAAGCATAAGTGCCATCGTGCAGATGCAGTAAAGGCGGGTGACCGAGTTTACTGACCAGGGCATCGACGCGCTGAGCCTCTTCACCCCCCGCGCCCCGATCCAGCAGAATGGGGCGGCCACAGCTTAGAAGCTTTTCGAGGACCGCCAACTCGAAATCGCCGTCGATGCGTTTGCACGCGTTCTCGCCCACGCCCAGGCTAATGGTGATATCGGCGATCCGCGGTTGAAGGACCGGGGCGACGTACGGCGTAAATCGGTCGACGTCAAACACTTCGCTCAGCCACTCAGCGGTGAGTTGCGGCAACGGCGCATCCAAAGCGCCGCCAAACGCCCGGCTCTCAAAGAAGAAATAGCGGGCATCGTCGCAAACGGGCAGGAGGCCGAGTTGCGTGAGGCGCGAATCCGGATCGATCACGATGGAGCTGAGTTCGTCAACGGCAACGCGCAGTTCGGCGGCGGCTAAGAGCCGCTCGCGCAGGACGCTACCGCGTCCATAGGTAACGGCGATGGGCACGATCCCTGCATCGGCGGCAAACATTTCGGCGTTCTTGGCAGGGCCGACCAGGCAGATTTCGGCGTCGGGAAAACGTTGTTTGGCGGCGGCCAGCGCGACGCTGGTGACAGCGACGTCGGCGCCGAGCGTTACGCGCGAGAGAACGAAGACGCGGCGCACTTCCCCGCCCCGGAATCGCCGCACCTGGCGCACCCGCCGGTAGCGCAGCAGCAACTCGCCGGCATCGTACTCCGGTAAAGCGCGGCTGATGACATGTGCAAAGAGGCGTGCGTAGACGTCGCACAGAGCTGGTTCAAAGAGGTCGCCCAGCTGCTCGATCACGATGCCAAAAAGGGCGCGCGTGGCGTTGATAGATGCGAATTGGTCTTCCTCATCGAGCGCACGCGTGATCAGATCGTCCAGCGGACGCAAGGGCCAAGTGCCGTCCTTCAGGCAGGCGTCGAGGACTTCGTGCGCCAGTTCGTTAGCCGGTATACTTGGCAATCAATAACCCCAGGCGATTTTTGGCTTCTTGTGGAACTGCTTTCAGATCGGTCAAAATAGCGTGTTTCAGAGCCGAGCCGCATTTGCACGCACGGTTCGCGGGCAGCGTTTTGACCATCTCGCGGACCAGCTGGGAAGCATTGCCGGCGTTTTTTGTGAGATTGCCAATGATCTGCTCAACGGTGACGGCGTCGTGTTCTTCGTGCCAGCAATCGTAATCGGTAACCATGGCGATGGTAACGTAACAGATTTCCGCTTCGCGGGCGAGTTTGGCTTCCTGCAGGTTCGTCATGCCGATGACATCCATGCCCCAACTGCGATAGATGTTCGATTCAGCGCGGGTGGAAAACGCCGGGCCTTCCATGCACAAGTATGTACCGCCGAGCTTGCTGGTAATGCCGATTTCCTGCGCCGAGGCATGTGCGGCGGAAGAGAGTTGGGGACAGATCGGATCGGCAAAACTAATGTGAGCCACGATGCCGTTGCCGAAGAAAGTGGAAATGCGCCCGCGGGTGCGGTCGAAAAACTGGTCGGGTATGACGAAATCGAGTGGCTTGTGTTCGATTTTCATAGACCCGACGGCACTGACGGATAGGATGCGCTCGACGCCCAGCATCTTCATGCCGTAAATGTTGGCGCGAAAGTTCAGTTCGGAGGGGGAGATGCGGTGTCCGCGGGCATGGCGGGCGAGAAAGGCTACCTCGCGGCCTTCCAGAGTACCGACGATATAGGCGTCGGAAGGATCGCCGAAGGGAGTGGCGAGACGCATCTCCTGGTGCGCCTCAAAACCGGGCATGGCATAAAGACCGCTGCCTCCGATAATTCCAATCTCTGCTTGCTGACTCAAGCTTTCTCCTCATTTTGAATTAGCTCGACTAAAACTCCGCCGGCAGAAGCCGGGTGAACGAACGAGTATAGATGACCACCGGCCCCACGGCGCGGTTCATTGAGAATGCGGCCACCGGCTTGGCGGAGCCGGTCGAGGGCGGCAGCGAGATCGTCAACGCGTAAGGCAATATGGTGCAAACCGGGTCCGCGCTTCTCAATGAATTTCGCGATGGCGGAATCTGTGGCGGCAGCTTCGAGCAATTCGATGCGGGGTGAATTCGCGGCCGATCCGGCGGGCAGCATGGCTACGCTGACCTGTTCCACATCCACCGTTTCGGTGTGGTTGACGGTCATGCCCAGGGTTTGTTGGTAAAACCGCAGGCCTTCTTCGAGGCTGCGAACGGCAATTCCCAAGTGATCGATTTCAATGGCCATGACTATTTTTCATAAGGCTGGTCAAAGCGGCCAGCGCCGTATATGGATCTTCTATCTTCTCAGCAACAAGGGCGGCGTGTTCGTCGATTGCCTCCGCCGGCAGAGATTCGAGTAATTCATCGCGCAGTAGTTCGCGCAGACGGCTCGACCACGCGGCCACGTTGCGGCTTTGACTGCCGCGAGCTTGCTGAATGTCGTGAATGACTTGCATGAGATCGTCTACGCCCGTGCCATCGGTCGAGACGACGCGGCGGATGGGCGCGGCGGTGGTAGAACCCACATCGTGAGCAACGCTCTGCATGGCGCGAAGATCCTGCTCCAAACGTTCAGCGCCGGGTAAGTCGGCCTTATTGATCGCGAAGATATCGGCGATTTCCATGATGCCCGCTTTGATGGCTTGCACGTCATCGCCCATGCCGGGCACGAGAACAACGATGGTAACGTCTGCCAAACGGGCAATCTCCACTTCATCCTGGCCGACCCCGACGGTTTCGATCAGTACGTAGTCGCGGCCGGCGGCATCCAGCAAAAGTGCCATTTCGAGAGTGCCGCGCGCCAAGCCGCCGAGTTTGCCGCGGCTGGCCATGGAGCGGATGAACACGCCGGGGTCGGCATGATGGCGCTGCATACGAATGCGGTCTCCCAGGAGAGCGCCGCGCGAAAACGGGCTGGAGGGATCGACGGCGATAATGCCTACGGTCTGGCCGGCTTTGCGAATCAGAGACGCCATCTGATCGACTAACGTGCTCTTGCCGGCGCCGGGAGGACCAGTGATGCCGATGATTTTGGCGCGGCCGGTTTGGCGGAAGAGAGCGGAGATGAGATCGCGGCCCAGGATGGTTTGATTTTCAATCGCCGATGCGGCGCGGGCCAGGGCGCGGAGATCGCCGGCTAAGATCTGGTCGCGCGAGGTGATGATTGAGGGAGGGGTCGGCACCAATTAAACAGGATACGGAATCGGGGGAGTTGGACCGGGAGAAAGGTGCTGAAGATTTCGAGGTGGATACAGAATTTACGATACGAACCCAAATCTGGCAGCGAGCCGATTTGAAAAAACGAACCAAAACAGGGGACCATGCTCTTTCGGACTCTGCCCGGACTCTGCCCCCGTGTATATCCCCCGGGATTTTTCGCTTTCCCGCCGGGGCTACTGGGCCATGGAAACATAGGCTCCGCCTTTCGACCTTGAGATAATCAAAGAGGCGGTGCCCGCTATCCCGTCGACGCAAGAATGGCTGGACGAACCTTTTCACGCTTTCACGTTGATGTTGGTCTAGGCGACGTGATCATTCGCCCAGCGGAAACAATCGAGTGCCGGGATTGGCTGGCATTTGCCGGTATCGAAAAACCTAGTGTCCAAGCCTTGACCGGCGAACAGCAGTTCGCCGAGAAGCTTCATGCATACACCCTTCCGCGCAGCAATATGAGCACGAAAGTGAAAGACTTGGTGGACATGGTGCTGCTTTTCGAATCTGGCAAACTGAACGCACTCGCAACCGCGGAGGCATTCAAATTGACCTTTGAACGCCGGAGTACTCATGAAATCCCGCTGAGTCTGCCCGCCCCACCAGCTAACTGGCAAGTGCCATTCGACTCGATGGCCAGCGAGTGTGGAATTACGAGGAGCATGGCAGAAGCGTTCTTGGAGGTTCGCCAGTTCGTTGAGGAGATCCAAGCGCAGCCAAGTTAGGTAGGCTAGGCCAGCGGGGCTCTGATCGAAACTGAAGGCGGCGCTTCACTCAAACCTGAGAACCTATGGACAGCGCGGACAACATCGACACAACAAGTGA
>Ga0302326_10018242_pt1 | contig 14556 bp, 6 predicted proteins | sample Palsa_T0_3_FD_202264 | JGI IMG/M metagenome (GOLD analysis project Ga0302326, IMG submission 202264) | Peat permafrost microbial communities from Stordalen Mire near Abisko, Sweden - Palsa_T0_3 | ecosystem: Environmental > Terrestrial > Soil > Palsa > Peat permafrost | place: Sweden: Abisko... | reverse complement strand
CAGCATGGCGCTGCACCACCCGGCCCGGCAAGCTCTACATCCACCTGTTCCAATGGCCGGGCAAGTCGTTCGAGCTCTCCAAGGAGGGTAGCAAAGTGACCCGGGCCTACATGCTGGCCGGCGCCTTGCACAAATCGTTGAAGGTGGAACAGCAGGGCGCCCACGTCACGGTTGCGCTGCCGGGACAGGCAACCGACCCGATCGATTCCGTGCTCGTGCTTGAAGTTGCGAAGTGAGCCGAGTGCGACAGGCCTCCCGGCCTGTCGACGGGTCGAAAGGCCAGCCTCCCGTTCCGCCTGGCCGCAAACTGTCCCAGTACTCTAATCTTCAGCGGGAAACCACCGATCTGCTATGGTGTAGGGAGTTTCTTTAGGTATGCCGTTTCACATTCAGCCCATTCGGGAATTTTTGGTGCGTCCCGCGTTGCCCTCGTCGCTGTCACGCATGACGGAGCTGGCGTACAACATACTATGGAGCTGGGAACCCATGATCCGCGCGGTGTTCCGCCGGCTCGATCCGGGGCTTTGGCAAGAGTGCGGATACAATCCGGTGCTGATGCTGGGACGCGTTTCGCAAGTGGCGCTGCAACGCGCCGCCGCCGATCCGCGGTACATGGCGCTCTACCGCACGGCGTGCGACACCTACGACTCGCGCACGCGCAAGGGTTCGGCGCAGCCTGATGGCAAGCTCGTTGCCTACTTTTCGGCGGAGTACGGTCTTACCGAATGCCTGCCGGTGTACTCGGGCGGCCTGGGCGTGCTCTCGGGCGATCATTTGAAATCTTCCAGCGATCAGGATTATCCGCTGATCGGTTTGGGGCTGCTCTATCAACAAGGATACTTCCGGCAGTTCCTGAATCCGGACGGGTGGCAGCAGGAGCGCTACCCCCTGAACGATTTCTACACGCTGCCGCTGACGCCGGTGAAAGACGCCAACGATCGCGATCTCAAGGTTACCGTGCGTTTGCCCTCAGGCGACGTCTTCATTCAGGTCTGGAGACTGGAAGTTGGCCGGATCTCGCTGTATCTGATGGATACCAACATCCCGGAGAATGTGCTGCCGCAGGATCGCGATATAACCGATTCGCTGTATGGCGGCGATATCGACAAGCGCATCCGCCAGGAAATCGTGCTCGGCATCGGCGGCATGCGCGTGCTCGACGCGATGGGGTTGAAGCCCACCGTGTTCCATATGAATGAGGGCCACTCGGCGTTTCTGGCTCTCGAGCAGGTGCGGCTTTCGATGCGCGACGACCTGCTGAGCTTCGACGAAGCGCTGCAAGGGGCGCGGTCGAGCAACGTTTTCACCACCCACACGCCGGTGCCGGCGGGAATCGATCTGTTCGACCCCGGCTTGATGTATCACTATTTTTCGGGATACTGCGCCGAGACCGGAATCGATTTCCAGCAGTTGATGGCGGTGGGCCGCCGCGACCCACAGAACCGCGACGAGCGCTTTTCCATGGCTGTGTTGGCGCTGAATACGTCTTCGTACCGCAACGCCGTGAGCAAGTTGCACCGTCAGATCTCGCAGGAGATGTTCCACGACCTGTGGCCGAATTTGCCGGTATGGGAAGTGCCGATCACCTCGGTCACCAACGGCGTGCATGGCCCCAGTTGGCTGAACGACGATCTGGCGGCGCTCTACGATCAGTACATCGAGCCCGATTGGCGCGAGCGCTTCAACGATACGTCGATTTGGGAGCAGGTGCGCGACATCCCCGACGAAGAGTTGCTCGAAGTGCACCGGCGGCGGAAGCGCAGGCTGGTGAATTTCGTGCGGTCGCGGCAGCATCAGTCGGCCGTGCGCCGGCAGGCTTCGGCGCCTGAGGTCCGGCGGGCCGGAGAAGTGCTCGACCCCAACGCCTTCACCATCGGTTTCGCGCGGCGATTTGCCACCTATAAACGCGCCACGCTGTTATTCCGCGACGTGGAGCGGCTCAAGCGCATCCTGTTGAATAAAGATATGCCGGTGCAGATCGTGATCGCCGGCAAGGCGCATCCGAAGGATCAGCCGGGCAAGAGCTTCATTCGCGAGATTGTGCAGCTTTCGCGCGATCCCGAGCTTTGGAAGCACGTGGTGTTTCTGGAAGACTACGACATGAAAGTCGGCCGGGAAATGGTGCAGGGCGTGGATCTGTGGCTCAACAATCCGCGGCGCGGCGAAGAGGCGTGCGGTACCAGCGGCATGAAGGCGGCCATCAACGGCGTGCTCAATCTGAGCATCCTCGACGGCTGGTTCGACGAGGCGTACGAGCGCTCCGGCGGATGGGCCATTGGCGACCGCGAGCCGTACTCGGACGATCAGGATGCGCTGCACGCCAGCGCGATATATTACCTGCTGGAAAACGAAATCGTGCCCATGTTCTACGAGCAGCGCGAGCAGACGCCGCGCGAGTGGATGCGGCGCGTGAAGCAATCGCTGGCTTACATCAGTCCGAACTTCGATGCCCGCCGCATGGTGCGCGAATACATGACCCAGTTGTACGAGCCGGCGCACATCCAGCACCTGCGCGCGCACGATGCAAACTTCAAAATGGTTCGCGATAAGGCGCGTTGGAACGGGCGGATTCGCGAGCTTTGGGACCGCGTGAAGTTTGTGGAATCGGCGCCGGGCGCGGCGCACTCGGGTTCGGTGACCAGCGGCAAGCCGGTGCCGGTGCGCGCAGCCATCGACCTGGCAGGCCTGACGCCGGACGACGTTCGCGTCGAGGTGGTGATGGGCCGCGTGGATAGCAATGGCTATCTGGAAGAGACCGAAGTGATGGTGCTGCCGCCCATGGAACAGACCGGCCAAGTCGCGGTTTTCGGGAAAGACATTGTTCCCGATCGAACCGGACGCGTGGGTTATGCGCTGCGCGTGAGCCCGAATCATTTTGACGATCCGCTGACCAGACCATGTACCAGTCTGCTCAAGTGGAGTTCGGTAGGATAAAAAATGGTACTGGGTGCGCCGGATTGCGCGTGCATTTGGGATCAATACGTGGTACATAGGTAGAGGAAGCAGTCGCGGGTCCCAATGTTTCGGATTCGTTTCCGGAATCCCGCGGAACCTCTTTGAACCCCCAAAAACGCCAAACCTCATGGGCGCCAGGGGTCCAGTTACTTAAGCGTTGACGTCCTGCTGATAACGGAGCAATTTCCCCCATGGACAGCGACCGCAAATATAGACAACACGGCTACCAGGATACGGAGCGCGACACGAAGCCGTTCCGTGACGGGCCAAAACCGCAAGGGCCGCGCCCACCGATTGATGTTACCGGTCCGCGGCTGCCGCGCCTGGTGCAGCATGTGGCCGCGGCCAGATGTTATAACTGCGCCACCACGCTGCCGCCCGGCGTAGACTTCACCGGCACTTGCCCCAAGTGTAACGCCGAGCTGCATTGCTGCAAGCAGTGCACGCACTTTGAGCCATCCACGCGGTTCCAGTGCCTGAAGCCCATTCCAGCGAGAATTGCACTGAAGGACAAGGCCAACGAGTGCGCGTCGTTTGCGCCGCGGGTGACCATTGCCCGCGATGGCGTATCGAGCAACGGACATTCCGCGCCGCCCCAGCCGTCCGGTCCGCCCACGCCGCGCAATGCGGACGATGCGCGCAGCGCTTTTGACAGGCTTTTCAAGAAAACTTAGGTCCAGGCAAGCCAAAGCAAACTCCACCGAGGCCCACGGAGAGGTTCCCTTACCATCTCCTGCAACGACCAGACTTCCATTTTCTCTTCGGCTCGCTTCTTGCTGTCCCCGTGCTACGCCGGCGTGCAATCGCTCCGCTCCGCCGGTTACAAGCCTTGCGACGATGTCGCCGCGATCGGCTTCGAGCTGACAGTTCGGAGCCGGCCTGCCACCATCGTCACCCCCTTCATCTCGACGACAAGCCGTCAAAAATGGATGCGCAGCCCGAACTCCATCTGCCGCGGCGCATTGGCCTGACCACTGACAACACCCCACGTCTGCGGGCTATCGATATTGAGGCTTGGATTCGACGGCTGGAAATGGTTCAACACATTGGTGAACTGGAAAATCAGCGTCGCGCCGATCCGTTCCGTACCGCGGATCTCTTTCGAGGCTGTCGCATCCAGATTCCATGTCGGGAAGCCGCGCAGCACGCCCGCGCCGCCGCCCGTGGTATCGAGCCCCAGAATAAGCGGCCGGAAGTTAGCCAGGATTGCCGCTGGATTGGTGAACATATTGATTCCCGAGCCGCCCGCGGAAGCGTTGCCGTTAGTGCCCGCGCCAGTGGCCACCACATTTTGATGCGCGGAGTTACCACCCCTGTAAGGCGCCGTCAGCACACCGTTCTCATAGGCCGTATTGCTGTTCCCGTACTCTTCCCCAAACGACTGGGAATCCGAAGTACTGCCGGTACCTATATTGACTTCCAGCGGCGCGCCACTCTGCGCCGTAAACAGGGGCGCAATCGTCCAGCCCCCCAATATCCTTCCCACAAAGCTCTTTTGCGTGCGGAACCAGGGAGTGCGGTAAAGCAAGGTGAGGTTGTAGACAAACCGTATGTCGAACGATTGCGACCCATAGGAAACCTGCATATCCCATGGATCGAGCACCGTTTGCGAACTGCTGCTCTGCGCCGAAGCCCCCGTTCCCATGGCGCGGCTCCACGTGAAATTAGAGCGCGCCGTCAAGCCGTGCCAATCCCTGGCGGTGAATGAGAGGAACGCGGCGTTGTAGTTCCCAAAGCCGTTGCTGGATGCAAGTTGGTACGAAGTCAACTGCGCTCCCACCGAACCTCCACTCACCGCGGGCGAGGCCAACAGCGTGCGGCCCAGCGTCCAGGAAGGCGCTGCGTTCAAAGCCGACCACAGGGTGTAAACCTGTGTCGTCGTGATGTTCGTCTTCTGCAGCGTCGCTACCGCCGCCGTGCAACTCGAGTAACCCTTGCAATACGAAGAACTCGCTCCACCTAACGCCGCCTCAAGGAATGGCTGCGCCTGAATGGCCTGGCCGCCGCTGACTTCCTCATAGAGATTCGCGAAGGCGTTTGCGAAGGATTGACCGTCGAGGGTGGTCATAGTGGGCACGGCGTCGATGTTGACCAGTTGGTACTCGTTTCGAATGATGCGCCCGATGTAGCCCGCCTCGATCACCAGTTTCTGCGAGAAGGCGCGTTGCACTGTGAGGTTGAATTCATCGGAGCGGTCCGGCCGGAAGCCGATATCGACGCCGGCGCCGTCACCCGCTTCCGCATTACCTCCGACGCCCGGGATATAAGGCTGCGCAAGCGTGGGAGTGACTGCGGGTAGAGGAGCCGTCAGGCCGTCCGTGCCAATGCGAAACGCGGTTGCCGGATTCGCGCCGCCGGTCCCGAGACACTGGCCCGACATACTCGCGCCGATGCACTGAACCACCTGCTCCAGGCCCGCGCCCAACACCGGGCTACCCACCACGCGTCCACCATTCAAGCGGCCATAAATCCGGCTGTACCCTCCGCGTATTACCGTTTGCTGATTGCCGAAGATTTTCTCGAGCAGACCGTTCTGGAAGTGGGGGTTCCACGCCGCCGCGATTCGAGGACTGAACTGACCATAGAAAGGCTTGAATGGATACTTGCCTCCACCCGCCACGTTGGGCGTGGTAGCAAACCCGATGGTAGGCTCATAGACCTGTCCGGCCAGGGCGGCCTTTTCCTTCTGTTGCAAATAGGAATTCAAGCTGATCGGCTGATCGGAATCATCCACTAACTGCACCTGCTTGCCCTGCAGTTCATAGGGCGGCATCTCAATCTCATAACCCAGACCATAAGTCAGAGTAACTGAGGGCCGTACATGCCAGCTATCCGTGAAGTAAGTGTTGTAACTCGGCACAATGGCATGAATGGACGTCGGGTTCCCGGCCGGCAGCAGGTTTAGTTGCGGCCCGCTGCGCGTGTACATCACCTGCGGCTGTGAAACGAGCCCCAGTGCTTCGGCATAGAGATTCGACCAGTTCGAGACCTGACTGGTGGGCAACCCGGCCGGCAAGTAAGCCGCGGGCATGGCGATTCCGGTTCCATTGCCGATTTGATACACCGTCGACGCATCCACGGAACCGCCGTTGTCATTACGGGTGTAATAGTCGAAGTTGCGCTGATAGGAGCCTCCGAACTGCAACAGGTGGTTGCCGCGGAGATTGCTGAGGTCGTCCCGGTACATTTGGTCATGGCCGTCCCATGCGCGCTCCCGCGTGCTTTGCGTATTGACGTTATAAGGAATCAGCGCGTTGGCCGATTCCCCGCCAATCTCCACCGCGCCGCCCAGCCCGGGCAACTGTGGCGCGCCGGCAGCGGTTGCCCAGGCCCAATAATTCCGGATGTAGTTAAAGTGGAAGTCGTTCGTTAGATTCGGCGTAATCGTCGTCGTCATGCCCGCCACAAGATATTCCGCCTTCTGCGGACGAGGCGCCGTCGGCGCGGCCTGCCCGAACTTGTCCCCCGGAAGCGCCCCGCCGATGTCGACCTGGTTCGTCGTGAGTTGCTCGTAGTTGTAGTAACGGTCGCTGACCATGAAGTGATTGCGGGCGCCAAAATCGTGGTCGAGACGCAGGACAGCGAAGTCCGAGCTGACAGGCAATTTGATGGGCGATATGTAGCCTTGGGTGTTGTACTGGTCCCCCGACTGCGGATCGTTGGGCAGCGGCATGAATTTGGACCAGATCTCGCTGACTATCGGATTCAGACCGATTCCCCGCGGATCGCACAACGCACCCGTGGAGCATACGGCCGGCTGATACGTGGTTCCGTTGACGGTCACGGGGAGAGGATTCAGGTTATACGCCTGATAGACTCCCGCCGCGTTCGGAACCTGTACCACGCCGGCGCGGAACAGCGCCGTCGGCACGGTCTTTTCAACTGTAGTGGCGTTCGGGAACCGGTAGCCTTCATAGTTAGTGAAGAAGTAAGTCTTGCCGCCCAGAACTTTCGGTAGCATGGGTCCGCCAAGGGCTCCGCCAAAACGGTTGCTGTGTGTTTTCGGCAGAGGCGTGTATGGGAAACTCCCCGACGCTGTGTGGTCGTTCTTCCACGTGTTGGCGGCTCCCACATCGGTCGAGTAGTAGTAGTCGTAAAGCGCGCCGTGAAACGCATTGCCGCCCCGCTTGGTCACCATCTGAACCAGGCTGCCCGCGGCGCCATTGAAATCGGCTGTCTGGTTCGAGATTCCAACCTTAAACTCTTCCACGCTCTCGACCGGGGTCGGAACCACACCCGAGGACGCGCCGCCGTTGCTCGTGGTATAGGCCGAGTAGCTGCCCGCCATGTCGTCGCTGTTGTTGCCGCCGTCGAGCGTAAAAGAACTCTGATCGCTCTGCGTACCGGCCACCTGGCCTCCCGGCGTCACGCCAACCTGCAGTGTCGCCAGGGCATTGGCATCGCGCTGGAAGTTGGGCAGCATCAGCAGCGAATCGCCGGTAATGGTGCTTCCCACGGTTGCGTTCGTGGTCTGAAGCTCAGCGCCCGCCGATGCCTGGACTTCTACGGTGGTTGCCGTGGTTCCGACCTGCAGTCTGACGTCGAGAGTCAAGGCCAGGCCAACATCGACCTTCTGAGCGCTCACTTTTTCGAGAGCGAATCCCACACTCTCTACAGTGAGATTGTATGTGCCGGGAGAGACGTTGGGTAAGTCGTAGCGCCCCGTATCATTAGTTGTGGTGGTGCGCGCGATGCCTGTAGCCGAATCGATCAGTTTCACCACTGCGCCTTTGACCGCGGCAGCCTGCGGGTCTGTCACCAGACCCGAAACAGTGCCCGTTGCGGCAGATTGCGCCATTGCCGGGGTGGCGCCCAGTCCGAATAACACCAGACTGAAGAACCTCAGTAGAACCATCGGGAAAACCGGGACAACCACGAAATACCGTTTCTGGTTCCTCCTGCTTTCGCTTCTCATGCCATTCCTCTTTCGTTCAATACATTGCCTGGATCCCTGGGCGAATACGTGCCTGTGCGAGCAAGTGTCGCGCGCTTACTGAAACTTTCGGCAACTTGGCGGAGTGGAGAGGACTTGTTCCCTACGGCATGCGGGAATACCAGCTAGGATCTCCCGTATGTCGGTAGAGTGTCACAGAAGCGAGTCCCCCTTGTCAAATTGCTTTTTCTGATACCCGCATGAGCGAAATTGCCTGGTCGGGAGAATCTGAGAGTAAGTTGTACGTTTCGAACGGAGCCGTTACTCGCGGGCAATGGCTTCGGCCCGGTTTTGGCGCCCGCCAGCGGCTCATTGAAGGATTTCGCTGGGACGTTTCTCGGAGGTGTTGACAGCCTACCGGTTGTCAGATATAGTATGTAGCTGTTGGCAGCCAACATGTCTGAAAACAAAACGGACGTCCCGTACGGAACGCTGGATCTGCTGATCCTTAAAACACTGGACACGATGGGGCCGATGCATGGCTACCGTATCGCCAGGAGAATTGAGCAGGTCGCGGAGAACCTTTTACGATTGAACCAGGGGTCGATTTATCCAGCTCTCATACGCCTCGAAGAGCAAGGCTTCATTCGCACGCAATGGGGAATTTCTGAGACAAAACGCAAGGTTAAGTTTTATTCGCTGACCCGGGCTGGAGCAAAGCAACTCGGTGTCGCGGTTGCGAACTGGGAGAGGGCGACGGCGCTGGTGGCCAGGTTCCTCGCTACTGCAAAGCTGGAGGCAGAGTCGTGAAGCTTCGATTCGCGGCGGCTCGTCTGCTGGCGCTGGTTCGCAAGCGGCGTCTCGATGAGGAACTGGAGGGTGAGATCTTCGCCCACCTGGAATTGGCTGAGCGCCAGGCTATCGCCGCAGGGCTGTCGCCCGAAGAGGCTCGCCGTGAGGCCCGCCGTGGTTTTGGAGGAATCGAACAGATGAAGGAAGATCACCGCGATCAACGGAGTATCCAGTGGATGGAGAACCTGTGGAGAGACATACGATACGGGATGGCTTCGCTGGCGCGGGATCCCGGGTTCGCCGCGGTTACCATCGGATTGCTGGCTCTCGGCGTCGGCGCCAACACGGCCATGTTCAGTATCGTCGATACGGTGCTGTTGCGACCGCTCCCGTTTCCTGAGCCGGAGCGGATGGTGAGGGTGTGGGAAACTCCGTCCGCGACGGAGCGTAACCCCACCACCACACTGACTTTTCTCGACTGGAAGCGGCAGAGCGGCATCTTCGAGGCATTGGCCGGGGAGGAGTCTTTCAGAGCCGCGGTAGCGACCGGCGCCGATCCGGTGCGCGTTTCGGGCAAGATGGTGTCGGCTGATTACTTCAACGTGTTCGGCGTGAAGGCTCGCATGGGACGCACGTTCGCGCCGGGGGAGGATCAGCCGGGAGGTACACCGGGAACAATCCCGGTGGTGGTGTTGAGCTACGCGATGTGGCAGACGCAATTCGCCGGCGATCCCGGCGTTCTGAAACGCGAGCTGGCGCTCGACGGCGAACAGCACCAGATCATCGGAGTGTTGCCCAAAGGCAGTTTCGATCGGGATGAGGCGCGGTTCTGGAAACCATTGATCTTCGCGCGAGATCAACTGAATCGCCGTCAGCACTGGCTGCACGTTATCGGGCGCCTCCGCTCCGGTGTGAACATCGAACAGGCGCAAGCCAGGATGACCGCGTTGAGAGCCAGTCTTGCCCCGGTCATGCCGGCGTGGAAAAAGGATTGGGGCTTCACGGTGGATCCGTTCGCTCGATTGTTGGTGGGCGATACGCTGCGCCGCTCGATCTATCTCACGTTCGGAGCGGTTCTGCTGGTGCTGCTCATAGCCTGCGCGAATGTAGCAAACCTGGTGTTGGCCAAAGGAGCGACCCGGAGGAAGGAGATGGCCCTCCGAGCCAGCCTGGGAGCCAGCCGCGGCCGTTTGATCGTGCAGTTGCTCGCCGAGAGCCTGGTCCTTTGCGTTCTTGGAGGCATGGCGGGTATCGCGGCCGCCTACGTGCTTCTGCGTGCCGCGGCCCCGCTGGTGGCGACATCGCTGCCGTTTACGGCCGATCTCAGCCTGGATGCGCGCGTACTTGGCTTTGCCGCGGCGGCCGTGGCTGCGGTTTTGATACTCACTGGCCTGCTGCCTGCTTTGCAGATCTCCTTCAGCAAGTTGTCCGGTTCGTTGAACCAGGCGCCACGCGGATCGTCGGGATCGAGCGCGGCGGTGCGCCGCTCGATTGTCGTCGGCGAAGTTGCGATTTCCGTAGTGTTGATCTGCGGCGCGGCGCTCTTGTTCAAGAGCCTGGCGAAACTCCAGCAAGTGGACGCCGGGGTGAGAATCGACCACGTGATTACTATGTCCACCGATCTTCCGTCGACGGCATACCCGACGCGGGAGAGCGCCGCGGCATTCTATATAGCCGTAGTCGAACGGGTGCGATCCGCGCCCGGAATCGAGCAGGCATCGGTCTCGATCGGCTTGCCTCTTCAAGGCGTACAATGGGGCGAGTTTATCAACGTGGCGGGAGGGAAGGAAAGGCTCCTGGTTCGCGTGAAGATGGTCGATCCCTGGTATTTCGCAACGCTCGGAATCCCCGTGGAATCCGGGCGCGGGATTGAAGGTCACGATCGCGCCGGCGCCCCGCCGGTGATGGTGATTAATCAGGAGACGGCGCGGCATTTGTCGAGCAAATTCGAAATGGCGAATCCGGTTGGACGAACGGTAGGCACCGCTCTGCCGGGCTACGGCCCCATCCCGGAGTCCGTGGTGAGCGCGCAGATCGTGGGCGTGATTCGTAACGAGCGCACCGGCGGACTGCACGCGCCGATCGAGCCGGTGGTGTATGTGCCTTTGGCGCAGTTCCCACGGCAGGACATCAGCCTGGTGGTTCGCACACGGAGCGAGCCGTTGGCGGCGATGCCTGGAATTCGGGAAGCGGTGCGGCAGGTCGATCCGCACCTGCCGCTGGGCGAAGTGAGGACGATGGAACAGGTGAAGGAGCAGAGCATGCTCTGGGCGACACAGCCCACGTGGGTGGTGGGGGTCTTCGCCGGCCTTGCCGCACTGATGGCCGCGCTGGGACTTTACGGCGTGCTGGCGCATGCGGTAACGCAGCAGCGCCGCGAGATTGGCATCCGCATGGCCCTGGGCGCGCGGCCGGGCGACGTGGTATCGCACACTTTGCACAGCGCCCTCTCGATGCTGGTCGTGGGGCTTGCCGCCGGACTGGCTGGAGCCTTTGCGCTGACCCGGGTACTGAAGAGCCTCTTGTTCGAGGTGTCCGCGCTGGACCCGGCCGCACTCGCCCTCGCCTGCGTTCTAATGATTCTTGTCGGCATACTGGCGGCCGCAATTCCGGCGAGCCGCGCGGCGGGAGTGGATCCAATGACGGTGCTTCGCGACGAAGGCTGATTGGGCTCGACGCCTTTCGGCTTGGCCCCCTTTGACAGCGCCGATGATCGAATGCCCGTTCCGCTTATCGGCGACAGGCGATCGAGTTGGAAGGCGAGTCGGATGTGGCGCAGTGTATGGTAGAGGCTTTTCTCCGACGCCCGCTTCCGCTCCGGACAGGAAGACAATCGAGATCCCGGTGAGCCCGACCGTCGGGTCCATTCGCCGCCCACCGGCATCAACATCTGCACCGGCCGCGACGTCAACTATTCCATGAAATCCGTAAGGCCCGGTGGTCATAGATCACATAGACCGCGCGCCAGCGGAGAACTAGTCGTTGCACAGGCCGGTTAGGGGAACCCTGAATCAGTGCCGCCGAAGCGATTGGGGTCGAGGACTTCGCAGCGCGTGTGTCAAAGCAATCCACGCCCGCGGCGCCGGATCGTCGTGAACCTCGGCCGGCCTTTGCTGGGAAAAGACGCGGCCGTGAACAAAGATCATACGCGCGCCGGCCGCCTCGAGAGGGCCGAGACGGCGGCGCACGGATCAAGTACTGCGTATTGTTTGGCGCAGCCGAAAGCGGCTAAAGGCGGGCGTTCTTAATCAACGCCACCTGCCTCGCAGCCTTCAGGCGTGACTGATGAAGAGTCTTCGGGTCTTCGGCGCTTGGGCGGGCAATTGGGCCCAGCAATGCGGCTCCCGGCGTTGGCCAGATCGCTGCCGATATTGACCGATGTCACTACAAGAATTAGGGAGCGCATCGAGCGCAAGACGGACATCGACGGTTGAGCCACCGTCTCTACTGCTCTCGCAGCACCATCACCGGATCCACCCGCGTAGCCCGGCGAGCCGGCAGCACGCACGCTGCCAGACCGACCACCGCCAACGTAAGGATCACTGCCGACATCACTACCGGGTCGAGCGGTTTCACGCCGTAGAGTTGGCCGGCAACCACCGACTGTAGCGCCACCGAACCTGCTACGCCAAGTAACAAGCCGGCGCCCATCAGCCAAAGCGCTTCGCCTACCACCAGCCTCACCACGCCTCCTGTGGTGCATCCCAGTGCGGCGCGAATTCCGATCTCGCGCTGGCGCTGCGTCACCAGATACGCCAGCACGCCATAGATGCCAATCGCCGAGAGGAACAGAGCCAGGCAGCCGAAGAACATGGCCAATGTCAGCGAGGCCCGCCGCGACGCCAGTGAAAGGTCGCCGCGCTCCTCCATGGTATGTATATCGAACAACGCCAGGTTCGGCGCTATCGCCGCGAACCGTGCGCGCACGGCGCGCAGAATCGGACCGCTATCGCCGGAGGTCTTGATCGCCAGCGCGTATCCCCTCTGTACGTTCTGCGCGAAGGTCTGGTAATACGCGCCCACCGGACTGCCGTTGCCCTCCACATCCGCTGTGTGGACCGGCCGGATGACGCCTACCACCGTCAGCCAGTGCGTGTGCTCGTCCGTCTTCAGAAGGTTGTTGATGTCCTCCGGTCGATACATGCGCCGGCCGATCGGGTTGATGCCCGGCCAGAAGTGGCGCGCCAGCCGCTCGTCGACGATGATGGCTCCGGGAGCGGAATCGCCATCGCGCGCATCGAACGGCCGCCCCGCCACCATCGCGATATGCATCGCCTCGAAGTACCCCGGCGTAATCATTATCTGTTCGGGAGAGATGAGCGATTCTCCGGGTTTCATGATGTAGCCTTCGGCCAGGATCACGCTATCGTTATGGTTGCCACCCCAGGGGATGCTGGTGGTGGCGCCGGCCGCCGTCACTCCGGGAATGGCGCGGATGGCAGCGAGCGTACGGTCCATCAGCTTGCTGGCGTCCGTGTCCTTGGGATAAAGCGACTGTGGCACGCTGGTGGCAGCCGTCACCACGCCCTTGACATCGAATCCTGGGTCGACATGGAGCAACTCGCGGAAACTCGCCAGCACCAATCCCGCGCCGGCCAGCAGCACGAAAGCCAGTCCAACTTGCGCCGCTACCAGGACCTGTCGCACGCGGCGCGCCCGCCGCCCGCCGGCACCTGAGCGGCTCTCTTCGCGGAGCACTTCGTTGACCCGCGCCCCCATCACCTGCACCGAGGGGATCAGACCGATGACAATCCCGACCAGCGCCGCCGTCACCAGCATCGCCAACACCACCACGCCATCCACGCGGACCTCGCCCGCGCGCGGCAGCGTCTCAATCCCGCTATGCGTCAGAGCGCTCAACAATCCCGCGCCCAGCGCAGCCCCAGCCGCGCCGCCGGCGATAGCTACCAGAACGCTCTCCGTCACCAACTGGCGCACCAGACGTCCCGCCCCGGCGCCCAGCGCTAGCCGCGTTGCAAACTCCTTGCGCCGCTGCGTGGTTCGCGCCAGCACCAGGTTCGCGACGTTCACCACGCCGATCAGCAGCACGAACGCCGCTCCTCCCCAGAGCAGGTAGAGCGCCTCCCGCACCTGCTTCACCAACATGTCCTCGAGCGGCGATACCACCGTGTGGAAACCCGCGTTGATCAGCAGTTCCCTGAAGCCCGGAAACCGGTCCAGGTTGGCGCGGTTGAGCGCGTCCACCTGGGACTGCGCCTCCTGCGCGTTCGCGCCCGGCTTGAGCCGTCCGATGTTCTGCCAGCTATTGGAGTGGCGCACCTCGCGCTCTTTCGGAGTGAACGCCGCCGGAATCCAGAGGCGGACCTCCGGGTCGATAAAGTTGAAGCCCGCCGGCATCACGCCCACCACCGTGAACGGCTGCCCGCTCATGCGGATATCGCGGCCCAGCGCCGCCTGCGGGCTTCCGAAGAGGCGCCGGCTCATGCCATCGCTCAAAATGGCTTTCTTGTCGCCGCCGGGCTCGCCCTCGGCATCGGAAAAGGCGCGGCCGTAGGCTGGTGATACTCGCAGCAGCCGGAATAGGGAAGGCGTCGCGAGCATGCCGGTGACGCGCTCCGGGGCGCCCTGGATTTCCAACGTTTGGCCGTTGGTGAGGAATAGCGCCTGCTCCGAGAAAACGTGGACGTCGCGCATGCGATCGTAGTAATCGCCGGCGGAGCTGTTATATCCAAAATCGGCGCCCGCCTTGGGGTAACGATTTGCCATTACCAGGATCGAGCCCGCGTCCGGTACCGGCAGCGGCCGCAGCAACACCGAGTTCACCACCGCGAACGTGGCCGTGTTGGCGGCGATACAAACTGCAATGGTCAGGACCACCGTGACGGTGAATCCCTTGTCGCCCATAAGCGAGCGAACGGCTTGCCGGAGGTTACGGAACGCGGAACCCATGTTAGCTAATACGCTATCCGGCTACG
>Ga0302326_10018240_pt1 | contig 14557 bp, 10 predicted proteins | sample Palsa_T0_3_FD_202264 | JGI IMG/M metagenome (GOLD analysis project Ga0302326, IMG submission 202264) | Peat permafrost microbial communities from Stordalen Mire near Abisko, Sweden - Palsa_T0_3 | ecosystem: Environmental > Terrestrial > Soil > Palsa > Peat permafrost | place: Sweden: Abisko... | reverse complement strand
CCCCGTGTACAGCACGCTGCCAGTTCCAGTAATGCCGGAAACAACGACCGTATAAGCGCCAACAGGGGTTCCCGGATTGCCCGCCGGCGGACGGTGAAAGTACTTGTACCGCTGCGAACAAGCACCCAATCCAAGACTCACAGCAGCCAGCAGCACCAACAATCCCGTCATCCGCGCCGCCGCGGCATACTTCCCATAGATGCCCCGTTTCCGGGTCAGTCCCAGTCCCGCCAGCGCCAACGACCCAGGCACCATCAACGCATAAGCCGTTTCGATCCCTCGTTTGGGTCCATGTCCCGGATCCTGCAACTTGGAGCCGGAAGGTGCCTGCGTCGCAATTGTCAATGTGCTGACTGCGGGGGTTCCATTGGGCGCGGTTGAGGTGATCGGTCCCGGCGTCACCGGCGACGGAGTAAACGTGCATGCTATCGAAACGTAAGGCACGCCCGAGCAGGACAGCGAGACCGCCTGGTTGAATCCATTCTCGGGTGTCGCTGTAATCACCGTGGACACCGTATCTCCGGTCACCACGCTCAACGACGTCGGAGCGGCACTCAGCGTGAATCCCTGCGCGCCAGAGGCTTCCGAGTGGACTGCCGCTGGCAACGAGGTCGATAGCGTATGCCCCGCATCCCCTTCATAGACCGCCGTAATTTGCCGCAAACCGACCGGAAGCGCATCCACCGTCAGCGTCGCCCGGCCATCGCTATCCAGCAACGCTGCGCCGATCGAACGTCCGCCGTCCATAAAGCTCACACTACCGCCCGGAATCGCCGAAGACTCGTCGCCACCACTCGGCGCCCCCGTTACCTGCACGGACGTCACCTGCACCGTAAACGTGGCTTGTGTCCGAGTCGGTCCCTCACTGGTCGACACGCTCAGGTCTGTGTGGGTCGCCACTTTCACCGCTGCCTCGTCCGCCTGCTGCCCGCGACCAACTCCTGCGGCGAACAAGCCTCCGAGCAAGCAAAGAGCGACGCGAAGCCTAAAACGGTGACGAGAACTGCAAGGGGACAGCATCGGGCTGGATGAAAGTCGAACTACCGATGTCAAATTTTGAACTGCGCCTGCCTGCTGTGCGGAAACATCTAAGCTGCTCGACTTCAAATCCATCCCTCAAACCAGGTCCAGGCCAGCCGATAAGACCGGCGGTGGACTTATTTCTTAAGCAATGACAACCCAGACTGTATTGTATCCGCCCCGAAGACAAACCACTCGCCGAAGCTCGGGAATGACCATTGCTGTCAGTGAGATTTTGATTCGAAAGCCCTCGTTGCGCTAAGAAAGGGCTCCAGAACCGCCAATTCGCATCCCACTCAATAGCGCCAGATAATTCCTGCTCCCGAACCTCGCTCTCGAAAGCGGCCACAGCTCTTTTGACCCAGCGAGGCCGACTATTTACTCATTCGTTTATAATCATGTTGTACATTCGCTCAAATAGAGCCTTCTAGAGCAGAGCTGAAACAGGCCGTGGGATTTACCAGGCCGCTCGACGTTGGCGTATTGGGTTGCCGCTTGCAGACCCCGCCACCGGCCTTACCCGACTCAAGCATCCGAATTCCGCAATTTTCAGGAGAATGACCTTGCCTTCACTGTCCACGACGATGCGCCGCACTGTCTTTATAATGATCGCCATCTCCACGCTTACCGGGTTCGCCCAGACTGCGAACCAGGCGCAGCCAACTGTCTCCACCACCGCCATCCATGAGCCCTACAGCAGCTTTGCTACCGCTACACCCGACAGCGACCCCGCCGATTCCGTCTGCTACCGACGCCCCGCCGGAGCAATTGCCGGCTCCCCTAACCAGCTCGTCAGCTCGGGCGGCATACTCGAACTGAATCTTTACTACAAGACCGCCGTCGATGAAAACGGGCTGACCCGTTATTGCTACATCTCCGACGCCGGTTATGAAGCCCCCACGCTGCGCGTCTACCCCGGCGATCAGCTCATCATTCATTTTCACAGCGACCTTCCCACCACGACTGCGACCAGCACTTCCGCGATGCCGGCGATGGTCATGAAACCCGACGCCACCGCCACCACCTCCGACTGCAGCGCCACCACCGTCACTAGCACTTCCACCAATCTCCATTTCCACGGACTCAACGTTGCGCCCGTCTGTCATCAGGACGACGTCATCCACACCATCATCCCGCCCTCCACGGAATTCGACTACACCGTGCAGATTCCATCCAACGAACCCTCCGGCATGTACTGGTATCATCCTCATCCGCATGGCTTCAGCCAAAACCAGGTACTCGGCGGCGCCACCGGCATCATCATCGTCGAGGGCATCCAGAACTTCAATTCCGCGGTCGCAGGCCTCCCCGAACGCGTCCTCGTCATTCGCGATCAAAAAGTCGTGAATTCAGGCTCGACAGCGCCCGGCAACGACTTGTCGGTCAACTATGTTCCCGTCACCTATCCATCCTATGTACCGGCCGTTCTCCAAACTCCGCCATCCACCAAAGAGTTCTGGCGCGTTGCGAACACTTCTGCCAACAGCCTCATCGATCTCTATTTGAATTACAACAACATCCCCCAAAATCTCGAAATCATCGCTGTGGATGGCGTTCCGGTTACCGATGGCAGCGGCAATCCCACGATCGACTCGCAGCAGAGCATCGTGCTGGCCCCGGGCGCGCGCGTTGAATTCATCGTGACCACCCCAAAAGTCGGTGTGACGGCCCAACTCTACGCCCACTCCTGGAATAACGGCCCCGACGGAGACTCTGATCCGGGCAGGACCCTCGTGAACGTCGTCTCTTCTACTTCCACCAGCGATGGCTCTCTCCCCGTAACCTCGGCAACCCCGGTCGCCAAAATCCCTGACGTCACCCAATCGCTTCCCACCCTGCGTTTCAAAGCGCTCAACACCGCCGCCGCCACTGTCCAGCGAAGCCTCTACTTCTCCGTCAAGTCCGACTTCAGCCAGTTCTACATCACCGTTGCCGGCCAGACGCCCGCCGTATACAACATGGACGGCCCACCCAATATCGTCGTCAACTCCGGCACCGTCGAGCAGTGGACCATCTCCAATGAAAGCGAGCTCGACCACGCCTTTCACATCCACCAGATTCATTTCAGAACGCTCGCCATCAACGGCACGCCAGTCACCGACTATACCGAGCGCGACACCGTCAATATTCCTCACTGGACCGGCTCCGGGGCCTACCCGAGCGTCACCCTCCTTATGGATTTCACCGACCCCAACATCGTCGGCACCTTCGTCTATCACTGCCACATACTCTCCCACGAAGACCTTGGCATGATGGGTTCAATCCAGGTGGTTGCTCCCACCAGTGCGGCGCCTCAGATCACCAGCCTCAACCGCAATTACGGTGCCCCTTATGCGACGATCACCCTGACCGGCAGTAACTTCGGCTCGACTCAGGGATCGAGTACCGTCGCCTTCAACGGTGTCAACGCCAGTTCCTATTCAAGCTGGTCGAGCACCAGCATCGCCGCTGTCGTACCGACTTCGGCAACCAGCGGAAATGTCACCGTGACCGTTGGCGGACAAACCAGCGCCACCAGCAGTGCGACCGCGTTCACCGTATATCCTGATCCAAAAATCACCGCCATTTCCCCCACCTCCGGAAGCGTCGGTACGGTCGTTACTATCACTGGAACAAACATGAAAGATGGGGGAACTCACGGCAGCGTCACTTTCAATGGGGTGTACACACCCTACAACAGTGTCAGTGCTACCTCGATTCAAGTGGCTGTCCCCTCCGGCGCGACCACCGGACCTATCTCCGTATACGCCAATGGAGCAGTCGCCAACAGCGCTACTTTCACCGTGAATTAGCCTGGACCAAGCAAAAAAGGTGGCTGCGAGATGCAGCCACCTTTTTGTTCCCGAATAACGCACAAACGACTCGTCAAATCCGCATCGGCATAATGATGTAGCGATAGCGATACTCGTCATCCCCATCTTCCGGCCGAACCTGCCCAGCCGACTGCGCGTCTTTGAACTCCAGCCGTACTTCTCCTGCACTCCCAACCGCCTTCAGAAAATCGATCAGATACGCCGAATTGAAGCCCACCACGATCGCATCGAAGTTATAAGGCGTCTCGATCGTGTCTTCTGACTCGCCCGAGTCTGTCGACGAAGAAGAAATCTTTAGCTCATTTTGCTCCAACCGCATCTTCACCGCGCCCGACCGCTCGTCCGCAAATTGCGCCACCCGTTGGATCGACCCCATCAGGTCTTCACTGCGCACCACCACAAACTTGTTATTGTCTCGAGGCAAAACCGCTTCATAGTTCGGGAACTGCCCAGTCAGCTTCCGCGAAGTCAGGGCCCGATGCCCGACCCGGAAAAACAAAGTGTGGTCATCGTCGGCAAAGTCGATATGCTCCACGTCGCTGTTCGAAAGCAACGACTGAAGTTCGGCAAGCGCCTTGCGTGGAATCAGCGTCTTCTTTTCGCCGCTGATGTTATCCAGCACCTCGCCCGTCTTTTCAATATGCGCCAGCCGGTGGCCATCGGTAGCCACCATCGCCAGGCTCTCCGCCTTCAGAATCAAAAGCGCGCCATTCAGCGTGTAACGCGACTCTTCGTTCGAGATCGCGAAGATGGTCTTGCCAATCATGTTCTTCAACGAAGCCGCCGGAATCTTCGTCAATCCCGCTTCCGGAACCACCGGCACCTGCGGAAAATTCGCCCGCGCCATGCCCACCATCTTCGTATTCGAACGCCCCGACCGGATCTGCACCCAATGGTTATCCATCAGCTTGATCGATATGTCGCCATCGCCCAGCAGCTTGATGTAGTCATAAAGCTTCCGCGCGGGAATGGTGCAGGCGCCAGGCTTTTTTACCTTCGCCGCACAGGAGGTCCGAATGCTCTGGTCCAGATCGGTCGCCGTAATCGTCAACCGGTCGTCCGCCGCTTCGATTAGAAAGTTCGAAAGGATCGGGATTGTCGTCTTCCGCTCCACCACGCTCTGCGTCGCCGTCAACTCCCGCAGCAAGTCCTGGCGGCTGACCGTAATTTCCATGGCTCCGCTGGCCACCACTGGCTTCTCCTGCTCCAACTCTAAGCCTGGCATAGTGCATCGCCCCCTTTATACGTTTGCCACACTCTACACCAACCGATGCCATCCGGCACAGCGAGATCGTGGGCAGAATTCTTCTCCTCCCATTCTATTGAGAAACCGCACCCCCTACCCTGCGGAAAACTCGTCCGCACAGTGGAACTCCCACCCTACCTGCAGATTACCTTCTCCTCAGCGACTGCGGATTCTCTGCGGGTGCCCCAGGTACGCGACCGGAGTCTCCGAGCCGCTTTTGCTCGCTGGGGTGGGGAAGCTTACCTGGGGCACCTCGCCATGCAGCAAGCCCGGCGTTCGAGCCTGAGTTCTCCCAAAACCCTGATCCCAGACTCCACCACAACCGTCAATCCACACCACTGCTCTTAAGTACTATTCTTAAATCTTATTTAAACCAGTAGCAGTAACAGTTCCCCGTGGATAAGTGGAAACCTCGCCCCCAGCCAACCCCCAAGCCGCACCCCCGGCGGACACGATTTAGAAAACCCGCCGACCGAAAAAGCACAACCCGGAAAATCCACTCAACCCACATCCGAACGCCCCCACTTTGCCAAGTTCCCCACAACCCATCCGAAGCCATCCATGTGGAAACTGTCCATGCAAAGTGGAAAGCGCGACTTCAGAGTTGAACCACAAGGGTTTCACTAATCGCGCCAATCCACAGAAGACGCATTTTCCAAAGTTTCCTCAGCCCCAACCCAGTCTCATGAGAAAACAGAAGAGACGGAAATCCGAGCCTCGACATGCCCGCCAAAACCACCACCAAATCGTCACCCAGAAAAGGCACCCGCCTCGACCTCCTGCGCGATCTCGAAACCGCAGCCGACGAACGCAAAGCCGCCAACCTCGCCTGGTTCTTCAAGACCGGCAAAGGCGAATACGGCGAAGGCGACATCTTCCTCGGCATCACCGTCCCAAAATCAAGAAAGATCGCCCTCCGCTACACCCACCTCCCGCTCCCCGACATCGCCAAGCTGCTGGCATCCCCTATACACGAACACCGCTTCGCCGCCCTCGAAATCCTCGTCGTCCAATATGAAAAGGCCGCAGAAGACCGCCGCGAAGAGATCTTCAACTTCTACCTCCAAAACACTCACAGAACCAACAACTGGGACCTGGTGGACACTTCAGCCCCCTACATCGTCGGAGAGCACCTCAGAACGCGCCCCAGAGCCATTCTTGATAAGCTTGCAAACTCCCCAATGCTCTGGGAGAGGAGAATCGCCATCGTCGCCACGCTAGGCATCGTCCGCCACGGCGAGCTGAAAGACACCTTCCGCATCGCCCGAAAACTCCTCAAAGACAAAGAACCCCTCATCCACAAAGCAGTAGGATGGCTCCTTCGCGAAGCCGGCAAAGTCTCCCGTCCCGAACTAGAGCAGTTCCTAAAGAAATATTCAGCCAAAATGCCAAGGACAACGCTGCGGTACGCAATCGAACGCTTCTCGCCGGAAGAGCGCAAGCAATGGCTTCAAGGCAGGGCCCTCATGTAAACGAGCAATGCACAACCACCGCTGACTTGATATCCGGAGGGGAAAACCGTCTGATGCGTTCGCAATATCACTTTCGAAGGTCAACCCAGGGACTTTGCGCGTGGAACGTACATCGTCTCGTTGAACTCACCCGCAGTTTCGTTCCCGAACGGGTTTCGCTGTCCGCCATCCGCGAGCTTGATGAATCATATTGGGGGAATGGAAACAGTCGGCAGCTGCGACGATCAAGGGATCAGCGTCGACGGAACAGTGCTGTAAAATTCATTCGTTTCCATTTCACTTCAGCTGGTTAGAGCGAAAGGAGCAGGAGATGACCCTAAACAAAACCTTCAGTGCCAGGCTGCAAAGGAGCTCCAGCAAGGGCGGCTGGACCTATTTGATCTGGCGCGACTCGGTTGAGTTCTTTGGAACCCGAGGCCTGGTCAAGGTGCGAGGGACGATCGATGGTCATCCATTTCGAAGTTCCTTCATGGCCATGGGGAACGGTACGCACAAGCTACCCGTCAAGCTTGCCACACGCCAGGCCATCGGGAAGGATGCAGGCGATACCGTGAGCGTGCTCTTAGAGGAACGAATAATGTAAACAGTCGAAAGGGGTCCACTTAAACCCGTGACCCCCTATTCCTGATTGCATTACCCGTTCAAAGTCTCCATCACCTTATTCAACATCCGCGTTAAGTCCTTATCCGTCCGCTTCAACTCATCGATCTTCCCGATCGAATGCATCACCGTCGTATGGTGCTTCCCGCCGAACTGCCGCCCAATCTCGGGCAGCGAAGCCTCCGTCATCTGCTTCGCCAGATACATCGCGATCTGCCGCGGCACCACTACAGAGCGCGAATTGTTTTTCTGCTTCAACTCCGCGACCCGCATGCCGAACTGCTCCGCCACCGCGCGTTGAATCGACTCGATCGTCACCTTCCGCACCTGCGTGTCGATGAACTGCTTCAGGCACTGCTGCGTCGTCGGCAGCGTAATCTCCATGCCATTCAACCCGCACCAGGCAATCAGCCGCACCAGCGCGCCTTCCAGCTCGCGCACGTTGGTCCGCACATTCGACGCGATAAACAGCGCGACGTCGATCGGCAGTGTCGTCTGCTCGCTCTCCGCTTTCTTCTGCAGGATCGCCACCTTCGTCTCCAGGTCCGGCGGCTGAATGTCCGCAATCAAGCCCCACTCGAACCGGCTCCGCAAACGATCTTCGATCTCCGGCAACTCTTTCGGCGGACGGTCCGAAGCAATCACAATCTGCTTCATGCTCTCGTGCAGTGCATTGAACGTATGAAAAAATTCCTCCTGCGTCCGCTCTTTCTGCGCGATAAACTGGATATCGTCGATCAGCAGCAGATCGACCGACCGGAATTTATCCCGAAAGCTCGTCATCCGGTCGTTGCGCAGCGAGTTGATCATCTCGTTGGTGAACTTCTCGCTCGACACATAGCAAATCGACGACTGCGGCATCCGCATCTTCATTTCATGGCCGATCGCATGCATCAGGTGCGTCTTGCCCATGCCGGTGCCGCTATAGAGGAAGAGCGGGTTATACGCCTTCGAGGGCCGTTCGGCCACGGCGCCAGCGGCTGCCCGCGCGAACTGGTTCCCATTGCCGATCACAAAGGCGTCAAACGTGTATCGAGGATTCAGCTGCGCCGCCGAATTCCAATCGAACTTCGCCTGCTGCACCGCGCCACCGCGCGCGTAATTCCCCCGCGCACCCGGCTGCGGAGCATTCGACGAATGTGAAGGCACCGGCGCAAATCCACCGTCCTCCCGCACCTTCGCCACCGTCGGGTCTTGCTCTGGTGTGACGAACAGCACTTCTTCAATCTCCAGCTGCAGCGACTCGATCGCTTCCTGGATGATGTCGCCATACCGGTCGCCAATCTCGCCAAAATCCGTGCTTGGAATGCGCACGAACAGCTTCGCGCCATTGGCATGACTGAAGCGTGTCGGTTTCAACCACGCGTCGAACGAATGGCGGGTAACTTTCTTTTCGAGGGCTCCAAGAATTCTGACCCATGGATTCGGGGCGACGGCGGGAGTTGGCGCGTATGACATAAGTATCCTAGCTCAGGGTCGCAGCCTCTTCGATGCCCCTCCGCAGGCGAAAGTGAATGCGGTTGTCCGTCCGGCGCGGTGTCTGCCGGATGGGCCGTGGTCTCTCGTGTGCTCGGAGCTTGCAGGCGAACGCCAGGGTTCGTGTGCTTCCTAATCGATCAGCAAAATGACTGCCTGTCTTGCAAAAATTTCTGTTGTGAACGAAAGCAAGACTAGCACGGTTGCATGGCACACGTAACGTTTCTTTCACGCAAAATTTTCTTTTCTCGTCGAGTTGCACCGTGCACGGTGAAAACGTCCGAGCGCGGACCGTCTTTGCGGTGAATTCGCCGATCGGCTATACTGAAAGTCGCGATATCAGCGAAGAAAACGGGCCGCCGGGAACGCCGAAACTCTCACCGCAAAAAAGAGTAAATCCCGAAAACTTAAGTAATCAGAGGAGCGCACTTCCATGCCGAAGCGCACATTTCAACCCAATCGCCGTCACCGTTCCAAGACCCACGGTTTCCGCGCACGTATGAAGACCAATAGCGGAGCAGCCGTACTCTCCCGCCGCCGCGCCAAGGGCCGCCATCGCGTCTCTGTTAGCGCCGGATATCGCGACTAGTCGAAGTCTGCCTCCGATTTTTCGCGGCTTTCCATGCTTGTCAATGCGACCTTAGTCTCAGCGAACAATTCAGGTTTTCCACGCGGGCAAAGCGACCCTCTCCGTCGTCCTTTGTCTCTCAATCACGCCGCGCCTCAGCGCGGCCATACCCTATTGCGGCACAATAAAGACGTGGAGCCTCAAGAAAGTCACGCGTCGTGCAACAAAATGGCGTCCACGCCCGCCGACCATCGTCTCCGCAAGCACGCCGACTATCAGCGCGTCTATCGCGAAGGACGCAAGCACTTCTCTCCATCGATCAGCTACTTCTATGCACTGCGTACGGCGGACTCTCCTGTGCCAAACGGACCTCGCGTCGGCCTAACCGCCGGTAAAGTCCTCGGCAATGCCGTCGAACGCAATCGCATCAAGCGCCGCATGCGCGACATAATCCGTCGCCGAGTCTCAATCGTTGCCGCCAATGTGGACATCGTCCTTCACCCCCGCAAGTCGGTTCTCACCATAGAGTTCGCGAAACTCGAAGGCGAAGTGAGCCGCATCTTCACCAACATCCAGGCCGCTATGCAAAAGGCCGGCAACGCCAACCAGTTCGCGACTACAGAGCAGTCCGCGCCGCAGTCAAACAAATCTCGGGTCGCATCATGAACGCCCCCGGACATTCGACGTCGCAACAGCAGGCCAACCTCACGCGCGCTGCGCTGTTCATCTACAAGACCTTTCTGTCGCCATTCCTACACACCTTTGCGGGATCGCCATCCGCCTGCCGTTTCCAGCCAACCTGCTCCGAATACGCCGCCCTCGCCATCCACCATCACGGCATCTTCCGAGGTACTTGGCTCGCTGTCCGGCGCATCGCAAAATGCCATCCCCTCCACCAACCGGCGTTCGACCCCGTTCCCGGCACCTGGCCTCCAGCCTCCGTCCCAATGCAGAGTTCCCCGCCGCCAGTTACCATAGAAGAAACAATGCCTGCGGCAAGAACGGCCGCGCGGCCAAGCGCCGTGAATTTGCCGTACGAACCCCGATAGCAACACGTTCGCGATAGGAACACCTTTGCCAGAGATCAAGAATCCAAATCAGCAGGGCGGCGGGCAAGACCCCAAGACCATGCTTGCCTTCACGGCCATCTTCATCCTGATGTTCTTCGGCATTCAGTACTTCAAGCCGAAGAACACGCCGGAACCCAAGCCCCAGCAGCAGACGCAATCCGAGCAGTCATCAGTCACCCCCAGCGTAGCCCTCGCGAGTGCATCTCCCGCGAACAACCAGACTCCGAACGCAACCCACGCCATCAATACCATTCAGGCTATCGCCGAGACCCCTGTCATCGTCGAGAACGAACTCTACCGCATCCAGTTCTCCAATCGCGGCGCGCAAGTCACCTCCTGGATACTCAAGAAGTACAAAGACGCCGACGGCAAACCCCTCGACCTCGTCAACCAGAAGGCTGCCAGCCAGTTCGGTTACCCGCTCTCGCTCTTCACCTACGACAGCGCCCTCCGCACCAGGCTCGCGCAAGCTCTCTTCGTCCCCTCCGCTACCGGAGACATCAACGCGCCCACCTCCATCACCTTCACCTGGTCGGACGGCAGCCTCACCGCTCGCAAGACCTTCAGCTTCGACACCAGCTACGTAATCCACGCTGAAACCGCCGTCGAGCAAAACGGCGCTCCCGTCACCGCTCTCCTAAGCTGGCCCTCCGGCTTCGGCGATCAAGACACCCTGCCCCAGTACGCCAAGGGCGCCTTCAACGCCATGCAGAATGGCAAGTCGACCTCCGACGCCTACAAGAAAGTCATCGGCGGAGCTACCCTCAACGGTCCTTTCGATTGGGCCGGAGTTAGCGACCTCTATTTCGCCGCCATCTTCCTGCCAGACGCCCCGCAGCAGACCTCCGTCGTCCAGATCCACAACCAGGTCACGATCCCTAGAAACCTCAAGAAGCCCGACCCCAACGTCACCGATCCGGCGCCAGTCCTCGGGGTAGCCGTTGGCCCGATCGGCGGCCCCACGTCCGCTCGCCTCTACGCCGGACCCAAACTCATCGACGTCCTCAAAAGCGTCAAGGCGACTGGATCCGACGGCAAGCCCAACGGCGCCGACATCGAACCCATTGTCAGCTTCGGCTGGATGAAGATCATCTCCGAGCCGCTCTTCATCATCCTCCACTGGATGCACGAACACATCATCGCCAACTGGGGCTGGTCGATCCTCCTGCTCACCCTGCTCATCAACCTTGCCATGCTACCCACCCGCATCACCATGATGAAGTCCGCGCTCAAGATGCAGCGCATCCAGCCGCAGATGGAAGCCATCAAGGAGCGTTACAAGAAATACAAGGCGACCGATCCGCGCCGCGCCGATATGAATCAGGAAATCTTCGCCCTCCAGAAAAAAGAAGGCGCGAACATGTTCGGCGGCTGCCTTCCCATGCTCATCCAGTGGCCGCTGCTCTACGGCTTCTACAATATGCTCTCGAACGTCTTCGAGCTCCGCCAGGCCCACTGGCTCTGGCTGCCCGACCTGGCATCGCCCGACCCGCTCCACATCCTCCCGATCTTCTTTATCGTGTCGATGTTCCTTGTCCAATATCTGACCCCATCGCCCGGAGTCGACCCTGCCCAGCAAAAGATGATGGCCTTTACCATGCCCGCCGTCTTCGGCTTCATGACCTGGAGCGTCGCCTCCGGCCTCGCCCTCTACTGGGCTTGCGGTAACATCGTCAACATCGTCCAACAAACCGTAATGAACCGTACTAGCCTGGGCAAAGAAATGCACGACATCGCCGCCAAACGCGCCGCCAAGCGGCTCGGCAAACCAGCCGCCAGCCGAAGATGAACTTTTGCAATATGTCAGCCGTCTCACCGATCAAAAGGAATGGCGGCAGCCACAAAAAGGGGTGCCCCACATCTGGCGCATGGCGGATTTCCCGAACGTCGAAGATACTAAAGCGCAAGATGTGGGTAGGAACGGCCAGTGCCAGCAGCGAAAAGGGTGTCCCATATCTGGCGCATCACCCATATCTCGGAAGTCGCGATACGAAAGCGCAAGATGTGGGTTTCACAAATCCTAGCGGGAGAAGACTCAATCCAACATGCCCATTGAAGACCACGCAGCCTCCGCCAACAAAATCGCCGCCTTCCTCCAGATACTCATCAAGACCGGCGGCCTCCGCGTCAAATACCGCATCACCGCCGGCTCCGGCGCAGCCGATCCCGACGGCCTCGAAGCCCGCGAAATCTATGTCGAACTCGCCGGCCCCGACGCCCCCCTCGTCACCGACCGCGGCGGCGAACTCCTTCGCGCCCTCGAGCACGTCGCCGCCAAGATCATCCGCCTCGAGCCCGAGGAGCACGACAAGGTCTCCTTCGACGCCAACCACTTCAAGACTCTCCGCGCCCGCGAACTCAAGCTCACCGCCCAAACCGCCGCCGAAAGCGTCCGCCGTACCGGCGAGCCGTACGAATTCGCCCCTATGAGTTCCCGCGAACGCCGCATGCTCCACCTCGCCCTGAAGGCGCACGAAGAGATCGAAACCGCCAGCAGCGGCGAAGGCCTCGCCCGCTTCGTAGTCGCCTACCCCAAAGGCTCCCCGCTAGCCCGCGCCGCCAACGAAGCCAACCGCCGCGACACCAGAGGTTACGGCAATCGCGGCTACGGAGAGCGCCGCCCCAGCCGAGGCACCAACGACAGAAACCGCGACCGCCGTCCACCCCGCCGCGACTAACCCAGCCTCAGCTACTCCATTGCCACAAAACCGGGTGCCCCAGGTTCGCGAAGCTAACCTGGGTTTCTCTCTCCAATCATCACAAGAGCTCGTTATCCAAGCGATTGAAAGCGTCGAAGAAAAACCGAACCGACCACCAACCACCAACAAATCCCCTAAACTAAACCCGTGCCCTCGCCCCACAACTCCGAAGAAACCATAGTCGCCATCTCCACCCCTCCCGGCAGAGGAGCCATCGGCATAGTCCGCCTCTCCGGCCCCCAGGCCATAGCGATATCTGCCCCAATGCTTCGTCTAAAGCAGCCGCTAGCCCACGCCCAAGCGCGCATAGCTGAAATCCTCGACACCTACTCAACCCCTGAGCCCTGTGCCCTAAGCCCTGTGCCCTGCATCGACCAGGCCATCGTCACCCTCTTCGCCGCCCCCAACTCCTACACCGGCGAAGACCTCATTGAAATCGCCGCCCACGGCTCGCCCGTAGTCCTCGACCTCCTCCTCCGCCAGGCCGTCCACAATGGAGCCCGCCTTGGCGAACCCGGCGAATTCACCCAGCGCGCCTTCCTCTCCGGCCGCATCGACCTAACCCAGGCCGAAGCCGTCCGCGATCTCATCGACGCCCACACCCTCCACCAGGCCCGCCTCGCCGCAAGCCAGCTGGGAGGCGCGCTCTCCCGCCGCATCCAACCCGCCAAGGACGGCCTCGTCGCCCTCATCGCGACCATCGAAGCCGGCATCGACTTCGCCGAAGACGACATCGACGTCATCCCCAACGAAAAAATCCTCACCCAAATCCAATCCATCCGCGACCAGCTGGCCCCCATAGAAGCAAGCTACGCGCAAGGCCGCATCCTCCACGACGGACTCACCCTCGCCATCGTCGGCCAACCCAACGTCGGCAAGTCCTCCCTCTTCAACCGCCTCGCCGAACGCGAACGCGCCATCGTCACCGCCACTCCCGGAACCACGCGCGACTTAGTCACCGAACGCGTAGCAATAGGCGGAATTCCCGTGAATCTAGTCGACACCGCCGGGCTCCGCCACGCCACCGACGAAGCCGAAGCCATCGGCATCCAAAAATCCCACGAAGCTTTAGCCGAAGCTGACATCATCCTCGTCGTCCTCGACGCCACAGCCACGTTGTTTGATCCAGAGGTTCAGCTAGTCCATAGCCTGCATGGCCGCCAGCACATCACAGTCTTCAACAAGATCGATCTGGTCCCTCACTGCGCCGACGAATCCCACCCCGGAATCCCAACACCGATCGTCCGCGTCTCCGCCAAAACCGCGGAAGGAATTCCCCAACTCCGCGAAGCGGTCCTTCACCTGGCCCAGGGCGGCCACGCCGAACAACAAACCGGAATCATCACCAACCTCCGCCAGCACCAAGCCATCAAGGTGGCCATCGAATCCCTCCAGGCCGCAGCCCATTCGGCCGAGAAAAAAATTCCCCACGAAATGATCATGCTTGACCTCTACGCCACCCTTAAAAGTCTCGACGCCCTAACCGGCCAAACTACCCCCGACGACATCCTCAACCAAATCTTCTCCACCTTCTGCATCGGAAAGTAAGCCGACTTCCGATAGCGTCCAATAAAATATTGGAAACGATCATGA
>Ga0302326_10018233_pt1 | contig 14559 bp, 10 predicted proteins | sample Palsa_T0_3_FD_202264 | JGI IMG/M metagenome (GOLD analysis project Ga0302326, IMG submission 202264) | Peat permafrost microbial communities from Stordalen Mire near Abisko, Sweden - Palsa_T0_3 | ecosystem: Environmental > Terrestrial > Soil > Palsa > Peat permafrost | place: Sweden: Abisko... | reverse complement strand
GTGGAGTAATCTGTTCAATTCCGGATCATTGTGACGTGTCTGCTCGATTTTGTTTATGGAATGAATCACCGTGGTATGGTGCTTGCCGCCGAAGGCCCGGCCGATCTCGGGTAAGGAGGCATCGGTAAGCTCTTTGACCAGGTACATAGCCACCTGCCGCGGGTAAACCACTTTCTTGGTATTGCTCTTTTCCTTGAGCTGGGATTGCTTGATCTGGAAGCGCTCGGCAACCGCTTTTTGAATGGAATCCATGGTCACGCGGCGGTCCTGGACATGCACCAGGTGCTTCAGGACTTGTTGGGCCATTTGGAGGTGAATGGGCGTTCCGGTTAGCGAAGAATAGGCAATTAGCTTTACCAGCGCGCCTTCCAGTTCACGGACGTTGGATTTCGTCTTGGACGCCATGAACGAGCGGACTTCGTCAGGCAGCCGAACTCCCTCCGCCTCGGCTTTTTTGTCGAGAATGGCCATCTTGGTCTCGAGATCGGGCGGCTGAATGTCAGCCAGCAAACCCCATTCGAAACGGGATCGTAGCCGCTCCACCAGGCCGGGAATATCTTTGGGAGGAGAGTCGCTCGAGATCACGATCTGCTTCTGATGGTCGTGGAGTTCGTTGAATGTGTGGAAGAACTCCTCTTGGGTTCGTTCCTTCGTTCCGAGCACGTGAATATCGTCGATCAGCAGGACGTCGGCTTCGCGGTAGCGGTGATGGAAGTGCTGCATGCGGTCGGTACGGATGCAGGAGATCATCTCGTTCATGAACTTCTCGCTGGAGGTGTAGATGACCCGCATGGAGGTGTGCTTGTCCATCAGCTCGCGGCCGATGGCGTGCATCAGATGGGTTTTGCCCATCCCCACTCCACCATAGAGAAACAGGGGATTATAGCTGCGCGACGGATTGGTCGCGACGGACTTGGCGGCCGCATGAGCGAACTGATTGCAGGCCCCGACAACGAAGGAATCGAAAGTGAACTTGGGATTTAAGCTGGTGACGCTGCTCTCAGGATCGGAATTTTCTACCGTCGTAATCGACTGTTCCGTGATGTTACGAATCGGCACGGGTTCGTACGCCACCTGGCCAACAGGCAGGGCCAGTTCCTCAATCGCAGCCTTCACAAGGACGGAATATTCGCGCTCAAGCCAGGCCCGCGTGCCCCTATCCGGCACCGCGACGAACAATGTGTCGCCCGAAAGTTCGACGAAAGACGTACCGCTCAACCAGTTGTCATAGCTTTCTTTGCTGACCCTCTTTTGTAAATAACTCCTGATTTGATCCCAATGATTCATCGGTTTTTAGACACCACAAGCGTAAGATTTCCACAGCGTTTTCAACAGCCCTATGGGATGATCACTGCGTCGGAGCAGAGTAGAATTGTCTGCGGGAGTATGCGGACCCGCTTCAGATCGTAGGGGGGCTCCCCGTAGAGCGACCGGAATTCAGCATAGCACACCGAAAACGCTTTCCCGCAAGTTTATAACAGGCTTCAAATCAATTACATATCTGCAACGTTTGACACTGGTATTGTTTCTGGGTGAGAATGATGGTTTGCCCCCGGGCGGGAGTAACTCAGCTGGTAGAGTGCGACCTTGCCAAGGTCGATGTCGCGGGTTCGAATCCCGTCTCCCGCTCCATTTTCCATCCACAACTGACTGTTCACGATAGCCGCCTTCTAGTTCCTCGCTTGCTCGCAAGCATGTTCACCGGCGAGACGCAGAGAAACAGGGTCAAAGGCAAAACCGCAGAGAGCTGAGAGAGCAGAGGCCGCCGAGGGCTCGGTTGCCGCCGCGTGGCATCGGGGGCAGCCGAAACCGCCTAAAGGAGAGTATCGCGTCGGCCGAGCGCTCCCAGGTCTCTCTGTCCTCGCCCCGATCGACGCGCTGGCTACAGCTAACCGCCATGCCTGACAGACCCGCGGGGCAACTGCTGCGATGTAGGGGCGTGGCGCTGGCCAGTCAGTTCTGCCGCAAACGTCATCGCTGGGTCCAGCATAGTCATCCTCCGTGCCGGTACGTTTGTCGCGACAAGGCCAACCGCGAATAGGAGATCGGCCACAATCGCGATGCTTAGCGGTCTGCAGCCGGGGGACAAAGTGATCGTCAGCGACATGTCGCAGTATGACGGCGTGGCCGCGATTGTGTTGCGGTAATGGCTTCGGCTACGGTTCCTTGGGTGCCAGGCCAACGATGCTCTGAACGTCGCGCACTGCATGAAGAACACGGATGATCTGCAGTGGTTTTGTTTCGTGCCGATAAACCATCAAGTTCCTGAGAAGTTGCGAACGATTGGGCTTTTCGGGTCATCGGTTCGACCGCTATCGCCCGGATCGGTACCGGGAAGTCGCCGTGGGTACAGGCAATGTTGCGTTCCCGATCCGATCCCCCGGTCGTTCGCGCACATTCCGCAATCGAAGGTTTCCGCGATGAATCTCTGGCGCCGCTGCCGAGGCAGGTCGGCGGGATGCCGTTTTAAAACGACTACACGTCCTGATGGATCTGGTCACAATCTAGAAGGGCGTACAAGGGAACCAGGGTAGTTCGCAATCGAGCCAGGGGCTTGTCTTGAGGCAGCAAGAAGCGGGAACCCACGCCGGGTTGCTTGCCGGATCCGGCCCATACAGCGTTCTCAACGGCCAGCAGCGCGGCGCCGAGTTTCCCGGGGCTTGCGCCTAGCTGTGCGTCCATAATAATTAGCGAGATTTCAGATGCACTGCGCTAGAAGAACAGAATCACGTCGCTCGCGAAGGTGAGCTGACTGTGCCGCGTGCCGTTGTCGTATGCCGGCGCGTCATAGGAATGCTCCCAGCGGAGTTCGGGGCGGAACAGGACGGTGGTGCCCACCCAGTGGCCCCATCCCAGGAGATGCTCGGTGAATTTGGACTTCGTTCCGGTCCGCTGGCCAACGAAATCGTCGAAGAACTCGTTGCGAAACGAGAAATAGTCGTGCTTCGAAATCTGATATTCCTGATAATTCACGATGGCATAATCCGGCGCTAAACAAGTCAGCGCCTGAATGTTGTTGCAGATCGCGCCATTCGCGCCGTTGATGAGAAGGGACTGTGCTGCCGGATTATTTATGTTCGGCGTGTCTTTCTCATACTGGTACCAACTCTCGGTAGCGGAGTGCCAGCGAGAATCCTTGCCGTATTTGTGATACCAAGTGGCGTAGAACGCTTGCAGATTGTTGTACGCATAGTGTCCGTCGTTGAGCGAGTTGTCGCAGACATAGATGTTGTCGCGCCCCTCCGTCCATGTATATCCGGCACAGGCGTTGAGCGTGACCTTGGCGGAACCAGTCCAGGGCATGGTGTCGCAGCCGGGAGAGACGCCGGCCTGCACCATCCAGTGGTCGCTCAATTTGACGGTGGCGTTCAAGCCCAACTGGGTGTAACAGTCGAAGGTGTACGTCAGCGAGTGGCTGTAGGTGTAGTTGTTGGGAGCGAGCTGCGCTTCGATATCGGGGAGGGAAATGTAGCGGCCCACGCGAATGTCCATGCCTTGCGCCACCTGCGGCACGTATAGATCGAAATAGAACATGGGCGCGTCGAATCCGTTTTCGCGGTTCTTGCTGAGCAATTGATTGCTCAGAAAGCCGTTGGACGTGGTGAACCGGTAATCCAGGCCGTATAGAGCCGAGATGCGAAAACCCCAGTCTACGTGGTCGGTTTGCACAGTGTCGGGCTGCCGTTCGATATATAGTACTTCCTGGTCGAGTTCAAAGCCCTGCCGCTCGGCGTAAGCTTCGGGGAAGTTGGCGTAGCCGCCGCCCTTGGAGGTACTGACATTGGCGCCGGCGTTCAGCCATCCGTAGATCTGGATTCCAGCTTTCTTCCACCAGTCGCCGCCGGGTCCGCCCCAAATAGCCGTCATGAGCGGTCCAGCCTGAGTCCACGGCTGGCCGATTACCACGCTGCCGCCATAAGGCCAGATGGAAAACGGAAACGGCGGACCGTCTACTGGCGCCGGGTCGCCGCGAAACTTAGGCGCGGGAGTGCTCGCGTTGGGGTCGGCAGCTTTCCAGTCATCCGCATAAGCCTGAAAGAATCGGGTGAAAAAACCCCCTTTGGAGGGAGTGGCCGCGATCACCGGGACCTCGCTGCCCAGGGTCAACGTGAGATCCCTACGGAGGCTCTGGTTGGCCGCCAGTTCCACACGGGTATCCGCCGGACTAACGAGCCGGTCTTTGTTGGCGGAGAGTTCGTAGCGCCCCGGTTTCAAATCGGTGGCGGCAAACGCGCCTGAGGAGTCGGTTTCCAGAACGCGCTCGGTTCCATCCGCCAAGTTGCGAACCACTACCCGCGCGCCGGCCAGGGGAGTCCCTTCGGTACTTTTCGTCACACCGAACAGATTGGCCGATGCAGGCTCCGTGCCAGCGACGGGTTGGCCGAGGCAACCTGCCGCGACCAATAGGAACAAGGAAACAGCGCGAGTGCGATATCTAGGCATTTGCTTCACTTTTCTTTCAGGCGAATCAGAGCGGAGGGCGACGGGGAACTCCGAAGTGCTTACCCAGCACTCAGAAGTTTAAGCGGAAGGATATAAGGAGACCATAAAGATTATCTGAAAATTCCATATGGACGCCAAAGATTCCAGGAGCCTTCCGAGGCTTAGGTTCTGGAGCGCCCCAAGTTCCCATTTAATGCATCTTTATGCTATTCAGACCTTATTAGCTTGAATATTTTGGCTGTACCCGTCAAACTGGACTGAAATGGGCATCAATCTCGGTCTGGACATCGGCGCCATCAGCCTCAAACTCGCTGCCCTAGGCAAACGGGGGGATCGCGCTATCCTCCAGGAGCTCTGCGAGAGCCATCCGCAATTCCGTCTCACCGAGCTGGCGGGCGACCCGCTGGTGCTTTCCGATTACCGGCGTATCGCCGGCAGTCCCATCCAATCCACCTACGACCTGCTGCGCGAGTTCTACGAGACCGTGGCCGAGCACCGCGTTGAAGGCATTCGAGTTACCGGGTCGGGCAGCCGCACCATCGCCAAGGTATTGGGTTTGTTTTTCGAAAACGAGTTCCGCGCCATCGCCAAAACGATCGGGTCGGTCTACCCGCAGGTGCGCACGGTATTTGAGATCGGCGGCGAGAGTTCTAAATACATTCGCCTGGACGGCGGCAACATTGTGGATTACGACCGCTCGGGCGAGTGCGCCGCCGGAACGGGTTCGTTCCTCGATCAGCAAGCGCTGCGCATGCAGTATTCGGTGGAAGAGGTCGGTTGTGTAGTGGGTGGCGCCAGTTGCGCGGCACGAATTGCCGGGCGCTGCTCGGTTTTCGCCAAAAGCGACATGATCCACGCCCAGCAGAAGGGCTATTCGCCCGCCGAAATTCTGCGCGGGCTGTGCGACGCGGTGGCGCGTAACTTCAAGAGCTCCATCGTCAAAGGGCGGCCGGTGGAGGCGCCGGTAGCGCTGATCGGCGCCGTTTCACAGAATTCCGGCGTTACCGGTGCTCTCCGTGAGGCTTTCGGGCTGGCAGACGACGCTTTGCTGGTGCCCGAGCAGTACGCCTGGTGCGGCGCCATTGGCACTGCCATGCTGGAGGCCGAAGAGCCGCAAAAGCGATCGATTCTGGAGATCCACCGCCTGCGCCAGCACTCCGAGGAAAGCGTGCAGGATACCCATCCGCTCTCCACGGAAAACGTGGTCCAATTGCGCGATCGCGTGGGCGTCTACGTCGCGCCGGCCGGCGACGGCCCGATTCCGGCTTACCTCGGGCTGGACATTGGGTCCGTTTCGACAAACGTGGTGGCCATCGACGAATTCGGCACGGTTATCCACGATGTATATTTGCGGACCGCCGGCCGCCCGATTGAGGCCGTGCAGCAGGGGCTGGCCGAGGTGGCGGAGCGCTGGGGTACGCGGTTACAGATACGCGGCGTGGGCACTACCGGATCGGGACGCGAGCTAATCGCAGAATTCGTGGGCGCCGACGTGGTGAACGACGAAATCACCGCCCACAAGACGGGCGCGGTCCATGTCAGCAACACCCTCGGCGGCGAGCCGGTCGACACCATTTTCGAAATCGGCGGGCAGGACTCGAAATTCATTTCCATCGAGAATGGCGTGGTGGTGGATTTCGCCATGAACGAGGCCTGCGCGGCGGGTACGGGAAGCTTCCTGGAGGAGCAGGCGGAAAAGCTGGGTATCAGCATCAAGGGCGAATTTGCCAAGCTGGCGCTCTCCGCGCGCGCGCCCTCCCGCCTCGGCGAGCGCTGCACGGTCTTCATGGAGCGCGACGTCACCGGTTGGCTCCACAAGGGCGAGACGGTGCCGAGCTTGGTGGCTGGACTGGCGTACTCCATCGCGCTTAACTACCTCAATCGCGTGGTGCGCGGACGTAAAATCGGCAACGTAGTTTATTTCCAGGGCGGCACGGCATACAACGATGCCGTCACTGCGGCGTTCGCCAGCCTCCTCGGCAAAAAGATCACCGTGCCGCCGTTCAACGGCGTGATGGGCGCGATCGGCATGGCCCTGATCGCGCGCCAGTGGCACCTCGCGACAAGAAGTGCGACACGCTTCCGCGGGTACGACCTCAATAAACTCCACCTAACCACCCGCGATTTTGTCTGCAAGGCCTGCTCGAACTCCTGCGACATGAAGGAATTCGTGATCGAGGGGCAGAAGAGTTACTGGGGCGACAAATGCTCCGATAAGTTCCGCAAACCTTCGGCCACCGGACGCAAGCCGGTAATCGAGGATCTGTTCACATTCCGCGAACAGTTGCTGGAATGGCCCACAGCCACGACTTCCGCGGGCCGGCTGCGCGTGGGATTGCCCCGCGCCATGACCATGCTCGATCGGCTGCCGTTCTGGCGAACTTACTTCCACGAACTGGGAATCGACACCGTGCTTTCCAGTGTTACCGACGCGCGTATTTCCGCCGCGGGAATCGAAATGGCGGTGGCGCAGCCTTGCTATCCCGTGCAGGTGGCGCACGGGCATGTGCAGGCGCTCGTCGAATCGGGTGTGGATTACGTGCTGGTGCCCAACATGGCGGATGCCGAAGCGGCGCCCGATTCCTGCGGATCGCACTACTGCCCGTGGAATCAGACGCTGCCGTGGGTGCTTCGCTCCGCGCCGGCCCTGGAGCCGCACCAGCATAAATTCCTGATTCCGACTCTTCACTTTCAGCTCGGCCCGGTGCAAGTGAAGAAGGGTCTGGCGGAGGCGATGCAGCGCATCGGCGTTACCCGCCGCGCGAGCGACCGCGCCTGCGATGCCGCCTATAGCGCGCAGCGCGAATTTCAGGACAAGCTGCTGGCCGCCGGCCGCCGCGCACTCGAAACACTGGAACTGACGGGCGAACCGGGGCTGGTGCTCGCCGGGCGCGGGTACAACATTTACGATCGGGGTGTGAACTGCGACATTCCGCGCAAGCTGCGCCAGCGGTACGGCGCCAACGTGATTCCCCTTGATTTCCTGGTGACCGGGCGGGAATCGCTCGATCCGGGAACCAACATGTATTGGGTCTCCGGCCGCAAGATCTTGGAGGCCGCACGAATTGCCGCCAATCGTCCAAACCTGCACCTTGTGTACATCACCAATTTCAAGTGCGGGCCCGATTCCTACATCAAACACTTCGCGCGCGAAGCTGCCGGCGCGCCCCTCCTCATTCTGCAATTCGATGGACACGGCAATGACGCCGGGTATATGACGCGCTGCGAAGCGTATCTCGACAGCAAAGGAATTCTGCGATGCTACCAACCGCCGAAAGAGCAACCTCCCGCCCAAGAGGCGGCGGCCATCCACTAACCGGCAAGCGCATTTACATTCCGCCGATGGCCTGGGGCAGCGCGCAGGCCTTTGCGTCAGCCTTTCGCGCCGTAGGGTTGGAGGCCGAACCGACACCGCCCTCCGACCATCGCACGCGCGAACTGGGCGCGCACTTCACCTCGGGCGACGAGTGCTATCCCGCCAAAGTAACCGTGGGAGACTTCATGAAGGTGCTGGAGCGGCCCGGCATCGACGAGTCGCGCGTGGCGTTCTTCATGCCGACCGCGGAGGGTCCCTGCCGTTTCGGGCAATATGCTCCGTATCTGCGGCAGATTCTCAATGCCAGTGGCCATAGCGAGGTGGAAATCCTCTCGCCCACCAGCCGGAATGCCTACGACGGCCTCGGAACGCTGGCCAAACCGTTCCTGCGTACCGCGTGGCGCGCTCTACTTTGCGCCGACCTGCTGCAGAAGATGCTGCTCATCCAACGTCCGCACGAGGAGCGGCGCGGCAGCACCGAGCGCGTCTACGAAGAAGCCCTGGCCGACCTATGCACCACACTCGAGCGTGCGCCGCTGGAACCGGGAGTGCAGCTGCTCTTGCTGCGCGATTCCCTGATTCGGGGACGAAGCCGCTTCCGCGCAATATCGGCGCGGCAGAAGCGGGATTTGCCGCTCATTGGAATCGTCGGCGAGATCTTTTGCCGTCTGAATACATTTTCTAACGAGGACCTGGTGCGCTCGCTCGAAGCGTACGGCGCCGAAGCGTGGGTATCCGACTTGGTGGAATGGATCTGGTACACCAACTCCGAGCACTTCCGTAAGCTCAAACTGACCGGACGCATCTGGACCGCGGAAGCCTTGGGGGCGTGGGTCCGCAAGGAAGTGCAGAAGCGCGACGAGCATGTGCTGCTGAACCCCTTCGAAGAGGATTTCGCCGGACGGGAAGAGCCGGACATCTACGAAATCCTGGAGGCGGCGCAACCCTATTTGCCGCGCGAGGGAGCATTCGGGGAAATGGTGCTGAATGTGGGGAAAGCTGTTTGCCTAGCCAGGAAAGGCGCCGCCGGCATTATCGATATCAGTCCGTTCACCTGTATGAACGGAATTGTTTCGGAAGCTATTTACCCACGAATCAGCCGCGATCATGGCGGCATTCCGATCCGTAATTTCTATTTCGATGGCACTCAATCCGACCTGGACCGCGATCTAGGGGTTTATATGGAACTGGCGAGAAGTTATCGAAGAAAGAGCCGCGATCAAATCCTAACTGGGGCGTAGTGGTGGTGAGTCCAGTCCCTTCGGGCGCCTTCGCGTGAAAATGTCCGCTTGCCGGGGCGCCCCGCGCGAGGGTGCGCGTTGCGGGCCTTCCGCTCTAGATCGACTATTGCGCGGTTCACATCTTCCAGTTCGCCGCGCAGATAAAGAAGCAAGAACTCAATCTCAATTTTGCTGAACATTTACTGCCTCGCGCCGGCTGGTCAGCCGGATCCAAACTAATTGACAAAGCGTAAGGCAATTCTATATTCCGGTCAACCGGGAGTTTTACTAAATTAGTACCTCTTCTGAGGTCGCAGATAGTTTTTTGAGAGAGTTTCAACCCAAAAATGGACTAACGAGGAAAATGGCTCGAAGGTTGTTAGTCCTGGCAGTTCTGGTATTTAGGACTGTCTCCGCCCAGGCGCCCGCTTACACGGCTGATAGCATCGTCAACGCATCGGATTATTCATCCGGCCCGTTTGCGCCAAATTCGGTGCTGAGTATTTTCGGATCGAACCTTTCCTGGTACACCGAGGCGTTTAGCGTGAGCCAGTCTTCCCCTTCGGTGCCGGTTGCCTTATCTGGGGTGCAAGTTTATGTGGATAACTGGCCTGCCCCGCTGCTCTACGTTTCGGCGGGGCAAGTCAACTTCTTGATTCCGAGCGGGGAGAGCCCGGGAAGTATTTCCGTTCACGTAGTGAGGGAGGGCGTAAGCGGGCCGTTCGTATCGCTAAACCTGGTGGACGGCGCACCCGCGCTTTTCGACCTCGGCAGCGGATTCGCCATCGCCACGCACCTTGACGGTACGCTGCTCACCGAAAGCTCGTCCGGGCAGCCAGGCGAATTTGTGGTGGTCTACGCCACCGGGCTCGGCGCCACCGACCCGGACCCGGAGGCCGGCGAGATTCCGGAAACCGCCGCGCCCTTGCACTGGCTCAGCAGCCTGAGCGTCTCCTTCAATGGCGCGGCATTACCCTCGGCTCTCATTCAGTACGCCGGTGCAACGCCTGGCTGTGTGGGGCTCTATCAACTAAACATCCAATTGCCCCAAGACGTTCCTGCCGACCCGGCAATCCAGGTATCCATGGGGACGCAATCGAGCTCCGGCAGCCTCAAAATTGCCGTCCAGTAGGTTCCGCGCAACTATTTGGCCCCCCAGCGCGTTTCTAAAGATAAGTTAGAATTGATTCAGGAGACTCGATGCCCCTACGGCCGATTATCTTATTGACGTTTCTGGCCGGCGGTCTGGCGGCGCAAGAGCCGCAGGTCCCCACTGCGCCGGTTGTGGCGCCTGCAGACGACGGTTACACTCTCAACTCCGGTACCAAAGTCCCCTTAAGCCTGATCAATAGTGTCAGCACCAAGCACTCGATCGAGGGCGACCGGGTGTACCTGGAAACGGCGTTTCCCATCCTGGCCAATGGACGAATCGTCATTCCGGTGGGCAGTTGGGTAGCCGGAACCGTGACGGAGGTCAAACGGCCGGGACGGGTCAAGGGTCGCGGTGAACTGTACATTCGTTTCGACACCCTGACTTTGCCGAACGGAGTGACGCGCGACCTGCTGCGCTCGCGCATGGACGGCATGGATGCCAGTACGGCCGGCGAGCTTGATCGCGCCGAAGGCAAAATCAGGAGCGAAGGGAAGGACACGGAAGGCGGCATTAGAACAGTATCGGAGACCACCGGAATAGGCGCCGCCGTGGGTGCTACCGTCGGTAGCGCCGCTGGGCATACGCTAGCCGGGTTGGGAGCGGGAACTGCCGCCGGTTTGGCCGGCGGATTGATCTACGTCCTGGCGTCACGCGGGCCGGACGCTGTCATCGGCAAAGGTTCCACCGTCGAAATGGTGCTCGACCGCTCGATCGCGTTTAATGCGAACGATCTCGACTTCAGCAACGCGCCGCCGCGCAAGGGCAGCCAATAGAACCTTTGCCGAGGTGGGGCAGACCCCTGGTCTGCGCGGCACGCCCTCGTGCCGCTGTTCTGTCGCAGAAGAGACTTTCGACAAAAAAGGAAAGGCCGGCCAGGGGGCCGGCTGCGGACCAGGGGGTCCGCCCCACCTCCTTGCCGGCCATCGAGACCGAAAGAAAACTAGGGTCGGGGTTACGCGAGGCTCCAGCCCTTGCGGAATGTGGGCCGCAGGTACTTATTCGCGTCGGCGTTGTTCGTAATCTTCATCTTCGCCGGATCGTATTCGATCTTGCCTTCCACCCGCAGCGCGATGACGCCGAGTAGCATCCATTCGACAAATGGCGCCGCGACGTTGAAATTCGAGCACGCCGGGTCGCCACCCTTGCAGGCGCGGATCCAGTCGGAATAATGCCCGGGCGAACGCGTCAGGAATTTCTCCGGGAACTTGTAATCCTTCATCTTCTCGACGGGGATCAATCTGGTATCGGAGCCGTAGGTGCCGGTGGTGATGATGCCCTTGTCGCCGACGAAGACGCTGCCGTCCGGTTTCGGAATTCGCGGATTAGGATCCTCGAGAACTTTCTGGAATGCGTCGTAATCGAAGACGCCGCCGACGAAGCCCGTTTCCAGAGGCTTCGGTGGAGGCGCCGCCGGCGTGGAGCCCGCAGCCGCGGCCGCTCCTCTTCCCCGGCCGCCCCGTGCGCGATTGGGGGTCGGCAGGTCGCCCAGATATTCACCCTGAGGAACGCCAGGAATTTCCGGCGTCTTTTCCAGGCCGTCATACCAGAAGAGCTTCACCGCGGGCATATTGCCGCGCGCCGGGAAGTCGAACCGGATGATCGACTTCTTGGGGAACATGAAATCGCTGACGCCTTCCTTTTTGACGCACTCGACGCTGGTCGGAGACCCGAGCTTCAGCGCCATATTGGGAGCGCCTAAGATGTGGCATGCCATATCGCCCAGCGCGCCGCAGCCGAAGTCATAAAATCCACGCCAGTTGAACGGCTGGTAGAAATTCCCGTACTGATTGGGATATCCCTCCCCACCCACGGTGAACGGACGGGGTGTCGCGCTGCCCAGCCACAGATCCCAGTCGAGACCCTCCACCACCGGTGTCGGATCGGGGATCTTGGTGAGGCCCTGCGGCCACAACGGCCGGTCGGTCCAGGCGTGCACTTCGGTCACATTGCCGATTTCACCAGACCAGATCATCTCCGCGCACTGCCGCGTGCCTTCGTTGGAGTATCCCTGATTGCCCATCTGGGTGGCGACCTTGTACTTGTTGGCCACTTCCATCATCTGGCGCGCTTCCCATATGGTGCGGACCAACGGTTTCTGCACGTACACATGCTTGCCGCGCTCCATTGCCCAAATGGCGGCGGTGGCATGCATGAAATCTGGGATGGTCACAATGACCGCGTCAATGCTCTTCTCCTTATCGAGCATCTTGCGGAAGTCTTTGTACTTCGGCGCCTTATCGTACTTGCCGAATGCGCGCGCGGCCGACTTATCGTCCACATCGCACAGCGCCACTATATTCTCGGATTCGGCGCAGCCCTCGATATCGGAATAGGCCTTTCCGCCCGCGCCGATCGATGCCACGTTCAGTTTTTCGTTCGGTGATTTATAGCCCAGTCTCGGCAGGGATCCTGAACTGCTCCATCCCGCGTTCGGTACCGCTCCAGCCAGCAAGGAACCGAAAAAGAAATAACGCCTCGTGAATGCCATAGAAGCCTCGCGTCCATAATACCGCCGGGCACGGCCGGCTGCACAGTTTTTCTACAATCCGCGGTGCGCCTCGCTGCACCTTAGTGCTTGGGAACCGAAATTCGGATGTTACGGAATCGTAAGCCGCCGGTGTGGTCGCCCTGGATATAGATCGGGCCAGGATCGCCTTCGTTGGCATCGAGCGCGCCGCCGGTGATACCGGGGATTTCCTTGTGGTCGATCGTCAACGTACCGTCATGAATCACCGTAACCGTCCGACCCACGAGAGTGATGTCGAAGCTTTCCCAGGTGCCCGGTCTGCGGGGAACGGTGACGGCAGGCGTGAGGAATCCGTAGATGGAGCCGATGCGCCTCTCGGGAGGGTTCTTGTCGAGAGGTTCGTATTCGATCTGCGTTTCGTACCGGCCGCGCAGATAGACGCCGCTGTTGCCGTCATCGGGACAATTAAACTCGATGTGCAGTTTGAAGTCGTCGAATTTCCGCGTGCCGCGCAGATTGGCTCCGTGAGCCTTATTCACCAGGTCGCCGTTCTCCACGGTCCAGTTGTTATGCGCCGGGTCGGTGGGCTCCCACCCGGTGAGGTCTTTGCCGTTGAAAAGCGGTTCGGGATCGCTCCACGCCGCCGGCGGATTGCGGTCGAGCGCCGGCGCCCGCACTCCGCTCAACTGAATGGTGGCAGGGCCGCGTTTCTGCACACCGGTCAACTTGCCGCCGGTTGCGTCGAGTTCCCAGCTCATGGCGGGATTCTTCTGGGTAGCGGGGTTGATATTCAGTGTGAGGCGGGACCCGTCGACCTTGAAATCGGTGAGCTTGCGCACATTGCCGCCGGTCGGTTGGAACCAGACCTCCAGCGATCCATCCTTCTCGGTGACGCCCAGCCAGTTGGCTTGTCCCGGAGCGGTATTGAAGTCCCATCGGCCGGCGAAGGGCGACGCCGACTTTTGAGCGAGGGCAACCAGCAGGCACACGCTGCCCGCCAGTAGCACAGCAACGAAGCGTTTCATATCGCTTAGTGTTACACGAGTCGCCCTCGAACGTCTTGCTGAACCGCGCGCGCGAGCAAGCGGTCACTCCAGGGCTGGTAATTCTCTTAACTACTAGGCTGAAACACGGCGCTTTCCAGAGGTCGGTAAGACTCTGACCTCCTGAGGCCATGCAATCACGGTGCGCTTCCTTCCAGGACGAGGCAAGACATTATGGCCGCAGATGAACACCGATTAATACCGACAAATCATGGCATTGTTATCGGCGTTAATCGGTGTTCATCCGTGGCTAATTTGTTTCTTGCGGAGTTAGGCTCACCTCATTCCCAGCGGCCCTCGGAATTGTAGGCGACCTCAGGATGCCAGAGACTCCGGACTCCTGAAGTCGCGGAATTTGCCGTGCGCCTTTAAACCGCTTGCTCACGCGCGCGGCTCGGAAACGCAGTGCGCCGACACCGAGCCGCGACCGTCAGGGAACGCGAAATGGGCTCAGGACATTTTCCTGAGCCACCCCGAATCGCGGGGACGACCTCAGGAGTTCCGAGACTCGTCGCGAGTCGCTGGTATGGGCCGATTATCGCCGGAGTTTCCAGTGGCGCAGAATTCCGCCGGCGAGAGCGCGGACCGCGTCGTACAATGTTTTCCCGGTGACTCTCCAGTCGCGCCAATCGAAGTCGAAGAATGCCACCGGCGGCAGATAGGCGCCCCACCATTTTCTCCACGTGGTGAGGCCGGCATCGAGGTATTGTCCGAATGCCGGCCCCTCGCGATAGAGCACGATGTGGCGGAAGTCGAATCGCGTGGCGGTCAGCGCGGGCACAGGCTCACCGATGAGGTCGAGGTAATGCTGCCAGCCGAGATCGAGGCCGGCGTAACGGGCGCAATCCGCCGTCACGCTCCATCTGGGGTTCACTTCGATGAGGCGGACCTCGCCGTCGCGCGTGTCGCGTTTCAGC
>Ga0302326_10018232_pt1 | contig 14559 bp, 14 predicted proteins | sample Palsa_T0_3_FD_202264 | JGI IMG/M metagenome (GOLD analysis project Ga0302326, IMG submission 202264) | Peat permafrost microbial communities from Stordalen Mire near Abisko, Sweden - Palsa_T0_3 | ecosystem: Environmental > Terrestrial > Soil > Palsa > Peat permafrost | place: Sweden: Abisko... | reverse complement strand
CCTAGCCGGGCGGCAGGCTCTTGCCGCGGCAATGGGCGGTCCGCGTAGAACCACGGACCGTTCACACTGAGAATTCTGAATTTCGACTTAAGTCCCTGTAACCGTCGCTGCTCGACTGGGCAGACGGTGACCGCCGGGACGGCTCGCCCGTTTCGCTCTCCTCGTCCTTGCCTGGCTGGCCGCCCGCCTGCGGGGGCGGGCGGCCAGCCACGGCACCTTACGCGTCCTGGCCGGGATCGGCGAAGGTGACTTGGAGGGTCCGCTCGTCGGTGCCGCGCACGACCTTCAGCTCGAGGACGCCGCCGCCCGCCGCCGCGATGGCGTCGAACAGGTCATCGGGTGTGCTGACTGGCCGGCCCGCGGCCGCCACGATCAGGTCGCCTGAGGCGAGGCCGGCCCGGGCGGCGGGGCTGGCTTCCGCGACCTCGCGGATGAGCAGGCCGTCGGCGTCGGGCAGGCCGACGGCGCGGCGCAGTCGCCTGGCCACGTGCCCCGGGGCGATGGCGATGCCCAGCCGCGGCGAGGTCGCGGCCTCGCCCCGGGCGAGCGCGTCGGCGCGGCCTCGCAGGGCCTCGTCGGCGGGGATGGCAAGGTAGAAGCCCTCGCCGAGGCGACTGGTGTTGATCGCGAGCAGATGCCCGCCTGCGTCAAGGACCGGGCCGCCGGACGAGCCGGGCAGCAGCGGGGCCGTGTGCTCGAGGCTGCCGGTGATGCGCCGGCCGCGGGGACCGCGGAAAGACCGCTCGATGCCGGAGACGAACCCGAACGTCACCCGCAGTCCGCGCCCGCCCGGGTTGGCCACGGCGAACACCGGCTGGCCGATCTCCAGCGACGCGCCGTCGGCCCACGGCAGCGCGGGCGTCTCGCCGGTGTCGACGCTGATGACGGCCAGGTCGCCGTCGATGTCGCGACCGGCGACGCTCCCCTCGGCGGTACGTCCGTCGGCGAACGTGACCGTCACCTGATCGCCGTGCACGTTGTGCGCGTTGGTCAGCACCTGTCCCTGCCCGAGCACGATGCCCGAGCCGGTTCCCCACCGTCGCCCGATGCCCACCACCGAGGCCCCGGCGCCCGCTGCTAGTTGCCTGATGTTTGTTCCGACCTCATCGAGGATCGTCATCGTCCCTGCCTCCGGTAAGTAGTAACTTGCAATCCACTATCAACCATCAATGCGCCAACGGGGCTAAGATTCGCCCATGGCTGAACCCGAGTACGGCTCCTCACCGCTCGCCGAAGCACTGGCCAGAGTCGGCGACCGGTGGACGCTGCTGGTGGTGGAGGCGCTGCTGCCCGGGCCGCGCCGGTTCAACGACCTGCTCAGCCAGATCCCCGGCATCGCCGCGAACATCTTGTCCGACCGCCTCAGGCGGCTAGAACGTGACGGGCTGCTGGTGGCCCGGCCCTACTCGCAGCGGCCGCCCCGGGCCGACTACCAGCTCACCGCCGAGGGCACCGAGCTCGCCGCAGCGCTCCGCCTGCTCGCCCACTGGGGGAGCAGGCACACCAGCCAGGCCGAATCCCCTCGTCACCCCGCCTGCGGCACTCCCATCGAGATCCGCTGGTACTGCCCCACCTGCGATCAGCTCGTCGACCACGAGCCTGATCACCCCCAGGTGCACTTCGTATAACCGACGGGCTGGCGCCGCGTCGCGCTGGGGTTCGGGTTTGTGGTTATCGCTGCGTTCATTCCGGCGCTGGTGCTCTTTATCGCCCGCCACCTGCGCTGATTGGCGGATCTTGCGCGGCGCGGATGGCCCTTGGGCGGTTAACGTGGCCAGTATGAGGGACCACTGGTGGTGGCGGCCGGGGTGGCGCCCCGGCCGGCGTATGTACACCTGGCACGTGACCTTTGCTGACGTGCCGGCTGTCCAGGAGCTGGCCGCTTCGGCGCAGGCGCGACTGGCGGGCCTTGACGGCCTCGATCTGGCGCCCGGACGTTGGCTGCACCTGACCACGCAGGACGTCGGGTTCAGCGACGAGACCACCGACGCTGACCTAACCGCGATCACCGGCGCGGCCGGCGCCCGGCTTGCCGCCATCGAGCCCGTCCCTGTCACGATCGGTCCTGCCCGGGTCGTGTCCGAGGGGATCTTGTGCTGGGTCGCCCCGGATAAGGCGCTGACGCCAATGCGGGAGGCCATCCGCCGGGCGATCGCCGACGTCTGGGGGCCGCAGCGGGTACCGGACGGACCAGACTGGGCCCCGCACGTCAGCATCGCCTACAGCAACGCCGACGGCCCTGCCGACGCGTTCGAGGCCGCCCTCGACGGCGAGCACTCCGTCGCCGCCATGACGGTCGACGCGGTCAAGCTGATCCGGCTCGGCCGAGACCGGCACGTGTACGAATGGGAGACGCTCGCGAGCGTGCCCCTCAGTCCATCGCCATGAGACACGGCCCGGCCTGCTGCCGCTCCGCCCCGCAGCGCTACTCGGGCTGCAGGTACCGGCCGCGCCAGTAGATCAGCGGGGCGGCGTCGTCGTCGGTGGTCTCCACCTCCCTGACCCGGCCGACGACGATCTCGTGGTCACCGCCCTCGAGGCGATGTTCCACGGTGCATTCCAGGGTGGCGATCACCCCGTCGATCCGGGGGCTGCCGGTGCGGCCGCGGCGGTGCCGGACTTCGTCCCAGGCCGCGGCGAGCCCGCGCCGGGCGAAGTTGGCCGACAGGTGCTGCTGCCGCGCGCCGAGCACGTTCACCGCGAAAGCGCCGTGCGCGGCCACCGCCTCAAGCGTCCGGCTGGACCGGTCGAAGCAGACCAGGATCAGCGGCGGGTCGAGCGAGAGCGAGGTGACCGCGCTGGCCGTGGTGCCGACGGGCTGGCCGTCGGCGTCGACCGAGGTGATCACGGTGACGCCGGTGGCGAAGTGCCCGATCGCGTTGCGGAAGTCCGCGGCCGACACATCGCCGCCGTCGAGCTTCTGGTCGTCGGTAACGGTCACCTCAGAGCTGCCCGTGGTTGGGTGGGAGGGCGTCGTTGAGCAGGTAGTTGCCGACATGGTGATACTTCCAATCGACGGGGTCGTGGCTGGCGTGCGTGCGGGCGTTCCGCCAGTGCCTGGACAGGTCGTAGCGCTCGTCGGCTGCGCTCGCCCCGGCCAGCGAGAACAGATCGCTGGCCACCTCGACTGCGGTGTCGCTGGCGAACGCCTTGGCCTCAGCGACCGCAATCGAGCCGCGGGCCGCCGCCTCGGCGTCGGAGGGGAAGCGGGTCACCTCCGCCAGCGTGGCCGCGGCCGAGGCGAGCAGCGCCTCGGCCGCCGCCACCTGGATGGCGAGCCGGCCGAAGCGGTGGATCGTGTGCGGGTCGGTCGCGGCGGTCTCCGCCCAGCCGGCCCGGGTGGCCTCGAAGAACGGGCGGGCCTTGGTCCTGAGGAACTCGCGGGCGTCGCGCAGCGCGCCGCCCGCGATCCCCACCTGAATCGCGGCGTGCACCAGCTGGGAACGCGCGCCGAACTGCTGCGGCACCTCGAACGCGCTGGCGTAGGGAACGACCAGGGCGGGATCGACCGGCACCTGGTCGAAGGTCGCGGTGCCGCTGACGGTTGCCCGCTGGCCCATCACGTCCCAGTCCTCATCGATGCTCACGCCCGGGGCGTGGCGATCAACGAAGACCAGGGCCAGGCGGTCCTCATCGTCCAGCGCGCTGACCCCGATCCAGCGGGCCGAGATCGCGCCGGTGCAGTAGTACTTCTTCCCGTCCAGCCGCAGTTCCCGGCCGGACGGGCCGACATGCAGCCGAGTCTTCAGGTCCTGGGCGTGCTTGCCGCCCCGTTCGGCCACTCCGTTGCCCAGCCGGGCGCCGGCCAGCACGTCCGCGAACAGCCGCCGCTGCTGGGCGGGGCTCCCGTGCACGGCGAGCATGTCGACGAACAGGAGGTGGGCTTGCGGAATCTGGGCGATCGCCGGGTCCACGGCGGCGATGGTCCTGATCACGTCCGCCACCACCACCGGGGACAGGTCCGGCCCGCCGTAGGAGGCGGGGACCGTGATCCCGAGCAGGCCGCTGGCGTCCAGCGCGGCCAGTTCGGGGTAGGGAACCTCGCCCGCCCGGTCGCGGGCGATCGCGCCGTCGGCTATCGACGCGGCGTAGGCGCGGGCCGCCGTGATCGCATCCGCCGCCGACGACAGGACCGCAGCGCGCGCGGCCGTGGCGGTCGGGGCGCCGTTCACCGCGCGCTCGCCCGGCCGGGGAGGCGGAGCGGCTCGGTGGTCGGATGCGATCATGGCTGCCTCCGGTAACTATTCGGTTAGCGTGCGCGGCGCCATCAGGCCTCGGCGCCGCAGTACGGGTATCAGGCCCTCGCCGACCTGGTACGCCTCTTCCAGGTGGGGGTAGCCGGACAGGATGAATTCGTCGATGCCGATCGCGTAGTACTCCGCGATCCGCTCCGCCACCTCCTCGTGGCTGCCGACCAGCGCGGTACCCGCGCCGCCGCGGACCAGGCCGACCCCGGCCCACAGGTTCGGCGACACCTCCAGGGAATCGGTGCGCCCTCCGTGCAGCGCGGACATCCGGCGCTGCCCTTCGGACTGCGATGCCCGCTGGATGGCCTGAGCGCGCTCGATCGCGGCCGGGTCGAGGCCGTCGAGCAGCCGCTGGGCCTGCTCCCACGCCTGCGCCGCGGTGTCCCTGGTGATCACGTGCAGCCGGATGCCGAACCGCAGCTCGCGGTCGGCCAGCTTGGCCCGCGTCCGCACCGCGTCCAGTTTCTGCGCGACCGCCTGCGGCGGTTCGCCCCAGGTCAGGTACACGTCGGCGTACTTGGCGGCCACATCGAGGGCGGGGGCCGACGACCCGCCCAGGTAGATCTCCGGCCAGGTCGGGGCGGGCACGATCTGCGCGCCGCGCACGTCGTAGTGGCGGCCCGCGAACGTCACCGGGTCGCCGCTCCACAGCTCGCGGACGATGTGCAGGAACTCGCCCGCCCGCTCGTACCTGGCCTCCTTGCCGAGGTGGTCACCGAACCGCTGCTGCTCCACGTCATCGCCGCCGGTGACGACGTTGAGGAGCAGCCGGCTGCCGGAGACGCGCTGGTAGGTCGCCGCCATGTGAGCCGCGAGCGTCGGTGACATCAGGCCCGGGCGGAACGCGACCAGGTACTTGAACCGGGTGGTGACCTGCGTCAGCGCGGCCGTCATGACCCACGCGTCCTCGCACCAGGAACTGGTCGGGGTCAGCGCGCCGGTAAAGCCGAGCTGCTCGGCGGACCGGGCGATCTGGCCCAGGTAGCCGACGTCGGGCACACGCTCGTTGCCGCCCTCGACGGCCCTGCTGCCGGCCGCGCCGACGGCGTTGCCCAGGCTCAGGTCGGTGCGGGAGTCGCCGTTGGTGGGCAGGAACCAGTGCAGCACCACGCCCATCACGCTCTCCCGCCACTCGCCGTACGCATTTCCCTGATTCCCGATCGATTTTATATGAAGTTAAGCCAGCTGGCTAGGGCCGCGCCTGCGGTGGCCTCCTGCCGCCCTGGCTGGAGCCGTCCGGAGCGGCAGCACCCCCTCCAGCTTGCGACCGGCCCGCGCCGCGCGTCCAATACCGGTCGGCAGGGGGGTGATAAGCTTTTCCTATCAAAGCGATCGATATAGGGTATTGCCGGTCGGCTGGGAAGAGGCGGTTGGGTGCGGCTGGAGCAGCTTGAGTACGTGGCCGCGGTCGCCCGGCTTGGCTCGTTCCGCCGGGCGGCGGCCGACCTGCACATCTCACAGCCCGCGTTGAGCGGGTCCGTTCGCAGCCTGGAACGCGAACTGGGGGTCGACCTGCTCGACCGGGGCCGGCACGGGGCGCGGATGAGCGACTCCGGGCGCGAGCTCTTCCCGCACATCCTCACCCTGCTCGACGCGTTCGACCGGCTCAAGCACGCGGCCGACGAGCAGCACCGGAACGTCCGGCTGGTGCGACTGGGCACGGTCAACAGCGCGACGGCCCCATTGCTCGCCCCCGCTATCAGGCAGTTCCGGCAGCGCCACCCGCAGACCCAGGTCGAGGTCATCGCCGCCCAGCAGACCGAGATCCACCGCGGGGTCCTGGAGGGCAGCCTCGACCTTGGCCTGGTGAACTTCCTCGACGGCGACGACATGCCGCCCGATCTGGAAAGCACCCCGCTGCTGCACGGCCGCCCGGTCGTGGTGCTGCGGGCGGACAGCCCGCTCGCACGGCACCCGGCGGTGCGGACGGCCGACCTACTGGCCGAGCCGCTGATCGTGATGCGGTCCGGTTATCTCATGCACCGCTACCTGCATCGCCTGCTGCGGGGTGAGCCGCCGGCGATCTCCTTCTCCTCCGATGGCGCCGACATGGGCAAGCTGATGGTGGCCGAGGGTCTCGGCATCACCGTGCTCCCGGACTACAGCGTGATCGGCGACCCGCTCGAACAGCACGGGGTGATCACCTGGCGGCCGCTGGCCGACGATCACACCGGGGTCCAGCTGGTGATCCAGCGGACTAGGTCCGGTTCTCCCCCGCTGGCCGCCCGGGATCTGCACCGCATCTTCGTCGAGCGCGCCCAGACCTACGCGATCGAGCACGCCTGACGCGGTGCTTGGCAGGCGGTGCTTGGCAGGCGGTGCTTGGCAGGCGGTGCTTGGCAGGCGGTGCTTTGGAAGGCAGTGCGGCGAACCCCTGGGCGTTAAGAGTTGGAGTCGTAACGGAAGCCGTCGATGAAGCGCCGGAACAGTCCGCCCTCGCGCATCAGCGGCTTGGCGGGCGGGGGCGCCTCGGCCCGCTCATGGCCGATCGGGTCGTCGTAGTCGGCCCGGGCGATGGCGTCCGCGACCTGCGCGTCGTCGAAGTCGGACGAGCCCGGGATCTCCGGGATGAAGCCGACTAGATCCCCGTCGAGCATCACCTCGGCCTCCAAGGAGGTCGTGCCCTCGGTGCCCCAGATCGCCTCGCGCCCGCCGCCGATCACGACGCGGACACCGTAGATGTCGATGCCCTCATTGTGCATGTGCGCGTTGATGCCGCGGTCCCGCAACGCGTCGGTGACCTTCCGGGCCCTGTTCTCCTGCATGCGCCCAACCTACCTGCCCGTCTGAAGGGGCGCCGCCGACGGGAAATGGGAAGGGTCGATGCCGGGGAGGGCCTGGCCGGTGGCATACCGGAAAAGAATCGTGTCAAGGTAGGCGGCCAGCCCCACGCCGGTCACGGCGAAGAAAAAGAATCCCAGGGCGCCCATGCCGAGCATGACGGCGCCAAGCAGCATGGCGGGCACCATGATCAGGGCGACGGCCGCCGCCGTGGCGAGGCCCCCGACGAGCAGCAGGCCGATCATCCACCTGTCCGCGAAGAGGAGCCGGTAGGCAGCGCTCACAAGCTCGCGCGACGGGTCGAATCGCGGTGGCCGCGATCTCCGACGCCCCCATGAAGATGGCGTGCCACGTCTCCCAGGCGTCCGGCCGCCGTCGCAGAACCACACACGTATCACCGCAAAAGCTAGCATTTTTGGTTGACTGCGCACGCAGGAACCGTGCCGGAAACTTCATTCCGTTGCCGCGGACCTGGCAGCTTCTTGCTGTTATCTGATCTAGTTGGTTAGTGCTGGGAGTTATCCCGCTGTCAGCGGGATAACTCCCAGCGCTAATGCGGTTCGCGCCGGTATCGCCAGCGGGGCGGCCCACGGGCACCCGCTTCTTGCTGTTATGTGGTCGGCCGGCGCTGGCCGTTTCCGATTAACCCGATTCGCGCAGGCAACGCCCGGCGGGGGCCGCTCCCAGCCCCGGCTTCTTGCTGTTATCAACGAGGGGGCATGGGCCGCCCCCCGGAGGACGTGCTGCTGGATCCGGCCGGCGGACGTTCGCCTAGCTCAGCTTGTACTCGCGCAGCAGGCCGCGGCTGATGATGGTCTTCTGGATCTCGCTGGTGCCCTCGCCGATGAGCAGGAACGGGGCTTCTCGCATCAGCCGCTCGATCTCGTACTCCGTGGAGTAGCCGTAGCCGCCGTGGATGCGGAACGCGTCCTGGGTCACCTCGACGCAGTACTCGCTGGCGAGCAGCTTGGCCATGCCCGCCGCGACGTCGTTGCGCTCGCCCGAGTCCTTCAGCCGGGCGGCGTTGACCACCATCAGGTGCGCCGCCTCCACCTTGGTCGCCATCTCGGCCAGCTTGAACGCGATCGCCTGGTGGTCAGCGATCGGAACGCCGAACGTCTTGCGCTGCTGCGCGTAGCCGATCGCCAGCTCGAACGCTCGGGTCGCGATGCCGCAGGCGCGGGCGGCGACGTTGACCCGGCCGACCTCGATGCCGTCCATCATCTGGGCGAAGCCCCGGCCGGGGGCGCCGCCGAGCACGCTGTCGCCGGGCAGGGCGAAGTTGTCGAACAGGGCCTCGGTGGTGTCGATGCCCTTGTAGCCCATCTTGTCGATTTTGCCGGGAATGGTCAGGCCGGGCAGCACCTGGCCGAAGCCGACTGGCTTCTCCACCAGGAAGGCGGTCAGGTTCTTGTGCGGTTTGGCGGCGCCCTCGTCGGTCCGCGCGAGCAGCGCGATCAGGTTGGAGCTGGCGCCGTTGGTCAGCCACATCTTGGCCCCGTTGACGACGTAGCCGTCGCCGCCGTCGGCTCGCGCCGCCCTGGTCTTGATCGCGGCGACGTCCGAGCCGAGGTCGGACTCGGACATGGAGAACGAACCGCGGACGTCGCCGGCGGCCATCCGCGGCAGGAACGTCGCCCTTTGCGCGGCCGTGCCGTGCTGCTTGATCAGGTGCGCCACGATGAAGTGGGTGTTGATGATGCCGGACACGCTCATCCAGCCGCGCGCGATCTGCTCGACGACGAGGGCGTAGGTGAGCAGCGACTCGCCGAGACCGCCGTATTCCTCGGGGATGGTCAGGCCGAACAGTCCCATCTCGCGCATGCCCGCGACGATGTCGGACGGGTACTCGTCGGCGCGCTCGAGCGCCTGGGCGTGCGGGATGATCTCCTTCTCCACGAACTCCCTGACCGTGGCCAGGATCTCCTGCTGCACGTCGGTCAGTCCGGCGGTCTGCGCGAGACGGGTCAAGTGAACGCTCCTTGGGGTGGGTCGGGGCGAGTCGGTCAGGCGGTGGCGGTCGCGGTCGCCGGTAGCGGCGGTTGCGTCGGGCTGGTTGCGTCAGGCGGCAGCTCCGTCCGGGTGCGCGATGACGCCCTTGTCGCGCAGCCGCGCCAGCTCCGGGTCGGTGAGGCCGAGCACCTCGGTCAGGACCTGCTCGGTCTCGCGCCCGAGGACCGGGGGCTCCCCCGGCTCACCGTACGCGCCGTTCCAGCGCAGCGGCGAGCGGGCGGTGATCGCCGGGCCGGGCTGGCCGGGCTCGGCGTCGGCCAGGATCGGGTGGTCACCCCGGCGGTGGGCGGCGGCGACGTCGGCCATCCCCCGGTACCGCCCCCAGAGCGCCCGCGCGCCGTCAAGCTCGCCGCTGACCTGGCCGACGTCGCGCGCGGCGAACCACGGCCGCAGGATGGCCGCGATCGTCTCCCGGTGGCGGTACCGCTCCTCCTCCCGGCGCAGGTCGACGTCGAGCGCGGCCTCCAGCGCCTCGAACACCTTGGCCGTCCCGGTTGCCCGCTGCAGGGCCGCCCACTGGCCCTCGGTCATGGCCACCACCATCACCCGCTGGCCGTCGCGGCAGCCGAAGTCGGCCCCGAAGCTGCCGTAGAGGTGGTTGCCCTGCCGCGGCCGGTTCGCGCCGCGCAGTTCCGCCTCCGACAGCCAGCCGAGGTTGGACACCCCGGCCAGCGCCACGTCGGCCAGGGCGAGCTCGATGAAGGCGCCGCGCCCGCTCCGCGCCCGGTCGTGCAGCGCGGCCAGCATCCCGGCCGCCACGCTGACCCCGGTGATCAGGTCCCAGGCCGGCAGCACGTGGTTGACCGGCGCGCTGACCTGCTCCGGCCCGGTGATCTGCGGCAGGCCGACCTCGGCATTGACCGTGTAGTCGACGGCCGGCCGGCCGTCGGGGTGCCCCTGGACGCGCAGCTGAATCAGGTCAGGCCGCCGCGTCTGGAGGGCCTCGTGCGCCAGCCACGGCCGTCCCACCGCGTTGTCGATGAGCAGCCCGCGGCCCGGCCCGGGCGCGGTGATCAGCGCGACCACGAGCTCACGGCCCTCGGCCGAGCGCAGGTCGACCGCGACCGAGCGCTTGCCCTTGTTCAGCGCGGCCCAGTAGTAGCTCTCGCCGCTGCGCCCGACCGGCCAGCGGAGGTGGTCGTTACCGCCGCCGATGGGGTCGATCCGGGTGACCTCCGCGCCCAGCTGGGCCAGCGTCAGGCCGCCGGTCGGCCCGGCCACGTAGCTCGCGCACTCCACGACCTGCAGGCCGCGCAGCGGCAGATGGGCAGCTAGATCCATAAAAAAATACAATATATGGAACGGGAGCGTGGTGATCAGTTGGCCGCCCCGTTTCCGCCGTCGGCGGCGGACCAGCGACGCAGCGCGGACCGGGGAAAGCCGAGTCGGGATCTCCCGGAACATACGCGAATCAGCTCGTTGACTTATCTGATACTGCATGCATATCATAGTGATATCAGTTTTTCGACAAGGGCTCCTCGGCCCCCCGGTTCCAGAAGGTGCAGGTAGAAGCGATGAAGACACACGCAAGGACGCTGCGGCAGTCGAAGGCTCACAGCCCCGAGAAGACGGTCATGACGACCGCTCCCGCCCCGGCAACCGATCCCGCCATCGACGAGCGCGTTCAGCGGCGGCAGCTGGAAAACTCGGTCTCCCTGACCGGCCCTGAGTCGCTCCGATGCCGGTGGTACCGGCTCCGCCTGACCATCGCCGAGATGAACTACGCAACCCGCCGCCTCGCCGAGTTGCAGACGCGCCTGCCGTGAGGGCGGGATCGCGGACTGACCCTCGTGGCGCCACCGGAAAAGATCGCCACGAGGGTCACGCGTCGGCTTGGCGGACGGCGAGCCACAGGCCCGCCTGGATCAGCGCCCATTCCCGCCCCTCCACGTGGCGGGAATGGGCCGGGTGGCGGGAACCACGCGACCGTTCGATATGACCGTTTTGAGGTTTTATTTTCCCGGGTTTCCGCTTTAGGGACGGCGGTAACTCGTTGAGGGCGCTGCGCGGGGTCACCAGGCCGGCCTGGTAGGCGAAGACCACCAGCTGCGCGCGGTCGCGCGCGCCGAGCTTGATCATCGACCGGCTGACGTGGGTCTTGGCGGTGGCGGGGCTGAGCACCATGGCCTCGGCGATCTCGTCGTTGGAGAGGCCGTGCGCGACCAGCGCCACCACCTCGCGTTCCCGGTTGGTCAGGCGCTCCATCCCCACCGCGGTCACCGCGTCCGGCGGCCGGGCGACGAACTCGCTGATCAGGCGGCGGGTGATCGCGGGCGACAGCAGCGCTTCGCCGCGCATGACCACCCGGAGCGCCTCCAGCAGCCCGGCCGGCTCGGTGTCCTTGAGCAGGAACCCGCTCGCGCCGGCCCGGAGCGCGCGGAAGATGTACTCGTCGAGGCCGAAGTTGGTGAGGATCACCACCCGCACCTTGTCCAGGCGCTCGTCGGCGAAGATCTGCCGGGTCGCCTCGAGACCGTCGAGCACCGGCATCTGGATGTCCACCAGCGCGATGTCCGGGCGGTGCTCGACCGCCAGCGCGACCGCCTGTCGCCCGTCGGCCGCTTCGGCCACCACCTCGATGTCGTCTTCCGCTTCGAGCAACGACCGGATGCCGCTGCGGATCAGCGCCTGGTCGTCGGCCAGCAGGATACGGATCAAGGCGGTGTCTGCTTCATTGCTGCGCCCGCTTCATTGCTGCGCCCGCGCGGGGAACTCGGCCCGCACCTGGAAGCCGCCGCCGTCGCGTGGTCCGGCGTGGAGGCGGCCGCCGAGGGCGGTGACGCGTTCGCGCATGCCGATCAGGCCGAGCCCGGGGCCGGGGGTGGCGCTGGCCGTGCTTATGGTGCCGGTGGTGCCTGTAGTGCTTACGGTGCCTGTGGTACTTGTGGTGCTGGTGCCGTCGTCGTCGACCTGGATCGAGAGGGCGTCCGGGTCGTAATGCAGGTGGACCGACGCGCAGGCCCGGCCGGCGTGACGGCTCACGTTGTTGAGCGCTTCCTGCACGATCCGGTAGGCGGCCTGGTCCACCTCGGGCGGAAGCGCCCGCTCGGCCCCGGTCACGGTCACCGTCACCGGGAGCCCGGCGGCGCGCGCGCGTACCGCGAGGCCGTCCAGGTGACCGAGCCCGCTGCAGTCGCCGTCCTGATCGCTGCGCAGCGCGCTGAGCGTCGTGCGCAGTTCGCGCGCGGCGTCCGTGCTCGCCTCCTGGATCGCCAGCAGCGCCGGGGAGACCTCCTCGCCGCGCTTGCGGGCCAGGTGCACGGCCACCCCTGACTGGACGGAGATGACGGAGATGCTGTGGGTCAGGGAATCGTGCAGCTCGCGGGCTATCCGCAGCCGCTCCTCCATCGCCCGCGCCCGGGCTGCCTCCTCCCGGGTCCGCTCCGCTTCCTCGGCCCGCTGCTCGACCTCGCGCAGGTGCAGCCGCCAGATGCGCTGGGTCACCACCATGACCCCAGCCGAGATGACCCATCCAGCCGCGTAGAACGTCCGCCGACCCCGATCCGTGCGCATGCTCCGAGCGTACGCCGCACCGCTTTTCGGCCGAATCAGCCTGCCGGACCTATTTCCCGCTACTCCCTGGGGAGTAGCGGCGGGGCCGGTTGCATCCGGGCTGAGCAGCCGGAAGACGGTTCCCTGGCAGGACGACGGCGGGCCGCCGGACCGGGAGCATCGACGGCATGGCAACGACATTTTCCGCAAGCGATACCGGCGCCACCGGCGCGTCCGGTGCCACCGACGACCGCCGCCACCTGGGGGTGGCGCTCCTCGTCATCGCGACCGCGCAGCTGATGATCGTGCTTGACGCGACCGTCGTCAACGTCGCGCTGCCGCACATTCAGAACGCGCTCGGCTTCTCCGGCAGCGGCCTTGAATGGGTCATCAACGCGTACGCGCTGACCCTCGGCGGCCTGCTGCTGCTCGGCGGCCGGGCGGGCGACCTGCTCGGCCGGCGGCGGATGTTCATCATCGGGCTGCTGCTGTTCTCGGCCGCGTCGCTGGTCGGTGGGTTCGCTACCTCGCAGGCGTGGCTGCTGACGGCCCGGGCGGTGCAGGGCGCGGGCGGGGCGATCGTCGCGCCCACCGCGCTGGCGCTGATCGCCACCACGTTCCCTGAAGGCACCGCCCGCAACCGGGCGATGGGCGTGTACGCGTCGATGAGCGGCATCGGCGGCGCGATCGGGCTCATCGCCGGAGGCCTGCTGGTCACCTACGCCGACTGGCGCTGGGTGCTGTGGGTCAACGTGCCGATTGGCATCGCGGTCGCGCTCGCCGCCCCGGCCGTGCTGCCCGACACCGCCCGGCGGCCGGGGCGGTTCGACCTGCCCGGCGCCCTCACCGGAACCGCGGGCGTGTCCGCGATCGTCTACGGGCTGTCGTCCGCCGCCGCCGCCAGCCCGGGCGGGACCTCGTCCTGGGGAAGCGCCACGGTGGTGACGTCGCTGGCGGTTGGCGTGGCGCTGTTGGCGGCGTTCGTGGTCATCGAGACGCGCAGCCGCCACGCGCTGCTGCCGGCGCGACTGCTGCGCAGCCGGAACCGGGCCGGCGCGAACCTGATCATGCTCGGCGCGGGGACCGCGATCTTCGGCGTGTTCTTCTTCATCACGTTGTTCGCGCAGGAGGTCTGGGGGTACTCGGCGCTGCGGACGGGGATCTCGTTCCTGCCGCTGACCGTCGCCCTGGTGGCGGCGTCCGTCGTCGCCAGCGGGCTGGTGCAGCGGGTCGGCGCGCGGCCGCTGCTGCTGGCCGGGTCGGTCGCCGCCGCCGGCGGCATGTACTGGCTGTCGCGGATCAGCGAGCACGGCACGTACCTCGGCGGGCTGCTCGGGCCGAGCCTGGTGGTCGGGGCGGGGCTCGGCCTGATGTTCGTCCCGCTGCCGCTGGTGTCCATGGCCGGGGTGCCCGAGGCGGACTCGGGCGCGGCCGCGAGCCTGCTCACCGTCGGCCGTCAGGTGGGGGGCGCCCTCGGCCTGGCGGTGATCGGCACCCTGGCCTGGACGGTGGTCGCCGACAGCGCCCGCGCCCAGACTGCCGCGGCTGTGCGCACGGCGTCCCGTGCGGCTGCCTCGCCCGCGGCGACCGCCCGCGTGCAGGCGGCGGTCCGGCTGCACGCGCTGGCGGCCGGCTTCGACCGGGCGTTCCTCGTCGCCGCCGCGATCTCGCTGCTCATGCTGGTGGTGACGGTCACCATGATCCGGGTGCAGGCGGCGGTGGGGCCCCGAGAGGTCGCGTTACCGACGGCGGAACGCGGCGCTCCGCCACGGCGTGTAGCTCCACATGTTGTCGGCCACGTTGATGGTGACCCCGGGGGGAACGATCTCGTCGATGCGGTCGAGCACGTCGGCGGGCAGGTCGATCCCGTCGGCGGCCAGGTAGCCGTCCAGGTGCTCGCTGGTGCGCGGGCCGATGATCGCGGAGGTGACCGCGGGGTGGCGGGTCGCGAACGCGATCGCCAGCTGGATGAGGGTCAGCCCGGCCTCGTCGGCGAGCGCGCCGAGCGCGGCGGCGGCGTCGAGCT
>Ga0302326_10018229_pt1 | contig 14559 bp, 15 predicted proteins | sample Palsa_T0_3_FD_202264 | JGI IMG/M metagenome (GOLD analysis project Ga0302326, IMG submission 202264) | Peat permafrost microbial communities from Stordalen Mire near Abisko, Sweden - Palsa_T0_3 | ecosystem: Environmental > Terrestrial > Soil > Palsa > Peat permafrost | place: Sweden: Abisko... | reverse complement strand
CGGCATCGGCTTCTACGACTACTCGGGCCCGGAGCCGGTGGAGAACGCGGGGCTCGCGGCCGGATGACCGTTCTGCTGGACCGCCTGCGCCCGCACCCGCACCGGGGGGACGTGATCGCGGCCGGCGCCGTGCCGCTGGCGCTCGCGGCGCTGCTGATCGAGCTGCGGATGCGGCAGTGGTCGCTGGGTCCCCGGTTCGTCGTCGTGGCGCTGCTATCCGGGCTGATCCTGACGATGGGCTGGCTCGCCCCGCTCGAGGACCCCTCGCCGCGGCCCTACCACACCGTCCTGCTGATCGCCGGGCTGCTGCCCCTCGCGGTGGCGCTCGTGCTGCTGGCCGAGGTGCTCGGTGCGCGCCGGCCGCCCGGAGTGGGAGGGCTCGCGTGGACATTCGCCTTCGAGTCAGCCCTCGCGGCAGCGGCGGCGCGACGGACGCGCTCCGCCGCGTGCACGCTGGTGGCGGCGATCGCGGGTCTGGTCGCGGTCGAAGCCGCGGTGGGCTGGGTGTTCCGACCGCAGGGCCTGGGGACGTTCCGCGCGGTTCTGCTGGTCCTCACGGCCTGCTTCGGGGTCGGCGCGGTCCGGCTGCGTGACCGCGAGCGCCGGCACGCGGTGCAGCTGGTGAACGCAGCGGGGGTCACAGCGCTCGTGCTCGCTGCGACCTACGTCTACGCGGTCGCCGTCGTGTCGCTGCTGCGCGACTCGGGCGCGTTCCTGACCGCGTTCGGTGCCGTGCACCCGTCGGCCCCGTTCGGCTGGAAGCTGTACCTGGTCGCGATCGGCTTCGGACTGACTGCCTACGGTGCCGTCGACCGCGAGCCCGGACCGGCATATCTCGGCGTGCTGGTGCTGGCGACGTTCCTCGTCCTCGCTGGACTGCCGCTCGGCGAGCGCGGCTCGCTCGTCGGCTGGCCCCTGTTCCTGCTCGCGATCGGTGCCGCGGGACTTGCCGTCGGCCTCAGGCCGCGCCGGCCGCTGCCGCCCGAGCCCGGACCGCGCGCGGCAGGGCCTGCCGTGCCGATCGACCCCGACCACCGGGACCCGACGAGCACGTGACCGAGCTCGACGACGCCAACGCCCGTGCATTGAAGGGCGGTCCGGAGCGGCACCGCGCGAAGGCCGCCGAGCAGGGCAAGCTCCCCGTCCGCGAGCGGGTGGCGCTCCTGCTGGACCCCGGCTCATTCGCCGAGGAGGGACTGCTTGCCGGCTCCGAGCAGGATGGCCTCGGTGCCGAGGGCGTCGTCACCGGTCTCGGCACGGTCGGCGGGCGGCCGGTCGCGGTGATGGCCAACGACCCGACGGTGAAGGCGGGGTCCTGGGCACCGAAGACGGTCACCAAGATCCTCCGGATCCAGGAGCGTGCGCTCTCGCTGATGGTGCCGATCGTGTACCTGGTCGACTCGGCGGGGGCGCGGATCGACGAGCAGGTCCAGATGTTCCCCGGCCGGGCGCATGCGGGCCGGATCTTCTTCAACCAGGTGCGCTTGTCGGGGGTGGTGCCCCAGGTGTGCGTGCTGTTCGGCCCCAGTGCCGCCGGCGGCGCCTACATCCCCGCGTTCTGCGACGTCGTGATCATGCGCGACGGAAACGCGTCGATGTACCTCGGCTCGCCACGGATGGCCGAGATGGTGATCGGCGAGAAGGTCACGCTCGAGGAGATGGGCGGCGCCAGGATGCACACCTCGCGCAGCGGCTGCGGGCACATCCTGGTCGCCGGCGACGAGGAGGGCATCGGGGTCGCCAAGCGCTACCTGTCGTTCCTGCCGACCAACTGGGAGCAGAGCCCGCCCGCGGCCGCGGGCGCCGCGCCGGCCTCAGAACGCCCGATCGGCGAGATCGTCCCGGCCGACGAGAACAAGCCGTTCGACATGCGAGAGCTGCTCGACAGCCTGCTTGACGCGGGCTCGCTGCTCGAGCTCCACGAGCGCTGGGCGAAGGAGGTGATCGTCGGCTTCGCGCGCCTGCGCGGTCGCGCGATCGGGGTTGTCGCGAACCAGCCCAAGGTCAAGGGCGGCGTTCTGTTCGTGGATTCCTCGGACAAGTGCGCGCGCTTCATCTGGACGTGCAACGCGTTCAACATCCCGCTGCTGTTCCTCGCGGACGTCCCCGGGTTCATGATCGGCACCCAGGTAGAGCGCCAGGGGATCATTCGCCATGGCGCGAAGATGATCAGCGCCGTCGCTGAGGCGACCGTCCCGAAGCTGTCGGTGATCGTCCGCAAGGCCTACGGCGCCGGTCTCTACGCGATGGCCGGGCCGGCGTTCGACCCGGACTGCTGCATCGCGCTGCCGACCGCCTCGATCGCGGTGATGGGCCCGTCGGCGGCGATCAATGCCGTGTACTACAACCAGCTCCAGGCGATCGAGGACGCCGATCAGCGCGCCGCCAGGACCGAGGAGCTCAAGCGCGAGTACGCCGAGGACATCGACATCCTCCACCTCGCATCCGAGCTGGTGATCGACGCGGTAATCGAGCCCGACCACCTCCGCTCCGAGCTCGTGCGCCGATTCGCGCTCGCCGCCGGCAAGCGCCGCGACTGGCCCGCCAAGCGAAATCCGGTCACGCCGGTGTGAGCGACGGCGTTGGCCCCGAAGCGCTCGCGCGCGCGGTAACTTCGGCGTCGATCGCGTCGACCAGCATCAGCGCGAGCTCGACGGTCGCGTCGACAGCGGCGCTGTCGAGCGCGCTCGCGGTGTCGGCCGGCTGATGCGAGCGTGTGACGAGCCCGCGCTCGTCGAGGCAACCGATCGCGATCGCCGGGATGCCGGCGATCCGTGCGGGTAGCGCCGGGGTCGCGCCGCGACCGCGATGGGGGGCGACGCCGAGCTCCGGCTCCTCGCGCGCGATGCCCGCGCAAAGCTCGCGTAGCCGGCGGTGGTAGGCGAGCGGTATCAGCGCTCCGTCGCTGTGCCACCACCGCGGTGAACCTGCTCCACACGCCGCGATGCCAAGCACGATCGCGTTCTCTGCCGTCAGCTCGCGGCGACGCGACCGTAGGTGGCGCCGCAGGCCGATCCCGCCGCCCTCGCCCGCCCCGGCGAGCACGACCTCGACCTCGAGCCTGCTCGGCGCGGATGCGTCGAGGGCACGGGCGAGCGCGATGGTGGCCGCGACACCGCCGGCGTTGTCTGCGGCTGCCGGGCCCGGTGGCGCGCTCGCGAGCTCGAGCAGCAGCGCGACCGCGAGCACGAGTCCGATCGTGGGGGGGAGCTGAAGCAGGCCGATCGCGGTCCCGTGAGCACCGTGGTACCGGGCGACGGCGATCACGAGCAGCCACCAGAACGCGAGCATGAGCCATGCGAGCCAGCCCGGGGCGCGGCCGCCGGTCGCGCGGTGGACCCACGCTGCGATCCGTCGGGGCACCTCCCGATACACGAGTCCCATCCGTCCCGCGTCGTAGTTGGCCGTCAGGATCAAGCGCACGTGGCCGTGCTGGGGCGGATCCCGTCGTGAGACGACGTTCTGGCTCGCGCGCTCGGGCGTGAGCCGGCGTCCGGGGGAGCGGCCGATTGTCACGTCGGCCAGCACGGAGATCACCGCTGCGAGCACGATCAGCCCCCCGAGCGTCGGATCGGACACGGCCACGAGGCCGCCGGCGAGACCGAGCAGCGCGTGCCAGGCGTGCGCAAGCGCCCAGTTCGGGCGGCACCAGAACGGCTCGAGCAACGCCGATCGCCCGCCGGCGCCGAGCTGGTCCCGCAGCCACAGCGCCGCCCGCCGCTCGGCGTCGGTTCCCGGCCCGCGCCGGTCGAACGCGGTCAGGCTCGCGATCGTTTCCGCGGCGGGCATGACGCCTGGATGATGTCAGCCGGTCGCCGCGTGGCGCGACGGTAGGTTCGCGAGCCGCCGCGGCCCTACCAGTGGACCCTGGGCATGCGTTCGTCGTGGCGCGCGAGCCCGTCGTCGGGGATCGGCTCCCACGGTGCCGCGTAGGCGACGAACTGGCGCGCGGTCGGGCGCACGCCGGGGTCGCCGTCGATCGCTCCGAGGCGGACGCCCGCGAACTCGCCCGTCTCGGGGTGGCGGATGAAGAGCGCCGAGCCGCAGACGATGCAGAAGACCCTCTCGCGCCCGCCTTCGGGCGCCCACCCGCGCATGTGCTCCGCGCCCTGCGTGACCACGACCGAGCCGGGCGCCACGATCGCCGCAACCGACGCGGCGGTGCCGGTACGGCGCTGGCAGCTCGTGCAGTGGCAGTAGCGGGCTGGGCCGAGCGGCGCCACGACCTCAAAGCGCACCGCGCCGCAGGCGCACCCACCGGTCTGGCGGTCCGGTGCCATCCGCGGCAGTCTAGACGCGTGGCTCCGTGCCACGGAGGGGCAGCACGCGGCTGAGCGACTGTCCCGCTTGGCCCGGTGCTGTGGGCACCGGCAGCGACTACGGCAGAGCAGAAGCCAGATCCAAGGCGGGTCGGCTCCCCCTTGGTGCGGGCGTACCCGTTACCCTGCCCACGGCGATGACCGAAGCCGAGCAGGACGCGCTCCTCGCCGTCGCGCTGGAGGCCGCCAGGGGAGCGGGAGACGAGCTCCGAGCCCGGTTTGGCCACCGGCCGCACGGCGTGCGCGCGAAGAGCGGACCCACCGACCTGGTGTCGGACGCCGATCTCGCCGCGGAGGCGGCGATTCGCGCCGTGCTGAAGTCCCGGCGTCCGGACGATGCGATCCTCGCCGAGGAGGGGGGCGCGACGGCCGGCGGGGCCTTGCGGTGGGTCGTCGACCCCCTCGACGGCACGATCAACTTTCTGTTCGGGATCCCGGCGTGGGCGGTGAGCGTCGCCTGCGAGGACGCGGAGGGCGGACTCGCCGGGGTGGTGCTCGACCCGATCCGCGGCGAGTGCTTCGCCGCCACGCGGGCGGGTGCGGCAACGCTCGACGGTGAGCCGATCCACGCCCGCACCGAAGGGGAGCTGGCGAACGCGCTGGTCGCGACCGGGTTCTCCTATGACGCCGCGGTCAGGGCCCGGCAGGCGGCAGTTGTTACGGAAGTGCTCCCGCGCGTGCGCGATATCCGCCGGATGGGTGCCGCCGCGCTCGACCTGTGTTGGACCGCATGCGGGCGGTTCGACGTCTACTACGAGCGCGGGCTGCAGCGGTGGGATCTCGCCGCCGGTTCGCTGATCGCGGCGCGCGCCGGGCTCGAGGTGCGAAGGCTCGAGCCGGTGGGAATAGAGCCGGCGGGCGTGATCGTGACCCGCGCGGGACTGATGGCGCAGGTGGTCGAGCTGGTCGGGTAAGGCTCGGTGCTGGGCGGCGAAAAGAGTTGGATCAGACACCGACGCCGGGTCTAGACTGTCGGCGCGAGCGGCGGTGATGGAACGGTAGACATGGTGTGCTCAAAACGCATTGTCCTTAGGGACGTGTGGGTTCGAATCCCACCCGCCGCATCGGAGGAGTGCCGGGCTACGCGGTAGCGGTCGAGGGGGTAGTGCCACCCCGGCGCGCCTGGTCGATCGGGACCTCGACCTCGACGTTCCAGCCCTGCGAGAAAGCCTGCATCGCGAAGAAGATCAGCAGCGCCTGAACGGGGACCAGCAGCAGCGTCGCCAAGCCGAGCACATCGGGACTGAGGCCGGTGCCTCCGAACAGCGACCCCGGCGCTGCGAAGCCGGCCTTGTTGCGGTCGAACCACGAGGTGCCGCTGGCGCCGGTGCCCGCGACCGCCGCCAGGATCAACAGCAGGATCCCCGCCGCCGCCGCGATTGGCAGCAGCCCGCGCTGCCAGCGGAAGATGTAGAACGCGAAGAACAGGTACACCAGGATGAACAGGAAGTTCACCGGCTGCTGACCTTCGAGCTTCGTCCAGCCGCCGATGGTCACGATCAGCATCAGCACGACGGAGATGAGCAGCAGCAGGACGACGATCGCCTTCGACGCCTGGGACGCCACCTTGTCGCGGTTCGGATACACAACCGTATAGCCCGGAGGCAGGTTCCGTACGGGCGCCATGATGCGGAACATACAATCTCCTTCGGCTGCGCGTTGCAGGTTCGCGGGCGTGGCGAAATTGGTAGACGCGCCGGCCTTAGGAGCCGGTGGGCTAACGCCCTTGGGGGTTCGAGTCCCTTCGCCCGCATTCGTACTCCTGCTCCGAACCCAGCGCGATCCATGACCCCACCCAGGCTCGACACCGGACTATCCCCCGCCGCCCTCGCGGCGCGCCGTTTCGAGCGGCCGTCGAGCAAGTTCCGCGACTGGATCTCGCACGACGGCTCGACCACGTATCCCGCCGAGCCGGGCCGCTATCACCTGTATATCTCGTGGGCGTGCCCATGGGCGCACCGGACCGTGATCGGACGACGACTGAAGGGGCTGGAGGACGTGATCGGGATGTCGGTCGTCGACCCCCTACGGGACGAGCGAGGCTGGACCTTCAGCGGCGGCGAGTACGTCGACCCGGTGAAAGGCTTCACCTTCCTGAGCGAGGCATACGACGCCACCGAGCCGGCCTACGAGGGGCGCTTCAGCGTGCCCGTGCTCTGGGACATCGAGACCGGTCGGATCGTCAACAACGAGTCGGCCGACATCCTGCGCATGTTCAGCACCGGGTTCGGTGCGCTCGCGAGCGACGAGCACGATCTCTACCCCGGGCCGCTTCGGCGGGAGATCGACGCGCTGAACGCGCGCACATACGAGCACGTCAACAACGCCGTCTACCGCGCCGGCTTCTCGACCGATCAGGCCGACTACGAGTCGGTCGTGCACGAGTTGTTCGGCGAGCTCGACGAGCTCGACGCGCGGCTCGCCTCGCGGCGGTTCCTGTTCGGAGCTGCGCCGGTCGAGACCGACTGGCGGCTGTTCACGACACTGGTGCGCTTCGACGCCGTCTACTCCATCCACTTCAAGTGCAGTCTGCGCCGGCTCGTCGAGTACCCGAACCTGTGGCCCTACACGCGCGACCTCTACCAGCAGCCCGGGATCGCCGACACCGTCCGCCTCGACGAGATCCGCAACCACTACTACCGGACGCACCCAGGGGTCAACCCGAGCGGTCTGGTCGCCGTGCTGCCCGAGGCCGACTTCACGGCGCCACACGGCCGCGCGGCGCCACACGGCCGCGCGGGGCTCGGCGGCTGAGCGCGGGCCGGCGGCGCTGAGCGCGGGCCGGGCGGCTCGCCAGAGCCACCTATTAGGGAACCCTAATTAGGGTGCCCTAACTGTGGTAGGGTCCGCGGCGTGGGTGCCACAAGCGACCCCGGAAGGTCTTCCGCTCGACCTGGCAGGAGCATCGCCATGTACGTCTGGACTGCGGTGGTGCTGGCAGTCGGCGTGGCCGTCGTCCTGCTCGGCTGGCACGCGAAGGGGGGCACGACCGACCCGACGGCGCTGCCGCCCGGTCATCGTCTGAGCCACACGACGGTGGTCATCAACAGCGCGATCCTGGTGCTCAGGGAGGGCCTCGAGACGATCCTCGTGCTCGCCGCGGTGACGGCGAGCTTCCTCGGGGGAAACCGCGTGTATCGGAAGCCGGTCGCGGTCGGCGGCGGGCTCGCCATCTTCGCCGGGATCGGCACCTGGTTCTTCGTGGTGTGGCTGATCGGTCGCTTCCACGGCGGCGAGCTCGACGTCCAGGCGGCGACCGGCCTGCCGTCGCTGATCGTCCTGCTGCTCGTGATGAACTGGTTCTTCCACAAGGTCTACTGGACCGGCTGGATCTCCCACCATCACAAGCGCCGCCGCGGGCTGCTCGCGTCCGGCGGCGAGGGGAGCATGCGGGCGATGATGCTCGGGCTGCTGCTGCTCGGCTTCACCTCCGTGTACCGCGAATGCTTCGAGGTCGTGATCTTCCTCCAGAACCTGCGCGAGCTGTACGGGTCGAGCGTCGTGCTCGAGGGCGTGACGCTCGGGGCGATGTTCACCGCCGCCGCCGGGGTGCTGACCTTCGCCTTGCATCAGAAGCTCCCCTACAAGCGCCTGCTGATCATCACCGGCGTGATGCTGCTGTTCGTCCTGCTTGTGTCCGTCGGCGAGGAGGTCCAGGAGATGCAGCTGGCAGGCTGGATCGGCACCACCAACATCCCCGGCCTGGACTTCCCGGGCTGGATGGGTACCTGGTTCTCGCTGTTCGGAAACTGGCAGACGATCGCCGCCCAGCTGCTCGCCTTCGTGATCGTGATCGGCTCCTACGTCGGCGCCCAGTACCTCCGCGTCTGGCGCCCCCGCCGGCGCGGGCTGCGGGCGGCCGTCGTCGCGCACGCGCCCCCGGAGCGCCCGGCCGATGTGGCGACGGCGCCGAGGCGGTCGGGTGGTGCGCGGCCGGCGGTGCTGGGGTAGGGGCGGGCCGACCGGGTTCTGGTGCGCGTCAACACTTGGGGCCGATGAAGGAGTCGAGCAGAGCGACCGATTCTCTTCGCGCCACCGAGATGTGCCAGCGTGTCCACGGTCGCCATTCGACGCCAAGCCGATCGCATGAATCGGTGAACAGCTTGCGGATGTCGTCCGATCGGTTGGAGAACTGATAGCGCGGATACATGTAGTCCTTGCCCTTGACCCGCACGCGGTTAAGCCCTCGCCAGCCGTCCGTCTCGATCAGGCCGCGGAGGAACGGGCCCGGCTTCTCGTCCACAATCTCGCGCTGCCAATCGACCAGCTCGATCTTGCGGTGATGCTTGCGGCCAGGCCCATGCTGCGGGAACAGGCACGGCCATTGCCGCCATGTTGAGGTCACGACGACGCACCGGGTCCCACCGTGGTGTGGTCTCGGCGTCGGGCGCTTTCCCCCGCGCAGTAGCTCGATCGCGTTGCAGCAACTCTCGACGATCCCTGGGTAGACCTCGTCGAGGGCTATGCGCAAGGACCATGAGTTGCCAGCATGTGTGAGCCAACCGTCCCCGAGGTAGATGCCGAGCAGGTACGCGTAGACGCCCCGCGGCAGCGTCGAGAAATCGTGCGGCTCGCTGCCGCAGACCGAGCACTGCCCGCCAGGGTTCAGCGCGCTCTCTGCATGCTGCGAGAGTCCACGATTGCGCCACAGCCGGATCGTGTTGACCGGTACGCCCGTCAGGTGGCTGACCTCGCGATCTGTGCGCCCGGTGGCCTTGAGGGCAAACACGGCCGAACGTCATCCAGGGAGCGAACGCGTGGCATCGAGAGGAAGCGGCCTCCGGAGCGCTACCGTTTCGGACCCATCAGGTCCTCGAGGATCGCAACGCTCGGGCGATGTGAGACGGACAAGTTGCGACGGTTCGACTGCGTCACGCGGATCCCGAGAACTCCGCAGTGCTCAGCGAAGATGCGCCGGATGTCCTCGGACTGATTCGAGAAGAAATAGCGGACGTAGGAATATTCGGCCACCCGCCCACTTGGCAGCGTGGTCCTGAAGCGGTTGACGGCACGGCAGCCGTCGGAGTGGATCAGGCCCCGGATCAGGGCACCGGGGTAAGCCAGCGTGAGCTCGAGTTGCCAGTCGGTGAGCACGATGGCGCGGTAGTGCTTGCGACCTGGCCCGTGCTGCGGGAACGCCCGCGGGATTGCCGGGTGGCTGATGGATAGGACATCGGACTCGTCTGTTGACGACGGATGAACCCTGGGAATTCCTCCGGGGAACGTTGTCCTCGTGGTCGCGAGGATCTCCTGCGAGATCGACTCGTAGCGGCGATCATTCACGACCTGCAGACGCGCACCTCTAGCACTTCGGAGAGAGACGGTTCCATCCCCGAGGTAAGCCCCGAGTAGGTAGCAATACGCGGCGCCATCGGGAACTGACCACCCGTCGGCGGCCCGCCGCATCGAGACCGCCTGTGGGGGTACGCCTGCGATCCGCCACCGCCGCACTGTCCCTCGGCCAACCCCCGTCTTCACCGCGATGGCGTAATCGCTGATGCCGTTGCCAAGCAGCGACATCACGGCCGCGTAACTCACTTCGTCGTACTCCATATGCGAACGTATGTTCGCAGCTGCTCCGGACGGAAACGCGGCGCACATCGCTAGGATGCCGGCGACCAGGGGGACTGGTGTAACGGCAACACTTCGGTCTCCAAAACCGACACTCGAGGTTCGATTCCTCGGTCCCCCGCTTCGAAGGGCTGAGGCGGCGCGCACGAAAGTACGATCTACTCCGTGACCTCCCACACCGTCTACCGCACCTTCCGTACCGCCCAGCGCCGCGAGTTCGTGCGTATCACCGAGGACGTGGCGACCGCCGTCCGCGACGCCGGGATCAGCGAAGGGATGGTGCTCGTCTCGGCGATGCACATCACCGCCGGCGTCTGGATCAACGACGACGAGCCGGGCATCCAGGCCGACGCGCTCGAATGGCTGGACAAGCTCGCGCCGCCGAGCTGGAAGGAGCCCGGCAACGAAGTCGCGCGCGAGCTGCTTCCCGATCCCGGTGACTACCGCCACCACCGGGGCGGCGAGGACAACGGCGACGCCCACTTCAAGAACCTGCTGGTCCACCATCAGGTGATCGTGCCGGTGACCGACGGCAGGCTTGATCTCGGCCCGTGGCAGGCGATCTTCTATTGCGAGTTCGACGGCGGCAGGTCCAAGCGCCTCGTGATCAAGGTGCTGGGCGAGTAGTGCCCTCGGAGGTTTTCGCGGACGGCGCGCTCGCCGGCCGCGTCGCTCTGGTCACGGGCGGCGGCACGAACCTCGGCAAGGCCGCCGCCACCGAGCTCGCCCGTTGCGGCGCAGACGTCGTCATCGCCGGGCGGCGCGAGGACGTGCTCGAAGGCGCAGCAGCGGAGATCGGCGAACGCGCGTCGTGGGTGACCGGGGACATCCGCGAGCGCGACGGCGCCGCTGCGATCGTGCGCTCGGCGCTCGATTGCCACGGACGCCTCGACTTCCTACTCAACAACGCCGGCGGCCAGTATTTCGTCCCCGCCGAATCGATCGTGCCGAAGGGCTGGCGCGCCGTGCAGCGGCTGAACGTCGGCGGGACGCTCGCGATGTGCGAGGCCGCATACGAGCTCGCGATGCGCCCCGCGCAGTCGGGCACGATCGTCAACGTGACCGTCTCCCCCCACCACGGCATGCCCGCGATGGCTCATACCGGGGCGGCTCGAGCCGCCGTCGAGGCGCTCACGCGCGAGCTCGCGCAGACGTGGGCGGCCGACGGCGTCACGGTCGTGGCGGTTGCGATCGGCCGCTTCGCGACCGAGTCGCTGCGCAAGTACCCCGCCGAGCTGTGGCGCAGCGCGGCGTCGACGGTGCCGCTGCAGCGGCTGGGGGAGATGCACGAGTACGGCTGGCTCGTGGCGCTGCTCGCCTCGCCGCTCGGCTGTGCATTCTCGGGCTCCGTGGTCACCCAAGACGGCGCGCTCGACAACTTCCCGGGGCGCTGGCCGCCCGAGGGTCTCGAGCGCGAAGGCGCGGTCCCGACCGAGGAGCGGCGCCCACCAGGCTGATGCGCTGCGGGTACCATCGGACGATCCCGCGGGCGAAGTGTTGTGGTTGCACAGGAGCCTTCCAAGCTCCGAGGGCGGGTTCGATTCCCGTCGCCCGCTCTCGCCGCGGACGGCGATCGGAACCACAGACGGGGAGTCCGCGGGCTCGCGCCAACGCAGCGGCGGCGGCGGACCACGGCTATGATCGACCGACCACGGGGAGTGGCGCAGTCTGGTAGCGCACCCGGCTGGGGGCCGGGCGGTCGCAGGTTCAAATCCTGTCTCCCCGATTACATCAAACTGCCGGTGCTGCTGGGGTTTTCCTGCATCCGCAATCGCGACGAGGCGAACGACGGGGAACAAACGGGGAACAAGTTCCCACTCTCAGCAAACATCGGGAACAGACGCGTCAGATGCCGGGCGGGAACGCGTATCGTCAGCGGCTCAGCCGCCGGGGCCGCCGCTCGCATACTTCTTGCATGGCCCGTTCTGTGCACGCTGGAAGGCGGGCGACTGGGGAATCGCGCTGCTCACGGGGAACTGGATATCGCCGCTCGCATCCGGGTCCGGGAAGTTCGGGACCCCGTTCGCCCGCATGCAGTTCGCGAGTAGGAGCTCCCGATGCAGCACGCTTGCCGGTACTGGTGGCGAGTGTCCGGACTGGGGCAGGTCTTTTACGCACACGTTGAATGCGCTCTCGGCGCCGGGCGACTGGAGTTTGATGCCGCTGGTCTGGTAGCCGCCCGGTCCGGGGTCGGGGAAGTTCGGGACGCCGTTGGCGCGCATGCACTGGGAGAACTGAAGGCCGCCGCTCGGCCCGCTGCGGGTGTTGGCCGTGGCCCGGCTCGGCGTGCCGGTCGACCCGCAGCCTGCGATCACCGCGCCGCCCAGCACGGCGATGGCGATCCAGAGCGAGCTCAAGCGAGAGATGCGAATCGTGCTCATGGCGCCGTGTTGTACGCCGGCGGCGGTGACAACGGGGTGACTCTGTAACGCCGTTGTCACCGTGGCTCCACCATCCTGGCTCCTCGGACGTCCGGGCGCGAACCCGCGGGCGCGCCGTTGGTCCCAGCACGATGAACATTCCCCAGCCAGATGAGCTGTCAGAGTGAGATTTACGATGAGAGCCCAGGTGCCCTCGGACCATTCCCCGATGCGCGTCAGGCGGTGGGGCCTGCCGTCGCCCGATTCGGTCACACCTGGCAACGACCTGATCGTCGACCGGTGACGCATTCGCCCACAGAGCCCCCGCACAGGCAGGCGAGTCTCCGCTGGCGGCTGCGCCACCCCCAGACCACGGTTCGCTGGCGGCTCACGCTGCTCTACGGCGGCATGTTCCTGGTCTGCGGCGCCGCGCTGCTGGCCGTGACCTATGAGCTGGTCTCGCACGGGATCACCGGGGGCGTAGGCATCGCCCTCCATGGCGGTGGCGGCGGCAAGGGACCGCCTTCGGGGAGCGGCACGATCCCGTTGCCGCCGCCCACCCTGACGATGCCGACGGTGCCTCCTGCGGTCCTCCGCGTGATGCAGTCGTCCGCCGGGCAAGAATTCTTGCGGATCGTTGAAACCGAACAGCAGGTCAGCGAGCTGCACCAGCTCGAGATCGAGTCCGGGGTCGCGCTGGCGATCATGACGGTCATCTCAGCAGGGCTGGGCTGGGTGATCGCCGGGCGTGTCCTGCAACCATTGCGCACGATCACCACGGCAACGCAGCGGATCTCCGAGCAGAACTTGCACGAGCGACTCGCGATCGGCGGCCCACCGGATGAGCTGCGCCGGCTCGCGGACACGATCGATGGGCTGCTCGCCCGGTTGGAGGCGGCGTTCGAGGCGCAGCGACGGTTTGTCGCCAACGCTTCGCATGAGCTGCGCACCCCACTGAGCACGATGCGCACCGCGTTGGACGTGGCGCTCACCAAACGACAACTATCGTCGCGACCGCAGGTGAAGGCGCTGGAGGCGAGTCTCCGCGAGGACCTCGACCAAGCCGATCGCCTGCTCGAGAGCTTCTTGGTGCTCGCGCGCGCGCAGCGCGGAGCGCTGGCCGAGGAGACATCGGTGTCGCTCGCGCATGTCGTCGGCGACGCGCTCGCTCGCGGCGGCGAGGCGATCACCGCCAAGCAGATCGAACTCCACCGTGCCGTAACGCCTGCTTGCGTGGCGGGCTCGGCGACTCTGCTGGGGAGGATGGTCGACAACCTGATTGACAACGCCGTGCGACACAACCTGCCCGGCGGTCTCATCAACGTGAGTTGCGAGGCCGATCGGGACGTGGTGCGTCTGGTGGTCGAAAGCGCCGGCTCGGTCCTTGACGAGGCGGCGGTCGCACGGCTCGCTGAGCCGTTCGGGCGATTCGGACCCGAGCGCACCGGCTCGCAGAACGGGCACGGTCTCGGGCTCTCGATCGTTGCTGCGATCGCCGCCGCGCACGGCGGCGAACTCAGGCTCTACGCCCGCGAGCAGGGCGGGCTGGGGGCCGAAGTCACCCTGCCAGTCGCACCGGACCCGCAGCCCGCGAGCGGACCGGCATGAGAGTTCTCGTGGTCGAGGACGCGGCGGGGCTGGCGAACTGGATCGCCGAAGGGCTCCGCGACCAGGGAATCGCCGTCGACATCGCCTACGACGGCACCGAGGCCGCGAGCAAGCTACACGTCAACCCTTATGACGTCGTGGTGCTCGACCGCGATCTCCCAGGAATCCACGGCGACACCCTGTGCCGGATGATCACCGAATCGGACGAGCCGGCGATGATCCTCATGCTCACAGCCGCCGGCACGCACGACGACCGCGTCGCCGGACTCACGCTCGGCGCCGACGACTACCTCCCGAAACCATTCCACTTCCCCGAACTCGTCCTACGCGTTCGCGCGCTCGCCCGCCGCAAACCGACAGCACAGCCCCGGACTTTGCGAGCGTGCGGAATCGAGCTCGACCCGCTCACCGGTCTGGTCAGCCGCGACGGCCGCTCGATCGACCTGACACGCAAAGAACGTGGCGTCCTCGAAGCGCTACTGAGAGCCAGCCCCGGCGGACTCACGGCAGAGAAACTCCTCGAGCAGGCATGGGACGAAAACGCCGACCCGTTCACCACTACCGTCAAGGTCACGATCGGCAGGCTACGCCGCAAACTAGGAGAGCCGGAGGTCATCAAAACGACGCCCGGCGTCGGATATCGAATCGCAACCACCTAGAGCGAATCAAGCTCGCAGTCACCGGCGATATCGCACGCCTCT
>Ga0302326_10018228_pt1 | contig 14560 bp, 7 predicted proteins | sample Palsa_T0_3_FD_202264 | JGI IMG/M metagenome (GOLD analysis project Ga0302326, IMG submission 202264) | Peat permafrost microbial communities from Stordalen Mire near Abisko, Sweden - Palsa_T0_3 | ecosystem: Environmental > Terrestrial > Soil > Palsa > Peat permafrost | place: Sweden: Abisko... | reverse complement strand
CCAGCAGGCTGCGACGCTCTGGTATCACGATCATGCGGTGGGCATTACTCGCTTGAATGTCTATGCGGGCTTGTCAGGATTCTTTCTTCTGCGCGACGACGAGGAGCGCGGCATGGGCCTGCCTTCAGGCGATCACGAAATCCCACTTTTGCTGCAGGATCGCACGCTTGATGACGGAGGACAACTCGTTTATTCGCCGACTCACGAGGATGGCCAGAAGTTGCCTGCGGGCGTTTGGGGGCCGGAGTGCTTTGGCGATCTTCCAGTCGTCAATGGGGCTATTTATCCCTATCTGAATGTTGAGCCGCGCCCTTATCGCCTGCGCGTGTTAAACGGTGCGAACTCGCGGTTCTTCAATCTCTTCTTCAATCTTGCGAAAAGCCCGACGGACATACCTTCGCTTGTGCCGTTTCATCAAATCGGAACCGACGGCGGCTTTCTCCCCAAGCCAGTTGCACTTGATAAGCGATTGCTAGGCCCCGCTGAGCGTGCTGATCTGATCGTGGATTTCACCGGACTTGAAGGCAGAATCGTAACCCTGTCCAACAATGCTTCCGCTCCATTTCCGGGATGGGAAATGATGGTGAATCCGCACCATGCGCAATTGTATGAGTTGATGCAATTTCGCATAACTCTCCCGATTGTCGGCAACAGAAAGACATTCGACATTGCGCCGCCCGTCTCCTTTTCCAAGCTGGATGAGACCGCGTGCGCCGCCACCCGGGATTTCGTACTAACGGAGCAGTTGGATAATCAAGGACGTTCGCTGGGAGTGCGAATCAATGGCAAGAGATACGATGACCCGGTTACGGAAGCTGTGAAATTGGGCTCCGTGGAGAAATGGAGATTCATCAACACTACGGACGATGCTCATCCGATGCATTTGCACCTAGTGCAATTTCAGATTCTGCACCGCCAAGGATTCAACCCCGTGGCTCTCCGCAACGGCGCACTGGAATTGGTGGGCACACCACGGCTCCCAGCAGCAAATGACGCCGGATGGAAGGACACGGCCATCGTCAACCCACGCGATGTACTCACCATCCTAGCTCGATTCGAGGGCTATACCGGCCGATATGTTTTTCATTGCCACATGCTGGAACACGAAGACAACGACATGATGCGTCCATTTGAGGTCGTGTCAGAGGAATTGCAGTCGCCCGTGCGATAATGCAGCCCGGCGGGACGGGGTAAGCGGCGCAGCTCGCACATCTTGCATAGCGCATCAACACGAACTGAAATCGTTGCGGACGAACGGGGCCTTACGGCCCCATGCTCGCAGGGGTGCACGGATTGTACCCGAGCGACCCGGCTGTCACCGGCGTCGGCGGAGTGGGCGGCGTAGCCCATGGGATGTTGCTGAAATCGAAAAACTCCAGCAGGTTGGGCTGCGCGGCGTCGCGGGCAGTCAGATGCGCTGAGCTGCCGATAAACCGGTTCTCGACAAACTTGATTACCGCCGTGTGGTCCATCGGGGTGTGCGAAACGTAGTGCTTCCGGGTGAAAGGCGAGATGATCGCGTTCGGCAGGCGGAATCCGAGTTGCGCAGCAAATCCGTTCACGGCCGCGGCGTCACCGGAATTCGCCCCGGGGTCAGTCAATTCCAGGTCGCAATGCAGCGTTGGCGTCCCGGGAATAGCGGGTACGCAGGGGCTGTAGCCATCTGGATTCACCGCGATCTGGGTTATATCCGCGATAGTTCCCAAAGAGGCATCCGTGTTGTCGTTTGAGTGGCCCGGTACCGGCGGAACATGGTCGTATGGCCCCCCGCCCTCGTCATAGCTGAAGAAGAAGACGGAATCCTTCCACTCCGGACTTTCCATGAAAGAATTCACAACATTCGCCACTTCCGCCTGACCCAGCAGAATGGATTGACCTGACCCTGGATGCTCGTCATTGTTGCCGTAGCCGGCCTCGATAAATGCAAAGCTAGGTAGTGTACCGTTGCTCAGATCGCTGAAGTAAGTTGACAGCGGAGTAATGTGATTCGGATCGATGCAAAAGGAGTCCCTCGAATCGCCAACTACGCTGGACCCCTGAGTGGGAGGGGTACAGGCTGCACCGGATGGATTCTCATAAAGATACTGATACGAATAAGTCAAGTTAGAAAAGTCGGTCGCTGGATACGCCGCGTTTGAATCGCCGGGGCAGTCATCCTCGTCGAGGCAAAAACCCTGGGTGACCGTGTAGTAGATCCTCCAAGACACGTTTGCCTGGTCAAGTTCTTGGAAGATGTTCGGTATGTCAAGCTGAGAAAGATTGTCATCGCCGCCCGGGTCCTTGACCAGACCCTGAGTCGTGCCCCCCGTGAAAGTGGCGATGCGGTTGCCAATGCTCTTGGTTGACACAGGCGAGAACCACCGATCGGACACCGCGAACTGGGATGCCATGAAGTAGTAGTAATTGAGAAGGTTCTGGTCGTAATACCCCATAGCGCGCTGGCCAGTTAGATCGGTGAAGCTCCCGGAACAGCTTCCAGCGGCCCCAGGAATCGAGCAACTATTCGCGTAGCCTTCAGCATTGTGGACGAAACCACTCATCTGAATCGGACGCGTAGCCAGAAAATCGTAGGTATTGACGTCTCCGTAACTTGCCAGCCAATCCGAGGTCAGGTCGTCGACGCAGGTGCTGGCGAACTTGAACAGCGAATACGTTGTGCCTTCGTCGTCCGCGTTGCTGATCGTGGTGAGCTTGTCGTCGATGCCATCCACGTTATACGTATTGCCGTCGTCTCCGACGTTCCAACCGTTTGCGATCCGGTAGGGATTCAGCATACCGAAATAATTGTCGAACGAATGGTTCTCTTGCAGCATGAAGATAACGTGGTCGATGGATTGAAGGCTGCCGGCTGCTCCCACCGTCACAGTCGCAGTCGCCGAAGCATTTCCTCCTGGACCGGTCGCGGTTGACGTGTAAGTGGTGGTCGCGGCGGGGCTAACCGACTGCGTTCCGCCGTTCGCCTGCAGGGTATATGAGCTGCCATCGGTTCCGGTTACCGTAACCTTGGTGGCGTTCGTCGCAGTGACAGTCAAAATGGAAGCAGATCCCGCAGCAATCGAAGTGGGGTTGGCGGTGATGATAACGGTCGTCGCGGAAGCCGACGCAACCGTCACGGTTGCAGGCGCCGAGACGTTGCCACCCGTTCCGGTTGCGGTCGCGGTGTAAGTGGTCGTCGCAGTTGGTTTGACTGTCTGCGTTCCCCCGCTCGGCGCTAGGGTATACGTGCTGCCATCGCTTCCGGCTACCGTCACCTGAGTGGCATTCGTCGCAGTCACGGTCAAACTGGATGAACTTCCCGCAGAAATCGAAGTGGGGCTGGCGGTAATAGTCACTGTGGGAGCCGGAAATGCACCGATTAAGCTGCCTCGCACGCATCCGGTGAACAGCAGGGGCAGCAAAATGCCGGGAATCCCCCAAGAAAGAATCGAGCGAAGAGATCTGCCATTGCGCGCGTTTATCAAGATGCTTCCCTTCCTGACCCTTCCAGTGGACTTTTGGGATGTGGCAATTCGAGGCCTCTATTCATAGGCTGACGTTAGGTATTGGATTCGGCTGTCCCTCGTCGTCATCGAATTGATGTTTGGGAGCCTTCAACTGGCTCCACGCGAGGGAATCCGGTCCAATGTCGACCTGTACACAACTTCCTGCTTCTGCGATGCCAAGGCTGTCATTCCTGGCTTTCTTTCGCTTCGCAAAAACAGCCTTATGCAGACTCCAGTCAGGCGTGACCTCACTGGTCCTCCAAGCACGGGGCCAGAGGCGCAGAAGTCCTTGAAAAACTCCTTGATTGCGTATTGCTCTTTTGCACTTGTGGAGTTCGAACCAGCGAAGATAGTTCTTGACTACGGTCGTCATTGTCATCTCAACTCCCGCCGCAAAGTTGTGCTCCGCCATCTTGCGTTGCAGTTCCGGAGACTTGAGAATGACGATGAATTGCGCCGCCAGGTCGTCCGAGTTGCCCTTTTCATAGAAGCGAATTGCCATATGTTCGCCCGTCGCCATTTCATGGAAATCGTCGATGTCGGCGCACACGATCGGAACTCCGTATTCGCATGCTTGATGGGCCGGCCCGCTCGATCCAGTTGCCGAGTCGTAAGGCAGAACAAGGATCGACGCTGACTGAAAAAGCTCAGGAATGGCCTCCTCCGGAACGTATCCGCGGAACTCAATGGGCAGACCTGCCGGCTGCGCATCGCGTATCGATTCCCAATAGCCCGCTCTGGTGTGATGATTGGCTCCGGCTATGATGAGCCTGGCGTTCGGAACGGCCCCCAGGACTATTGGAAAAGCTTTCATCAGAGCCTCCAACCGCTTATAGGTTCCCCAGTGTCCGATTGCCAGAATGCGCAGATCCGGGTTGCCGCGCTTCGTAAAGTCCGGAGGGCTGGGAATGGATGCAAACGTTCCGTGCGTACCCAGCAACACGTTGCGGGCGGAATACTTCGCAATCAACGTGCTACGGAAGTGAGGAAGCAGGACAGAGACTGAATGCGCCTTCAGTAATGCCTTTGTTGCCAGGTCAGTGCCGATGCGGAATAGCTTCTCTCTCCGCACTCCGGCTGCGGCAAAATCTACATGCTCGATGATGTGGTGCAATGTGATATGCGTGAAAAAGCCTGCGGCCCGTGTCAGAGCAGGAGCAGCAAGTCCGGCGAATGCAGCGAACGGGTTCTTGGGAGTTGCAAAGCTGGAGAAAACAAGGTTGTACCACACGACGTCCGGCTTCAACTGCCGAATGGTATTCAATAGGCGCAACGGGGTTGCAAGGCTCCCGAATTTCCAGCACCGGATCACGTTGAAACCCGGCAATTCTGATAACTGATGAGCATTTAGAGAATTGCCGTTCGCGTCGGTTGCGAAATCATAGTCTGTCAGTTCGTCCGCGAGAATAGTCAAGTCGACGTCAGGATTGCACTGTAGCTCCTGTGCGAGATGAAACGCATATTCGTTCAACTGGCGTCCGCTGGGAGGAAAGGTGGCGACTAGACAAATTCTCATCGGATTCCTCCTTCAAAACAGACTGATGCGCACATAAGGTCTGAACTGTTGATTTTGACCACCTGTAAAGTTGAAGAAGGTTTCCTGTTGGACGCCTGCCGAAAACCGAATCGGATACTCCAGGACGACCGTTCCGGAATCGTCATTGAATTTGCGACGGAAGGGCCTCGCATACGAGATTGAAAAACCATTTTGGATCGTGTCGTAAACGTGAAAACTCCTGGTGTTGGAATAGGCGGTTGAAACCTGCACATCCCATTTATGGTTTGGAGTGAAGTCCACGGCTCCCGCGGGGCGCAGGTTCTGCGCATTTCCCCAATTTGCTCCCACAATCCGCCACGCGCGTACATCTTCTGCTATCGCTCTGAGATTCAGCCGCTCTCCAAACTTTCGTTCAATGCCTATATAGGAAGAGGTGTAGTAAGCCTCATAGTTCACCGGCGAGAATTGTTGATCGTTGGCTCCCCATCCAGTCACCAGGGCAGTCTTTCCCCATGGCGCCCCGACGCGGAAATCAATAGCAGCCGTAGTCGCCAGCGAATGGAGATTGCTTTCGGTGAACGGGCCTGATTCGCGAATGACATAGCCGCTAACAGAGACTGCATTGAAGAAGGAACTCGTAGACATGTAGGTGAACACGCGAAAGAGATTTTGGTTCATTGCGGCCGGAGACTCGGAATCACGGCGGATGGTCCCCTGAATTCCACTATTGAAAGTCAACACGTTGTTTCCTAGGTTGACGGTAGGATTCAGCCCCACGTTCAATGTGTAATCGGTCGTGTCGCGGCTGACGATTGAGTTCGTGCTGGGCACCGATATTTCTCCCTGGGCGTTGCGCACCTGGAAAAACCCGCTGGTGGTAGGCAGATGGCCGAGATGCAGGTGGTATGCGTTGGTCCATTGCGTTTCAAGCGAGGATCGCGGTGGTGGAAGAAGAGCGGTATCGGAACTCGGCACTGGAAATGCCGCATCGAGCTTGGAGTCCAGAACATAAACAGTTGAATCTTCGAAGATAGGGTCTACCGAGAAATTGGAAAGTAGGCTCACGATGGGAGTGACCCTCAATCCTTCGTCCGCTCCCACCTGAAGGAGTGCCTTTTCCGCCGTTTGATCTTCACCTTCCGCGTTGGAAGCTTGCGCAAACGAGGTGAGCGCCTCGGCGCCATGGTGTTCCTGACGAAGTACATTGGCCTCGGCCAGCAGATACTGATAATCGGGCGCGCTATCTGAAACAGAACTGACCGCCGCGAGTTCAGCCTGCGCCCTGGTTGTGTCTCCCAGTGCGAGATAGTTGTTGGCCAGTCCGATCCGCACCTCTGCATCCTGTGCACCTGAAACCTTGGCGCGTTGAAGGTACGCCTGCGAAAGTTCATAATCATGCATGGACCGGAACACGTCTGCCGCCGCGATGAACTGGCTGCCGGTTGGCGGCGCAGTCTCCCCTGCCTCGCCCTCCATCTGCGCCAGCGCAATCTGCCTTTCTGCATCCTCTGAATGACCCTGCTCCGCCATGAGCTGTGCAATCGCAAGACGTACGCTGACGCGGTCGCTGTCCGTCGCTGCAAGCGCTTTTCGATAGCGCTCCATGGCGGCCACATGGTCTCCGATCGTGCTCAGAGCCTCTCCCGTTGAGACATAAACATCGCTTTGCACTGATTCTGAGTCTCTCGCCGAAGCTTGGGTCGACCGGGCGGTTTGCTCCGCCAGCTGCACGTATCGCAATGTTTGATCTCGCTCTTGCAGGTTGGCAAACGAGCGGGCTAGCAATCCATAAGCTTCAGCGTTGTTTGCGGAATCCTTCACCGCTATTTCGAGCTCATCAATGGCGTCGTGGTACTGCCGCTCGGCAAATAACGTGTTCCCCAGCCCGAGGTAGAGTGCACCATCATCGGGAGTGAACTTCAAGGCAGTCCTATACTCACTTGCGGCTTTGATCAGCATTTTCTGTCGGCCGTAAGCGGTGGCGCGAATCAGGTGAATATCCCTTGAATTGCCCAGCGCTCGTTCGGCCAGCTCCGTCTGGCGCAGGGCGGCCTCCGGCCTGCGGAGATCGAGGTTCGCATAGGCCAGTCCCAGATGCGCCTCCCCGTCATTCGGCTCTCTATCGAGGGCTGCTTCGAAGTCCGCTGCAGCCGCATTGGCTTGGTGAAGGTCGTTCAGCATATACCCGCGGTTCACGTATGCCGTAACCACATTTGGATCACGAGCAAGTGCCTGAGTGAAGTCTTGCCGAGCCTGCTCGCTGAGTCCTTCGTGCTTGTGCACGTATCCTTCCAGCAGTGGAATGTCTGGCTCGTTCGGAAGAATGTTGAGATACCGCGATGTCAAATTAAGGAGCTCGTCGTATTTCTCAAGATGGAGAAGATCGTAACCAAGATAGACAACTACATCTCTGTCTTGAGGCAATGCTTTGATTGCTTCTCGCCCGACCTCAGCAGACTCCTGATACTCGCCCTTAAAATTGAGATACCGCTCCTTTTCTCGAAGGACTTGGGGTTCATGCTCCATTTCGTTTGTGACGCGACTTATCCAGGTCCAAGCCAGACTTAGGTTATGCGCTTCAATTGCGGCGTTCATTCCACCTGCCAGGATCAAAGCCTTTCGCGGAGCTAGCGAATACCCTTTGCTGTAGCAGTCTTCGGCCTTTGTGAATTCGCGGCGAGCAGTATAAAGATCTCCGAGGGCGAGATATGATACGTATAAGGAGGGGTCCGCTTGTTCCAGCCGCTGAAAGTACTTTTCCGCATCCTTGTCGAGTCCCGCCGCTCGTGAAGCATACCCAAGGGAGATGAGCGCAAATCGGTTAACCGAATCCGTTGCGAGGATCTGCTTATAGACCGCAATCGCATCTTCGGTTTGCCCGAGTTTCATCAGGATATCTCCATCAAGTTGCAAATCATCGCGATCATGTTCGTTGATTGATAGAGCTTCCTTGATATTTGCCAGCGCTGCGTCAAGGTCACCAGCGTCCATCTTGATCACTGCTCTCAGGCGCAGAAACTGTGCTCTCTCTGACACCTGATCGCCCAGCCCGTTGATTCCGGCTCCCGCTATATCCAACTGATGTTGAGCCGCGTTTCCGTCCGCCAAGTCCTTGTAAATCCCCATCAGTTCCAAGTGCAACTGGATGCCGTAGAGCGGTCCTTCGCCCGGTTGCGCAGGAAGGTTAGCTAAAGCAGCACCGTATTCCCGCACCGCATCCTGGTCGCGCTCCTGGAGCATGGCAATCGCTCCGCGGATTGCGTGCAACCGGTAATAGTTGGCGTCAATTCCTTCGGCGTGCTGGAGGAGTGAGTTCGCCTTCTCTATGGAGCCGGCAGCGACCTCAGCCTGCGCCGCGGAGAGTTGCAAGCCCAGGTCCTTTGGCGCAGCATTTGCCGCTTGCGAGTAAAACTTGGCTGAATCATCCAGTTTGCCATCGAGTTGGTAGGTATAAGCGAGTTCGGCCGTTACATCCGGCTTCGGGTTGCGAATTGACTTGAGGGCAGCGATCGCTTCCGAATAGTTTCCTGCCTGGCGGTAATATCCTGCCATCGATCGCTCAACGTCCGGGTTGTTCGGGTCGCGTCGTTTGGCCAACTCGAGATAACGGCTTGCCATATCCATTTGGTTCAGGTTCTGGTACGAGATCGCCATCAGCAACTCCGACCGCGCGTCAGGCCGCATTCGTTCAGCTCTGCCTAGCCAATCGATTGCATCGGTGTAGTTTGCCGACCTCATGTAAAGATCTCCGAGCAACAACGCGTCCTCTCTACGCTTCGGGTCAAACGAAATCACTTGTTTGAGAAGGCGTTGGGCGTCGTCAGTTCGACCCATCAAACTGTAGGTCTGCGCGAGACCTGACAGTCCATCGAGTGCTGAAGGACGAAGGCGAATTCCTCGGCTGTAGGCATCTACCGATTCCTGCAATTTCGCATTCAACCGCGCCGCGTAGCCAAACAGGAACCATAACTGCGGGTCATTTGGAGCAGCTTGCGCAGCACGCCGCGCATAGTCATACGCGAGCGCGTGGTCCCCGTTTTGCAACGCCAACTCCGCAGCGCGCGCAAGGCGAGCGTTTTCAATATTCGATCCCCAGCCAAGGGGTTGGTCCGCAGACTGCTTCTGATTGGTTTGATCCTGGGAACTCTTCGAAGCGTCAGGCTTCACGTTGTAATCCTGCGCCTCAACGCCACAGGCGAGTGCCGCGAACACCAAGAGCGATGCGGTTTTCAGGAATTGAGCTCTACAATCAAGCAGCCACCAGCGCGAACTCATGTTAAGCTGTTCGATTCAGTCAAGGTCACATTGACGCTGCGTTCGTCTCGTTGTTTGCCTTCCAGAATGAATCGCGTGCCCAGCGTTCCTTTTCCAGTGCAAGAGTCGCCTTCAACCAAGTAGGCCCGCTTGCTCGGCTGACTGCGGAGAAGGATATTATCGAGGCTAGGAATTCCAGGGTAAAGTCGAATTAAGTTTAATGTAACCCCCATCCGCGATCTCCATAGAGACTAGCTTATGGAACCCTACACTCTTCGCGATTTCAATCCTGAGCACTTTTGAACACAAAAGAGGCCTTTGCTTCGGCCTCGGTCGTCGTCGATCCAGACCAGTTCAACGATCAAGGCTCCGAATCCAGGAGCACAGCTTCCCAAGTACATGAAAACTCTGCGTCGAACAAAGCACTCAACTCACACAAGTTTGAGCCGCCTCGCAGTTCGAGCTTTGCTAGAAGGGGTGTCAAGAAGTTTTGGGCGTGGATGTGTTTTTCTTGGGTAGTTCATCGTGAAGAACCACGTTGAGCAAGGACGTGTGAACGCGAATTCTTCCGTTGTATGCGATATATCCCAGTTTCCTGAACCGATTCATGAAGAAGCTGACGCGCGAGCGAGTGGAGCCGATGATCTCAGCAAGAGTCTCCTGCGTTATCTCCGGGATCAACGTCTCTGGCTCACCCTGCTTACCATACTCGGCCATGATGAGCAGTGTTCGCGCCAAGCGCCTTTCGCTAGAGTTGAAGAGTTGATCGACCAGATCGGCCTGGGTGCGGATGCCCCGTGTCAGAATGAATTGCATGAAGAAGTCGGAGAATGTGTGCTCCTCGTGCAGCACACGGAGCATATCGAGTCTCGCGATTCTCATGGCCACACAGGCTGTTATTGCTGAGGCTGTCGACAAGCGCAGTGTTCCGTCTTCGGACATCGACTCCTCGCCAAAAAAGTCCCCCCCTGTCAGCAACGTTACAGTCGCCTCCTTTCCCGTTTTGGAGACGACGGTGAGCTTGGCGCGCCCACTCTGGAGATAAAACACTGCGTCGGCGGGTCGCCCCTGAAAGAAGAAGCTCTGTTTTGGTTTGCAACGGACAACACTTCGCCCCACCTTCTTGATCTCAAGAAAGATGCTGGTATCGAAGGGTATTGGTGCTGTTTCAACCATAAAAACCGGCCTCGTCTCAACCGGCGAATAGATGGCCATGAGCCTTCTCACCGCGGCGTTCGGCAAAGAAGGATGACAATCTGCCCTCGCCGTGGATCCTGGTCCTCATGCAGCAACAGCGTTTCATAGCCTCCTGAAAACATCTGAGCAGTTTGGCTCAACTGCCGCAATGCCCTACAGAACGGAGTGATCCAAATTGGCCAGACACTGAGATTCTCCCACTGACAAACTCACCTTAGTCATCGGTACTCAAGTACGCGGTGGACGCTTCATGCCTTTAAAGAAGTCAAGATCTCTCATCTAGTGCCCTACCTATAGACCAGCACTTCGGGTGTGCCGAATCGAACGTTTCCCGGAAAGGTAGGAAAGTGTGTTGAGACAGAGTAGATGAGGGATGCCTGGCTTCTAAGGCTCATGAGAGGGAAATGTGCAGAACGCTGAGTCCATGGCTGCGTCACCCCGGTCCATACCGATAAGCCTCCTTCTGATGGCCGCTGTCGCAGTGCATTTGCCGCTTCTGCTCATGCAGCTGCCTCTGAAGTCGTACGACACAAACTTCCATATTCTCCTCGCTTCGCACTACGTCCAACATTGGTTCGATCCTTGGAATTCAAAGTGGTATGCAGGATTTTCTCAGACCACATATCCTCCCTTGCCGCAGCAATGGGTGGCGTTGATATCTAGGATCCTAGGTTTGGACATGGCGTATATGGCGGTACAGCTTGCTGCCATATTGCTACTCGTCGTAGGGGTTTATCGTTTCTCCTTACTTTGGGTCAGCCCACGCGCCGCGTCGATTGCTGCACTGGCAAGTGTTTTTCTAGGCTCGGAAAGCTTTCTGGTTTATTCCGCAGGACAATTGGGTACCACTTGCGCGGCGCCAATCTATTTGAACGCTCTTCCATTTCTGTTTGAGTGGGTCCGATATGGCAAGCGGCGATCTTTTCTCAAAGCGAGCGTACTTTTCACGGCCGCGGCTGCAGCTCACCATGCCACGCTGCTCTTTGGGTCCATCTTCTTTGCTGTGCCCGTGCTGGCGTTGGTGATGCTTGACCGTGAGAACGGCGAACGCATTTCGACATCGGCCTTCATGGGCCGGACCGTCGCAATCGCTGTTGTGGTGGGCGTTGCGATCGCAGTCGTACTTCTTCCGTTTTGGATCGCATTGATTCATAATCCCGTCACGCAGACTCCCATCCCGCACCCCAGTCGGGCAAATTACATACTGAGCCCCCAGTGGGGCCTCAACTACTTCATCATCCCGTACGGGGCTCTGATTCTGGCCCTGCCGTTCATCTTTCTGCGCGGTTCCATGGTCGTTCGGCTACGCCCCTTGCTGTTTGGTTTCTGGGTGGCATTTCTAGTGGGACTCGGAGGAACTACCCCGGTGGGCCATCTTCTGCTGGGCCGCGCCTTCGATGTACTGACTATGGAACGATTCAGCTATTGGGCAACTTTGCTCGCCCTGCCGTTTGTGGGCCTTTTGGCCGCGGAACTCGGCGATCGATACCGAACGTGGGCGGTTGTTGGCTTGACCACAGCTGCAGCTTGCAGTTGTGCGATAGCGGTTGGGTGGGCGACCTATCGGCCGGCGGATGCCGCGGATTTCAAGGTGAATACGGTTGCCTCCTGGCTAAATCGTGACGGGCACGATCAGTATCGTTACGTCACCCTCGGATTCGGAAATAAGATTGCGCGGCTGGCAGTCATGACGGACGCCAGCAGCGTGGATGGCGAATGGAATTCCGGACGGATGCTGCCGGAGCTGACTCGTTATGGCGCTGGTGCGCTCACTAGTTCGAAGTATTTCGGAGAACCGGGTCTCGACGCGCTCCGAGCTATGCTGATGCACGCAGACCATTATGGACTGAAATGGGTCTTTGTACGGGATCGCTATTATGATCCGCTGTTGTCCTTTGCGGGGTGGCGCCCGGTGGACAACCTTGAAGACAAGACCATTACTGTTTGGAGCAAAGACGGAGTACCACCGGCCATGCCGGTGAACGCAGCACAAATCCCAGCGCGCTGGCAAGGCTTCATGTGGGGTATCCTCCCGTTCGGCAGCAGCATCCTGGCGATACTTGTCATTCTGCTTCCAGAGAAGAGACGGCGCGAGCGCAGAACGGACCGATACCTTGTGACCGAAAAGAATCTCGTGCAGGAGAGGTTCGTCTCGTGAGTAACGGACGTCTACTTGCCGTGCTTCTCGCCGCTGCCACATTGGCGCTTGTGGTGGTGGGAACTGTGTGGCCGGTACCGTCTGCGGCAGCCTATGCAGGCGCGAATAACCTGATGGGTTCGTCTTCAACGGCGGAAGCGGCAGTGGGGAATCTTGGCGACGAAATCAGCGCTCAAGCCTGGGGAAAAGCGTATGCCAGTTTTGCCAACAAGGCTCAGTTTACCGAGTCTGAATTTGTGCACGACTTGACTGGATACTACCCCAGCCTCCTAACTTATTCGACCCTGGACAAATTCGAAGTACGCCCGCTTCATGCCTCCGCCAACGAAGCAGAGATCGAGCTCAAACTGCATTGGGCTACGGTTGTCGGCAGGTCGGTAAGCAAGCGGGATCTGCACTTAATAAGGAATGGCGATCGCTGGGAACCGGAGTGGCCGATTGCCAAAGAGCCTATCGTGCCGCCGCAAGTCATCGCAGTGAATTATCTGAGGTGGGATGTCATCTACCCAGGCTCTGGAGACGACTGGGGAGCCCAGAATGTGGAAGCGCCCCATGTGCGCATTGTGGATATGCACCCTGTTGAACGGGCAACAGGGGTCGTGATCCTCGGCGAACTTCTAAACGAGGATGTTGTCCCTGCCTATGTATCCGTCACCGCGACCCTGCTGTCAAAGAACCAATCGCCGATCGGGACCGAAGGCAGTTTTGACAAAATCTCTCACCTTCTATTGCCGAAGCAAGTTACTCCTTTTCTCATCGAGTTTCCAAACGTTTCGCTGTCCGACGTCGGCAGCATTCGGATGACGCCTATTTCAACCCTAATAGCAGCCTCGGCGGACCCCGTAATCGAGGTCGAAAACGAGCACTTAAATCCAGCTCCGGGAGCTTCTTTGACTGGGCGACTCATCAATCAAAGCGGCCAGATCGTGAACGTCGCGCATGTTCTTGGAACTTTCTATAACCAAGCTGGCAACGTGGTCTGGATCGCAGACGAGTATATTGACACTGCGCTCTTGCCGCAGAACCCGGTCCCGTTTGAAATTCATATTCCTGAAGATCTCGCAAGAAGCGTCAGCAGCCAACGAACTGTCATTGCGACATACAACTCCGGAGGTTCGCAATGAGAACCGGGCTGCCATTCCTCCTCAGCACCATGGCGCTGTCCATGATCCAGCTGGCTGTCGCACAGGATAGGAGCCTGACATTGCCCAAAACCGTCGAAGCCGGCAGCGCGTTCTCAATCCAGTGCACCGGAAGCGGGAAAGCGGTTCTGTACATCGTGGGTCTCGGACAGGCATTAAAGCGGGACGTGGAACTGGGAGGCACGACTTTCTTCCCTGCTGGGTCGCTCTACAATTCCGGCCACTACCTGGCTGTTCTCGAAAGAAGTTCGTCCGCAGAGACCGGCTCATTCGATGTTGTACCTGCGACCAAGCCTGCGGAATTGAGTTTCCTTGCGAAGCCTTCTCGTGTTCCGGTCGGCCTCCATGATGGCATTACCGGTGCAGTGTATGTCTTCGATGTCTATCGCAACTTGATCGCGGTCCCCACTCTGGTGTCCTTTGAACTGTCGAGTCCGTCTGGCACTGCTCAGAAGCGGACGCTGACGACACGCGAGGGGTCTGCCTGGACTGTAATGGACTCGACGGCACAACAAGGTGTTGATAGATTCGTAGCTCGAGTTGATGAAATCTCAAGCGCACGCATCATAGGCCAGGTTCCGGGTGATCCGTGCGAGCTGAAGATGAGCGCTCGGCAGTCTGGCCAGAAACTTCTGCTGGCAACGGATCTGGTGCGCGACTGCAACGGCAACGCGGTACCGGACGGAACCATCGTGACTTTCACTGAGGCTTACACCGGCGGCCAGTCGACCGTAGACGTACCCCTCAAGCACGGAATTGGGGAGGTACAAATGGCCGTCCATAACGGAGCAACCATTTCCGTCGCAAGCGGAATTGTCCTTGGGAATCA
>Ga0302326_10018226_pt1 | contig 14560 bp, 10 predicted proteins | sample Palsa_T0_3_FD_202264 | JGI IMG/M metagenome (GOLD analysis project Ga0302326, IMG submission 202264) | Peat permafrost microbial communities from Stordalen Mire near Abisko, Sweden - Palsa_T0_3 | ecosystem: Environmental > Terrestrial > Soil > Palsa > Peat permafrost | place: Sweden: Abisko... | reverse complement strand
CCATGGTCGGCGCCGGCCCCGGGACGGTCGGCGGCGGGCATATCCCGTTCACCCCGCGCGCGAAGAAGACCCTCGAGCTCGCACTGCGCGAGGCCCTGCAACTGCACCACAACTACATCGGCACCGAGCACATTCTGCTCGGAGTGATACGGGAAGGCGACGGCGTCGGCGCGCGGGTCCTGAAGCAGCACTCCGCCGACCTCGCGCCGGTCCGGCTGGCCGTGCTCGACTTGCTGTCTGCGGTGCCGACCGAGGCCACCCGGGGCCGCCGCTGGCTGCGCCGCCGCTACGCCGTCGACCCCGGCGAGGCGGCCGAGCCGGCCGAGCCGGGTGAGTCGGCGGAGCTGCGCACCACGCCGGCCGCCGACACCAGCCTGAGCGAAGCCGCCCGGCTGGCCGGATCACAGCCGGTCGGCTCGCACCATCTGCTGCTCGCCGCCCTGGGCGATCCCGACACCGCCGCCGCCCGGGCCCTCGCCGCTCTCGGCGTTGACCTGGACCAGGCCAAAGCGGCCCTCCGCGCCGCCGACGTCACCGGCACCAGCGACGAGCAGCCAGAAGAGGCAGGCAGGCGCCAGATGCTGATCCGCGTGCAGGACAAGCAACTCACGATCGAGGTGACCGATCCGGTGATCGTCGACCTCGGCCGCGCCGCGCTCGATGCGCTCGGCGAAAAGGCGAGCCCGCCCGACATCATTCGCGGTGATCTCCCCGAGAGCGCCAGCGTGGCCAACCTCTGGCAGGCTCTCCACGACAGCCTCGAGGCGATCCAGCGCCGCGCGACGGTGCCTGTGAAGCTCCAGGTCTCACCCAAAGACCCCGAAAACCCAGGAACCGACGCCGCCTAGTACTCCAAAACATTTACGGAACGGGCACTGCCGCGTGCCTCCGGAACCACCGCGCGCCAGCCCCGACGGACCGCCAGCGGGACCGCAACCGCGTGCCCGTGCTACCCTCTACGTGCCGCGGTGGTGGTGATCGAGAAGTGGTTGACCTGGAAGTTCTCGTTCACCCCACCCGTGCTGCAGATCTCCCAGCCGTACCCGATCGCCCACAGGCCGCTGTTCGCCGGCAGGTAGCCGTGGGTCACCAGCCAGCGGAGCATGGGCAGGATGTCCACGCTGCCGGCCTGCTCGTTGACGGGCAGCTTCCAGACCAGCTCCGAGCCGAACTGGCACAGGTTCCAGGTCTGCACCGGGACGCCGCCGGACCCGCCGAAGCGAGCGGTGGCCTCGAACGTGCAGGGACCGTTGTTGGCGAAGTCATGCTGGATCATGACCTCACCGCTCCAGTTAGGGGAGGTGCCCTGGCCGAGCCAGATGTCGTAGGCGGCCCAGGCGCTCGTCTGGCTCGTCGCGTTCATGGTCTCGCTGAACGAGGAGTAGATCGAGGCGTAATCCGAGAGCGGGGTCGAGGTGTCGTTGGCCTGCCCGTAGTCCCCACCAACGCTCGGGTAGGACACCACCGTCGTGTTCCCGGCCGGAATGTTGGCGGTCACCCGCCAGCTCCCGGGGTCGGTCACCGAGAGCGCCTGCCGCGAGCCGGTGATGGGGTTCCATACGTTGTTGTTGACGTAGATGCTCGAGGTGGTCGCGGTGATCTGCGGGTACTTGAACGGGCCGCAGGTCCCCTGCACCGCCCTGGTCGTGCAGACGGCAGGCGCCGGTCGTCCGGGCGCAGCGACGCCGCACCCAGCAACGATAAGCATGGCCACGAGCGCTAGCGCCGCGATCTTCAGGGAATTCATTACCAACCGTCTTACAGATCATGGCAGGGCCGGTTCTGTTCGCCGACGTAAGAGGGTGTTCACGTTATGGTACGAGATCCTAAGACCGGCCGTGTCCTGGTCCGATACCACGGCACAGAAGATATCCGGCTATCTGCGCGCAGGCACGAACAAAACGGAAATTAACCCGCTTTTTCCGCAGCACCCGGATCTATCTGGCGAATGGTGTTTCCGGCGGGCGACTTTAAATAAACGAAGTACTTGTCGTATCAGGGTCACTCGCTGCCGGCTCCTGTAGGGGTGAAGCGACGGGTCCTGATTATCGTGCAGAATCTTCCGGTACCGTTCGATCGGCGAGTATGGCTGGAGTGCCAGGCTCTCGTTTCGGCAGGCTATCGGGTTGCTGTCGTTTGCCCCAAGGGCAGCGGTGACCCTGGCTACGAGGTCATCGACACGGTAGAACTCTACAAATACCGGCCGTATGCGCCGGGAGGAAGTAATCTCAGCTTCGCCGCTGAGTATGTCTACTCGTTTCTCGCGACGACCTGGATGGCGCTGAAGGCCAGGCGATCAGGCCGTTTCGCGGTGATCCAGGCCTGCAATCCGCCCGATATCTTCTGGCCTCTCGCCATGGCTTTCCGCGCCCTGGAGGGAACCCGGTTCGTGTTTGATCATCATGACCTGTGTCCGGAACTTTATGAATCTCGCTTTCCCGAAGGTCCGAAGCTGCCTTACAAGGGTTTGCGGGCCCTGGAGCGCAGGACTCACCGGGCCGCGGACCATGTGATCTCCACGAATGATTCCTACCGGAAGATCGCCATGGCCCGGAGCGGCAAGCGGCCCGCGGACGTGACGGTGGTCCGGACCGGACCGGACCCGCAGCGGCTGCGGCGTGGCCAGGCCTACCCCGAGTTGCGCCGGGGCCGCCGGTTCCTCGCCGCTTACATCGGCGTCATGGGTCCGCAGGACGGGGTCGACATCATCGTGCAAGCAGCCAGCATCTTGGTTCATGAGCTCGGGCGCGAGGATATCGCCTTCACGCTGATCGGCTCGGGGGACTGCTATCGCGATCTGGTGGCATTGCGCGATGAGCTCGGCCTGGCCGGCCACGTGGAGTTCACCGGGCGGGCACCGGATGAGCTCGTCTCGCGCATTCTCTCCACTGCGGACGTGGGTCTTTCGCCGGACCCGAAGAACCCGCTCAATGACGTCTCCACGATGAACAAAACCATGGAATACATGGCCTTCGAACTTCCCGTGGTGGCCTTTGATCTGCGCGAAACGCGGCTCTCGGCCGGCGACGCCGCGCTGTACGTCAAGCCCAACGACGTGCACGACTACGCCGCGGCCATCGCCGCGTTCATGGACGATGAGCCGCAGCGGGCCCGGCTGGGCAAGCTGGGCCGGGCCCGGGTCGAGCAGGAACTGGCCTGGAGCCACCAGGAACGTGCCTATCTAGGCGTGTACGAGCGCCTGACGGCCGGCGCTACGGCCCTTTCCTCGGCCGGGCGTCATGGTTAACTCCCCGGACCGTGCCGACGAGGTCCGGCGGCTGTTTAACACCCGCGCCGCGGCGTGGTCCGCCTTCTACGCTCCGGGTGGAGGTTTCACCGGACGGCTGGCCCTTTTCGATGCCCTCCTCACCACGCAGGTGCCGGCCGGCGGCCGGATGCTCGATCTCGGCTGCGGCAGCGGCGAAATAGCCCGGGCCGGCGCGGCCGCGGGGCTACGGGTCACCGGATGCGACATCTCGGAGCTGATGCTGCGCTCGGCCATGTCCCGGGATCCCGGTAGCGACGTCGAATGGGTGCAACTCGAAACACAATGGCGCCGGTTGCCCTTTCCTACGGCCAGTTTCGATGCCGTGGTGGCTGCCAGCGTCCTTGAGTATGTGGATGAGCCGTCCGCTGTCCTGGCCGAGTGCGCCCGCATACTGCGTCCCGGCGGGCTGCTGGCCTGCACCGTCCCCGATCCCAGGCATCCGGTTCGCTGGCTGGAGTCGGTGGTCAGCCCCTGCGCCGGCCTGCCCGGGGTTTCGGTCGCCGCCCGCCGCTGGCCCCGGCTGGAGAACCACCTGACCTACCTTCAGACCTCGCGGCAGCGGCATGTGGCGAGGTGGTGGCGCGCCGCCGCGCGGCAGGCGGGTCTGGTCCCAGGTCCGCGTCCGGTGAACACCGGCGGATATTCACGGCTTCGGCTTTTGACATTCAAGCGGCCCCATCAGGGTGATTGACGAAGGGCATGATGAAGCAGATAGCTCAGAATTACAAGTCGGGGGAACTTACCGTCCTCGACGTGCCTGCCCCGGCGTGCCGTCCGGGGGGCGTTTTGGTGCAGTCGCTGTTCTCGCTGATCTCCACCGGCACCGAGATGATGAAGCTGGCCGAGGCCAAGATGTCGATGGTGGGCAAGGCGCGAGCCCGGCCGGATCAGGTGCGCAAGGTCCTGGATACCGTCGCGCAGCAAGGTGCGGTCACCACTTATAAGAAGGTAATGAGCAGGCTGGATTCCTATACTCCGCTCGGCTATTCGCTGTGCGGCGTGATTGTCGAGGTGGGAAAGGGGGCCGAGGAATTCCAGGTCGGTCAGCTCGTCGCCGCGGCCGGTAATGAGTATGCCTTGCACGCCGAATACAACTGGCTCCCGGTTAATCTGTGCGCACCGGTTCCGCGCGGTGTCTCGCCCGAGCACGCCGCCTTCGCCACCGTCGGTTCGATCGCGATGCACGGCGTCCGGCGCGCGGAGGTCCAGCTGGGGGACACGGCGTGCGTGATCGGCCTTGGCCTGGTCGGCCAGCTCGTGGTGCGTCTGCTGGTCGCCTCGGGCGTCCGGGTCATCGGCCTGGACATGATCGAGCAGCGCTGCCGGCTGGCCGAGCAGGCCGGAGCCGTGCTGTGCACGTCGCCAGCGGATGAGGGCGCCGACGCGGCCCAGCGTTCGGTGGACGAGATCTCGGCCGGGCGCGGGGTCGACCATGTTTTCCTGGCCGCCGGCGGATCGTCCAACGGACCGGTCGAGGTCGCCGCCCGCCTGGCCCGGGATCGCGCCCGCGTGGTGGACATCGGCAAGACCCGCCTGGACCTGCCCTGGAACGCCTATTACGAGAAGGAACTCGACGTCAGGTTCTCCCGGTCCTACGGGCCCGGGCGGTACGACGAGCGGTACGAGCTCGAGGGCATCGACTACCCGATCGGCTACGTTCGCTGGACCGAGCGGCGCAACCTGGAATGCTTTCTCGACCTGCTCGCCCGCAAGGAGATCGAGGTCGAAACGCTCGTCTCGGGTGTCTTCCCGCTGGAGGACGCGAGCGGCGTCTACGCCGACCTGGCCTCCGGCTCGCTCAACGCCGTGGGTGTCCTGCTGGAGTACCCGGCCAGGCCCGCGGCCAGGCCCGCGGACAGGCTGCCGCCCGTTGCCGGCAGCATGGTCCGCGCCAGCCGGGGGACGACGGCACCGGCCAGGACAGCCGGCGGACGGCTCAAGATCGGATTCATCGGGGCCGGCAACTACGCGTCGTCCATGCTGCTGCCGCACCTGGCGCGGCTGGATAAGGCGGACCTGACGCACGTCGCCACCAGCCGGTCGCTTTCCGCCGTCAACGCGCAGCGGCGCTTCGGGTTCACCACGGCGTCGACCAACGCCGACGCCGTGTTGGAGGATGCGAGCCTGGCCGCGATCTTCATCGTGACCCGGCACCATACCCACGCGGACCTGGTCTGCCGGGCGCTCGAGACCGGCAAGGCCGTCTTCGTGGAAAAGCCCCTGGCCCTGACCCGCGACGAGCTCGGCCGCATCGTCGAGACCATCGCGAAGACGGGCAACGACCGGCTGATGGTGGGCTTCAACCGGCGCTTCGCGCCGCTGCTCACCCAGCTCAGATCGCGGTTCGGGCCCGCGGACTCGAGTTCGGCCATGCGGTACCTGGTCAACGCGGGGCCGCTGGCCGCCGATAGCTGGTACCGGAACGACGCGCTGGAAGGATCGCGGTTCGCCGGCGAGGGCGGTCATTTCATCGACACGCTGAGCTGGTGGGCGGCCAGCCTGCCCGAAGAGGCTTACGCCGTCAAGGGACCGGAGAAGGACGACGTTCAGGTCACGGTGCGGTTCGGTAACGGCTCCACCGGCACCATCAGCTACGTCACCGCCGGGAACCCGCGCTATCCGAAGGAGACGTTCGACGTCGCCGCCGGCGGCTGCAGCGCGCGGCTGGACAACTTCAGGAAGGCGATGGTCTGGACCGGACGGCGGCAGCACACCATGCGGCCGCGGTCCGGACAGGACAAGGGCCAGCGAGCGGAGCTGACCGCGTTCGTCGAGGCCGTCGTGACCGGTGCGCCGATGCCCATCGGCGTCGAGTCCCTCGTCGCCACCACCGGGGCGACGATCGCGGTGGGCGAGAGCGTGCTGACCGGCTGCGCGGAGCGAGTATGAGCGCCACCTCGACATCACGGTTCGGGACATCTCGGCTCGGGACATCACGCCTCGGGACATCACGGCTCGGCTGGTATGGCCGCCGGATAGCCCGGATGACGCCTGCCGAGGTCGCGTGGCGGGCCCGCGACCAGGTCCTGGCGGCGGCCTGGTCCAGGCGCCAGGTAAGCAGAGCGCAGATGGTCAGCCTCGGGCCGCCGCCGACCGGCGAGCGCAGGTTCAGCGCCGTCTTGCCACCGGAGGCTGCCGCAGGAGTCTGCGCGGACACCAAGGCCGCCGTTCTGGCCAGCGCGGACCGGCTGTTGCGGGGCGAATGGGAGGTCCTCGGCGTCACCCGGACCGACATGGTACGGCCCGATTGGTTCCGTGACCCCGCGACCGGCCGCCGGTCCGCTCCCGGCCGTTACGCCTTCCGCATCGATCACCGCTCGGACGCGCAGGTCGGCAACATCAAGCAGGTGTGGGAGATCTCGCGGTTGCAGCATCTCACGCTGCTGGCCACCGCCTGGTTTCTCACCCACGAGGAGAAGTACGCGGACCGGGTCGCCGATCACCTCCGCTCGTGGGGGCACGAGAACCCGTTCCTGTCCGGTGTGCACTGGACCAGCGGCATCGAGCTGGGCGTCCGGATGATCAGCCTGGCCTGGATCCGGCGTCTCCTGGATGACTGGCCCGGCGTGGGCGAGGAGTTCGAGGGCAGCGACGTCACCCTGCAGCAGCTTCACTGGCATCAGCAGTATCTCGCCTCGTTCCGCAGCCGCGGCTCATCGGCTAACAATCACGTGATCGCCGAGGCGGCCGGGCAGCTCGTGGCGAGCTGCGCGTTCCCGTGGTTCCCGGCCAGCGAGCGCTGGCGGGCCAAGGCCGCGCAGGTGCTGGAACGAGAGCTCATCCGCAACACCTTCCCGTCAGGTATCGGCCGCGAGCTGGCCTCGGACTACCAGTGTTTCGTCGCCGAACTCGGGTTCCTCGCGGCCGTCGAGGCGGAGGTGGCGGGTCACCCGCTCAGTCCCGGCACGTGGCAGCGGCTGTGCGCGATGGCGGACAGCGCGGCGGCCCTGGTCGATGCGCGCTTGCGCCCCCCGCGCCAGGGCGATTCCGACGAAGGCCGGGCCCTGCTGCTCGACGCTCCGGCGGCAAACTCCTGGCCGTCGTTTCTCGCGCTGGCGCAGACGCTCGTCGGCCCCCTCGACTGGTGGCCGCAGCCGCCCGCCGATGCGCGTAGCGTCCTCGTCTCCTACCTGGCCCCCGCCCCGCGCCAGATCGCCCCGCCTCAGATCGCCCCGGCTCAGATCGGCCCGCGTCGCATTGACGGCAGGCCGCCTCAGCGCCCGACCCGATTTGCCGACGCGGGACTGACGCTGCTCCGCACCAGCGGCGAGGACGAGATCTGGTGCCGGTGCGACGGCGGTCCGCACGGATACCTCAGCATCGCCGCCCACGCCCACGCCGACGCCCTGTCGGTGGAAGTCCGGCATGCGGGCGTGGACATCCTCGCCGATCCCGGTACCTACTGCTATCACGGCGAGCGTGCCTGGCGTTCGTATTTCCGGTCCACCATCGCGCACAACACGGCCGAGCTTGACGGCCGGAGCCAGTCCAGCGAGGGCGGGCCGTTCCTGTGGGTGCGGCATGCGCAGGCCCGGGAGATCGAGGTCATCGACGACGGCGACATCGCCAGCTGGACGGCTGAGCACGACGGCTATTCCTCGCTTGACCCTCCGGCGCGGCACCGCCGGTCGGTGCTGCTGGACCGGGCGTCGAGCAGCATCGACATCGTCGACCAGATCGAGGGCGGCCAGCACGACCTCCGGCTGGCCTTCCACCTCGGCCCCGAGCTTGTCGCCAAGCTCGACGGATCCTGCGCGGCGTTGCGCTGGCCGACGGCATCCACGCCTGGCGCGGCGCGGCTGGAACTGCCGGCTGGCCTCAACTGGACCCTGCACCGCGGCGAAACCGATCCCATCCTCGGCTGGTACTCCGGCGGCCTGGGACAGCGCATACCCGCATTCACTCTGCTCGGCTGCGGGCGCTCCGCTCCGGACGTCCCGCTGACCACCCGGCTGGAATTCTTCGACCCCGCCAAGGCGAAACGGCCCGCCGTTTTGCGCTCAGCTGTATCACGGCACTTCTCAGAAGTTCTATTGGCAGATGCGTCGGCCATGCGCAAGGAGACCCGATGAGCGAGCAGGCGCTGGACTTGAGGAGATCGGGCCAGATTCTGCGGCGGCACAAGATTCTCGTGGCCATTGTGGTGATTCTCGGTGCCCTGGCCGGCGGCGTTTACGCCCGAGCAAACCCGCCGCTGCTCACCAGCACCGCGCTGGTCATACTCCCGCAATCCTCCCAGGCTCAGCAGGGCGCAGCGGTCATCATCGACGGCGCGGCCGATCCCTATACGCTCACCCAGCAGGTCATTATGACCAGCAATGGAGTGCTTCGTGGCGCGGCGCCTCAGGTCCGCCCCGCCATGTCGCTCAATAAGCTCCGCCGCGACATCTCGGTGGGCATCCTGACCCCCTATGTCATCTCGGTCAGCGCAAAGGGCAAGGTGGCGGCCGACGCTGAGGCAACGGCTAATGCCGTCGCGCGCAGCTACCTGAGCTATGTCGATTCGGCCAGCAGCCCGATCGGGCGGGTGCCGGCGCAATTGCTGGAGCCGGCCACGAGCGCGACGAGGGCGCGGCTCGTGCCGCTCCTGGTTGATGTCCTGGCCGGCGCGGTAGCCGGACTGCTGATCGGAGTCATCATCGTCCTCGCGATCGGCCGCAATGACCGGCGCCTGCGGGAGCGTGACCAGATCGCAGATTCAATTGGCGTTCCGGTCCTGGCTTCTGTTTCTGTCGCTCAGCCATCCAACGCCGCGGCCTGGATGAAGCTTCTCGCCGATTATGCTCCTGGCGCCGTCGATGCCTGGCAGTTGCGCAAGGCCCTGCACCAGCTGGGCCTCATGGGCATGAGTTCCGCTGATCCCCGGGACGGCGGTTTCTCGCTCGCGGTGCTCTCGCTGTCGACCGACAGAAAAGCTCTCGCGCTGGGCCCGCAGCTGGCTGCCCTGGCGGCGTCCGTGGGAATTCCCACCGCCCTGGTCATCGGTCCTGCCCAAGACGCGAACACCGCGGCCACGCTGCGCGCCGCCTGCGCCGCGGCCGCGACGGGTGCCTCGGGTGCCTCGGGTGCCGCGGGCACTGCGGGCGCCGCGGGCGCCGCGGGCGCCGCGGGCGCCGGGTCCGGGCCGCCGAATCGATCGCGGCAGCTGCGGGTCGCCGTGCGGGATGACCCGCACGTCGGCGAACTGCCGGGCGCCGCATTGACCGTCGTGGTGGCCGTCGTCGACGGCAAGGCCCCCCGCGTCGCCGACACGATGCGCACCACGGCGACGATGCTGGGCGTCTCGGCGAGCGCGGTGACAGCCGAGCAACTGGCCCGCGTCGCGGTCAGCGCGGCCGTCGACGGTCGTGAGATTGCCGGCATCCTGGTCGCCGATCCCGACCCGGCGGATCGCACCACCGGCCGGGTGCCGCAGGTGGCCCGGCCTGGGCTCAGGCGAATGCCGGCCCGCATGACCGGCACAATGACGGAGATAAGACAGTGACCGACGAATACCAGACGGTCATCATGCCGTCGCAGAATGTGATGGGTGCCTCACCGGGGAGATTCGAAGCCTACGAGGACTCCGCGGTCGTCGAGGATCGGTCGGCCGATTTCGAGCCTAACCTGGTCAGCCTGGCATTCCTTGGGGCCGCGCTGCGGCGCAGTGCGTGGCTCTGGTGCCTCACGGCCGTCGCCGGGTTGCTCCTCGGGTCGCTCGCGTTTGCGGCGACCCGCGATCCCTATCAGGCGTCGACCACGCTGCTGCTGACCCTCGACCCCAGCGAGAATGTCACGGCGCAGGCGGCGGACGACGAGTACCAGGCAGACAACCAGGCCATGGCGCAAAGCCGCACGGTGGCCGGCCTGGCCATCGGCCAGCTGGGGCTGCGGCAAAGCGTCAGCAGCTTCCTGTCGTCCTACTCGGCCACGTCCGTCAGCGACCGGGTGCTGGTCATCACGGACAGTGCGTCATCGAGCGATCAGGCGGTGCTCCGGGCCAATGCCATAGCCGCGGCCTTCCTGCAGTTCCGCGCCAGCGAACTACTCCAGGAACAGCAGCTGACCCTCTCCTCGTTTAACCAGCAGATCGGGCAGACCAGGCAAGACATCAGCTCTCTCAGCCACCAGATCAGCCACCTGATCAGCCGGCTGTCGGCCGGCCCGGTATCAGCCGCCCAGCAGTCCCAGCTCACTAACCTGCAGACCGAACGCAGCCAGGCGACCAGCACGCTGGCCGGCCTCAACGAAGCGGCTCTCAGCTACGAAACGACCACCCAGCCCGCGATGACGGCGGAGGCCAAGGGCGACGTGGTGCTGGACGGCGCCGTCCCGTTGCCGTACTCGCAGGGCAAGCACCTGCTGCTTTACGCCCTCGTAGGACTGTTCATCGGCCTGGTGTTGGGCCTGGCGGTCGCCCTCATCCGGGCGCTCGTGTCCGACCGGCTACGTCAGCGGACCGACGTTGCGCAAGCGCTCGGCGCCCCGGTGAAGCTCAGTGTCGGCCGGGTGCGGCTGAACGGCCGGTACGGGCTGGCCGCCGCCGATCGCCTCGACGTCCGGCGGATTGCCGCGTTCCTGGACCGAGCGGTGCCGAGAAACCCCAGGCGCGCCGCCGCCCTGGCGGTCGTTCCCGTCGACGAACCGCAGGCTGCGGCTCTCTCCCTGGTGTCGCTGGCCCTGTCCCGGGCCCAGCAGGGCGAGCAGGTGGTCCTCGCGGACCTCGTCGGCGGCGCCCCCGCGGCGAGGCTCCTGGGCATTAACCAACCCGGGGTGAGCATCGTGAGCGGGCAGGACAATCGCCTGATCGTCGCGGTCCCCGAAGGCGACGACGTGCTACCGCCCATCGGGCCGCTCGGCCGCACCTGGATCCAGGGGTCTCCTTTCACCGACACGGTAGCCCCCGTCTGCGCCCGGGCGAACCTGGTGCTCACCCTGGCCACCCTCGATGCCTCCCTCGGCGCCGACCACCTGGCCACCTGGGCCACGGATGCCGTGGCGGTCCTCACCGCCGGCCGTTCGTCGTGGACGACGATCAGCGCGGTGGGCGAGATGATCCGGCTGTCCGGGACGCGCCTGGAGTCCGCGGTCCTCATCGGCGCCGATGACGCCGACGCGAGCGTCGGCGCGACATATACGACCGATGGCCGTGACCGAGCAGCCACAGACGCGAGGTGACACACGTGAACAATCGCTCCGGGATTCTTCTCGATCGTGATGGCACGATCATCGTTGACCACGGTTACGTGGGCTCGGTGGACCGGGTCGAATTCATCGACGGATCATCAGAGGCAATTGCCAGTTTCAACCGGGCCGGTATCCCGGTCGCGGTGGTGACGAACCAGGCTGGTGTGGCTCGGGGGTTTTACGACATCGGCGACGTCGCTCAGGTGCACCGGCATATCGCGGCGTACCTGGCCGCGCACGAGGCGCACATTGACCTGTTCCTGTACTGCCCGTATCACCCGGACGGCGTGGTCGACGGCTTCGCCCGGACCAGCGAGGACCGGAAGCCGAAGCCGGGCATGGCCAAGGCCGCGGCGGCCGCGCTCAACCTGGATCTGGCTGCTTCATGGGTGGTAGGCGACCGGCCCGAAGACCTCGGCCTGGCCGCGGCGGTCGGTGCGTCAGCCATCTACCTGGGACCTGAAGGCCGGGCACCTGAAGGCCCGGCACCTGCAAGCCCGGGTCCTGCAGGCGACGCTCATCCCGGTGTCTGGTCGTTCCCGAGCCTGGCCGCGGCGGCCCCGTTCATCTTGGCGCGGATGGCCGCATGAGCGCTCTGCACGATCTTCCGACCCTGACGCCAGCCGCCGGAACTGATCCGCCAAAGTTCCCGGATTCACCGTATAAAAACGCCGCCAGGTATTTCAGCGCATACGCGGAAGAGACCGCGCGAGCCGCGAGCTCGGTGGAAGAAGCCGGGCTCGCCCGCGCGGCCGCGATCCTGCTGGACGCCTACACCAGCGGTGCCACGGTGTTCTCGTGCGGCAACGGCGGCTCGGCGGCGATCGCGAACCACCTGCAGTGCGATCACATGAAGGGTGTCCGGACGGCGACCGATCTCGCCCCCCGCGTCACCAGCCTCAGCGTGAACATCGAGTTGCTGACCGCGATCGCCAACGACCTGACGTACGCCGACGTGTTCGCCTATCAGCTTCAGTCCCAGTCCCGGCCCGGTGACGCGCTCATCGCCGTCTCCTCCTCCGGCCGCTCGGCCAACATCGTCCGGGCGCTCGAATGGGCTCGCGGCCACGGCCTGCGCACGATCGCGCTGACCGGCTTCGACGGGGGTGAGGCCAGGCGGGTCGCCGAGGTGGCCATTCACGTCCATGGCACGAACTACGGCGTGATCGAGGACCTGCACCAGGCGGTCATGCATGCCCTGGCCCAGTACATCCGCCAGTCGCGGATGACATCGGCTGCGATCTCTTCGAACGTATTCTGACCCGAGAGCAGGAATCCTGTAGATGGTGGCGGCACGAAACCGGGTTGACCGCATGCGGGTAGCGATCAACCTGCTGACCGAGAACCCAGACCATCCCTCCGGGGCCCATTGGTTCTGGACCCGGGTGATCCCCGAGATGGCCAGCCGGCTCGACACCGGCGAGGAACTGCACCTGCTGGTGAGCCCGAAATCACGGCATCTGTACCAGGGGTACGGGCCGGGCGTTTTCCACCTCACTTACCCGTGGTCAAACGAGCGGCGTACGCCGCGCACGCTCAGCGAGCACCTCTACTCGCCGCTACGGCTGCCGCTCAGCCGTATCGATGTTTTCAACACCCTGATGGCGCCCATCGTGAACCTGTCGTGGTCACTGGTGATCCACATGAAGACGATGCACGCCTTCACCACGCCGGGCGCGATATCGCCCCTGCCACGTCTGTACCGCCGGATGAACTATCCGTATTCGGTCCGGGCCGCGGACGCGATCGTCATCAACTCCGAGAGCCTGCGCTCGGAGATCCAGCGTTACCTAGAGGTCGACCAGGGGAAGCTGAAGCTGGTTTACGAGGCGGTCGACCACGGCCTGTTCCGACCGGGAAATGCCGACGCGGCCCGGGCGCACGTCAGCCGCCGCTACGGCGTGACGAAGCCGTTCGTGCTGTTCGTGTCGACCCTGTGGCCGTACAAGAATTGTGACGGGCTGCTGCGGGCCTGGGCCTTGGCCCGGGCTGAACTGGGGGACCGCCAGCTGGCCATCGTCGGCGGCAGCCAGGACGAGAAGTACGTCGCCTCGCTTCATGCGCTCGCCGATCAGCTCGGGATCGCGCAAGATGTCGTCTTTGTCGGGAAGGTTCCGCTCGAGGAAACCGTCCGTTTCTACCAGGCGGCCGACGTGTTCGTGTATCCGTCGGTCAACGAGACCTTCGGGCTCCCGATCCTGGAGGCCATGGCCTGCGGCTGCCCGGTCGTGACATCGGACGTCAGTGCTATGCCGGAGACGGCGGGCGGGGCCGCGATCCTGGCCGACGCGAAGGAGCCGGCGGCCATCGGCCGGGCCATCGTCGAGGCGGCGGGGCCAGCCAGGGACCGGCTGCGCGACCTCGGCCTGCGCCGGGCCAGTCAGTTCACGTGGGGAGCGACGGCGGCGGCGACCCTGGACGTGTACCGCGAGGCCGCCGAGCACCGGAGGGACCGAAGGAAATGAGAATCCTTGTCACCGGGGGGGCCGGGTTCATCGGATCGCATACCTGCGACCGGCTGCTCGCGGGCGGCCACGACGTCGTCGTGCTTGACGCGCTGACCCCGCCCGTGCACCGGGACGGCCGGCCCAGCTACCTCAGTCCCGGCGCCGACTTCTATCAGGGCGACATCCGCAACCGCGACCTGGTCACGAACCTGCTGCGGCGGGTCGACGCGGTCTACCACTTCGCTGCCTACCAGGACTACCTGCCCGATTTCTCGCGGTTCTCCGACGTGAACGTGGTCTCGACGGCGCTGCTCTACGAGATCATCGTGGCCGAGCGCCTCGACCTCGCCCGGGTCGTGGTCGCGTCGTCTCAGTCGGCGATGGGCGAAGGGCTCTACCGGTGCCCGGTGGACGGCGAGCAGCTACCGGGGATGCGCCCGGAAACGGCCCTCGCGGCCGGCCGGTGGGACATTGCCTGCCCGGACTGCGGTCGCCCGCTGGAACTGCAGGCCACCCCCGAAAAGATCTCGAATCCGCAGAACGCGTACGGCATGTCCAAGCTCGCCGAGGAAATGGTCGCCATCAACCTCGGCCGCCGGTACGGCATCCCCACCGTCGCGCTTCGCTACAGCATCGTCCAGGGCCCGCGGCAGTCGGTCTACAACGCGTACTCCGGTGC
>Ga0302326_10018223_pt1 | contig 14562 bp, 15 predicted proteins | sample Palsa_T0_3_FD_202264 | JGI IMG/M metagenome (GOLD analysis project Ga0302326, IMG submission 202264) | Peat permafrost microbial communities from Stordalen Mire near Abisko, Sweden - Palsa_T0_3 | ecosystem: Environmental > Terrestrial > Soil > Palsa > Peat permafrost | place: Sweden: Abisko... | reverse complement strand
TGCACGTGCCAAGCAGGTGCTCGCGCTCGATGGAGATCGCTCAATGCTGCAGCAGACCGTGGAGCGGCTGCACCCGATCGCAGGCTCCGACAAGGTTTGGGTTATTACCAACGAACTTCTGGCGGCCGAGATTGAGGCGCAATTGCCGGGGGTTCCGCGTGGCCAGATTATCGAGGAGCCGGTAGCGCGGAATACAGCACCGGCATGTGGCCTCGCCGCGTTCCTGGTGGAAAAATCCAATCCCGACGCGGTGATCGGCGTTTTCCCCTCCGATCACGTCATTGGCGACGAGCCGCGCTTTCTCAAGGTCATCGAACGCGGCATCACGCTCGCAGCCTCAGGCGACGTGATGGTGGTTCTCGGCATCGAGCCCACCCGCGCCGAAACCGGCTACGGATACATTGAGACCGGCGAAGACGGCCCCAAAGATGGCCTGCATGTGAAGCGCTTTACCGAGAAGCCTAGCCGCAACCGCGCCGAGGTGTTCGTGGCTGCAGGCAACTATTTCTGGAACTCGGGCATGTTCCTGTGGTCGGCGCGCACCCTCGCCAATGCTGTCCGCGAGCATCTTCCGGAGACCGCTCCCCTGCTCGAAGAAATCGCAGCCGCCTTTGGAACGGACCGCTTCGATGCAGTATTTGCCGAGCTGTATCCCAAATGCGAAAACATCTCTGTGGATTACGCAATCCTGGAGCCCCGCTCCGCCAAGGGAGAGCACTATTCGCGCCTCTACTGCCTCCCCGCCGAGTTCGGCTGGAACGACCTGGGCTCCTGGGAGTCGCTCTACGAATTTCAGGTAGAGAAGCGGCTGCGCGGCGATGAAGAAGGCAACGTCGCTGAGACGAGCGGCGTAATGACCCTGGACTCTGGCGACAATTACGTCTTCAGCCCCAAGAAGTTTGTCGCGCTCGTGGGCGTGCAAGACCTGGTGATTGTGGAGACCGACGATGCTCTGCTGATAGCGCACCGCAGTCGCTCCCAGGATGTCGGCAAGATTGTCAAGGATTTGGCCGCCTCAGGAAGGGACGAGCTTATCTAGCTCATCCAAGGAATGCCGGCAATGGCAGATGAAAAAAATACATGGGACGCATTTGGATCCCAGGCCGAGTCTCGACCAGCGCAGTGATTCTGGCCTTGCTGCTAGCCGCCGTTGGAGTCGGCATGGGCGTCTGGCTGCTATACCTGCGGTAATCAAATCGCAGCCACCTGCGCCTTCGGAGCGCTTGGCAAATCAGCTGCATGAATCGGATTTGCGCAAGGTACACTGGCTTTCATGGAGGACGAGCTGCCCGCATGGCGCATCCAGTAATCAAGTTTGGAACCGACGGCTGGCGAGGAGTCATCGCCAGCGACTTCACCTTTGAGAATGTGCGAACCGCAGCCGCCGCGGTCGCTGCCTATATTCACGCCAAAGAGAATCCCGCCAAAGGGATATGCATCGCCTACGACTCGCGGTTTCTCTCAGAAGCCTTCGCAAAGGCCTGCGCCGAAGTGCTTGCGGCCACCGGCATTCGCGTAGCGTTGGCCGGCGAAATCACACCCACTCCCGCTCTTTCCTTTGGCGTGCGCGGCCGCGGAGCCGCAGGCGGCATCATGATTACTTCGTCGCACAATCCCGCGCAGTGGAATGGCGTCAAGTACAAGGCCTGGTTCGGCGGCTCGGGCAGTCCATCCATCATCGCCGGGATCGAGTCGTATCTGGGCGCGCCCGTGCCCCACGCCGCCGTGCCTGCGCCAATCGATACAGTCGACTTCATCAAGCCCTACATGCGAGCCATCGAAAACTTCGCCGATCTCGATCTGATCGCGCGATCCGGTTTCAAGTTCGGAATCGACTCGATGTATGGCGCGGGAAGGGAACTCCTTGCCGGAGTATTTACCCAAATCGGCGTCGATTTTGTGCAGATTCGCGGCAATATAGATCCCCTTTTTCCAGGCATCAATCCCGAGCCCATCGAGCCTAATATCCGCGCTCTTGGCGAAGCCGTTGTCGCCAACAAGTGCGACGCCGGCCTCTGTACCGATGGCGATGCCGACCGCATCGGAGCCGTCGATGAGCATGGCGAATTCGTCGATCCACACAAGATCTTCAGCGTCCTGCTCAGCTGGGTCTTGAAGTACAAAGGCTGGCCCGGCGACGTAACCCGCGCCTTCAACACAACTAAGATGCTCGACCGCATCTGCGCCAAATATGGCCGCAGCATTCATGAGCACGGCATCGGCTTCAAGTACGTCGTCGACTTCATGCAACAGCAGGAGATTGTGATGGGCGGCGAAGAATCCGGCGGCATCGGCTTTCAGCGCCATCTGCCCGAGCGCGATGGCCTCTTGAACGCGCTCCTCCTGGCCAACGTAATGGCCGAGGAGAAAAAGACGCTGGGCCAGTTAGTCGCCGCTCTGCAGGCCGAGTACGGCGAGCATCAGTACGGCCGCATTGACCTGCATATCGCCGACGATCTCAAGAACCGGGCCATCGCCCGCGCTCGTGCTCTGCCGGCAGGCGACATCAGCTTCGCGGGAATGCCAATCCTGCGCATTGAGACGCTGGATGGAGTCAAATTCTATCTCGACAATCCAGAGGCGAAGACCAAGCCAAATGCAGCGGAGACCTGGCTGCTTCTTCGAGCCAGCGGCACCGAGCCGCTGATGCGGATTTACTCGGAGTCATGCTCTAAGGAGTCAGTAACCAAGCTTCTGGAAGCGGCGCGGGCCTTTGCGCTGGAGGCCTGAGGCTACCGGACCGGTTCCTGATACAGGCCGAGAAGATTGCCGCCTGGATCGCGAAAGTGGGCGATCAGCTCGGTGGGATGGAAGCCGAGCGGTTTGACGATTTCGCAGCCAAAGGCGGTGATGCGCTCGATAGTCGCGCGAATGTCGTCGACCATGATGGAAATGATCAAGCCCGGATGAGCGGCGGCTTGCTTTCCGAGATCGAATGAACCGCTGACCTCTCCGATGGAGTCATCGAAAGAGACGGTGCCGTCCTCGCGGGTGCGAATATTCCAGCCAAAGATTTCGCGGTAGAACTCGGCCGACTTCGAGGTATCGAGTGTCGGCATTTCGATGTAGCAAATCTTCCCGTGCTTGCTGGTGTAGTGCATGGCGCTCTCCTGCAGTGTTGCCATCCAGGCAAAGGCGCAATCCGCTACGAATAACGGGGTAGCCATCGGGTTTGCGGGTGCTCCAGGCCTCGGAGGTCGGGTCTCCACTCCGGACCGAGGACACTCGATTCTCGACCTCTAGCTTTCGATAAACGCAAGCAGGTCGGCGTTAATGGTATCCGCATGAGTAGTACACATGCCATGCGGGTAACCGGGATAAATCTTGAGTGTAGCGTTGGGCAGGAGCTTGGCCGAGAGAACGCCGGCATCCATGTAGGGGACAATCTGGTCATCATCCCCATGCAGCACCAGCACTGGAATGTCGATCTTCTTCAGATCCTCAGTGAAGTCGGTTTCAGAGAAGGCCTTGATGCAGTCATACTCGCCCTTGTGGCCGCCGAGCATGCCCTGGAGCCAGAAGTTCTCGCGCACGCCTTCCGAGATCTTCGCGCCGGCGCGGTTATACCCATAGAAAGGTATGCTCAGATCTTTGAAGAACTGCGATCGGTCGGCGACGAGTCCCGCACGAATGCCGTCGAAGACCTCAATGGGCAGTCCGCTAGGGTTGGCTTCGGTCTTGAGCATGATCGGAGGCACAGCTCCGATCAGCACCGCTTTCGCAACTCGCTTAGTGCCGTGGCGGCCAAGATAGTGCGCTACTTCTCCGCCGCCTGTCGAATGGCCCACCAGGATTGCTTTGTGCAAGTCGAGAGTCTCGAACAGTTGGGCCAGGTCGTCTGCGTAAGTATCCATTTCGTTGCCGCCCCACGTTTGCGCAGAGCGGCCGTGGCTGCGGCGATCATGCGCAATCACGCGATAGCCCTCCTGGCCGAGGAAAAGCATCTGCGCGTCCCACGCATCGGCGTCGAGCGGCCAGCCATGCGAAAAGACAATGGGCTGGCCAGCTCCCCAGTCTTTGTAATAGATCGAGGTTCCGTCCGTAGTAGTGATGGTAGGCATGGCGACCCTCCTGCAATGGTGCTCATCAGAATATCGTTTTTCTTCTGGATGTGGTGTTAAAAGTGAACGAGCATTCCCAGGTACCGTTTGCCGGGTTGCGCGATGCTGCAATACTGATTAGCGAAAGATCAAACCAAGGAGGAGATGAATGTATTTCCATATTTTCGGTTTCAAATGGAAGCCGGAAGCGACCGAATCGCAGAAGACCCAGGCCACTACCGACATTCTGGCATTTCGAGGCAAGATCGACGGACTGCTCGAAGCGCGTGTCGGGCCAAATTTATCACCCCGCGGTCAGGGATACACCTTTGCCGGCATAATGCGATTCACCGACAAAGCAGCCTTCGATGCCTACATGGCTCATCCCACGCATGACACGCTCATCAAGTGGCTCATGCCGCTGATCGAGCCAGTCGAGCTAGATTTTCAGGCACTGGACGGAGATTCTTAGCCCAATAGAAAGACTCAGTCTCTGACCACTTGCAGCCCTGCTAAATCGGGTGCCCCATCCATTGTGCGTCCTTTGCACAATGGGTGGGATACCGCAGCACCCAATCGCCAAGCACGAAATCAAGCGATCAAAGATTTAGGGCGTTTTCAATTCAAGTGTTAACAAAACTTCGGGTGCCCCATCCATTGTGCGTCCTTTGCACAATGGGTGGGATACCACAGATATTCATCTGGCCTGTAAACGGTTAGACCGAAGACGCTCTAGTTATGACCACCCTGCTCCGGTGGTACATAGCCGATCATCCGCAGTCGTTCGTTCTCCCGCTCCACGGATCGGCTTCGACCGCGCAACAGATCGTTGAGCGAAATCACTCCACAGATCATGTGACTGTCGCGTTCAACCACCGGCAGGGTCGCCAGTCCTTCCGCCGCCATGATCTCCGCCGCGCCGCGCGCCGTGCTGTCCGCGTAGGCGTAGAACTCAGGCAGTGTCGCGTCAGCCGCCGACTGAGACGCGGGCGACATCACATCTCTCACGATGACCATTTCCAAGGGATCAACGCCGTATTCGCGGGTCAGGTGATATCCACGGCGGCTCAGCTTTTCGGTGAGGATAGAGCGCGGCATCAGCAGCGCCGTCACCAGGTATGAGGCGACACAGGCCAGCGCAAGCGGCAGCAGGGCAGGCAGGCAATGTGTAACCTCCAGGCTGAAGAGGATTGCGGTCAGTGGAACGCCAAGCGAGCCCGCCAGCATCGCGCCCATCCCGATCAGCGCCCAGAATGCCTGTGCTTCGACAGTCGCATGGGCCAGGTGTCCTGCCATCGCGCCCACGGCTCCCCCAATCATCAGCAATGGAGCCAGCACGCCGCCCGACGTTCCAGAGCCCAGTGAAAACGCCCACATCAAAGACTTTGCGATCAGAATTCCGACGATCAGGCCGATCGTCGCATTGCCGTGCAGCAGTGCAGCGATGTTGTCGTATCCCACGCCCAGCCCACGGGGAAAGAAAAACCCTCCCACGCCCACGCCAAGGCCGCCAATCGCAGGCCACCACATCCAATGCACCGGCAGACGCTCGAAGAGGTCTTCGAATGCATACATCATGCGGCTCATCCCGGCAGAGACCAGCCCCAGCAACGCACCCAGCAGCAGCGCGCCGATTGCATATCCAATGGGATCGCTCAAGCTGATTACAGGCATTTGAAACAACGGCCCCGCGCCCAGCCAATAAACACGCAACAGCCCGGCGGTAGCGCTTGCTATCGCTACGGGGACCAGGCTGCGCGGCCGCCATTCAAAGAGAAGCAACTCCACCGCCAGGAAAATAGCGGCGAGAGGGGCTGCAAAGGTTGCCGACATGCCTGCGGCCGCTCCCGCCACCAGCAGCGTCGTGCGCTCTGCATCCGTGACGTGCATCCACTGGCCAACCAGGGAACCGGCCGCGCCTCCGGTCATGATGATGGGGCCCTCCGCTCCGAACGGGCCACCAGATCCTATGGCAATCGCAGCCGAGATCGGCTTCAGAATCGCGATCTTCGGGTCCACTTTGGCGCGATGTATAAGGATCGCTTCGATCGCCTCAGGAATTCCGTGGCCGCGAATCTTGTCTGAACCGAAACGCGCCATCAGGCCAACAATCAGGCCGCCGACGACCGGCACTACGATCATCCAGTAACCCAAAGGACTGCCCGCGGGCGAGACGGCGGCAATGCTGAACCGATGGTAGTAAAAGATGTTTGTAGATAGTGCGATGCAGCGGAGAAGCAGCACCGCCAGCGCAGTGGCGCACACTCCAATGCCGATCGAGACACCGGAAAGCAGCCAGACTCGGCGGTCGACCGTAAAATCTCTCAGTGCTGAAGGCTCTGATTTCATTCCTGACCATCCTTCGTTTGCGTTCCATCCGCATCGGCAGCCTGCCTGCTCGCAGCCGAACCGCGAATGGACTTCAGAGTCCCGACCAGCTTTGGAACCAACTCGTATAGCTCACGTTCATGCGCGTCCGAAAGAGTTTCGAGCACTCGATCACCCTCGGCAGTAAGGGCCAGCACCACACAGCGGCGATCGTGCGTGTCAGGCCGGCGATGGATCCAGCCCGCCTCCTCGCATCGCTTACTTAGCTCGACAACGCTGTGATGGCGCAGGCCAAGCCGCTCCGCTGCATACGAGACGGTAGTCTCCACTCCATCCGGAGCCCCCGCGATATGCAGCAGAAGCTGATGTTGCTGCGGCTGCAGGCCGGCTGCCACGGCGCAGCTCTCACTGAATTGCAGAAACTGCCGAAGCGTGTAGCGGAAGTCCGCCAGGGTCTGAAGTCTCCGCCGTGCAGCGCTTTCGGGCAAAGTAGCCATAAAGATAATATATCGTAATACGATGTATATTGCAAGACAAAACCGATTCGGGACTCATTCGGGACACTTCGTACCCCCATGCTTCGGTTCAGGTAGGTAGCGTCTGAAAAGTGCGTTGAACGAAAACAGCAATCGCTTGCAATTAGATAATGCGGCTCGTCTCGTCGATACATGCCAGCACACGCGCAACAATTAGGAACACTCAAGCGGCTGATCTCTCAGGCCGATCTCATCCTATCGAATACCGATCTCCCCGAAGGCAAGCGATGCCGTGAACTGCTAGGCGCAGCGCTGGCGTTGACCGACGATCTAATCAGCCAAGACAAACTGCCAGCGGCAACGGTGCTGGGGAGCAAAGGCGGCTCAGTGACCGCCCAGCGTGGGAGCGAATACTTCCGCCAGCTTGCCGCAAAGCGCAAAACGAATGCCGGTGGCCGTCCCCGCAAAGTAGAATAGTTCCCAACAAAACGAAAAGCCCGGCGCGAGGCCGGGGCATTTCGATAGTGCGGCTGGTTACCCCTATCGTACTGCTCGCTCGTGCCTGAAGCAAGGGAGCGAATGGTAACGCCGAGTGAGCGCGAACTCCCACCAAAATCTCACCTTCTTTTAAGCGAGCTAAGCACGCAGAGGACGCTCTTGTCCCATCACTTGTCTGCTTGCATCAGTCACTACGAATGCCGTCAACCAGAGCGCGCAAAGGACTATCTCCGCGCCTATGTATGTTCGATCTTCGACTTATTGTGGGCGTACTACGACTTGAAATTAGATGTTTTTGATTACCAGACTGAGATTGCCAATGAGGCTATACGGAACACGCTCTCGCCCTGGGAGAATTTCAATGTCTCAAAACGGGCAGACTCGTGGGTCGAAACTCTGAGAACTGCGCTCAACCAGCACACCGGGCGGACGATTTGGAAGCCTGAGAAGACAGACACGCAAGACTCCTCCCTGACTGGTAAACAAGCCTCCGCCTACGCTAGAGCGGCAATCGATATTGCTTCGTCGCCGTTGCTGATGTACATAGAGCAAGCTAATCGGACTGAAGAGCAGCCGTCGCAAGCGGGCCTGGTGCCCCCCCCGTCACCTGAGTCTATAGGCGCGCAAATCAAGGCCTACATATTGGAAGCTCGACTCCGGCCGGAGGACATCGCGGAGGAGATCGGCATTCAGCCTCGAAACGTCTACCGTCATCTATCAGGGGAAACGCTGCCGACTCTTTCCAACATCGGGAAATACGAGTCCGCGCTCTCGAAGCATCTCAAGCGCACCGTGAAGTTGCCGACACCAGCAAACGTCAGAACGTCAGTAAAGCGTCAGTAAAACGTCAGTGATTCTCCCTAATGTCATCTTTCTGTCAAGTCATTGAAACGACAGAGGATTGAGTCATACGCTTCGGATCATGTTAGAGCGTTTGGCAGTGATGATCCGAGGACCACCAAGACACCACACCCCAAAGACAGCATAGGGAGCATCTTCGGATGCTCCCCGGTCCAAGCTGTGCGGGTATGGTGGAACGGTATACACAGCGGCCTTTCATGCCGCCGTCCTCGCGAGGGAATTGTGGGTTCGAGTCCCCAGTTCGGACGCGGCGCATTCGCTGTATTTCGCCTATTACAACTTCTGCCGCGTCCACAAGACGCTGCGCGTCACTCCTGCGATGGAAGCCGGGATTGTTGGCAGAGGGTTGTCGTTAGGAGAGTTAATTTCACTATGAGCACTATGGGATATTGATTTTCGCCTCTTATTCGCGCAATATGGGATAGAGGCTCAAGATGCAATTTCGGTTTGACATCAAGAAGTCGATGGCGGCGGTCGCATTTTTGATGAATCGATGCGGTGGAGAGCTTGACATGTTCTTGGCTCTCAAGAGCCTGTATCTTGCAGACAAAAAGGCTTTGACTACTTGGGGCAAGCCGATCACCGGCGACGAATTCAAAGCGCTTCCCAAGGGACCGGTATTGGAAATGATTTACAGGCTGTTCAAAGGAACCGCTCCGAAGAATTTCCAAATGCAATGGGACAGCGCTTTTTCCGAACGAGTGAATCACTGCATTCACCTGCGCTCCAAGGTCTCAACCACATCATTGTCTGAGCGAGAACGCGAGGTCTTGGGGATGGCTCAAGATGAAATAAACAGCGTTGCGCCAAAGGATGTCGCTGATTTTTTGCATCAGACGTGCCCTGAATGGACCGACCCAAAGGGCGGTTCATTGCCGATTTCTCCCGAAGTAATACTCGCAAATGCTGGGCTTACTCAGGAACAGATCGATGAACTAAAAGAGTCGGAACGGGTGTTTTATGAAACTAGATTAGCTTTAGGAGCGCGCTAAGGCTTGTGAACGTCGGCGATTGTTTCATGATGTCCGTTCCTCCCAAATATGACCTTCCTCACTTGTGGATCGTTATAGCCGCTCCGACTCCAGAAGATGAGTCTATTCTCGCTGTTAATGTGACGTCAGACGAGATCAGGGCTGGAAGGGAATTCGTCCTGAATGGTGGGGATCACGGTCGCATTAAGCATGAGAGCTTTGTTAGCTTTTCTGATGCGCTGCTTATTCCTATGTCCAGCATCAAGCGCCTCTCTGGAATCCTAATCACCACAGAGAAACCCATGCACTTCAATCTCGTGAATCAAATTATCGTGGTAGCAAAGCGGACCGCATCTATGTCTGACGAAAAGAAGACTAGGCTCTAAAATTCGTCAACGCAGATTTCAGACACTACCGTTCAGGTAAATCCTCAGACGAGCAATGCTATAGTCGTCCGATGAAAGAGAATCGTCGCAAATTCATTGTGAGTCTGGCGGCATTGGCTGTCGCGAGTAAAGCCACGGTCGCAAGCGCGGAGGACAAAGGTATGTACGGAGTGATCGCGAAGATGACGACAGTATCAGGCCAGCGCGACGCATTGATCAAAATCCTGGTTGAAGGCACAGCAGCCATGCCCGGCTGCCTGAGCTACATCGTCGCGAAAGACGCATCCGATGAAAACGCCATCTGGATCACGGAAGCCTGGGACAGCAAAGAAAGCCACGATGCGTCTCTGTCGCTCCCGGCAGTCAAGAGCGCCATCGCAGTCGGCAGACCAATGATCGCCGGTGTTGGTATGCACGCAGTCACCCAGCCCGCAGGCGGCTTTGGATTGCCTGTCAGCAGCGCGCCCAAAAGCAGCGGATCATAACATCGATGTGATATCGCATTTCGGCCCCAAGAATAGATGCACAATCAGCTGAAATTCCACGCAACTTCAGCTCACGGAAAACAAAACACATCCAACAAATTTACTTGACAGCTTTCGCCGGTCACATCCTCCACAAATTGTTCTACGTAGAACAATTTGTGGAGCGATATGTGCAACGTTAGCCCAACCGCACCAGCCGGGCCTGCAGCAGATTGGGAATTTTGCTGATCGCTTCGAGCACTTCAGCTCCCACCGGCTCATCCACCTGCACCACCGACAGCGCCTTCAGTGGGTCGCCAGCGACCTGCTCCCGGCTTCTCTCTCGGCCCAATGCGAAGTTCGCGATGTTCACTCCCTGCTGTCCCAATACCGTGCCGATGTTGCCGATCACACCAGGAACGTCAAGATTACGGCAGACCAGCAGGCTGCCTTCGAGCGGAGATTCAATGTCCATTCCGTCAAAGGCCAGCAGACGAGGCTGCTGCCCGTGCAGCACAGTGGCGCTGCCCTTGATGGACCCGGATGCGTCGTGGAGTGTGATGGAAAGCACGTTCGACGCGCCGCCGCGTCGGCTCTCATGCTTCTCTTCGTGAATGCGGATGCCGCGCTCCTGCGCGATGGTTGCGGCATTGATACGGTTCACATGTTCCGATTGCGCCAGCAAACCGGCGATGGCCGCGTTCCGCACCAGGTCGGTCTTGCCCTCAGCCAGCGCGCCAGAATACGTGATGTGAATGGACTCGATATTTTTCGGCTCAGCCTGCGAAAGGAAGTTCCCGAGACGGCCCGCGAGGTCGATAAACGGGGCCAGTTGTAGATATTCCTCGTGCGTAAGGCTGGCCGCATTGACGGCGTTTTGTACGACGCCGAGCTTGAGATATTCGCGTACCTGGCTCGCAAGCTGGATGCCGATCGCCTCCTGCGCCTCGTCAGTCGACCCCGCGATATGCGGAGTGAGAATGACATTGGGCAGTCCTGCGAGCGCCGAATCTTTCGGTGGTTCTACGGTGAAAACATCCAGCGCGGCTCCCGCCACCTGGCCGGATTGCAGCGCGGCGATGAGGGCTGCTTCTTCGATCAGCTCGCCACGCGCGCAGTTGAGGATGCGTACACCCTTCTTCATCGTGGCGAGGGTGCGTTCGTTGATGATTCCGTTGGTCTGTGGCGTCAGCCCGACATGCAGCGTGAGATAGTCGGAAGTGGCAAATAGCTCTTCAGTCGATACCAATTTAATGCCTGCTTCGCGCGCCACTGCGGGAGAGACAAATGGATCGTGGCCGACTAGATCGAGGCCGAAGTTACGGGCGCGTTTAGCTACCTCCAACCCAATCCGGCCGAGGCCGAGAATACCTAAAGTCTTGCCGCGCAGCTCAACGCCCTGGAGCGATTTCTTGTCCCACTTGCCTGCGTGCATGGTGTTGTTGGCAAGCGGAAGCTGGCGCGCCAGAGCAATCATCAGGCCTAAAGTTAGCTCAGCCACGGCGATGGCATTCGCTCCAGGAGTGTTCATGACCACGATGCCGCGGCGTGTGGCTGCTTCGGCATCGATGTTGTCGACGCCCACGCCGGCGCGACCGATGACTCTGAGTTTGGGCGCGTGCTCCAGCAGAGCATCATCCACCTGAACTGCGGAGCGGACGACGAGCGCATCGGCGTCAGCAAGCGCTTCAGGCAGCTTGCCAGGAAGTTTCGCCACATCTTCGTGGGTGAGTATTTGCCAATCGGCCTCACTGGCGAGGACGGCTAAGGTAGAAGGTGAGACTTTTTCGGCAAGAACGATCTTCATTGTGGGGCCTTTGCTCTGGTATTCGTCGAATTGGATGTTGTTCTGGGCGCAAAACATCTCAAAGATGCGCACTACGGAGGCCTGCGGTTTGCCCTCGCCCTGCTCGTATTTCCAGATGGAGTTGGGGTGAACGCCCAACTTTTCAGCCATCTGATACTGGTAGAGATTGAGCTGCTTGCGGGCTAGGATGAGTTTTTCGCCAAAGGTTAATTCAGGCATGTGTGACGCTTTCCGGGGTGCGATTGTTGGGTGTAGCAGCAGAAGCAGGTCCTTCGCTGCTCAGGATGACAACCTGTTTCAGGCGTTCACGGCAACACGGCTCTGCAACTCATTCAGGGTCTGATTTGGCTTGCGGCTGGCAAAGACTTCCTGCGCGGCGGCCAAGCCCTGGCCGAGTTGGATGGGAAGTTTGAGAGTGTCGCGGGCGATCAACTCGAGCGCGCCGATCAGAGCAATGGTGTCCATGTAGTCGAAGAAGCCGAGGTGGGCGATGCGGAAGATTTTGCCTTTCATCTCGCCCTGGCCGTTGGCGATGACCGCGCCAAAACGCGACTTCAGCTCCTTGACGACTGCGCCTGAGTCGAGTCCCTCGGGAACGGCTACGGCTGTGGCTGCTGCTCCAGGAGCCGTGGGTGCGAACAACGTGAAGCCAAGTGCAACCAGACCGGCGCGGGTCATGGCGGCGCAGGTTTCGGCGTTTTCAATCAGCAGGATGCGGCCTTCAGCCAGGTTTCCGCCAGCTTGTCCCGCGATGTAATCGAGGGCTGCTCCAAGACCGGCGATGAGTGCGACTGACGGCGTGTAGGCGCTTTCGCCGAGCTTGGCTGACTTGCGCTCTTTTCTCAGGTCGAAGTAGTAGCGGGGATTTTTGCTGGTCTCCATGGCGGCCCAGGCGCGGTCGCTGACGCTCAGGTAGGCGAGGCCGGGCGGGATCATGACGGCCTTTTGCGAGCCGCCGATGAGGATGTCGATGCCCCAGTTATCTACGTCGAAGTGGGTGGTGCCGAGGCCGGTGATGGCATCGACGACAAGCAATGCCGGTGAGTTGGCCGCTTTGAGCAACTCGCCGATGGCCTGGACGGAGTGGCGCGTGGCTGTGGAGGTTTCCGTGGCCTGGACGTAGACGGCCTTGGTGTCGGGGTGCAGGGCAGCCTTGATCTTTTCCAGGTCAAAGGTTTCGCCGTAGGGTGCGGTGACGAGATCTGCGTTGCATCCAAACGCTTTAGCCAACGAAACCCAACGCTCTCCAAATTTTCCGGCGGAGAGAACGAGGACGCGGTCTCCGGGTGAGGTGAGGTTGCTGACGGCGGCTTCCATGGCTCCGGTGCCCGAGGAGGAGAGCAGCAATACGTCATTTTTTGTTCCGACGAACTCCTTCAACTGCGCCAGCACGCGGGTGTAGAGGGCGCGGAATTCGGCCGTGCGGTGGTGGAGATCGGCGGCGGCCATGGCGAACTGTGCGGCTGGAAGCAGTGGCGTTGGTCCGGGGGTGAAAAGGCGGGTTTTTCGGAACATCGTTCAATCTCCTCGGCGGGGTGTGAATCTCCGCGACAATCACATAATACACATTGTTGTGATAAATGTGAATATATCTAGATTGCATTTGGCGATGAAACCAAAGGCTGGTTCTGTTCTGTGGGCTCGCCTGGGCGCATACTTTAGCGATGATTGCTTCTTTTCTGCTCATGATCGTGTTGGCGCAAACGAGAGCTTCGCTCGATTCCGCAGTGAATGTGCTGGACGAAAGGTTTGTCCACGATCTGCATGACAAGAAGGTCTACGACGTTCTGACGCTGTACACCTCGGACGCTGTGTTTGTGAATCCAGACGGGCAGCGTGTGAGTGGCGCTGGGCTGCGGCAGCTTTATGATCAGGTCACGAAGGCCTTTGACAGCGACCTGCATCTGAAACGCGAACACCTCAAACGGCAGGGCGAGACGGCAGTTGAGGATGGAACCTATGCGGAGACGCTGGGGCATCGCGACACGGGAAAGGTCGACAATGTTCAAGGGACCTACCGTTTCACGTTGCGGCGCGAAGCGGATGGCAGCTGGCTTTTCAGTCAGATGGAGTGGCATTGGGACTGGTCTAGGACGGGACGGGGGCCGGTCGGGGCCGGTCTGAGGCCGGTTCGAGGGAAGTGGGTACAATCGCAGGGGTGGGCACAATTTCGAATGGATAGGCAGTTATGAGCGAAACGTTAGAGGCACGGGTTAAGCAAGAGACGATTACGGCGATGAAGGCTCGAGATGGTGAGCGGACAACCACATTGCGGTTGATTACGACGGCCTTGAAAAACCGGGCGATTGAAAAGCGGGCAAAATCTGATGAGCCGTTGTCGGATGCTGAGGCGCAGCAGATTCTGGCTACGATGATCAAGCAGCGAAGAGACTCAATCGAGCAGTTCACTAAAGGCGGGCGGGCGGAGCTGGCGGCTAAGGAAGCAGTCGAGATTGCGGTGATTGAGGAGTTCTTGCCCAAGGCGCTGAGTGCTGAGGAACTGAGCGAGATTGTGGGGCAGGTGGTGGCGCAGATCGCTGAGGGCGCGGGGCAGAAGCCTACGCCGAAAGAGAGGGGGACGGTTATCAAGGCGGTGCAGGCAAAGCTGCAGGCTGATGGGCTGCGGGCTGAGGGACGGCTGGTAAGCGAGGCTGTTAAGGCTGCCTTGGCTTAGGTGCCACATAGTTGCTCATTCGTGTGGAGCACGAATGAGCAACATGTCTCAAAAGCT
>Ga0302326_10018218_pt1 | contig 14566 bp, 14 predicted proteins | sample Palsa_T0_3_FD_202264 | JGI IMG/M metagenome (GOLD analysis project Ga0302326, IMG submission 202264) | Peat permafrost microbial communities from Stordalen Mire near Abisko, Sweden - Palsa_T0_3 | ecosystem: Environmental > Terrestrial > Soil > Palsa > Peat permafrost | place: Sweden: Abisko... | reverse complement strand
AGAAAGGAGTTTCCACTGCGAACTCCCATTTCAAATATCCTCAGACAAACATGGCGGCCCACCGTCAGGCGGACCGCCAGATAAAGTTCGTGTGGGGACAGCCGAGCTTCGCTCGGGCGGACGAGGCGTCCGCCGCTCCACAATCTCACTGCCCCGGCATCCCCGCAACCGGCATCGCGCTCGCCATCACCGGTCCCTGCCCATCACCCGAAGCGGAATCCATGCGGATCACCTGCCCCGGCTGCGGCGGCACCAGCCCCATGCGGCGCGCCAGCACATCAATCCGCTCCGGATCGCGCAGCGACGCATCTTCCAGGCGCAGCGCGTGATTCATCTCGGTCTTCTCGCTAAGTTCGCGCTTGGCCGATTCAATCTGATATCCGTACTCAATCGCCTTGAAATGCTGCCACGCATAAGTAAAGACCAGCAGGAACAGGCAAGCCAGCGCACTGCCAAACTGCTTCATTTCGCGGTTGCGACCAGGATCTTCCACCTTGATCAGACGAGAATTGTCGATCGCCTTGGAGAAATAGATCTCCGGCGTCCCAGTCCAGATCGAACGATGCCCCGCCGGGCTTTCTCCGCTCGAATCCGCAAACCCCGCACCGCGAAGTGTTGCCGCCGCTGCCGCCATGTTATGCCGCCCCCAGATAAATCCGTTCCTCGTGCGTCACCACAATCTGCATGGAGAAAATCTCGTGCAGTTCCCGTCTCTCCGCGATGAACTGCCTGGTCTTGCTTTCGGCCTGCTCCACCGTCGCCATCAAGTCGCTGATCAATGTTCCCGTATACATTTTCTCTACCTCAACCTTTGGATTCCTACCACAGAATCCTTTTCGTCTTCCGGCTCTCGGCGTACGACTTCCCGATAGCCTTCCCGCCCCAGCGGATCTTCGTCCGCATTCGTTGCACCTGATCTTGAACCCCCGGCACGCCATTACAGCTGTGCCGGGAACTCCGGCAGGTTTTCCGGAGCCAAACTCTCTGTTCCCCCTGTGTCCTCTATGGTCAAGCCTTTGACCTTCCAAGGGCACACCCTTAAAGTCTTTCCGCCGCCCTTAACTTCGCGCTGCGGGCCCGCGGATTGCGATCGCTCTCCTCTTCCGATGCGGTTACTGGTTTCCTGGTCAGCACCCGGAAGTACTTGTCCTTTATTCCACTCTCGCGGAAGGCATCCTTTACGATGCGATCCTCCAGCGAGTGAAAGCTGATCACCACCACGCGTCCCCCTGGCTTCAGAATCCGCGGCGCCGCTTCCAGCAGCGCCTGCAGATCGTCCAGTTCGCGGTTTACGAAGATTCGAAGAGCCTGAAAGGTTAAAGTCGCCGGATGAATCCGCCTGTCATGCTTGTCATGACCCCGATTCATTGGCCGGGCCGCGGCTGATATTACCTCCGCAAGATGTGCGGTAGATCGTATCGGCCGCGACCGGCAAATGGCTCTGGCGATTCTCCGCGACCTCCTTTCCTCTCCGAATTCGTAAATCACATCGGCAAGCTGTCGCTCGTCGAGGTGGTTTACCACTTGTTCGGCGGTTCGCTCGCCACGCGGGTCCATCCGCATGTCGAGCGGTCCATCCGCCTGAAAACTAAATCCGCGCGCCGCGTCGTCCAGTTGCAGGCTGCTGAGCCCAATGTCGGCAAGAATTCCGTCCACCGTCCCTGCCTTGTGCCCCTTCGCAATCTCTGCGAAGGAACGATTCAGCAAGGTGATCTCCGGCCAATCGTCTCCAGCCAGCTTCCCGCGTGCCAGCTTTTCCCTGGCAATCTCCAGCGCTGCCGGATCCTTATCGAGGCCAATCAAATGTCCCGGTGCGCCGAGGCGTTTTGCGATTTCGTAACTGTGTCCGCCCAAGCCCACCGTGGCGTCGATATAAGTCCCACCGCGCTTCACGCCTAAAAAGTCGATCGCTTCTTTTAAAAGAACAGGAACGTGGTTCAGCTGCCTTCCACCACGTCCTACCCCCTGAGGGGTATCTGTTAATCCCCCGTCCGATAGATGGTCCACTAGATGCCCAGTTCGTCGAGCGTCTTCTCATCTTCAGGCGTAAACTTTTCTTCCTCGATCTCGCGCTTGAACAGTTCCAGGTTCCTGACGATCAGGTAAGTCAAATTCCCCAGAACCGCGACTTCGCCCTTGATCTGCCCGGTCTCGCGCAACAACTGCGGCAGCAATAACCGTCCCTGCCCATCCATCTCGACCTGCTGTCCGTAATAGTTGGTGCGGTCGAGAAACTTTTTCTTCGTGGGATTGAAATTGGAGAGCCCCGCCAGCTTCTGCTCGATCCGCTCCCACTCCTCGAAGGGATACACTTGAGCAACCTTCCCATCCAGACTTGTGATGTAGAATTGCGTTCCGTATTTCTCGTCGATCACCCGCTTGAACTCGGCCGGGACCTTGAGCCGTCCCTTTTCGTCGACCCGGGTTGGATGATTGCCGCGAAACATGTTCGTTCTCAGTCATCAAGGAGGCAAAAACGGCACAAATTCGGGTCAGACTCGGGCGATTCGGGCTGTTTCTCGTGCTTTTGGGTCGGATTTCCACCGGCTCCTCGTTTTCAGCTCCAGCTTCCCACTTGCTTGCCGTCTCTACCACTTCGTACCACTTTGTTCCACATCTTAGCCGTAAGTCGTTTATTGTCAAGCAGAAACTTGATGGTTGCAGTCCCACTCCTGCACTGATTTTAGAAAATACCGAGGCTTGTGGCTAACCAATCATAGGACCACAAGCGCTTGTGTTTACGTCTCTGGTTCCTTCGCTATTCTTTCGCTACGATTTTTCTTGATCTCCGCGTCCGGCGCGGATTTTCTTGTGGAAATCAGGGAATGGATCGGTTTTGCCGCCGAGATTCTGGGCTCGACCCATCGCGCAAGGCATTAGCGCGAAGCGGCCGCAATGCCGCTTGCTTCTCTCGTGGCCCCGTGTTGAGATGAGGCGAATGCAGGTCACCTACAAGCCGGGCGCGCGGCTATCCGCCTACGTGGAGAAGCTCTGGTACTGCGATGGCTTCGGAGTGATCCCCCGACAAGAGCGTGTCCTCCCGAACGGAAGATTTCAGCTGTTGATCAGCCTTTCCGATGCACCTGTCGGAGGACAGGGAGGTGCGAATTGGGAAGTGGGCCGGGGCGCGTCATCAGTAGTCGTCGGAATGCGAACGCATTTTAGCGTGATCGACACCAGCACTCTCGAATCGGCGATGGGCGTGGTGTTCTGGCCGGGTGCTGCGCGAGCCTTCTTTGACGCCCCTGCCGACGCGTTTTATAGCGAAAGTGTGCCGCTCGATCTGATCTGGGGTTCGCTGGCCAGTGAATTGCGCGACCGCGTCCGGGATGCAAGCACTCCAGAAGAAAAGTTTCAGGCAATGGAAACAGCGCTTCTTGAGAGAGTCAACCGGCGACTGGAATTGCATCCAGCAGTGCGGTATGCCCTGGGGGAATTCGCGCGGGAGCCTCACATTCGCAGCGTGCTGGACGTAGCTCGAGAGGCCGGTCTGAGCCGCCATCGTTTTGCCCAGTTATTCCGCCAGCAGGTCGGGCTGACGCCGAAGCTTTACTGCCGGCTACACCGCTTTCAAGGCGTATTGCGGCAGATTGCTTCAGGTGCGGCTGTGGATTGGGCAGACTTAGCCCTGTCCGGGGGCTACTATGATCAGGCGCACTTGGCCAACGAATTCCGAAGTTTTTCAGGTATCTCGCCCGGCTCCTATCTGGCGGCTGAACGATCGCTGTAAGTCCCTGCGCATTATCGATCGAAGCAGAAGCGATCGAGTAAGAGAATCCGGCGCAGTTCCCATTTCTCCAAGACGCGGGCGCCCGCCGCTGAGAGGATGCCCACAGGTCGGAGACGCGGGGCGTTCGCCCGAATTCAGGAGGCAATGAGTTTATGAAAATGAAAACCAACTACAAATTCGCTATGGCAGTCTTAATTGGCCTCGCGCTCGGCGTTGCCGGCGGCAGGGCGATTCATGCCCAACAAACTGCCCCACAAACTGCCCCGCAAACCAAGACGGCACCGGTCTACCTTATCTCGGAGGCGGACGCGATAACGGACCCGACGGCCATAAAAGAATATGGAGCGAAGGTCGGGAGTACGCTGGCGCCTTTCAACGGCCACTACCACTTTGTCGTTGCTGGCGGTAAGGCCCAGAGCCTCGAGGGCGAAGCGCCACAGGGCATCGTCGTCATCGCCTTCGACAGCGCGGAACAAGCTCATGCCTGGTATGACTCGCCAGCCTATCAGGCCATCAAGCCGATGAGGCAAAGTGCAGTGAAGGGACGCATGTTTATCGTCCCGGTGATCGCCCCCGAATGAGCTTGAACCTGGCGCCATCGTGAATCCGAAGGCCTCGGAAATCCTGCAGTACTCCTGCCTCAGAGAGTGCCACGTGAAATGCCGCCATCCCTCTTCTGACCGATTACATCCAACTGGTGCGAATTCATTCCAAGACTCGAGGCCTATGCCATGACGCGACCGCATCTCTCTTTACTCGGAGCTTTGCTCCTGACCGTCGCCGCTTTCGCGCAGAATAATCCCGCGCCTCCCCTCTATCCCGCGCCCGGAAATCCCGCCGACGCACAATCGCAGGGGAATGCCACCGCACTGGATAACTCCCAGATGCCGGTTTTCCGGGTCAGCGTCTACGCCCGCACCGCGCGAGCGGTGAATTACCGCCATCGCGGCGGTTCCACCACGGTCGATTTCAGGGGCACTGCCCTGATGCCCGCGATCACTGGCCACGCCAAGGTTGACGGCAAGGAAGGCAGACTCGCCATTGACGTAGAACTGAATCATATCGACCCTCCCCTCAAGTTCGGCGGGCAATACCTGACCTATGTATTGTGGGCGGTTACGCCTGAAGGCCGAGCAGTCAACCTGGGCGAGATCCTGCCGGGGGAAAATGGCAAGGACAAGATTAGCGTCACCACCGATCTGCAGGCTTTCGGATTGATCGTGACCGCGGAACCTTACTTCTCAGTTACTCACCCCAGTAATGAGATCGTGGCGGAGAACGAGATCCGGCCTGAGACCAAGGGCTTCGAGGAATCGATTGACGCGAAGTTCGATGTTTTAGAAGGCAGCGAGTACACCATCGACGTGCACGCGGATCAACTGCCTTCGGCGCAGGCCTCGCCCAACGTTCCGCTCAATCTGCTGGAAGCACGCAACGCCGTGGCTATCGCCAAGGCCGCCGGCGCCCAGCAATATGCCAGCGACAGCATCGTGAAAGCCGAAGACATGCTGCAGCGCGCCGAGGATTACTATCAGCGCAAACAGGGCCGCACTCCGATCGGCACCGCTGCCCGCGGCGCCACGCAGATGGCAGAAGACGCTCGCGTACTGGCCCTGCGCCGTCAAGAGCAGAATCGCGAAGACGCCGCCCGGCAAGCCGCCGCGGACGCGAAAGCAAAGGCCGAGGCCGATGCCGCTGCCGCTCAGCAACGCGAGCACGAAGCGCAGGCGCAATCCGCGGAAGACGCGCGTCGCCGAGCTGAGGCGGAGCAAGCCCAAGCCTTAGCTCTCGCGCAGCAGCAGGCCGCTCAGGCCCAGGCCGACGCCGCTCGCGCTGCCGCCGCACAGGCCGCGCTTGCGACCGCGGAAGCGCAGCGTCAGACGCAGGACGCACTGCAGCAGAAAGAAGCCATGCGCGCGCGTTTGCTGGCCCAGCTCAATCAGGTCCTGCAAACTCGCGATACGGCTCGCGGACTCATCGTCAGCATGCCGGACGTCCTCTTTGACTTCGATAAATACACTCTGAAGGCGGACGCGCGCGAACGGCTGGCCAAGATCTCCGGAATCGTGCTGGCCTATCCTGACCTCAAGCTGCAGGTCGAAGGACACACCGACAGCATTGGCAGCGACGACTACAACCAGACTCTTTCCGAGAAACGCGCCGAGAGCGTTCAGGGCTATCTAGTCTCATCGGGAGTCTTGCCCGATCACATCACCGCCGTCGGACTCGGCAAGGCGGACCCGGTCGCCGACAACACCACCGCCGCCGGACGACAACTCAACCGTCGCGTGGACCTGATCGTCTCCGGAGATGTGATCGGCTCGCAAGCGCCCGTGAACCCGTAGCTGCGTTCCGAGCACGGTGTCCGGGTGCCCCATTTCTCGCGCGCTTTTGCGCGAGAAGTGGGGATTCTCGATTAAAGTGTCAAATAGATGCCAGGCGCAACAGCTGGTTTGCCGATTGTCCGTGTCCTCAGTGTCCTCCGTGGTCGAACGCTTCCCCGGTGTCCTCAGTGTCCTCGGTGGTTGAACCCTAGCGAGCCGGCTCGACAAACACAGCCGTCCCGTAAGCCAGCACCTCAGTCACGCCCTGCATCACCTCAGTAGCGTCGTAACGCGCGCCCACCACAGCATTCCCGCCCAGCTCCGCGGCGTGCTGCAGCATCAGGTCAAAGGCTTCCGCCCGCGTCTTCTCGCACAAATTTGTAAGCAGAGTGATGTTGCCCCCGACCAGCGTCTGCAATCCCGCGCCAATTGTCCCAAAGATTGACCGCGATCGCACCACGATGCCGCGCACCACACCCAGGGTGCGGGTCACGCGAAAGCCGTCGAGTTCAAACTGCGTGGTCACCATGTTGTGGGCCACCATCCTGCCAGCACTGTACCCAGTCGCCATTTGCGGTGAGTCCTTTCTGTCGTGCCTACGCTATAGGTGCGGCTTACATCGGCTTGCTTACTATAGCGCGCCTGGAAAGTCGGAGCGAATCCTTCCACGATGGCGGCTGAAAGTTTCTGCGGAGCCCCGGACGCCTTCGTCCGGGGAGCGGCGACGCATGGGCGGACGAGGCGTCCGCCCCTCCACGATCGATTACTCCAGTTCTGCAGTGATAAAGAATTCCTGCGATGACGTGTCGTACTCTACGCGCAGGACGTTGGGCTTACAGCAGATCTGGCAATCTTCGACATAACTTTGCCGGCGTCCGGCGGATTCGTCCACGGACGTGGTGTTCCATTCTCCGCAAGCGGCGCATTGGAAGCCTGACTCCATGTGAACAGAGCATACCTTCAGCCGATAATCACGACAATGCGCTGGTCCTTCTGCCGTAACTCGTTGAGTCTTCGTGCAAGTGATTGAAAAGTCGTAGAAGGCCTCTGGCAGCCTCCAGGACGCGCAGTTTTAGGGGGGATGACCCTGAGCCCTCCCGCGGTAAAGATCGTCGACGTAAGGGCCGTTTCCGGCCCTGCAACGGGCATCCTGGGCGCCGTGCGAAACCCGGTCCTCGAGCTGAAGCTTTACGCCGGTTTCGTCTCAAATCGATACACTTATATGTATATAATTGTACATACGTTGGCTAACTCCCGCATAATAATCAGTTTGCGGCCTATAATGGCGCACTGCGCCGCTCACTCCGGGGAGGATTCATGGTTTCGCGTCGACGTTTCATTGAAGTGGGGGGTCTTACCGCCGCAATCGCCGCCGCAATCGCCGCCACTTCGCGCTCTCTGCCAGCCGCCGCCTTGAGCGGTGATCAGACTTCCCTGCCTCCCTCGCTGGCAAAACTGAAATCCCGCAAGACCGAAGCCGCGCCTATTACCCGCGAGGAGCGGCAGCAACGCCAGGAGCGCGCCCGCAAGCTGATGCGCGAGAATGCGCTCGACGCCATCGTGCTGATGGAAGGCACGTCGCTGCAATACTTCACCGGCGTCAACTGGTGGGGCGGTGAGCGCCTGTTCGCACTGGTGTTACCAGCGAAAGGCCCGGCGTTTTATGTGTGCCCGGCCTTCGAAGAAGGACGGGCGCGCGAGCAACTCAGTGATGCACCGAACGGCCACGATGCCGACGTGCGAGTGTGGCAGGAGAACGAAGATCCTTACCAGCGCGTCGCACAAGGACTGAAAGAGCGCGGAATCGCCGGCGGCAAACTGGGGATCGAAGAGACCATCCGGTTCCTCTTCGTCGACGGCATCGCCAAGGCTGCGCCGCAGGCCACGGTGGCCAGCGCCACGCCCGTCACCGCCGGATGCCGCATGGTCAAGAGCGCGCACGAAGTCGCATTGATGCGCCTGGCGGCGCAGGTCACGCTGGCGGCGTATGAAGCGGTCTATCACGCGCTGCGCCCGGGCATGACGCAGCATGACGCTTCTAATCTGATCGATGCGGCGTACCACCAGTTGGGCTTTCCCGGCGATGCCAGCATCATGGTCGACGAATACACGGCCTATCCTCACGGTTCAACCACGCCGCAGGTGATTCGCGAAGGCTCCATCGTCATGCTCGACGATGGTTGCGTAGTGGAGGGCTATCAATCCGACATCACGCGGACCTTCGTCCTGGGCAACGCCACCGGCGCGCGAGGAGACAAGATGAAAAAGGTATTCGATATCGTGCTGCGGGCGCAGTCGACGGCGCTGGCGGCCGCGCGTCCGGGAGCGGAATGCGGATCGATCGATGACGCAGCGCGTAAGGTGATTACAGACGCGGGCTATGGTCCCGACTACAAATATTTCACGCACCGACTCGGGCACGGGCTAGGCATGGACGGCCACGAGTGGCCTTACCTCGTCCGCGGCAACGCGACGAAGCTGCAGCCGAACATCACCACCAGCAACGAGCCGGGAATTTATATTCGCGGCGAATTCGGCGTGCGGATTGAAGACGACATGCACATCACCGAAAACGGAGCAGAGTTGTTCACGCCGCAGACTTTGTCACTGGAAGATCCGTTCGGAAGGGGATGACGCGGATGCAGACCAAGACCCGCATTTTGTGGGGACAGCCGCCCTCGGCTGTCCGGCGAGCGAAGCTCGCTCTGTGCTCAAAGGGCGCTCATGCGCTGGACGCTACGTATAGGCCCGCCACGTATAGGCCGAAGAGAGCAGCCGAGCTGCGCTCGGCGGACAGCCGAGGGCGGCTGTCCCCACAGAGAACGCGGCCTCAGCATGACATTGGGTTAACCGTGTTGTATTGAATCTGCAGGCCGTCAGGTTTGGTTTAAGCCCGGCACCGGCGGGCAACCGGGGAATTCTTTCAGGTAGGTGTTGCCGATGTAGCCCAGATATTCGATTCCGATCTCGCTGGTGAAGAAGCCGTCGGCCGTGAGCTTGCGCAGGAAACTGAAGAACTCGATACCCTGCCCCAAGCTGGGATCGGTCGCCGCGTTCTTGCGGTAGGCAATGAGATCGAGAATTTCTTTCTGCTGCGCCGGAGTGCAATCCAGATAAGCGCTGCCGTAGCGATCGATGCAGGTCTCGTCGAGCCACATCAGTCCGCCGCCCAGGGCGACCTGATATTCCTTGTTCTCGCTGGTGATGAGGTCGATGAATTCCGGGGCGCCGGCTTCGATCGCGCCTTTGGAATCGGCGTCAGCAGGGATGATCGTCTCGCAGAGTGACTGCAGCGTTTTGTAGGCGTGGGCGGAGAAATATTTGGGCGCGTAGGCCTGGTTCTCGGCGGCGGCCTTTTCCGCGCGCACCATTTTGTGCGCGTATTCCGCGGCTTCGAGTGGAATCACGCGCAGGACTGAGCCGCTGATGGCGGTCATGGTGAGCGATTTCAGTATGTCTCGGCGCGAGATGGGCATAATGGCTCTCCGGTTGCGGCGTGCGCTAGCGCGTTGGAAGGCGCGTCGTAATTATTCTTACGCCCCTTCGGGGCTTATCGGTGATTCGCTCGCTAACCCACAGCTTACGCTGTGGGCTTTATTCTTTCACCGCTTCGCGGCTGGATCCAGGTGGTGCGTGTTTCAGCGCTCTTCCAGAAAGTCTTTCTCAGTAAACGCTACAGGTTTCCTTTCTTTGCCTGGTCGAGCAAATAATCGGAGGCGCGCCAGGTCAGCGCCATAATCGTCAGCGTGGGATTCTTATCGGCGTTGGTGACGAAGCTGGCGCCGTCGGTCACGAATAAATTCTTCACGTCGTGGGCCTGGCAGTATCCGTTCAACGCCGATGTCGCGGGCAATTCGCCCATGCGCACCGTACCTACCTCGTGAATGATCTCGCCGCCGTCGGCGATGCCATAGGGGTGGCGGCCGTCGGGGTGAGTGTGGGTCAGGTAAATTCCGCCGGCCTCTTCCACGATTTCCTTGTACGTTTCCTGCATGTCCTTCGCCATTTTGATTTCGTTGTCGCTCCACTTCCAGTGAAAGCGCAGCACGGGAATGCCCCATTGATCGACCGCCGACGGATCAATTTCGCAATAGCAATCTTCGTTGGGGATCATTTCGCCGCGGCCGGCGAATCCGATATAGGTGCCGTAGACGCGCTTGCACTCGCGCTTGAGGGCGGAGCCGTAGCCTTCGAACTCGCGGCATACATCGTCGTAATCGCCGACGCCGGGCATGCCGCGCCCGCCGCCGAATTCGGTGTGATAGCCGCGCAGGAATTCGTTCTTGCGATCGAACTTCCACCAGGGCAGGTACAGGTGCATGCCGCCCACGCCATCATGATTGTGCGCCGGCATGCGCTCCAGCGACTCGAAATATCCGCCGCCGTTGCTGCCCACCGTGTCCATCAGATAACGGCCAACCACTCCGGAGGAATTCGCCAGACCGTCGGGAAATGTCGTGGAGCGCGAATTCAGCAGCAGCCGCGCCGATTCGCAGGCGCTGGCGGCGACGACGAAAGCCCGCGCATAAATTCGCTGCTCCGTGGCAGTGGCTTTGTCGACGTAAGAGACGGCAGAAACTTTCCCATCGTTCCCCAGAATAAGTTCGCGAGCCATCGCGCCGGTGATCAGCGTGAGGCGACCGGTCTTATCCGCGGGCGGGATCATCACCTGACTCGAACTGAAGTTCGACGCGCTGATGCATCCGCGTCCACATTGCGCGCAGTAATGGCATGCGGCGCGACCGTTGTGCGGCTGGGTCAAGATCGCCAGGCGCGAGGGCACGCACAGAATACTCAGGCTGTCGCAGGCCTTCTTGATGATGGTTTCGGTGCAGCGCGGCTTGGGCGGCGGCAGAAAAATTCCGTCGGGAGCGCTGGAAATATTCTCTTTTGTCCCGAAGACTCCGATAAAAGACTCGACCTTGTCGTAGTAGGGCGCGACGTCGGCGTAGCTGATGGGCCAGTCGTCGCCCATGCCGTCGTGCGAACGCACTTTGAAATCGACTGGAGCCATGCGCAGGGCGATGCGTCCCCAGTGATTCGTACGTCCGCCGACAATGCGCGAACGGAACCAGCGGAAGTTCGATCCCGGAGCGGAAACGTAGGGCTCGCCGTCAATCTGCCAGGCGCCATTGGGAGCGAGAAATTCGTCTTCCAGTCCCTGCCGCGCCCGGCCGCCCACGCCCGCGCCGCGATGGGGCAGGTCGTAGGGCCAGACGTGCTCCTTGAAATCTCTTTCCGGGACGAGTGGCGGGCCGGCTTCGAGCAGCGCTACTGTCAGTCCGCCTTCGGTGAGCACCTTGGCGGCGGTGCCTCCGGAAGCGCCGGAGCCGATGATGCAGACGTCGTAGGTTTTGGGCGTGCGCTTTACCTGCATGAATTCCCTGGGGTCGATCCTAACCGCGCGCGGCAATGTCTTAAATCAAATTACCAAAAAATCACGAGTTTCGGGGGCGCCATCTCTTTCACTTCGCCCTATCGAAAATCCCCACTTCTCGCGCAAAAAGCGCGCGAGAAATGGGGCACCCAGCGAACATTTCTCTAATGCCTCTCAGAAGCACGAATCTACCAGCGCAGTTTCGCTAAGTACTGGTAGCTGGTGGTGATGCTGTCGAAGGGCTGTTTGGGATGATCGTGCTCGACGATGTAGTGCTTGATGCCGGCTTTGCCCGATTGTGCGAATAACTTTTTCCAGTCGATGAGACCGCTGCCGACTTCGGTCAGGTCGACGGTGTCACCATAATTCTGCGCGCCGCCAGCAGTGATATGGGGCATCGTCTTGAGATCCTTGACGTGAACCAGCGGGAAGCGACCGGGATATTCATTGAAGTATTTCAGCGGATCCGCGCCAGCGGCAGTAACCCAGCACAGATCCATTTCCATCTTCACCAGATTGGCGTCGCATAGTCTCAGCAGCTCATCGTAGGGCAGCTTGCCATTGACGGGAAGAAATTCGAACCAGTGGTTGTGATAGGCGAATTGAATACCGGCCTTCTTACTCTGCTCACCGCAGTGGTTGAACTTCTCCGCGGCCTGCTTCCAGATGTCGGGCGACTTGCGGAGATCCTCGGGAATCCAGGGGCAGACAATGTAGCCCAGGCCGATGGCCTTGGAATCGTCGATGACTTGAGGGAACTTGGCGTCGAGTTCGTCGTATTGCACATGGGTCGAAACTGGGGCCAAACCGTTTTTATCGCATGCGGCGCGGACTTGCTGCGGGGTATGGCCGAAGTATCCGGCGAACTCGACTTCCTTGTAGCCAATCTGCGCGACTTTGGCGATGGTGCCGTCGAAATCGGTTTTCATCAGGTCGCGCACGGTGTAAAGCTGCAAGCCGACTTTGTCGATTTTATGGTCTCCGGCGGCCCAGCCGAGTTTGCTGGTGAGCAACGTGGCGGCGGAGACGGTGGCGGCAGTCCCCAAAAAAGTGCGGCGGTTCATGGCATGAAGACTCATGATGACATTCCTCCGATGAGTTCGCAGTGATCAGTTGAATCCCGAAGCATTATACGCGCCAGGGTGAATCTGCATAGCAGGAAAAACGATTTTGTGGAGCAGCCGGATGAAATCTGAGGGTCTGGCGGACGAGGCGTCCGCCGCTCCACGATTATGGTTTTACTACTTGTAGATTATTCGTCACCGAGAAAATGCCGGGGAGGCCGTTGGCGCGGATGCCGGCGATATTCTTATCGCCCTCGCTGTCGACTATGCCTTCCAGCGTTACGTGGCCGTTCTTGACGATGATGCGGATCGGCTTCTGCACTCCGAGCGCATACCTCTGCAGCGCAGGGTAGCCGTAAATGGCGCGAAACAGCTGCCGGCGGATTCGGTCGTCCATGCCTGACGGAGGAAGAACCTCGATCTGGCTAACAACATGGTCCACGCCTTCAATGTGCTTCACGGCGTTCTCGGCATCGGACTTGGTGACCGGTCTCACCACCTGACCCAACAGAGTCACGGTGTCGCCTTCAACCTTGAATGCGATGTTGTCGAAGACGCCGAAGTATGGAAGCATCAGTAGCTCGTGGCGGACTTCTTTTACGATTCGCTCCTGGGCTTTGGCGGAGGGATGATCTCTGGAGGGCGCGTCCTGCGCGGAGACCAGGGTGGCCGCGAGTAGAGTTACGAACAGAACCAGCCAACGGTATTTCATGGTGTCTTTCTCCTTGCACGAACGGGTGTCCGAGGAAGAGTTTACCGCCGGAGGGGGCGGAATTCCCATAGGTGGGAAGTGGTAGGGCCCTTGGCTTTTGGCTTTTGGCTTTTGGCGGTTGGGGCTGGGGCTGAGTTGATTCGAACGGTGCGCACGCGACTAACCCGGCGTGGCCGGGGCGGTCAGGCGCGCGCGGCTCGTCCCAACTCAATATTTGTCATTTGTCATTCCGAGCTCCTTGTTTCTGGCGCGAGGAACCCGCTTTTAATTCTCTAGCGAAAAAGCAGGTTCCTCCGCTACGCCGTCGCGTTCCGGCCGGAATGACAAATTGGGGGAGGGCATAAGGCCAAGGGTCGCGTCGACACCGGAATTCTCAAAGCGGAATCAGGCCGAGACATTTACGCCACTGCTGGCGCTGGCGCTGCTGGCGGTGCTGTTGAACAGGTTGAGAATAATTTCCTGATTGGCGGTCTGCGCCAGGTTGAGGGTAAATTGCTCGGGAGTCTGGCCGGCCTGGTTGGCGACGCCGATGGTCAATTGCTCTTGGCCGTTGGCTCCATTGCTTACGCCGATGGTGATCTGCTCGCCGGGAGTCGCGTTTCCGAGGTTCAGAATGATCTCTGATCCGTTGCCGGTCGCGGCCGAGCCGGTGGTTGCGCCCGCCGAACTCCCACTCCCGGACCCAGACGTTCCGTTACCCAAGCCAATATTCACCACGACCGCTGGATTCTGATCTGCCTGCTGCTGCACATTTGAGCCCTGCTTTTGAAAGGTGGACTTAAACTGGGCAAAGGCTTGTTGCGCCCCGGCCAGATCTCCGGCTTGCAGGGCCTGACCGACGGCGGCGAAATCCTGTTCGCGCTGCGGGGCTATGTAGGCGTTCCCGTTGGCGAACGGTCCGCTCTGGGCCAAAGTCTGAATGGCGGCGTATTCCTGCTGGGCGCTGGCCAGATCTCCGGACTGAAGCGCCTTGCCCAGTGCCTCCTGATCGGTAGTTCGGGTCTGAAAGTATTGTTGCAACTCCTGGTTAATCGAATTTGTCGCTACGGCTCCGGTTGACATGACTCTCTCCTAAGACTTAAGAATTCCTTCGCCTCGTTCCTGGAATCCTTGTCATGTGAAAACTGATCGGCAGAGGCGGCGAAGACTTTAGAAGCCGGGCTTGACGGGGGAATTGGAGTTGTGCGCGAGACCAGAGTCCCCTTCGGGTTCAAGGCCCTAGCTTGTCTTACGCCCCTTCGGGGCTTGCTGTTTCTCATCGGACCACCCACGGCTTGCGCCATGGGCTCTAATCTGTCGCCGCTTCGCGGCTGCGTTTCGCGGGGCTAGCTTCATTCCAGAGGACAATCTTCATTGAGG
>Ga0302326_10018215_pt1 | contig 14567 bp, 13 predicted proteins | sample Palsa_T0_3_FD_202264 | JGI IMG/M metagenome (GOLD analysis project Ga0302326, IMG submission 202264) | Peat permafrost microbial communities from Stordalen Mire near Abisko, Sweden - Palsa_T0_3 | ecosystem: Environmental > Terrestrial > Soil > Palsa > Peat permafrost | place: Sweden: Abisko... | reverse complement strand
CGGCGCGATCATCATGGCTGGGTCCGGGATGGCCACGGGAGGACGGGTGCAACATCACCTCAAACACAATATTTCGCGCCAGGAGTGCAGCGTGATTTTCGTCGGCTTTGCCGCCAAAGGAACACTGGCGCGGCAGATCATCGATGGCCAAAATCCGGTGCAGATTCTTGGGGACGATATCCCGGTAAGAGCCGCCCTTCACACGATCAACGGGTTCTCGGCCCACGCCGATCAGGCCGAGCTCCTGGAATGGCATGGGCATACCGGCGCGGCGCGCACGTTCCTGACCCACGGGGAGGAGGACGCCATGCAGGCGTTCGCGTCGCGACTTGGCAAAACGCAGGTCCAAATGCCCGCGCTTAATCAGAGCTTCGATTTATAGCCTGTTCGGGGCAAGCCACTCCCTGATATGACGGTTATAGATAGCCCAATGTGACGATCATCGCGGCGGCCTGCGTCCGTGTCTTCACGCCGAGCTTTTTCTTCACTTGCTCAATGTGAAAATGCACGGTCGTGTGGGAAATGCCTAGAATCTTCGCGATGTCTGTGTCGGACTTACCCTGCAATACCCACCGCAGGCACTCTAATTCGCGAGGTGTCAAAGGGGCCTTTACGGAACTCGCCTCGGTAAGGCCCCCAAGCGTGCGACATCGCTGATGGGCGTATAGTGACGCGGTGTGAAGCGCCAATCGCTCGTTGGGATCCTCGATAGGATGATCCGCCACGCTGACGCAGAGCCCAAGGTCTGCTCCCGGATAGTGGATCGGCACCGCGAGAGCGTCGACGACGCCGAGACTTGCGACCCATTTGCTGAAATCAAGCTGTGCTTGTGACTGTTCCTTTCCCTGCATGGCTTCACGCCACGTGAAAGGGTGCGCCGTGAGGCGTGCGATCGTGGGTGCCAGATCATGCCTGACATAATCGTTCTTTTGATATTGAAGCAGCCATTCAATCGGCCAGGTATTGAAGAAAAATTCACAGCTGCGACCGGTGGGCGTCTCGCGAGACTCGCCGCAGGACACGGCAAGATATCCGCTGGGGGAGATCCAGGTTGCGAATGCCACGCCGACGTCACGTGACGAATTGTGGTTGGTGAGACCTTCAATGAAGGTCGCCGCATCGGTCAAATTCATCACTCGCCCCGCCCACGGTTTGAATATTTCTTATGCGACTTGCGTTCGCATTAGACATTTTATTGTGCATCCGGCTCGGCCTGCGAGCAATTGGCATAACTCCTAAAATCCAAGCCCCTCCAATTGGAGAGGTGCGCAAATTTGTCGTGTCCTCTAAGTGATACACGCTAGGACAGATGGTCTGACAGGCTGCAACGCTACGTCAGCGGCTTAGCGTTGGTCTTTGCTCCCGGTTGTTTCCCAACCACGCAAAACAGCAACTTGCGACGGCGTACCAGTGTAGCGCCAACAGATGCTTCCGTCGGCACATGGTTTGGTGTTGCCCGTTATTTGGTGTTGCCCGTTCTGTACACGATGTTTTTTGGAGCGATTGGATGCCCACCGGCCTGCCTAGTCGATGCCGTATTCAAACTCAAAGTGGAAATCGCGACCTCATCGCCGTTGCCAGCTTCTCTACGGTTGGGCTTTTGCTGACGATTTTGTTTGAGGTCTACATTCTGCTTCGTTTTCCTGACCTCGGAGCCTTAATCGAGCAATACAACCAATTCTGATCGTAAACCGAAGAGAATGTCTTATGCGCTTGCCTTACCCAAGTTTAGGAGAATAGTTGTGTCGTTATCACTGGCAGAACACCTCGAACGCAAGAGTCACGGATACAGCTTTATTTTCGCTCTGGCTTGTTTCGCGCTTACGCTCCTAGTCTTCAGCGCTTTTTTTACACCAGTGTCCATTGGCACCGGGGTCGACAATGAATCTCTAATTGTCGGCCCTTAGGGCAGGCGGTAATTCGACGCCGAAATAGCTCACTGTTTTTCTGCGGTGCGAAGTGACGCGATTGGCCCTTCACGACCAATCTAAGCGCTTCTTGGTAGTCGTCGCCTGAATTGGAATCTGGTTATTAGGTCCTGCCCCGATCTCGTCATTCCTCATGCGCGCCAGAACTGCGCCATGGCGGAGACAGTGAGAGCAAGCCAAGCGGCGATCATGATCATGATCATGCCGCCGGACGGTGCGGCGAACGGAAACAACCGGTGCCCGGCGAACGCCCGCATGGCAATGTCGCCGGAGAAAAGCCCGGCGCCGACGATCCAGGCCGCGAGCACGATGAAAGCGAGCGGGCGCCACAGCACGCCCTGCTGCGTGAGCGCCGCGCCGCCGACCAGCGCGGCGGCGTGAAACAGCAGCATGTAAGCGGCACTGTCGAGGCCAGCGCCAGGCGCCGTGTGAGCGCTCGCCGCCGCTAGCGCGATGCCGGCCGCTCCCATGAGGCCGGCCAGGGCGATAAAAACCGTTATTGCCATCATCCGTATTCCTTTTCGGCGTCTCGTGCGGAATGCCAATGATCGGACTCACCGGATTGCGCTGAACAAATAATTATCAGATCCGGTGCTACCCGGCATCCGATGCGACCATGAAAGGCGCCGCCCAGGTCGCGGTAGCGTTTTCTATTAATCGAAGGCCGGCGCTCGTTGCGAACGCCTCAATCAAGGGACAAATTCATGTCGACCGCTAGCTTTATACTGAGCAATGTCGGTATCCGCCTTGAGCGCCGGAGCGGAGGCGTGTGTCAGGCTGGAGATGACGCCGATGGTGTAGCCATCCGGCTGCGATTGCTTGAGAGCCAGCACGCCGAAGCTCGCCAGTGGTGCCAGCGCCTCGACCAGCGCTATTCATTCCTGAATTTTCTTCAATAGAGCATGCAATAGATAAGCCATTTTGAGTTTGGCTCTTCGCCGATACCTTCGCTGCAGGTGTTCAAGCGTCGAAGAAGTTCTGGGTCCCTGATGTGACGTACTTTCGCTGCGCTGTGACGGAGCACACGCTAGCGACAGGACGCAAGGGTTGCCAACGAACAATCAGGCTCGGAGACGCCATGATTGAAACGGTTCTCAACCGTTCACTGTTAGCGCCGGCAATCGGCTCCGTCTCTCAAAACGGTCGCCGACGCGTGAGAGCCGCCGAGCGCCGGTCTCGGCGGCTCTCATCTACTGCCGGGGATGAATTCAGGGGTGGCGATATGGTTTTAGAGATGAGGCCGCGCCCGCCGTTCGAACAGATCGCGCTCGTCCTCCAAGGGGCGGTGCGCTCGGCGCCTATCAGGCTGGAGTCTATGAGGCGTTGGGCCGCGGCAAATATCCACCCCGACTGGATCGCCGGCGTCTCGATCGGCGCCATCAATGGGGCGTTGATTGCCGGCAACGTCCCCGAAGCGCGAGTTGCTAAGCTTCGGGTATTTTGGGAGCGCGTCACGACCAAGCCCTATTGCGATTGGAGTGAACGCGGTTCGCACGCTGCGCCATCCGGAAGTGCTTGAACGCCCCTCCAATCACGAAGGCGTCTTCGCTTTCGATCTCGCCCACGATGGCCGCGAATAGAGGACTTGACCAATGCACCCCGCCGCCCCGGCTCAGCCTCAGCACTTCCTTCCCGAAGAGTAGCGCCATGGACCAAAGGAATATGTGGGATGAATGATCGGTTGAATCTAATCCATCGACGGGATCGGCGGCTGCGGTATCGAGCAGTATCCAGCGCACTGCTGCGCCGCGTTATGCGCTTTACTATAGGAACCGTCTTCCTTGGCGCAGCTTTGAGTATGGTAACTTCGGTAGCGTTGAGCCAGGAACTGGAAGGGACTCCGGAGCAGCGGGAAGCTTGCACCCCGGACGCCATAAAGTTGTGCAGCGACTTCATCCCGGATCCGGGCCGCGTCAAAGGATGTCTCATGCAACATGTCGCAGCCTTGAGTTTACCTTGCCGCGGCGTGTTCGAAAAACGTCGAGGATCGGATTCTCGTTCCCTCTCGCGTTCGCCGCGTAAGAGCGATTAGCAGGGCGATTTGAGCAACAAAGGGCCTGTCTGCATCGCTCTCATTCATTCTTGAATTTTCTTCAACAGAGAATGTAATAGACGCACGATTTTAATTTTGATCCTTCGTGGATATCTCTGGTGCTCGGGTGCTGAAGCTTGGAAGAATTTCTGGGTGCGAATCTGGATGTGACAAAGACGCAATCCGTAACAACGAACAATGAAGTTTGGAAAGGCCAATGACTGAAGCGGTTCTTAACCGTTCACCACTAGCGCCGGCGATGAGCCTCGTCTCTAAGTACGATCGCTGGCGCGCGAGAGCCGTCGAGACACGCCGCCCTCGGCGGCTCTCATCTCTTGTCGAGAACATGGATTAGGGCGGCGACATGGCTTTGCAAACAACGCCCCGGCCTATCACGACGGCTGTGAAGGGCAGGCCTCGATCGATGCATCCCTCACGCCTCGCTCACCGGTCATCCGGCAGACGTAGTGCCGGGATTGCGCCTACGATTAAAAGGGAAAGCGAGGCGGATACGCTGCAATTTCGATGCCCAAATAGCGGCCGCACAGTTGACAGCGGCATCAGCACCCGTCGTGGCGCTCGCCTTATCAGCATTCGGATTCAATGCCCAGTTTGCGAGAACCTCCACGAGTGGCGGGTCGCTGACGGGACTCTCGCCGCTGACTTATCGGCCGATCATCAGTCGAATGGTGCCCGGTTGAACAAGGCGCAGACGGTGTTTCAAGATTTTCAGGGCCCGGGTGCAGAGATTATCAAGCTACGTGATCAGTTGCTGGATGAGTTCCATCACCGCCTCAAGAACAACCTTCAAGTCCTCTACGGCCTCCTGAACGTGGCGTGGCGGAAAACCGAAAACTCGGGTGCGCGTGAGGTGCTGTTAGATACGTGCCGGCGTGTCGGGGCGATGGGGAGTGCACAACAGGCCTTTTACTCCGCGCGGAGTTCAACGGATATCAGCGGACAAAGCTTCCTTGAAGCCGTCTGTGCCAATGCCAGAGCCTTCTTCAGCAACGACGTATCGGTCAAGTGCGATGCGACTACCGGCTTTCTGCCGAAGGAGACGGCAATGCCGCTCGCGCTAGTTTTGAATGAGCTACTGACGAACGCCGTAAAATACGGCGCCGACGATCGCGGCCAAGTCACCATCGACGTACGGCTGAGCCAGCGTCCGGGAGAAATCGAACTCTCTGTGCAGGATTACGGAGCCGGTTTCGACTTTGAGGAGGGCGTAAGAAGGTCATCAGGCCTCGGTCTGGTGACCATGTTGGCGAGGCGGGTCAATGGAACCTTCCTGGTGGAACGAAAGTCCGGCGCACGATGCACTCTTAGATTTCCGGATCAATAAATGACCGGATCAATAATAACATGGATGCGGCATACCTCTCGGCACTATCGGCGCTCGCCGGATCGGTAGTCGGCGGCCTGATATCGGGCGTCACGACATGGCTGAGCCAACGCTCCCAGATGAGGGCTGGACAACTCGCCCGCGAAATGTCGCGTCGGGAGGGCCTTTACAAGGATTTCATTGTCTCCGCATCGAAAGCTTATGGCGACGCCCTTATGAGCAACGAGCCGAGCATATCAGAGCTGGTGGACCTCTACGCTATGATCAGCAGGATGCGCATTCTGTGCTTGCCGCGAACTGTCGCGTGCGCTGAAAAGATCATGTACGCAACGGTCGACACTTACTTCGCCCCAAACAAGTCGAGCCGCGAGCGGCATGAATTGATGAAGAGCGGGGCTGGCATCGATCCGCTGAAGGAATTCAGCGAGGTCGCGCGCGACGAGCTCAGCGCATTCACCACGCTATAAGTTGCAGATTATTTCAAGAAAGAAAACGTCATGGAATACGCTCAGCCGTTGGCGAAAGGGTTCTGCAGTGAACGTCTGCCCGGCGCCGGGCCGCGGGCCGTCCGGATCAGGTCGATAAGGGCGCGCAATGCGGCCGGGACCTGCCGGTGCCCAGGATAGTAGAGGAACAGTCCTTCGAACGATGGCGACCAGTCTTCCAGCACGCGGACCAACTGTCCCGAGCGCAGGAACGGCTCGGCCACAGCTTCGACTATATATGCGATGCCCAGCCCGTCGACCGCCGCGCGAACCGCCAAATCGATATCGTTGACCAACACTCGCCCGCCGACCGAAACTCGCTGCCGCGATTTGCCGTTTCGCTCGAATCGCCACGTAAAGACGTCGCCGTCGGCGGCCTGCCGATATTGAACGCAGCTGTGACGGGCGAGATCATCCGGCGTGCGCGGCGGCCGCCGCTGCGAAAAATAAGTCGGCGCACCAACGATGGCGATTTTCATAGGACCGCTCACCCGCACGGCGACCATGTCGGCTGGTATTCGCTCGCGCGATCCAATCCCCGCGTCGAATCCCTTTGATACTATGTCGATCGTCGCCTCATCCACCGCGAGCTCGAGGTGAACTTCCGGGTACGTCGACAAGAAACGTTTCCAGATTGGCGCGATGACTGCCGCCGCCGCTAGGTGGATTGCATAAATCCGCAGCCGCCCCATCGGCCGCTGGCGCTCCTGGTTCAAGTCCTCGAGCGCGCCGGCGATCTGGTCGATTGCCGGCCGTAGCCGATCGAGCAGACGCCGGCCGGTGTCGGTGAGCGACACGCTGCGCGTCGTGCGATGCAGGAGGCGGACACTGAGACGTTCTTCCAGTTGCCGCATCGAATGGCTGAGCGCCGAAGGCGTGACGCCGAGCTGCGACGCCGCGGCGCGAAAACTCAAGCGCTCGGCTACAGCGGCGAACGCGGTGAGATCGGCAAGGTGGTTGCGATCCATTGTTGAATTCCTCTCAACACCGAATGCAATAGATATAGCATTTTCATTTGCGTCTTGCCGCAACATCTTAATGCCAGACGGATTCGGGCGCTCAAGGAGGGCATCGGAATCGATTCACGAGAACAATCGGGTCGACCGGAGATACGACGATGGTCAGTGAGCTTACCGGGTTAACGGTATCCATGGTGAAATACTACGAACCTCTCATCGACCAACGGCTGCGTGCCTGGCTCCTGACGTTTGCTCTGGCCCTGGCCGGCGTTGCCGTTGCCGGTCCGGCTTTTGCCCGCACCGTATTTGATGGAGCGTGGAGTGTTCTCATCGTCACTCACGGCGGAGCCTGCGATACCGCTTATCGCTATGAGGTGCGCATCACCGATGGAACCGTCATCAGCGACGCTAGCGGTCCGGCCACGGTGCAAGGACGAGTCACTCCAACGGGCGCTGTGAAGGTCACTGTGCAGGCCGCCAATCAACGGGCCGACGGCTCCGGCTATCTCAGCAGAAACCGTGGCCGCGGCGCCTGGTCGGGCCAAGGCATGAGCGGCACCTGCAATGGCACATGGGAAGCGGAACGGCGCGACTAGCACCGGACCCAGCCGCCCCACCACTCAGACATCGAGGAAGGCTCTATGCCCGACGACGCGACCATAGTTTCGCTGCGCTCCGACACGGCCGAAGCGCCAGCCGCGAAACGCGAGGCGCCACACAAACAACCGGAGCGCCCGGCCCAGAAGCCCTCCGCGCCTGAGAAAGAGCGCTCTCCACATCGACCGTGGACACGCTGGGCGTTGTTTGTGGTGCTGCCGCTCGCGCTGATCGTCGCCTGCTACTGGTACGTCGCCGGCGGCAAAGTGATGTCGACGGACGACGCCTATGTCGAAGCTGACACGGTCGGTATCTCCACCGACGTCCCAGGCATCGTCAAGGATATCGACGTTACCAACAACCAGCACGTCGACCCCGGCCAGATTCTATATCGACTCGATCCGCAACAATTCCAGATCGCGCTCGACAACGCCAAGGCAAGCCTGGCGCAGACCGCGCTGACCATCGACGCGATGAAGCAGGACTATCAACGCATGTTAAGCGACGCCGCCGCACAACAGGGCCAGGTGGCGCTCGATCAGGCAACCTATGACCGCAACGCCCTGCTGTTGCCGAGCGGCTCAACCTCGAAGGCAATCTACGACCAGGCGCGCTACACGCTCGAAACCGATAAAAACAAGCTTCAATCCCTGCGCCAGCAAGCCGCGGTGCAACTCGCAAGACTCGCCGGTAGCCCGGACATTCCGGTGCAAGAACACCCGCAATACTTGCAGGCCAAGGCACAGGTCGACGAAGCGCAGCGCCAGCTCGATCACACTGTCGTCAAGGCGCCGTTTGCCGGCATCGTAACGAACGTGCCCGCGATCGCACCGGGCAAGTATCTCGCGGCCTCGATGACCGCCTTCTATCTCGTCGACAGGGATCACGTCTGGGTCGACGCAGCACCGAAAGAAACTGAGCTGACCTATGTACGGCCGGGACAGACGGTCACGATAACGGTCGACACTTATCCAGATGCGGAGCGGTACGGCACCGTCGAGAGCGTCAGCCCGGCGGCGGCGCAACAGTTCTCCTTGCTTCCTGCGCAGAACACCAGCGGCAACTGGGTGAAAGTGGTGCAACGCGTCCCGATGCGCGTGCGCGTCGACATGACCGACAACAACCTGCCGCCGCTGCGCGCGGGGCTGAGTGTCGAGGTCGACGTCGATACCGGTCATGCGCGGGGCTTGCCGCACTTTCTAACAGCGTTATTCGGTCATGCTCGCCGGAGCGCGTGATGACTGCGGAGCGCACAACAGGTAGTGGTGGCAATCGGGCGGCGATCACGGTCTGCGTGATTCTGGCCACGCTGATGCAGGCGCTCGATACCACCATCGCCAATGTCGCGCTGCCGTATATGCAGGGCAGCGTTTCGGCGACCCAGGACCAGATCGACTGGGTGTTGACCTCCTATATCGTTGCTGCCGCAATCATGACACCGCCGACCGGTTTTCTCGCCGCGCGGTTCGGTCTCAAGCGTCTCTTCCTGGTCTCGGTCACCGGTTTCACCGTCGCCTCGATGCTGTGCGGCATGTCGCAGTCGCTGACGCAGATCGTGCTGTTCCGCATCCTGCAAGGAGCGTTTGGCGCGGCGCTCGTGCCGCTGTCGCAATCCGTGCTGCTCAGCATCAACCCGCCGGAACGGCAGGGATCGGCGATGGCGATGTGGGGCGTCGCGGTGATGGCCGGTCCCGTCCTCGGGCCGGTTCTCGGCGGCTGGCTGACCGAGGACTATACGTGGCGCTACGTCTTCTACATCAACGTGCCGATCGGCATTCTCTGCTTCCTCGGCCTGAGAACCTTTCTAGCCGACACCCCGAGCAATGCCAACGAGAAGCTGGACTGGTTCGGCTTCGGTGCGCTGAGCCTCGGCATCGGCGCCGCACAGGTTGCGCTCGACCGCGGCGAACAGCTCGACTGGTTCGGCTCCGGCGAGATTATCATCGAGGCGATCATTGCCGCCTCGGCGTTCTATTTGTTCCTCGTCCACACTTTCACAGCGCAAGAACCGTTCGTGAGGCCGGGGCTCTTTCGCGACCGCAATTTCACGGCCGGCACGATTTTCGTCGCGGTTGTCGGCCTCACTTATTACGCCTCGCTGGCGCTGCAACCGCCCTATCTCCAAACTCTCATGAATTATCCGATCGTCACCGCCGGCCTGGTCCTGGGTCCGCGGGGCGTTGGCACAATGGCCGCCATGCTGATCGTCGGCCGACTGATCGGGCGGGTCGATACGCGGCTGCTGCTCGCCTTTGGTCTCGCCCTTTCGGCCTGGGCGTTCTACGCGATGACCGGCTGGACGCCCGACGTTTCACAAACGACGATCGTGTGGGTCGGCGTCGTCCAGGGCATCGGTCTTGGCTTTCTCTTCGTACCGCTGAGCACTGTGACACTGGCGACGTTGTCTGCCGAGCAGCGCACCGCGGGCGCAGGCTTCTACAATCTCTCGCGCAACATCGGCTCCAGCGTCGGCATTTCGGTCGTAAACGCTCTGCTGACCCGTAATACGCAGGTCAATCACGCCGAAATAGCGGAGCACGTCACGGCAGTGAACCGCGTGTTCGAGACTCCATCAGTCACAGAATTTTGGAATCCGCTGACCGCCGCCGGGCGCGCCGCGCTCGATGCCATGATCACGCAGCAGGCGCAGATCATCGCTTACATCGACGATTACAAGCTGCTGATGATCGCGACACTGGCCGTGATCCCGCTCCTCATCGTGTTCAAGAAGACATCGGGCGGTAGCGCCGATCACACGCTCGCAATGGAATAATTGTTAGCCCAGTAGGCTACGTCCGTATTTGGCCTCAGCTGACATGGCGCGCTTTGCGAATCATTTTTTCCAAACGAACTGGTCTCGCGGACGCTTAGGGTAAGAGCGAAGTCCAGAAAGCCCCTAATTATCGTCATAAATCGCATGCGGAATAAAATCCTTGACTTCGATACGGGATTTTGCGAAACGGCGCCCTCGCTCGTCGTAAGGGACGTCAACCGGTGACGCGACTGACGGAGCGGGAGCGGTTCCTGCGGGCGGAGTTCGTCGCTCTTAGCTTGCAGGCGGTTTGGGCATCGTCCCGTCCGGCGCGTGATCGGACTGCAGGGTGCCTGCTGCACTGGCGTCGGAGAGGGGAACCCCGTTTGCATCCCGCGATTCCAGGAAGCGCGGCCCAGGCCGAGTTGGGATGAATAATCCCGGCGCATAGCCGCGGAGGAGCGCCGAAAGGCGAGCGGTCGCAAATGACCGCGCCTGCATCTCTTTCAGATGCAGGTACCGGAGGTGCGCCGTTCGGCGCTCCGCCTCCCTTGTTTTCAGGGGAGCCAAATTGAATGCCTCGCTTTGTTAGAGGCGCATGATCTTGGTCCGAAAACCGGACCCCACTTTTCGGGATCATGCGCGAGAGGCACCTTTCTTACCCCGTGAACAAAAACTCGGATGCAAATGCATCGCGGGAACGGGATTGCTCGCTTTCAATTCGTCATTGCCGGGCTTGACCCGGCAATCCATGCGGCGCCGCCGCGAATGCTTACAATCGACGTCGCATTCTCAATTTCAGCATGGACTACCGGGTCAAGCCCGGTGGTGACGAGAAAGGGAGCGATTGGCGACGAAGAAAAGGAAAGCATCATGAAAGCCAGACGAGGAACCAACCGCAGCTTTCCGGGACGAATGACTCTCGATGAGTGGCTTGTGCTTCCGTATCTGCGTCGGCTCGATCTGAAGCGCCGGGCCGAATGCGAACGGTTCGATTGTCATCGGTTGTGTGCGCGCATACAATGCAAGCGGCATCGCACCTGTTGCGGCGCCGATGCGCAGGACTGCGTGCGGCGGCTTTGGCATCTCACGAAACCGAAGCCCAAGACATTATGGCGGGAGCTGTCCCGGCTTTCGAGACTGGTCGAATTACCCAAGCCGGAGACACAGCTGGACGCACAGCCACCCTGGAGCAGCCCGCCGCAGCAAGCGACGCCTCCGGCCAAGCGTTCCCGTGCGACTCAATCCGGCCGGGCCTTCCGCAATTCGGGCCGGCGTTCGGCTTCCCGTCCGGTTCGTGCAGGCAAGGAGAATTCGGACGCAGGCCTTTGGGAAATCATCCAAACCGGGCAGGGCGGGGACGAGGGATAAAACGCCGGAAAAGAGGGGGTAACGCGTTGCGCGGCGGGGCTTTTTATGCGATGCCCGCGCCGAATTGGGCCGGATGCACGCAGTTCGGCACATTATTCTTGCGATTCTTGCGGGCCGGCGTTCCAGTTTGGCCCCTTACAACGACAACCGGGGTCGATAACAATGAATACCTTGTGGCTCATCGTTCTGTGCGGCGTGCTGGCGATTGTTTACGCCATCTGGGCGACGCGCTCGGTGCTTTCGGCGGATGCCGGCAACGAAAAAATGCAGGAGATCGCTGCGGCGATCCGCGAAGGCGCACAGGCTTACCTCAAGCGCCAGTACGCCACGATTGCCGTCGTCGGCATCGTGATCTTCTTCATCGTCGGCTATTTCCTCGGCTGGCTGGTCGCTATCGGTTTCGCCGTCGGCGCGATCCTGTCGGGCGCGGCCGGCTTCATCGGCATGAACGTGTCGGTGCGGGCCAACGTGCGCACCGCGCAGGCCGCGACGAAGTCGCTCGCCGGCGGACTTGAGCTCGCCTTCAAGTCGGGCGCCATCACCGGCATGCTGGTGGCCGGTCTCGCGCTGCTCGGCGTGACGCTCTATTTCGGCTTCCTGATCGGCACGCTGCACATGGCGCCGAGCGACCGCGAGGTGATCGACTCGCTGGTGGCGCTCGGCTTCGGCGCGTCGCTGATTTCGATCTTCGCCCGTCTTGGCGGCGGCATCTTCACCAAGGGCGCCGACGTCGGCGGCGATCTGGTCGGCAAGGTCGAGGCCGGCATCCCGGAAGACGATCCGCGTAACCCGGCGACCATCGCCGACAATGTGGGTGATAATGTCGGCGACTGCGCCGGCATGGCCGCCGACCTGTTCGAGACCTATGCGGTGACCACGGTTGCGACCATGGTGCTGGCGGCGATCTTCTTTGCCTCCGCCGGGCCCGCGCTGCTGCTGACGATGATGACGCTCCCGCTCGCCATCGGCGGCGTCTGCATCATCACCTCGATCGTCGGCACGTTCTTCGTGAAACTGTCGGCCGGCGACAATCCCTCGATCATGGGCGCGCTCTACAAGGGCCTGATCGTGACGGCGATCCTGTCGCTGATCGGCATCGCCGGTGTGATCTATCAGTTGATCGGTTTCGGCCCGCTCGCCGGCGTGACGTATTCCGGCCTATCGCTGTACGAGTGCGGCATTGCCGGTCTGGTCGTCACCGCCCTGATCATCTGGATCACCGAATACTACACCGGTACGGACTTCCGCCCGGTGCATTCGATTGCCGCGGCCTCGGTCACCGGCCACGGCACCAACGTCATCCAGGGTCTTGCCATCTCGATGGAATCGACGGCGGCTCCGGCCCTCGTCATTATTGCCGGCATCCTCGTCACCTATTCGTTCGCAGGCTTGTTCGGCATCGCGATCGCGGTGACGACCATGCTGGCGCTGGCGGGCATGATCGTTGCGCTCGACGCCTTCGGTCCGGTCACCGACAATGCCGGCGGCATTGCCGAAATGGCCGGTCTGCCGAAGGAAGTGCGCAAGGCGACCGACGCGCTCGACGCGGTCGGCAACACTACCAAGGCGGTCACCAAGGGCTACGCCATCGGCTCGGCCGGTCTCGGCGCGCTGGTGCTGTTCGCGGCCTACAACGAAGACCTGAAGTTCTTCATCTCAGGCGCCGCGCAGCACCCGTACTTTAAAGGCGTGGCTCCGGACTTCTCGCTGACCAATCCGTACGTCGTTGCGGGCCTTCTGTTCGGCGGCCTGCTGCCGTACCTGTTCGGCGCCATGGGCATGACCGCGGTTGGACGCGCGGCTGCCTCGATCGTCGAGGAAGTGCGGCGTCAGTTCAAGGAGCGGCCCGGCATCATGCAGGGCAGGGACAAGCCGGATTACGGCCGCGCCGTCGACATGCTGACGCGCGCTGCGATCAAGGAAATGATCGTGCCGTCGCTGTTGCCGGTGCTCTCCCCGATCGTCGTCTACTTCGTCATCTACTTCGTTGCGGGTGGCGGCGCGGCCGGCAAGTCGGCGGCGTTCTCGGCAGTCGGCGCGATGCTCTTGGGCGTGATCGTCACCGGCATCTTCGTTGCGATCTCGATGACGTCGGGCGGCGGCGCGTGGGACAACGCCAAGAAGTACATCGAGGACGGTCATTACGGCGGCAAAGGCTCCGACGCCCACAAGGCGGCGGTGACCGGCGACACGGTCGGCGATCCCTACAAGGATACGGCCGGCCCCGCCGTGAACCCGATGATCAAGATCACCAACATCGTCGCGTTGTTGCTGTTGGCGGTGCTGGCGCGCTGATTGGATTGAGCCGGGTGGATTGCAAAGGCCGTTGCAATCCACCGCTCGTCCCCGCGAAAGCAGGGACCCAGTACGTCTTCCGTAAAAGATGGATTCCCGCTTACGCGGGAATGAGCGGGAAAGCGTTGCTCGGCTTATGAGCCTTGGCCCTTGAACGTGCGGAACAGGTAGCTGATGATGGTGTTCTCGTGGCCGGTGGTCGCCGTGGTGTTGCTGACGAAGTCAAAAACCTTGCCGTCCTTCATGCCGTATTCGGCAAGGCGCTGCACTCTGCGGTTCCTGTCGAAATAGACCGCGACCACGCGTTGGTCGGTGATGCTGGTATTCATGAAGCCGATCGGACGATCGGCCTTCTGCGAGATGTAATAGAACGCTTCGCCGCTCACTGTCGCGACGGTCGATGGCGTGCCGAGCACGAGCAGCACCTGTTCCTGCGAGGCGCCGAGCGGGATCTGCTCCAGCGCGCCGTCGGGCAGCACGTAGCCGCGCTGGAAGGTCTCGCCGATGCCGAAGCAGCCGCCCAGCAAAAGCGAAAGCGAGACCGCCGCGGCGCAAGCGACCGCGGGCCGTCCGTACCTTTTAAGCCGGTTGATGCCCCGCACTTCCGAACAGCCCATCTTGCTTCGAAACGCCGCGTGCCGTACGCCGAAAGCGCGACATTGGCAATCAGTTCGCCAATCAACCCGCCTCGGCTTACGTCAAGGAACCGGTCTATCCCTATGATCTTGCCGGGGTTTCGACGTCGATCCCAAGCCCACATCATCGCCGCGCTTTATGGCGCGGTCGTGGCGCAGGCGCGCTCT
>Ga0302326_10018213_pt1 | contig 14569 bp, 13 predicted proteins | sample Palsa_T0_3_FD_202264 | JGI IMG/M metagenome (GOLD analysis project Ga0302326, IMG submission 202264) | Peat permafrost microbial communities from Stordalen Mire near Abisko, Sweden - Palsa_T0_3 | ecosystem: Environmental > Terrestrial > Soil > Palsa > Peat permafrost | place: Sweden: Abisko... | reverse complement strand
GGCCAGTGCGATAGCGCTGACGCCGACCCCCGCGGCCAAGGCCAGGTGCGCCCATGGCCATCGGCTCATGATCCGGTCACGCCAAGAATCAGCGACACCGTACAGTGATAGTCCGATTCGGTGTTGGCGATGCACCAGTTGACATCATTGTTGCGCGACAGCCGATACAACGGCATTTCGCGCTCGTTGCGGTTGCAGGAGCAGTTGCCACAGCTCGCCTTACCGCAGCAATCGTTATACGAGAGGATGTAGTCGCGACCGTCGCCCGGATTGTGGCAGGTGCCGATCCAGGCGATGGTCGACATCGCCGTGCCGGGAGGGCAGGTGTGCGAACTGCCGCCGCAGCACGAGCACAGGAAGCCGTCGATCGCGCAGTACTTCCAGTACTCGCAGCTCTGCGGATCATCGCTCGGGGCCTGGTGCGCGTCCGCGGAATCGGGCGGTGAGGTTCTGGCCTCGGCGCGGTTCGCACGATCGATCGGCAACAACGGCAGCAATATCGAGCCGGTGAGCGCCTGGCCCAACACCGCGATGAAGCTGCGGCGCGAGGTGCGTTGCGCCAGTGAGCGCGAGGACTTTTCGAACAAGCGGTCGAGCGGGTGCATCGCGTTGGCCTCAGGGGGTCAGGAACTGCCAGGGGGACTGGCCCAGATCTTTCTCGACATGCCGCAGGTGGCCGGTCAGCGCATCGAACACGCCGACCGAGCCGCGCTCGCCGGCGGCAAACAGCAGCGGCGCCTCATCCTGCGACACCTGCACGGCGATCACCGGCCCAAGTGCCGATTTTGCCACCGGCCAGCGTGCCAGGCGCCGATGTGTCTTGAGATCGAACACCCAGATCTCGGTGCCGCCCTCCTTGTGCGAGCCTTCCTCGCCGCGGTGCATCGGTACATAGAGCCGTCCGAGCTGGCGGTGAATGGCTGCAATCTGCGAACCGCCCGGACGCCAGCGGCCGCGCTCCGATGCTCCGACCAGCGACCACGGTGTCTGGATCGAGGGTTGTGCTCCGGAGAAATCCACTTCGTGCACCTGTCCCAGGAACGACAGGAAGGCGTAGCCATTCGCACTCGGCACGCCTTGCACGAAGATAGGATCGGCCTCCGGATCGAACAGCACGTCGGACAGCGCGCGTGAGGCCTCGCGGCCCTGTGAGTCCAGTGTCACAGTCAGCAGCCGCCCGTTATCGCAGATCGATGAGACGCGATCTGGTCCCGACGGAATCACCAGCACGCAACCCGCGGTGTCTACCTCGCCCAGTACGCTCTTGTTCACCGGGTCGAGTACGCCGAACGAGTCGGCCGGAGTGATGTAGGAGACGTAGACGAAGCGGCCATCGGTGCTGTAGCCGAGATTGAAATAGGTAGGCTCGACCTGCGCGCGCTTGGGCGGCAGCACGATCTCAGCGGCTGTCGCCAAGGTCAAGTTGTCGGTGAATTCCACCACGTCGGTACGGGTGCCATGGCCGCCGCGCGCATAGTAGGTGGTCGCAACGGCGGTGGTCTTGCCGTCGGGCGACTGGATCACGCCGGGCGAGTAGCCGGCATCGATCTGGCCGAGATGGCGATAGCTGTCGCCGTCGAACAGACGTACGCGGGCATCGATCTCGTTGAAAAACGCCTCGTCGACCACGTACACCCAATGCGGACTCTTCGATGGCAGCTGCTCGATGGACAGCTGCTCGGGTGCGAGCGGCGGTGCCGCGAAGGCGCTGCCCGTGAGCAGCAAACCCAGCAGTGCGGCGCGAATCTGCCATGTGCGCATCGTCAGCTCCCTACACTGCGCGACCGGTACGAATCATAGGCGAAGCGGTGGGTGCCCGCCAAACCATTCCGACTCGATGCGCTGCCGATGGATCGCGGCGGCGGCGGCGGGTCCACGCCGTGTCTCGACATGACACTATCGATTAGTATACGAGGTCGCTGCGGCGGCCATACGGGGTAGTGAATGCAGTCGCTCTGGGGCGCAACGGCGACGCCGGCGCTGACGTTGCCGGAACTGCAGGATGCGGTTCGAGCGCAGGTGCTGATCATCGGCGGCGGATACACGGGGCTCTCGGCCGCCCTGCATCTGTGCGAGGGCGGCGTGGACGTCGTGGTGCTCGATGCTGCGGAGCTGGGGGAGGGCGGCTCGGGACTCAATGGCGGGCAGGTCATCAGCGGTGTCAAGCACGACCCGGATACACTCGAGCAGATGTTCGGTGCAGCCCTGGGCGCGCAACTCGTGGCAACCGTCGCCTCGGGGCCGGATCTGGTCTTCCGGCTCATAGAAAAATATCAGATCGAGTGCGACGCCACACGCACGGGTTGGATCCAACCCGCGACCTCCGATGCCGCCCTGCTGCCCATCGTCGCCCGGGTCGAACAGTGGCGCCGGCGCGGCGCGCCGGTGGAGCTACTCGATCGCCGGCAGGTAAGCCGCCTGATCGGGTCGGAGCGCTATTGCGGGGGGTGGCTCGATCGCCGTGGCGGCACCGTGCAGCCGCGCTCCTATCTGTTCGGATTGGCGCGCGCGGTGCAGCGGCTGGGTGGTCGCATCTATGTCCGCAGCCAGGCCGTCGAGCTCGAACACACCGGCGGGCAATGGTGCGTGCACACACCACGCGGATCGGTGAGCGCGTCGGCGGGCATCGTGGCCACCAACGCGTATACCGGCGGGCTGGTCGATGCCCTGCGACGGAGCGTCGTTGCGGTGCCATCCTTTCAGGTCGCTACCGAGCCGATCCCGCAGGCACTGCGAAGCGTCATTCTGCCGGAACGACAGGCGGCTTCCGACACCTGGCACCTGCTGCGCTACTTCCGGCTGAATACGCAGGGCCGGCTGGTAATGGGGTCGCGCGGATTCTTTGGCAATGCCCCGGTGGCAACGGCGGCGCGTCATCATTACCGGGCGGTGCAGGAGATCTTTCCCCAGCTGCGGGGCCTGCGTTACGACTACCATTGGGGCGGGTTGGTCGCCATGACCAGCGATCACTTGCCACATATGCATGAACTTGGCCCAGGTTTACTGGCGGGACTTGGCTACAACGGCCGCGGGGTCGCCATGGCGACCCTCATGGGGCGGTTGCTGGCCCGACGGATACAGGGCGTGCCGGCGGAGGAGTTGGGCTTCCCGGTCACCGCCCTGCGGCCGATGCGCTGGCACCGCTTCAGCCGGATCGGTGTACGGCTGGCCATCGAGTATCTGCAGCTGCGCGCCCGCCTGGCACGCGTGCGCGATCGCGCCGCCGGGCCGCCTGGCATGGCATGAGTCTGCCCAAGCTCGCGCTGCTCACGGCCCTGGTGATCGTCAACCTGGCCTTCGTCGCCGCCTGGGTGCGCAATGGCCGGCGCCGCGCGCAGCGCGAACGGCCGACGGTGGGCGACGTGCTCACCGGTTTCGTGACCGATTTCTTCGATGCGCTTGGAATCGGATCGTTTGCGCCAACCACCGCGATCTACAAGCTGCGCGGCAGTCCGCCTGATGAGTTGATCCCGGGAACGCTCAACGTCGGTCACAACGCGTCGGCGTTCGTCGAGACTCTCATTTTCACGACCGTCGTTGCCGTGGAGCCCATGTTGCTGGCCGCCGCCGTGGGCAGCGCCGCGGTCGGGGCGTGGCTTGGAGCGGGCATTGTGGCCCGCCTGCCGCGGCGGTCGATTCAGATCTGCATGGGCGTTGCGTTGCTCAGCGCCGCGGTGTTTCTCACCATGGCCAATCTCGGCGCCTTTCCCGCCGGCGGCGCTGCCATGGGGCTCGGCGGCTGGCGTTTTGCCGTCGCGCTCGGCGTCAACTTCGCGCTCGGGGCACTGTTGACCATCGGCATCGGCAACTATGCGCCGAGCGTGGTGGTGCTGTCGTTGCTCGGCCTGCATCCCCTCGCCATGTTCCCCATCATGATGGGCACTTGCGGCATCGTGCAGCCGTTAGCCGGTCTGCGCTTCCTCAACTCCGGGCGCTTCGCCTGGGGACCGTCGGTCGGTCTGGTGCTCGGCGGCGTGTTCGGCGTCGTGCTGGCCGTGTACGTGGTCAAGCAACTGCCCTTATGGGTGCTGCGGTGGGTGGTTATCGTCGTGGTAACTTATGCCGCCGTGTCGATGCTGCGGTCCGCGATGACGCGGCGCCTGGCGCCGCAAGCCGTCTGAGCGCTCTCTTATGAACCATGCTGTCATGCTCGACCCGGCGATCGGCGGCCTGATCGTCGGCTGTTTCGCGCTGCTGTTCCTCAGCGCCGCCAGTCATAAATTGCGCGACTTGCGGCAGTTTGCCGAAGTCTTTGCCGCCTACGGCATCGCGCCCGCGCTCAATCGCTGGCAGCTCTCGCGGCTGGTGCCGGTACTTGAAATCGGCGTGGCGGCGGGGTTGGTTACGCCGCTCGCGCGTGGCGTCGCGGTTGTCTTGGGCGCCGGCCTGCTGTTGAGCTACGCGCTCGCGATTGCCGTCAACCTGCGCGCGGGCCGCATCGCTATCGCCTGCGGTTGTGGGGGCCTCGACGAGCGGCGGCCGATTGCCGCCTGGATGGTGTGGCGCAATCTGCTGCTGGCCGTGGTGTTCGGTGTGGCGCTGCTGCCGTGGAGTGCCAGAGCGCTGGAGTGGACGGATGCCGCGACCGTCGGCTTCGGGCTGGCCGCCATGGCAGCGCTGTATTCGTGTGCCGAGCGATTGCTCGGCGAGCTGGGCGCGGGACGAGGCGCCGGAATTGGAGGCACGTCGTGACAGCGCTGGCGATCTCCAACCTGGTTCTGTGGCTGGTCGTGATCTGCCTGGTATTCGTGCTGCTCGCGCTCACACGCCAGCTGGGGGTGCTGCACGAGCGGATTGCGCCGGCCGGCGCGCTGATGATCAATCGCGGACCGGCGATTGGCGCTGCCGTGGTTGCGCTCGACGTGGTGGACCTGCAGGGGCGCGATCTGCGCATCGGCGCGGCGCGCACCGATGGCAAGAGTACCTTGATCCTGTTCGTATCCCCGACCTGCCCGGTGTGCAAGGCGCTGTTGCCGGTAGTCAGGTCGAGTCGCGAGCAGGAACGAGCGTGGCTCGAGGTGGTCCTGGCAAGCGACGGCGATCCGGAGGAACACCGGCAATTCGTGCAGGAACACGAATTGCGCGAATTCGCGTACGTGGTCTCGCCCGCCCTCGGACTGAGCTATCAGGTGAACCGCCTGCCGTTTGCGGCACTGATCGATGACGGCGGCGTATTGCGGGCGCGCGGCCTGGTCAATTCGCGCGAGCACCTGGAGAGCCTGTTTGAGGCGCAGCGACTCGGCGTCGCTTCGCTGCAGGAGTATTTTTCCAGCCGCGCGTAGCAGCCGCGCAGGGCGGCTTGCCGCCGCAATCCCTCCGGAGGCACTATAGGCGAGTTGGGCCAGCGCCGTGTCTGGTCTGGAGCGCTTCGCATGTGCCACCCCGCACCATGAATCCGAAACTCGCAGTCGCTGGCCTCAGCGAGACCCCCGCCGCAATCGATCCGCTGCAGTCATGGTGGATGCCGTTCACCCATAACCGGCGTTTCAAGGCCAAGCCGCGCATGATTGAGAGCGCGGCCGGCGCCTACTACACGTTCGCCGACAAAACGCGGGTGTTCGATTGCCTGTCGGGTCTGTGGTGCACGCCGCTGGGTCATGCCCATCCGGGGATCGTACGCGCCGTCTCCGAGCAGGTGCAGCGGCTGGACTACAGCCCGGGCTTTCAGCTGGGACATAAGGCTGCTTTCGAGCTCGCGGCGCGCATTGCCGCTCTGGCGGGGCGGCCCCATGATCGCGTGTTCTTCGTCAATTCCGGCTCCGAGGCAGTGGACACCGCGCTGAAAATAGCGATCGGCTATCACCGTGTGCGCGGCGAGGCCACACGCACCCGCGTGATCGGCCGCGAACGCGGCTATCACGGGGTCGGGCTCGGCGGCATCTCCGTCGGGGGCATCGCCGCCAACCGCAAGATGTTCGCACCGATGATGATGCCCGGCGTCGATCACCTGCCGCACACCTATTCGCCCAAGGACATGCGCTTCAGCCGCGGCCAGCCGCAGTGGGGCGCGCATCTGGCTGAGGAACTGGAGCGTCTGGTGGCACTGCACGACGCCTCCACCATCGCCGCCGTCATCGTCGAGCCGGTGCAGGGCTCCACCGGAGTGATCGTGCCCCCGCGCGGCTACCTCGAGCGCTTGCGCGAGATCTGCAGCAAGCACGGCATCCTGCTCATTTTCGACGAGGTGATCACGGGCTACGGTCGAATGGGTAAGCCGTTCGCTGCGCAATACTTCGGTGTGCAGCCGGATCTGACCACGTTCGCGAAGGCGATCACCAATGGCGTGGTGCCGATGGGCGGTGTTCTGGCGCGCGGCGAGATTTACGATGCGTTTATGAACGGTCCTGAAAGCGTGATTGAGTTTTTCCACGGCTACACCTACTCCGGGCACCCGCTGGCGGTGGCTGCCGCGCATGCCAGCCTCGATGCGCTGATCAACGAGCACCTGATCGAGCACGCGGCGGTACTGGCGGGTGTGCTGGAGGCTGCCGTGCATACGCTGCGCGGGGAGCCGCATGTCCTGGATATACGCAATATCGGCCTGACCGCGGCCGTCGAGCTCGACCCGTACCCCGGCCAGCCGGGCGCCTGCGGACAACGCGTGTTCGAGCGCGCGCTGGATGAGGGGATACTGCTGCGCGTGACCGGCGATATCATCTCGCTGGCGCCGCCGTTCATCTCGAGTGAGGATGAAGTGCGCGCCATGATCGAGAGCTTGCGGCGCACGCTGCGAGCAATCCCGACCGACTGACGGCAAGGGGATGGCATGAGCGTTACCGCTGGCCAAACGCCGATCACGGCGCCGATGACGATCGGCCACTGGATCGACGGCAAGGCCATGGCCGGGATCGGGCGTACCGCTCCGGTCTACAACCCATCGCTCGGTCGCGTGGCGCGCGAAGTGAGCCTCGCCACCACGGCGGAAGTCGACCGGGCGGTAGCCAGCGCCGCCCGCGCATTTCCCGACTGGTCGCGGCAGAGCGCATTGCGGCGGGCACGCATCCTGTTCCGGTTCAAGGAATTACTGGATCGCGACGCTAAGCGCATTGCGCGTGTCATCTCGGAGGAACACGGCAAGACCATCGATGATGCGCTCGGAGAGGTAACCCGCGGCATCGAGGTGGTGGAATTCGCGTGCGGCGCCCCGCATCTGCTGAAAGGGGAGTTCAGCGACAACATCGGCCGGGGCGTGGACAGCTACAGCATGCGCCAGCCGCTCGGGGTGGTCGCCGGCGTGACGCCCTTCAATTTTCCGGCCATGGTGCCGCTGTGGATGTTTCCGATCGCCCTGGTGTGCGGCAACAGTTTCGTGCTCAAACCCTCGGAGCGCGATCCGTCCGCCTCATTGTTGCTGGCCGAACTGCTGGCACAGGCCGGCCTGCCGGACGGGGTGTTCAATGTCGTTCACGGCGACAAGGAGGCGGTGGATGCGCTGCTGGATCATCCGCAGGTTGCGGCGCTGAGTTTTGTCGGATCGACCCCGGTCGCGCGCTACCTGCAGGGCCGCGGCGTGGCCAATGGCAAGCGCGTGCAGGCGCTGGGGGGCGCAAAGAACCACATGGTGGTCATGCCCGATGCGGATCTGGGCGCGGCGACCGAGGCATTGATAGGCGCCGCCTACGGCTCGGCCGGAGAGCGCTGCATGGCGATTTCGGTCGCCGTCGCCGTGGGTGATGCGGTCGCCGACGCTCTGATCGAAAGACTCACGCACCGGCTCGCGCACCTGCGGATCGGTCCCTCGGATCAGCCGGGCGTAGAGATGGGCCCGCTGGTCACGCCGGCGCACCTGGCGCGAGTGCGCGAGTACATCGACATCGGCATCCGCGAGGGCGCCAAGCTGGTACTGGACGGACGCAGCCACAGCGCGGCATCGCAGGCGGAAGGCTTCTTTCTCGGGCCGTCGCTGTTCGACGCGGTGCGTTCCGAGATGCGCATCTATCGCGAGGAGATCTTCGGTCCGGTGCTCAGCATCGTGCGTGTGGCCGACTATCGCGCCGCCGTGGAGCTCATCAACGGGCACGAGTACGCCAACGGTACCGCGGTATTCACCCGCAGCGGTGCCAGCGCACGAGCCTTCGTCGCCGACGTCGAGGTCGGCATGGTGGGTGTCAATGTTCCGATTCCGGTACCGATGGCCTTCCACAGTTTTGGCGGCTGGCGCAATTCGATGTTCGGGGATCATCACGCGTATGGGACGGAAGGATTCCGCTTCTACACGCGGCTCAAGACGGTCACGCAGCGCTGGCCCGAAGCCGATGCGCTACGCGCGGAATTCGTCATGCCAACCATGAAGTAACTGCAGCGCCGGGCTCAAGCAGTCCAGTACGCCTCAACGAATTCGTGCATCCGGCGCCACAGCGGCCCGGGCCGGCCATCGCCGACGGGCTTGCCGTCGAGCAGCGTCACCGCGACGACACCGCGCGTCGCGGCCGTCAGCCAGATCTCATCCGCCGCCCGCAACTGCGCTTCGCTCACGGCAGTCACGCGCCGCGACAGGCCGTGCCGGTCCGCGAGTTCCTCGATCAGGCTGCGTGTGGTGCCGGGCAGTATCTGCGGTGAGTTCGGTGGGGTGCGAATCTCGCCGTCGATGACGACCTCGACGGTGGAGGCGCTGGCTTCAGTCAGCAGGCCATCGCGCAGCAGAATGATCTCGCCGGCTCCCGCTTCCACGGCCTGCTGGCGCAGCAGCACGTTGGCCAGCAGCGCGACCGATTTGATATCGCAGCGCGCCCAACGCGTGTCGCGGGTGGTGATGCAGGCCACACCGCGTTCGAGTACTTCTGCGCCCGGCAGCGGCAGCGGCGCACAAAACCCGAATACCGTCGGCTCGATGTCCGGTAGCGGGGCGTGGTTACGGCCGTACTCCGCGCCGCGCGACACCTGCAGGTAAACGTAGACGTCGCCACCGCCATTCGCGCCGATCAGCTGCTCGACGATGCGGGTCCAGCCTTCAGCGCTGTGCGGATTGCGGATGCGCAGCTCACGCAGGCTATGCGCGAGTCGCGTCAGATTAGCGGCCAGCCGCCGCGCCTGGCCGGCGCGCGCCGGAATGACCTCATAGACGCCGTCGCCGAACAGAAAGCTGCGATCCAGCGGCGAGATGCGCGCCTCGCGCAGTGGCATCAGGGCGCCGTTCAGATAGCAGGTCGGCAGCGGGTCGGCCATCCTTGCCGCTACTTCTGAAACCAGAGCAGCACGGTGTCGCTGAGTCGGGTCCAGAGCCCACCCTCGGGCACGTCCACGATCGGGAACAGCGGTACCGAGGTGATCGGCTTGCCATTGACGACGACCTGCAGTTCACCGACCCGGGTGCTGGTGCTCAGCGGCGCGATCAGCCGCCGTTGCACCGTCGCCGTGGTCATGATGCTGCCGGCCTGACCGCGCGGCACGACGATGTTGATATCGCTCGCAGGTCCGACGCTATAGAACTCCTCGGCCGCTTTGAACACCCGCGGCTTGAGTACCGCGGTTCCTCGCCGCTTGACGTTGACGGTTTCATAGAAGGTAAAGCCGTAATTAACCAGCGCGGCGCTCGCGTCCTCCCGTCCCTTGATGCTATTGGAACCGAGCACCACGGTGATCAGGCGCATGTCCTGTCGCCTGGCCGACGTGACCAGGCAGAATCCGGCGCTGTCGGTGTGCCCGGTCTTCATCCCATCGACTGAAGGGTCGCGCTCGAGCAGACCGTTGCGGTTCTGCTGCTTGATGTTGTTCCAGACGAACTCGCGCACCGAGAACCACGGATAGTACTCGGGAAAATCGCGCAGTAGCGCACTGGCGAGCAGCGACAGGTCGCGCGCGCTCGTGTAGTGCGTCGGTGAGGGCAGGCCGCTGCTGTCGTCGAAGTGCGTGTTGGCCAGCCCCAGGCGCCTGGCATAGTCGTTCATGAGCTGCACGAAGGCGCCTTCGGTACCGCCCACACGCTCGGCGAGCGCGATGGTGGCATCGTTACCGGACTGCACGATCATGCCCTTGATGAGAACCTCGGCCGGTATCTTGCTGCCGACCTGCACGAAGGTGCGCGAGCCTTCGGCCTTCCAGGCGTGCTCGCTGATGGTGACCTGATCGTCCAGTTTGAGCGTGCCGGCCTTGAGCGCGTGAAACACGACGTAGCAGGTCATGAGCTTGGTGAGGCTCGCCGGCTCCATGCGGGCATCGGCGTTGCGCTGTGCGAGCACCTGGCCGGTGGTGTAGTCGATCAGCACATAGGCGCGCGCATCGACCTCGGGCGGATTCGGGATCGCGCCCGCTTCCGAGGGCGTGGCGGCAGCTGCGGGCGGCGCGTTAGCCGGAGCGCTGGCCGGGGCGGGTGTCGCGGCGTGCTTGTGAGATGTTGCAGCCGCCATGAACGGCAGCAACAGCAGCGGCATGCAACTGGCGGCGAGCAAAGCGGGAAGTTTCATGCGCTGGGAGTTCCTCGACGGGTTAAAGGGCGAGTGTAGCGGCTGATCTCAGTCTTGTGCGAGCCTTGCGTTGGGAAATCCGAGTGCGCTCAGACGCTCGATCAAGGCGTCGAACTGCTGCACGCTCGCGATCGGACCAATGCGCACGCGTTGCAGCGGTTGATGCGCATCGGGGCCGAGTGCGAATACATTCTCGAGCCCCGCACCGCGCAGCTTGCGCAGCGCACTGGCGGCGTTGTCCGAGTTCGCATAGGCGCCGATCTGAATGTAAAAGCTGCCGGTGGGTGCCGGTATCGCGGCCGGGGCCGCAGGCGCAGCGGCAATGGCCGCGGCATCTGGCGCCGCGTTGGTCGCGGCGGGTGCAGCGCTGGCAGTAGGCGCCTGGACCGCAGGTGTCGGGTTCAGCGCTGGCACGCTGCTGACGCCGACACTGGCCGCCTGAGCGGGGAGCGTTGACACCGGCATGGATGCGGTCAAGGAGGGCGCGGCCGGTGTCAGCACTTCGACCTGCACGAATGCCGTGCCGTTGCGAATCATGTCGAGTCTGTTGGCAGCGGAATATGACAGATCAATGATTCGGTTGGCGACAAAGGGACCGCGGTCGTTGATGCGCACCACCACGTGGCGGCCATTGGCAAGATTGGTGACGCGCGCGTAGCACGGCAGCGGCAAGGTCTTGTGCGCGGCGGTCATCGCAAACATGTCGTAGGCTTCACCGGTCGAGGTGCGCAGCCCGTGAAACTCGGTGCCGTACCAGGACGCAACGCCGCGCTCGACATACCCGGCGGCGCTGTGCAGTACGACATAGCGGTGGCCGCTCACGATGTAAAACGGCGGGTTGCCGTACGCGCTGCGCGGCTCATCTCGCGGCACGGCGTCCGGGATCTGCCCGACGTCCGGCGCGTTCTGCGGCAGCACGGTCGGTGGCGGGACCGGGGCGGGCGTGGGTCCGGGGCTGGGGCGGCGCGGCTCATGCGCACAGGCAGCGAGCAGCAGCAGCATTGCCGGGAGCGCACGTCGGCGGGCCCGCGGGGCGCCCGTTCCCCGCAAACTCAAAGCCCGGACTCCTGCGCGACCTGCTGGCCGATCGCCTGCGCGAGGTCGTACACGGCCATCGCATACAGCGGACTGTTGTTGTAGCGCGTGATGACGTAGAAGTTCTGAAACCCGACGCGATAACCGTTGGCATCCGGTTGCGGGGCAGCCAGCAGCAACGCCGGTGTGTCATCGGGCAGCTCGCTCGACACCGTCAGGCCGTGCGCGCGCAGGCCGCCGAGCGTGTCGTTGAGCGCCAGATGATCAGGTGGCAGCAGGCTCAGATCGGGTGGCAGCTGCGCCTCGGCCAGCACCGGGGCCCCGAACTGCCAACCTGCCTGATGCAGGTAGTTGGCGGTGCTGGCGAAGATGTCGCCCCAATCGGCCCACAGATCGCGATGCGGCGCATGCTGCTCGCTGACCGCAAACTTGCGGTAGCTCGAGGGCATGAACTGCAACGCGCCCATGGCCCCGGCATAGGAGCCGCGGGTGCTCAATGGATCGAGCTTGTCCTCGCGCGCGAGCAGCAGGAACTCCGTGAGTTCCTTGCGGAAGTAATTGGCACGCGGCGGATAGTCGAAGGCCAGGGTCGCAAGCGCGTCGATGACGCGGTAGCGGCCGGTAACGCGCCCGTATTGGGTTTCAACGCCGAGCACCGCGACCAGGTACTCGGGCGATACTTCGTATTGCGTAGCCACCTCGTCGAGCAGCTCCTTGTGTTCGTGCCAGAGCTGTACGCCCGCATCGATGCGCGCAGGTGTCAACACGCGCGCGCGATATTCCCACCATTGCAGTGTCTTCTCGATCGGACGGCTGATGGCATCGATGACCCTCTGCTGCGGCTCAGCGGCGCCGAGCAGCGCCGTCACACGGTCGCGATCAAATCCCTGCGCCACCAGCTGATCGATGTAGGCTCGGATCTCGGGTCGCGACGGATCGAAGCGCAACAGCTCGGCGGCGGTGGCATCCGCGGCGGAAGATGCCGGCGCTGCTGCCGGGGCCGGTGCTGTCACCGGGGCCGGTGCTGCGAGCGGGGCGGGCACCGTTACCGGCGCGGCGCCCGCCGGCGCATCGGTCGGTGCTTCTGCCGCGGCGCCGGGGTTCGCGGCGGCGGCGAGCGCCATGAAGAGCATCCACGCCTGCCTCATCCAGTTCTCCGTCGCATCAGGAGCCGACGAGCTTACGATGCGAATAAAGTCCCATCACAATCCCGAACCCTGCCAGCAGCGTTACCACCGAGGTGCCGCCGTAACTGACCAGGGGCAGCGGCACGCCCACGACCGGCAGCAGTCCGCTGACCATGCCGGCGTTGATGAATACGTAGACAAAGAAAGTCAGGGAAATGCTCAGGCCCAGCAGCCTCGAGAACGTGTCATTGGTCTGCATGGCGAGCCACACGGCGCGCGCGACGATGAACAGGTACAGGGCGAGCAGCAGAATGAGGCCGATCAGCCCGAATTCCTCGCCGACCACGGCGAAAATGAAGTCGGTGGAGCGCTCGGGCAGGAACTGCAGTTGCGCCTGGCTGCCGTGCATCCAGCCTTTGCCGAACACGCCGCCGGAGCCGAGCGCAATCTGGCTCTGGATGATGTGATAGCCGGCGCCGAGCGGGTCGGTCTCAGGATTGAGGAAGGTCAATACACGCTCGCGCTGGTAGTCGTGCAGGAAATGCCAGCCGGCGAAGGCGGCGCCGACGGTCAGCAGCAGCAGCAGAAAGACGATTCGCAACGACAGGCCGGCCATGAGTACCAGCAACGCGCCGCTGGCAGCGATCAGCGCCGCGGTACCCAGGTCGGGCTGCATCGCGACCAGGCCCGCCGGCAGGAAGATGATCACGGCCAGAATCAGCAGGGCTCTCAAGTCCGGCGGCAGCGGGCGCTCGTGCAGGTACCAGGCTGCGAGCATCGGCACCGCCAGCTTCATCACTTCGGAGGGCTGAAAGCGCACGATGCCGAGGTTGAGCCAGCGTTGCGCCCCCTTGCCGATCACGCCGGTGAGCCCCACGACCAAGAGCAGGGCCACGCCGATGACGTAAATCCAGGGCGACAGGCGGCGCAGGAGATTTGGACTGGCATGGGTCAGCGCCAGCATCGCGGCAGTGCCGAGGGCAATGCGGACCACGGTGCGCAGGATCGTATCGAGGCTCTGGCCCGACGCACTGTAGAGAATCGCCAGGCCGTAGAGCGCGAGAATTGCGAGGCCGACGAGCAGCGGGCCGTCGAGATTCAGTGCCGAGAGCAGTTTGGCGCTCGCCGACAGCGTGCGGCGCGTGCGCGCGTAGCCGAAGTCCTCAATCACTGGCCTGGCTCTCGGGCACCGCGATTTCGGCGGCCGGCGACGTGGCTTCGTGCAGCAGATAGGCGTCCATGACCTTGCGTGCGATGGGCGCCGCGGCACTGGCGCCGAAGCCGCCGTTCTCCACCAGCACCGCGATCGCGATACGCGGTGCCTCCGCCGGCGCATAAGCGATGAACCAGGCGTGGTCGCGCAACCGCTCGGCCACGTTCTTCTCGACGTATTTTTCGTTCTGACCGACCGTGAACACCTGTGCGGTACCGGTCTTGCCCGCAATGCTGTAGCTCGCGCCCTTGCTGATCGCCGCAGCGGTGCCGTAGGTCGCCGCCCCGATCATCCCGCGCGCCACCAGATCCCAGGCGGCATCACTGACGCCGTCTATGGCCGCTTGCGGCACCGGCGCGATCGGTTTCATGCTGCCATCAAGATTGCGCACCCCGGTGACTAGTCTTGGCCGGAAGCTCTTGCCGCGCTCGGCCAGCACTGCGGCCACGTGCGCCAGCTGCAACGGCGTCACCAGCAGGTAGCCTTGACCGACGCCGAAATTAACGGTCTCGCCCGGAAACCATATCTGGTCCTGCGGGCGCTTGAAGGCCTGCCGCTTCCACTCGGGCGAGGGCAACAGCCCGGGCTTCTCGCCGCTGATGTCGATGCCGGTGAGCTGGCCATAACCAAACGGCCCCATGAAGTCGGCGATATGTTCGGCACCGATGGTGGCCGCCAGGCCATAGAAGTAGACGTCGCAGGATCTGGCGATGGCACGTTCCAGGTCGACGTAGCCGTGCTTGCCGCCCTTGCCTTCGCGATACAGATGACTGCTGCCCGGCAGGTGGAAC
>Ga0302326_10018212_pt1 | contig 14569 bp, 12 predicted proteins | sample Palsa_T0_3_FD_202264 | JGI IMG/M metagenome (GOLD analysis project Ga0302326, IMG submission 202264) | Peat permafrost microbial communities from Stordalen Mire near Abisko, Sweden - Palsa_T0_3 | ecosystem: Environmental > Terrestrial > Soil > Palsa > Peat permafrost | place: Sweden: Abisko... | reverse complement strand
TTGTACCATGCTTGTAGTGCTGGAGCGTCTTTGGCTTTGAAGAAGATGCCGCCAATGCCAGTGACTCGCTTCATAGAACCTCCGAGGTCGGGTAGCGGTGAGATGTAGTGTGTCTTCTTCGGCTTTCGCTCCGGTTTGGCGGAGGAGCGCAGCGCCGTTCGCCGCAACCGGTTGTTCGACGGGTTGATCATAGCATCGGGCGATCCTCCGGCGACAGCGCGGCCGGCGTTGAGAGCAAGACTCGGATGGCGCAACCCAGCTTAGTGACAGTTGAGCGCGCAACTGATGCGCGTGGCGCCCGTTGCATTTGGCACAACAGAGCACAACGAAATACCCAAAATAAAGACTTGGCTATTCGTTCGACGCCGAAGGCGCTCCTCACGCTCGGCGGCACTCTCTTCTCGGCGTGCAGTCTATATAGTGAGACCCCGCGATCGGACTCGGGACCGTCGGGGCCCGACGCTCACGGCGATCGACCGCCGCTAACGATTGCCTCTCTTTTGAAGCGCCCTGCGCTCTCCCGCTTGAGGCGGTCGACGAAGCCACGGGCCGCCGGGCCGGCAGCCCACAACCGCCGCATCGCGGCTCCGTACCGTCGCCGCGGCGCCTCCCATTGACAACTTCCGATCATGACGGCAGCCCTTTGTGACTCTTGCTCACTGCAAAAGGCTGCCATCCGTCGCTAGACCTTGATATTAAGGCTACTTGTTACAGTTGGAATATTCTTCCTGAGTCAAATGCCCATCGTGACCTAAATTGCACCTGGAGAAGTTCTTGCTGAGCCACTTGTGACTCTTGACATCATCCGCGGTCAGATAGCCGTGATTGTTGGTATCCAATGTCTTGAAATCCGGGCGGTTCCCGCTTCCTCGCTGCATGTCACCCTTTTTTGGACTTACCAGATCGTTTCCGGTCGCTTTGTCCTGGCCTGCCGTTGGTGTCGTTTCTATTGGATCTTCTCGAGCGGGTTGCGGGTTTCCGACCACGTCGTTGCCCTTGGTAGTGTCCTGTTGCGTTGAACGCGGCGACATCGCGGACGGATCTGATGATGAGGTTTGTGCATAGGCAAGTGCGCATCCGAAAAGCAATGCGGAACACGCCAAAGGCGCTAGATAGTTCGATTTCATCGTGTTTCTCTTTATGGTTGGATTGTGGGGACGCGCGAACAAGCAGCCAGCTTGATGTCGCTAATTCAAAGGTCACATCGTAATGTGGAGTCACGCCGCTTAACGAAAAGCGCGGAACGGACACGCGACGCGTGCTGACATTCGTGAGAGTGGACTAAACTTTGATTCGCGTCTGTACGGTGGCACGCAATGCGCTAAGAAACGAGCCGTGTGCGGAAAGATAAACAACGTGTGTCCGAGGCAAAGTGTGCCAGGGGCCGGCAGGTTGACTCTCCGCGTACTCTAATCACGCCTTACACGAATTACCGAAGACCGATGTGTACATCGGCGGGTTGTTGGTGCCCGAAGATGTTTCGTGCGCGCGGTGCCAATATCCTCAAACGAGCAAGATGGCCATGACACGCGCGGAGCAACAACGGAACCGCGGTGCTGTCCGACGCTGGGGCATACCGCGGAGACGTCCCAGGTGCTCCAGGGCCAAGCGGCGGATGCACTGCGTACGGCAACGTACAGACGGAACTGCGACTGAAGCGTAGCTTTTTCCAAACCGCCGGGAAGTGAAGCGGAAGTCGCGACGGCGCTGGGGATTCACGTGAGCCGCTCCACGATTGCCAGGGACTGGCCTTGGAATCCGGAGTGCCTCATGCAAATCCAATCTCAACCGACTCGTGAAGCGATCGTAGTCACTCGAGTACTCTTCAGCGGGCCATTCGAGGCCCAAGCCGAAGCCACGCACTTGGGGCGCGACGGCGCGGCTCCCAAGGTTGCGCGCCAGGCCGCGCAGTTCCCACAGCTGTCGCTCGCCGAACAGCTCGCCCTTACTTATCGCACGAGAGACGACCGGCTGGCAGTGTTTGCTCATGAGCTACGCAATTCCCTCAGCGTGGTCCGCAACGCAGCCCGACTCCTCGGCGCACAACAGACAGTATCTGGAGTGATCGAGAGTGCGCGCCTCCTCATCGACAGGCAGGTGAGCCAAATGAGCCGGCTTATAGAGGATCTGCTCGACGGTTCACGGGCAGCTGGGCCGGAATCCCTGCAGCTCCAACGAATCGATTTGCGCGTTCTCGTGAGGCAAGTGATAGAGGGGATCGAATTAGATTTGCTCCGGCGCGGGCACAGGCTCACGGTGAATCTTCCGGGTGTCCCAGTCTGGCTGGACGCTGATCCTGGCCGACTGGAGCAGGTGTTCTCAAACCTCCTCATGAACGCTGCAAAGTATTCCCACGACCGCGGCGATATCACGCTGACGATCGAGCGGCGACTCGAGTACGCGAGCGTGCGGATTAGAGACGCAGGAATCGGAATTACGGCGGAACTGCTGCCGTGCGTGTTCGGGCTCTTCGTGCAGGCAGAGCCGTCCGCGCCACACTCCGAAGCGGGACATGGCATTGGCCTCGCCGTGGTCCGCAGTTTAGTCGAGATGCACGGCGGCTTCGTGACCGCTGCGAGCGACGGTCTGGGGCGTGGGAGCGAATTCACCGTGCTTCTGCCCGCGCTGCGGACGTGATCGAGAGACGCTAGCTTCGACGGTATCGATTACTTAGCAACAGAAGAAAACAAAAATGCTCTGGACAATCGCGGTCATCCTAGTTGTTCTTTGGTTGCTCGGAATCGTGTCCTCATACACGCTTGGCGGATTCATCCACATTCTCTTGGTCATTGCCATCGTCATTATCGTCATCAATCTCATCCAAGGTCGAAGGGGACTGTAGCCTGTAGGTGCGCAGCATTTTGCGTGTCTTGAGCGCCCATAATATGGAAGCCCGGAAAGCGCGATCGCCACGTGACGCCGTGAAGTTCCCGGCCCAGGTATCGCGTGTACCCAGAATGACTCTGAGGAGTTCGCATAATGACTAGATCCAAATGGCTTGTGGCGAGCGTGACTGCCCTGATTGTCTTTGGATGCGCTAATCAGAAAGAGCCTGCCGAACAAGCTGTGGCGAATATCAACGCTGCGCTCGACAGCGTCCGTGACGCGGCAGCGAAATATTCGCCCGATGGACTGCAGCCCGTCGAAGCACAGGTTGCCACGCTCAAAGACAATCTCTCGAAGGGCGACTACAAGAAGGTGCTCGCGGACGCGCCGGCGGTCGCAACCGCCCTAGCCAATTTGCAGCAGGCCGCCATAGCCAAACAGGAGGCGGCGGACACCAAGCTCGCGCAAACGAAACAGCAGTGGCGCACCCTTAGCGCTGATGTGCCAAAGATGGTCGCAGGGATACATTCGCGTATCGAAGAGTTATCGAAGTCGCGGCGGCTGCCGAAGGGAGTCAGCAAGGCGTCCTATGAGTCCGCCAAGGCGAGTCTCGAGTCGCTCGACTCAACGTGGACCGAAGCCACCGACGCGGTTGCAAAGGGAGATTATGCGGACGGCGTGGCCAAGGGACAGGCAGCCAAGGACAAGGCCACAGAGATTATGCATGAGCTCGGCACGACCTCGAGCTGATCCCTACGACAGGCACGCGCTGCGGGCGCTTCGAGGCGTAGTTACAAAATCGCGCCCGCCCAGTTCGCGACACCCCGCACCGCCTCCCAACCAGCGACTGTGGCGATCACCAGCACGATAATTGCAGCGAGCAAGGCAATCAAGAGCAGCAACCCGTCCTCCTCAAGATAGGCGAGTGAAATAAAGGCGATGACCACGGCGGGAACAACGTTGGTCAGAGGAATCGGCGCCAACACGATAAGCGCGTCCAGAATAATGACGATTGTAGCGACAAGCCGCTTAGTCGCTTCGAGCGGGATGTGCCAGCGCGGATGAATCATCTTCTCGAGATATCTCAGCAGCGGTATGACTCGCCGCACTAGAGCCACGAAATGCCGCGTAGGTAACTGGTGATTAGCGATGCGCCGCGGGAAGACCGGGGCGGGCCGGCCCGCGATCATCTGGAACGCCGGGATCATAAGCAGCAAACCCGCCACGATTGAAATACCCGGCACGACTGCGGCCAGCGATAGTAGCAGCATGATCATGCCGAAGGAGCGCTTGCGCAGGCTGGCCATTACCCAGCCCAAAGTGAAGTGGTCTATCGGCGCCCCGTCGTACAAACGTTGTAGAACGACGGAGGTGTGGATAAATGTTCGACTGTTCGGGGACGGGATCGACTTCAGCGTCGGTGGGCTCCGGGGCACATGCTGCGCCTTTATAGAAACTCGATTGTGCATCACGCCAACCAAGCGCGAGCTTTATGCTGCTGCTTCATGTGTTTCACCGGTACGTACGAACTATTGTGCGGTGCGGGTCGCGTGGAGACGCGCTCGCGGTAAAATTGATTCCCGGAGCTTAAGCAGAACTTAATTGCACGTCGGTTCGGTAGCTCTCATAACACGTCTCAGATAGGTACCTGCAATGAAGCAGGCAGCATTCCCCATGACTATGTGCGGCAGCGCGCCGACAGGTTGACCCTCCGCGTGGTCTGATAATGCCTCAGATTGAGTTACCGGAGATTTCTATGTACATCGGCGGCGGCTTACTAGGTACCGTCCTCCTCGTTGTTCTCATCGTTTACTTGCTGCGCAGAGCCTGAGTTCTTTCCGGAGGCAACGCTGCCGGAGATACTGAGACAGCCGGATATGAATGTCCGCACCTAAGGATGCGAAGCCAGAGTGCGGACTTCGTCGTTAAGGCTTGGCCGGTCTGCGGTATTGTCCGCTGCGCGGAATGACCAGTAGCTACGGCGCCGCTTGATTAAACCCAACTAAACGGGCGCCCCGGTGAGCCCACTTCACTGCCCCAGATCACTCTGCGGCGCTCAGGAAAACGGGGTCGGCGCCGACTCGCACAAACCGGGGCAGGCAAGGTCATCCGCGTGCGTAGCGTCACCAGCTTCCCTTGGATTCGTGCTCCTGCTCTGCCTGTACGCTGGCGCTCATAGCGGTATGACGCTCAGGCTTTGCCATCAGGGGAAAGACAGCGCAAAATGAAAGTGGTGGAGATCGGAAGCGTAAAAGTGCAACGAATTGTCTCTTCAAGTGGACCCTGAAATGAAAAATCCTTCCGCTACTGATCAACATCGGCCACAGCAGAATTCCCTTATCGCCGCGTTGTCAGCCGCGGAACGTGAGCGTCTCGCCAGAGATCTCGAGTTGGTTCCTTTGACACTGGGCCAGGTCTTGTATGAATCTGGTCAGACGATGAGCCATGCTTATTTCCCTATCGATTGCATCGTCTCCCTGCTCTATGTAATGAAGAATGGTGAATCTGCCGAGATCGCCGTTGTGGGAAACGAGGGCATGGTCGGCCTTGCGCTATTCATGGGCGGAGACTCAACATTGAGCCGAGCGATCGTGCAGAACGCCGGTCATGCCTACCGCATGAAAGCACAGGTATTGAAGGATGAGTTCCATAGCGGAGGAGCGTTCAGCCGTGCCCTACTAATGTTCGCATCGGCCTTGATCACGCAAATGGTACAAACCGCCGCGTGCAACCGACATCATCCGGTGGACCAACAACTTTGCCGTTGGATGTTATTGAGCCTGGATCGACTGTCTTCAAGACAGATTAGTATGACGGACCAATTGATTGGAAACATGCTCGGCATCAGCGCCGCGGACGTGACGAAGGCTACAAATCTGTTGCAGAAGGCGGCCCTGATTCGCTACGACGCCGGTGAGATCACGGTGCTCGACCGGCTGGGTGTTGAGAAACGGTCGTGTGAGTGCTACGGCGTCGTCAAAAAGGAAAGTGATCGACTCCTCCCTCTTTCCGTTCGGGACGCTGCCTGACGCCTCCGAGAAGGTGTGCGAGCTGATCCCGCACTGGTGGGGTGGTCGTGCGAGCGCAACCGGAAGTCGCGCGACGAATCAAGAATGCTAATTCCGCAGTGCTGACACGGCGACCTACCTAACATACTATAAGGTCCTAGCTGCCCGTGCGGCAGCGTGATGGCGCTGTGCACGTCAGGTCACAGGCGCAAACGTCTTACTAACCAAGTGCGTGCTCTGAACGCCTGCACCCAGCGTTAGCGCCTGTGCGACCGCCCAAAGGAGGTGCAGCATCTCGCGACCCGTGACCAAAATCCTCCTAATCGTCGCGGCGAGCTCTCTCCCATTCATTAGTGGGTGGAAATGCAGCAGTGTGTCAACAAACCCATCCGCTGCGGCGGGGAGGTCGAATGTCTGATTCCGCCCGATTTGCGCTTCACCGGCCAGAATTTCTAGGCGCCCTAGTGCGCGGCGAAGACAAGATCGCCGCCCTCGTGAAAGAAAGCTCAGTCACCGTCCCCGCCGGCGCGACACTTGTTGAGGCCGATACTGACCACCCGTTTGTCTACCGCCTGCTCAAAGGCTGGGCCGGTCGGACCCGATTGCTTCCGGACGGACGCAATCAATTCATTCTCATTTTCCTCCCCGGAGACCTGTTTGCCGTCAAGAGTATGTTCATAACCCGCCAAACCGATGCGGTTGTGGCAATCACGGACCTCATTACGGAGCGAATCGACTATCGCAAACTGCACAATGCCTACGTTGCAGACAGCGACGTTGCCATGCGTTGCATCTGGCAGATAGTGGAAGAAGAGCGTCGTCTTCACAGTTGGGTCGTGGGCCTCGGACAAGGTAGCGCAGAAGAACGCGTTGCTCTGTTACTTTTAGATCTTCGTGGACGTCTTATCTTGTCAAAGACAATCGCTCCCGATTCCCTAACCTACGACATGCCGTTAACGCAGGTTGAGCTGGCCGATCACCTCGGGATAACCGCCGTCCATGTAAGTCGCGTACTCAAAGACTTTCGTGACAGCGGCATGGTCACGGTGCGCGACGGTCGCGTCGCAATCGCGAACTTGGATATGCTCGCTCAGCGCGCGTCGGCGCTGCTCGATCCGTATGAGCGGGTAAACCCCGCATATGTAGGCGGGCAAGAGGCGGGCTCGAACGCAGATGACTAACGATCATGCGGGGAAGCTTTGGCTGTAGCGGCGATCGCCGCTGAGCAGCAGATGAATGCCGAACAGCAACACCCTGAGATAGTGTTCGTCGCTGCCGGAAGGCTCGCCGACTCGCGACCACCAGCAAAACTTCAGCCACGAGTAAGGTCAGGACTGCGCGCGAACGACCAGGCGGCAACCTGTCGCGCCGTCGAGCGTCGTCCACAACCGGCCGCCGCAGGTAGCAATTTTTTTCGCACTTGTCAATAACATAGGTAGTGGCGCAGCCATATTGCGAGCCTTAGGTTCCTAGGGCTTGCACCGTTTAATACCAAACTTAAGAGCCTGCCGTTCGAAGAGAAAATCCGCAGGACCTTCCGGCGAGTGGCGGCCCCGCTTTCGCCCAACGCGAGGGCGGATCAGCGCCGCATCGAATGCTTGACGTCGCCCGGCACCTGACTTGCGAAAGGAACCCGGCAGCTTGAAGCTTTCGACATTTATTCTCAGCGAAATGAATTCGATCGTCGCGGAATGGGAGATTTTCGCAGCCGCTCAATTGCCTGCCGCCGCGCAACTGGGATCGTTAGCGTTACGAGACCACGCTGAGGAAATTCTGCAGGCGCTGGCAAAAGACATTTTGACTGGCCAGACGCGTGATGAACAAGCGGAAAAATCCAAGGGCCGCGCCCCTCGGCCCGTAGAGGCACCCAACACCGCAGCAGAGACGCACGCACTGCTCAGAGCGGAGAGCGGTTTTACAATCAACCAAATGGCCGCTGAGTACCGCGCGCTTCGTGCGAGCGTGCTTTACTTGTGGACAAAGAAATCCGAACCCAACGCCGTCGATCCGCAGGAGATGATCCGCTTCAACGAGGCGATCGATCAAGCGGTCGCCGAATCGGTGGCGTTCTTCAATGCGCGGGTCGATAACGAGCGCAATCTATTGCTTGGGATGCTGGGGCACGACATGCGCGGCCCCCTGCAGGTCATCCAGCTAACGGCAAAGTACTTGTCGAACTTGGACGCAGGCACCGACGTGGCCGCGTGTGCCGCACGCCTTTTAAAGAGCAGCAGTAGTCTGAAAGCATTGCTCGATGACTTGCTTGACTTCAATCGCACGAAACTTGGATTAGGCGTCACTATCTCGCCCGCGGCCGTCGATTTGGCAGAAGCATTTTCGGCCGAGTTGGAGCAGTTGCGAGTGGCAAATGCCGGCCGATCGATAAGCTTGGAAGTCACCGGCGAGGTCAGGGGGGTGTGGGATATAAACCGTCTCAACCAGTTGCTTGGGAACCTTGTTGTGAATGCACTCAAATACGGAGCGTTTAGCTCGCCCATTAAAGTTGTACTGAATGGGTTACCGGGAGAGGTAACCATTGCGGTTCACAACCATGGAGCGAGGATTGAGCCGTCGATACTCGCGCAGATATTCGAGCCGCTGAAGCGCGGATTGGACGGTCAGTTCGGCTCCGGAGCTGACGGAAGTATGGGCCTTGGTCTGTATATTGCCCGGGAGATCGCTACTGCGCACGGTGGCGATATTGCGGCCAAGTCCAATGAGAATGAAACCGTTTTCACGGTTCGACTACCGAGATTGCAGCCCTAGGCAGATGTTATTGCGAGCGCCCTGCCAGCCGGTTGAACAGGTGTCAAAAATCGCCGTCGCATTTGCTGTGATAACCGCAAATATCGAAGCCACTTCTACTGGGTGCGGCTTGCCGTCGCCATTGAAGGGCACTGAAATTATCTAGTGCAAGAAGTCGTAACTTTCGCTTCGCTTCCGTGGGATGCCACTGGCCTCGTTAGGCGACCTGAATTGCTGCAGATAAGCGTCGTGCTCTACTGCCAGAAGTCGATTTTCTCGGACCCGCTCCTTGCCAACCACGAGCCTGATCTTGACGTGGGGCCATCGGCCGGTGAAGAGGGGCGCCCCGGTCGAGAGTGAGACGCCTGCGCCAATGTGACGTGGGACACCCGGTCCCTTTAGCTTACGGAGGATAGTGACGCCAGTCCTACGGGCCGCTTCAGTCCCCGGATACCTGCATATCAGCGTTGGCTCATAGGAGAAAGAGCATGGATTGCGCAATGGCCACTCGGCGCGCCCAGCCGTCGTGAAAACCGAACAGAGAACCTGGACGCAGGGAAGTGGATGGGTGCCCGCTTCTTCTGGGCCGCTAGCCTAGTCCGCCCAGCTCGTCCTGGTGTTTGGCGCCACGTCTGTTTTGCAGGATCCCAACCTCGTAGATCCGATCCGAAAGTACTACCCCTCGGCACACTTCTTCGGTTGTTCCACCGCGGGGGAGATCTGCGGCACTCAAGTGTCTGACGACTCGCTCGTAGTTACGGCGATCTGTTTCGAGCACACGCAGTTGCGCACTGCCCAGGTCAACCTTGGTGCGAACCCCGATAGCCACCATGCCGGTGAACGCCTGGCGCGGGCGCTCCCGCACTCGGTCGGTGCCGAGGGAGGTGCTCCTGAAGATAAGTTGGCGCACGTCCTAGTGCTTTCTGATGGGTTAAGCGTGAATGGCAGCGACCTCGTCCGCGGCCTGATGAAGCACCTGCCTGAGGGGGTCGCCGTGACAGGCGGCCTGGCCGGCGATAGCGCACGCTTTGGCAAGACCCTGGTATTCAGGAACGACGCCCCGGAGACGGGAGCCATCGCGGCTGTTGGTCTGTATGGAAACCGACTGCAGGTCGGCTTCGGTTCTCTCGGCGGTTGGGACCCATTCGGTCCAGAACGGCTGGTGACGCGCTCGACAGCAAATGTTCTGTTCGAATTGGATGGGCGCCCCGCCCTCAGCCTGTACAAGAAGTATCTGGGCGAGCATGCCAATGGACTGCCCGCCACCGGTTTGCTGTTTCCCCTGAGTGTGCGGGCCAAGCCGGGCGAGACTCCAGTCGTGCGGACCATATTGGCAGTCGACGAGCAGCGGCAAAGCATGACCTTCGCGGGGGATGTTCCGGAGGGGGCGCATGCGCGTTTCACCAAAGCCAACGTGAACCGGCTCGTGGACGGCGCGGTCGGTGCGGCGCGGGCCAGTCTCCAGGCGGCCCGCGTCGCCCCGGAGCTGGCGCTTCTCATCAGCTGCGTCGGCCGCAAGCTCGTTCTTAAGCAGCGCGTCGAGGAAGAAGTGGAAGGCGTGCGTACTGTCGTGGGTGAGCAAGCCGCGCTGACCGGCTTTTACTCCTATGGGGAGATCGCTCCGTTTTCGCACGGTGAACGCATCGAACTGCACAACCAGACCATGACCGTTACGACGTTTGCCGAGAACTGATCATGGCGCCCACGCAAAGCCTCTTGAAGCGTCAGCTGAAACGCTTCTTCGGCAACGACTTTCGCATCCCCGCTGAGTGGGAGGGCTTTGTCGCCGTGGTCAACACGGCCTATGCGGATTTCGAGGTGGATCGCAAGCTCATGGAGCACTCGCTAGAAGTGAGCTCGCAGGCGCTGCTCGAAGCTAATTCGGAGATTCGGGCGATCTTCCAAGCGATCCCGGATCTGGTGTTCCGCCTTGACCATGAGGGCACGATCCTTTCCGTCAAGGCGGGGTTGGGCGGCGAGATGCCGCATCAGGAGCTGGTGGGACAGCGTTTCCAGGACGGTTGGCTCAAATACTCCGGTAACGAGTTCTCCGAGATTTTGCGAAAGGTGATCGACGAAAAGTCGATGGTCAGCATAGAGCACTCGGAGGGCGACAAAGGGTTGGAGTCCTACCACGAAGTTCGTCTGGTGCCGCTGCTGCGGGATGAGGTCGTAGCCATCGCTCGTAATATCACCGAGCGCAAGAGTGCCGAAGCAAAGCTCGAGCAGATGCACAAGCCGCTCAGTGACGCTTCTCGCCATGCCGGCATGGCCGAGATCGCCAACAACGTGCTGCATAACATCGGCAACGTCCTTAACAGCGTCAACGTTTCGGCCGGCTTGATTAGCGGCAGGGTGCGCGCTTCGAAAGCCGAAGGGCTTGCCAAAGCTGTGCAGTTGATGAACGAACACCTTACCGACCTGGGCGATTTTCTAACGCGCGACGAAAAAGGGAAAACCTTGCCGGGTTATCTGAACAAGATGGTTGCGGCGCTTGCGGTCGAGAAACAAGGTATTGCAGAAGAACTCGAATCATTGACCAAGAGTATCGAACACATCAAGGAAATCGTCGCTACCCAGCAGTCCTATTCCGGCGCAACCAGTCTCGTCGAGCCCGTGCAGATCAAGGATTTAGTGGAGGACGCGTTACGCATGAATGCCGCTTCCATGGCGCGGCATCAGATAAAGGTGATTAAAGAGTTTTCCGACGCGCCGTTATTGATGTTGGATAAGCATCTGGTGCTGCAGATCCTGGTAAACCTCATCGGCAATGCCAAGCGCGCGATTGACGGCGCCCCCGATCGATCGCACCAACTCACGTTGCGGATACAGGTCAGCGAGCCGGCGAATGGCTCTCGGTTGCGAATTCGTGTCGAGGATGATGGCGAAGGAATTGCACCGGAGAATCTGGGACGGCTCTTCTCGCACGGCTTTACCACCCGCAAGAATGGCCACGGCTTTGGGTTGCATAGTTGTGCGCTGGCGGCCAAGCAAATGGCCGGCACCATTACGGCTGACAGCGATGGGCTAGGCAAGGGCGCGACGTTTATGCTTGAACTTCCGGCGGTTCCGGCGCGTGGGTTACAATGAGCCCGCAAGAGAACCGGCGCATCCTATTGGTTGACGATCTGCCGAGCCTCCACGAGGACTTTCGTAAGATTCTCACACCTCCTGCGCCCGCAACCGATTTGGATGCCGACGAGGCGATCCTCTTCGGTCAACCAACCAACGCGCCCCTGGTATGTTTCGAGATGGATTCCGCCTATCAGGGGGTCGAAGCACTCGAGAAGGTTCGTGCGTCACGGCTTGCCGGTCGGCCTTACGCCATGGCATTCATCGACATGCGCATGCCGCCGGGTTGGGATGGCGTCGAGACGGTTGAGCGCCTGTGGTCGGAAGATCCGCGCCTACAAATCGTGCTCTGCACCGCTTATTCCGATTATTCCTGGCCAGAAGTACTGACTCGCCTGCAGGTACGTGATCGGCTACTTATCCTCAAAAAGCCGTTCGACGCGATCGAGGTCTACCAGTTTGCCAATGCGCTGACCACGAAGTGGCAGATGACCGAGCAAGCGGCGTTCAAGATGACCAGTCTGGAAGAAGCGGTTGAAGAAAGAACCCGGGAGTTGTCAAACGCCAACATCATCGTCCAGAACAGTCCGGTGATCCTTTATCGCCTGCGCGGCGAGCCCGCGTTTCCGCTTATCTATATCTCGCACAACATCACCAAATTGGGTCACGATCCCCAATCCCTCTTGAGCTCGCCAAGCTGGGCACAAACCCTCATTGATCCCGACGATCAGGCAAAGGTTGGCGAGGCAATGGCACGAATTTTGGGCAAGGACGCGGAAGGCGCTTCCATTGAGTTTCGCCTACGCACGGCTGATGGCGCTCTGCGCTGGGTCGAGAACCGTTACGTCCCAGTACGCGACAAGGAAGGGCGCCTCATTGAGGTAGAAGGAATCATCATCGACGTCACCGAACGCAAGGCGGCGGAGGAGAAGATTACTCTACTCGCTCGCACAGATGGTCTTACAGGTCTGGCAAATCGGGCGACTTTCACGGAGCGCCTCAATCAGGCTTTCGCTGCCGCGCAACGCGGCGCTCTCGCGTTTGCGATTCTTTACCTCGACCTTGACAAGTTCAAGCCGATCAACGACACCTTCGGCCACCCGGTCGGCGATTTGCTGCTGCAGCGAATCGCCCAGCGTCTAAAGAGCTGCACTCGAGAAAGCGACCTGGTCGCGCGGCTGGGCGGGGATGAGTTTGCGATACTTCAAGGCGAAATTAGAGAACCCGCTAATGCGGGTGAATTGGCCGCGAAGCTCCAAACCGCGCTGGCCCTTCCGTATCTCATCAACAACAACGAGGTCAAGATCTCAGTCAGCATCGGAATCAGTCCCTATGTTGCCGGCACTGCAGGTGCAGATGCAATGCTCGTACAGGCTGATTTGGCGCTCTATCGATCTACGGATGAGGGAGGCAATCAGTATCATTTTCATTCCGCCGAGCTCGATCAAGAAGTGCTCGATCGAGTGGCCCTTGCCGAGGAAATAAAGCGCGCCATCGATAACGGCGAATTTGAGCTTCAGTACCAGCCGCAAGTCGAATTACCGTCCCAGAATATTGTCGGCATGGAAGCTCTTGTACGCTGGAACCACCCAACACGTGGCTTGCTTACCCCCAAACTCTTCATTCCAATTGCAGAGAAGAGCGGCGCAATTGTTGCGTTGGGGCGCTGGGTGCTCGATCGAGCGTGCCGCCAGATGAGCATTTGGCGCAATGAAGGGCTTAACCTTCCCATGATCGCCGTGAATCTCTCCTTATTCCAATTGAACTGTGGTCAGGAACTGGTCCGCGACGTTACCGAGACGATCGCAAAGTGGGGGCTGCTGCCCGCCGATCTCGAATTCGACGTCACCGAAGCGACGTTGGCACAGTTGACATGGACGCGAAACGAGGTGCTTCCACAACTGCGTGAGCTCGGCGTGAAAATCGCCATTGACGATTTCGGCAGCGAGTACTCATCGTTTGACTACGTCAGAGCTTACCGAGTGAGCCACCTCAAGATTTCCCAATCCTTTATCGATCGATCGAGCAGTGATCCCGAGTGCGCGGCAACCATCCGTGCCATCGTCAACTTTGCGCACGATATCGGGATCGCGGTCATAGCCCAAGGGGTGGAGAACGAGCAGCAGCGTGATTTGCTGACTTCAACCGATACCATGACCAAGGCGCTAGGCTTCCATTTCAGTAAACCGGTGGGAGCCGATCATGCCGGCGAATTATTGCGCCACGGCCGCGTCGGTCCCGCCGATGAATCGTCGACCGCGGAGCACTCCTTAGCGGAATATGGCAATGCGCAGCGCGCGCGCGCTTAGCGAAGCGCACGCCAGAGAAAGCCAATAGCCGATCGGCATGGAGACTTGCCGGTCAACGAATAATCCACCGCGGAGCCGGAGTTGCAGAGCACGGTCGCGAAGGGCACCCACACTGTTGCCGAAGGCGGAGCCGGCTGATCCGATGACGTTGGATGGAGTGCGTGGGTTCGTGCAGCGCTCGCTGCATTCCTGGCACCTCGAAAGGCATCTGACTTCTGACGGCCCACGGTGTTTCGGTCTTCCGTTCAAATGCAATCGTCGCTAACTCGATCGGTGATAACGTGTCCGACGCTCACGACGCTCTTCGAGCACCGGATGCGTCCGCAGTCTGCGTAGCGACGGATTCGAGTATCTGGCAAAAGACCGGCTAGTCGGAAGTCCTGCAACCGCCCGGCTTCGACGCTTCGCAGGCCGACTTGGGGTCAACTAAGTAGCTGGATCTAAAATGAATTATTGGCGCGCCGGGAGAGATTCGAACTCCGACCCCTGGTGGTTCTTAGGCTACATTTAGCTCGCGGCTAAGTACCTAATATACAAAGAGAATCTTCGATAGAACTGGCCAATATATTTCAGAGTTAGGCCGGTGTAAGGCGTTGATTGATCGAGATC
>Ga0302326_10018209_pt1 | contig 14569 bp, 11 predicted proteins | sample Palsa_T0_3_FD_202264 | JGI IMG/M metagenome (GOLD analysis project Ga0302326, IMG submission 202264) | Peat permafrost microbial communities from Stordalen Mire near Abisko, Sweden - Palsa_T0_3 | ecosystem: Environmental > Terrestrial > Soil > Palsa > Peat permafrost | place: Sweden: Abisko... | reverse complement strand
GCATCGTCACCATCGGCGTGGGGCACTGCAATCCCAAGGTCACTTCGAAAATTAAAGCGCAAGTGGACAAGCTGCAACACACCTCCACGCTTTTCCCCAACGAGGCCATGGTCGCGCTCGCCGAAAAACTCGCGCAAATCACTCCGGGAAAATTGCAGAAGAGTTTTTTCACCAGTTCCGGCACGGAAGCGAACGAAGCCGCGATTCTCCTCTCGCGCATGGCTAGCCCGAGTTACGACATCGTCGCGCTGCGCCACGCCTACGCCGGCGGCTCGCAGCTCGCGAAATCCGTCACCGCGCAAGCTCCCTGGCGCAAAGCCGGAGTCATCAGCGTCGGCATTTCCCATGCGGTAAATCCTTACTGCTACCGCTGCCCGTTGCATTTGAAGTATCCCGAATGTGGGGTGGCCTGCGCGAATGATGTCGAGAATTTGATTCAGACCGGCACCAGCGGCTCCATCGCCGCATTTATTGCCGAGCCCATTCAGGGCGTCGGCGGATTTATCACTCCGCCGCCGGAATATTTCAAGATCGTCTATCGCATCGTGAAAAATTATGGCGGAGCTTTCATCTCGGACGAAGTGCAGACCGGCTGGGGCCGCACCGGCAAGAAGTGGTGGGGCATCGAGCAGTGGGAAGTGACGCCCGACATCATCACCTCCGCGAAGAGCATGGCCAACGGCGTTCCGGTGGGCTTGACCATCACCACAGCCGAGCTCGCCGATAAATTCCAGGGATTGAACATCGCGACCTTCGGCGGAAATCCGGTCACGTCCGTCGCCGCCCGCGCCGTGATTGAAGTGATCGAGGAAGAAAATCTCCTGGAGAATACGCATGTCGTCGGCGGCTACTTCCGGAAGAAACTCGAAGAGCTGCAGCAGAAATATCCTCTCATCGGCGACGTTCGCGGCATGGGCATGATGCAGGCCCTCGAACTGGTGAAAGACCGCCAAACCAAAGAACCCGCCGCGAAAGAAGCCAACCAGATCATGGAACGCACACGCGCCAACGGTTTGCTCGTCGGGAAGGGCGGCCTGCTGAGCAACACCATCCGCATGGCCCCGCCCATGAACATCTCGAAGGCCGACGTGGACGAAGGCATCCGCCTCCTCGACAAATCTTTCAGCGAGGTCCGGAATTAATTCTCAAAGGAAATGTGACTATGGCGACGGCGACTAGCGCGGCTACGCTTTGCAGGAATTACATCAACGGCAAGTGGGTGGAATCGAAGTCGGCGAAGATTGTCGAGCGGCGGAATCCGGCGAACACGGACGAAGTCGTGGCGCGCATTCCGCTTTCCACGCGCGACGAAATGAAGCAAGCCATCGACGCGGCCAAGGCCGCCTTCCCTGCCTGGCGCGATACTCCGGCTCCCAACCGCGGCAAAATCCTGTTCAACGCCACGCGCATCATGCAGGAGCAGAAAGAAGATCTCGCGCGGCTGCTGACGCGCGAAGAAGGCAAAGCGCTGAAGGATTCGCTCGGCGAAGTGCAGCGCGCCATCAACATCACCGAGTTCATGGCCGGTGAGGCGCGCCGCCTGAACGGCGAAACGCTGACGAGCGAGCTGCCCAAGAATTTTTCGTACACCATTCGCCAGCCGCTCGGCGTGGTCGGCGCGATCACCCCCTGGAATTTCCCGGTCGCGATTCCCGTTTGGAAAATCGCTCCGGCGCTCGTCTGCGGCAACACGGTCGTCTTCAAGCCCGCCACGCTTACGCCGCTCACGGCCATGAAAATTGCGGAAATCTTCGAGCAGGCCGGATTGCCGGCGGGCGTGCTGAATTTGGTGATGGGCTCGGGGCGCGAGACCGGCGACGAACTGGTGCAAAGCCCGCTCGTCCACGGCCTTTCCTTCACCGGCTCGAACGAGGTCGGCTGCGCTCTTTACGCTTCGGGCGCGCAGAGGCTCAAGAAAATCCAGTGCGAGATGGGCGGCAAGAATCCCGTGGTGGTTCTGGCCGACGCGGATTTGCAGTTGGCCATGGAATCGACGCTCGCGGGAGCGTTCGCCTCCACCGGACAGCGCTGCACGGCGACGAGTCGCGTGGTGATCGAAGAAAAAGTCGCGGACGAGTTCGTGGCCTCGCTCGTCGAACGCGCGAAAAAATATGCCGTGGGCGATGGCCTCGAGCCGGGCATCGAGATGGGCCCGTCAGTGGACGAAAGCCAAATGCAAACGGTCCTGAAGTACATCGAAATCGGCAAGAAAGAAGCCAAGCTGCTATGCGGCGGCGAGCGGCTGAGCGGCCCGAAATACGACAAGGGCTGGTTCGTTTCTCCGACAATCTTCGATCACGTGCGCTCGGACAGCTCCATCGCGCAGGAAGAAATTTTCGGGCCGGTGCTGAGCGTAATTCGCGTGAAAGATTTCGACGAAGCCCTGGCGGCGGCCAATTCCGTGCGCTACGGGCTTTCGAGCTCGATCTACTCGACCGACTCGAACAAGATTTTCGAGTTCGTGGACAAAATCGAAACCGGAATGACGCACGTCAATTCGCCCACGGTGGGTGGAGAGGCGCACGTCCCCTTCGGCGGCGCCAAGGATTCGAGCGTCGGCCCGCGCGAAGTGGGCCATGCCGCCATCGATTTCTACACCGACACCAAAATCGTTTACATCGACTACACCGGCCGCAAGCGCGAATCGAGCATCTATTAGTTTCATGACGCGACACGCATTCCGCGGCTTCCTGGTAACGTTGGCAGCGACAGCGAGTGTTGCCGCTTTCGGCGGCGAAACCGGACGCATACACTGGAAGTCCGTCCCTATCGCTCAGGTAAAGCTCGGCGACAAGACCCCACTCGCCTGGAACGTCTATCAGCCGGACAAAAAGAAAGAGTCAAACCTCGTGCTCATCCTGCTGGGCCATCGCTATCTCGCGCTGGACATAAAAGCAAAGCAAGTTTTTGCGGTGCCTTTCGCGGATTTACAGAAAGCCGGCAACGATTTCGAAAGCAACAACCCCGCGGTCCCCGCGCACCTGATTCCCACCAGCGATTGGAGCATGCACGACGTGGGCCCGGTGGAATTGATCAAACTGACGCTGGGCGATTACGGCCGCGTCCTAACGGTCGAGATGCCCCACCCGCCCGACACCCGCGCGTTCTACTAACTGTCCGTGTTCATCTGTGGTGAGGTTTTCGGCTGCGGGACGTCGTTCAGGCCGCGCCAGATTAGCCAGACGAGCACGGCGATCATTCCGAGCCAGCCGAGTGCGCGAACGGTGGCGGCGATTTGCGTGTCATGCTCGAGCACGCCGAACTTGTTGAACAGGTAGAACCAATCGTGAATCACGTTGTCGCCGCTGCCGACCGTCAGCAGCGGCAATTCCTGCGCGCGCGCGTCGGCCATGTAGGTTGAAATGGGAAGGAATTGCTCGAACATGAAAAACAGGCAGAAGGCCACAGCCTGCGATTGCCGGTGAAAGAAAAAGTAAAGCGCCAGCCAGAAGGGCACCAGCAATTGCAGCATGGTCCCGCCGGCAACCATGATCGTTTCCCCAAACATTCGGAAAAGCAGATGCCCGCCCTCATGGATGGGAACGAACACGCCGTCCATCAGCAGAAGAATTCCCTGCCCGCGTGCGGCCTGGTACAAAAAAAGCAGATAGAAAATAATCCAAACGACGAGCGCCGCTCGCGGAACGGGCGCCCAATCGTCTTCGAGCGATTCGAGGAAAGGCAAACGCTCAATCCAGGATTCGGGCACGCGCATGGCGGCTAGTATTTCACACAATAGAAACGCGGATTGAAGACGGAAGCCGAGCGGTTAACGCGGAGATACTCCCCCGACCCAGGGAATTCCCACCAGTCCCTCGCGCACCTGAACGTCCACGATATCGCCGGTGGCCACGCGGTCGAAATCGCCACGGCCCACAGGAATGCGTTCCAGGCGGTGCCCGTCGCGCCAGGAGGTGACCACCAGCCGGCGGTTCTGCACCGGCCCGGGCATGGAAAATTTGCTGATGACGCGCGCTTGTTCGGTGTGCGCCGGATAGCGGTCAAACGCTCCATTGGCAAGCAGCAAGATGGCCAGCAACCAAGGCAATGGAATCAGGCCATAGTAAATTCGTTTCATGGCTTCCACTTCCCCATGGCGCAGCGCGCGCTTCTCCACCCAAATGCCCAGGCCCAGCGTGATGAAAAATAATGCGCCGATAAAAATGAGGATGCCGTCGAGTTCGAGCGCGGGGTAACGTTCACTGGCGACCACGAATGCGATCGCGCCGAGAAGGAAGATCGCGGTGCGGTTCAGTAACTGGCGGCGCAGCGAGAATTCAGCCGCCGCGGAATTCAAACCGCAAGCTTCGCAGATGTCGGCGTCGCGCTCGGCTCCGCAATTCAGGCAATGCGTCATCATTCCGTGCGCGCGTCTCCCGATGATTCCCGATGCTATGCAGCGCCAAGCCCTGTGTCAATTCGCGCCGGCTGGCCGCACCTACACCGCGAAAGATACTTAGACACCGGAAAGGGAGCGAAAGATTCTACTTTACCTGGCGGACGCTGGAGGGCTGCACGTCGGTGCAAACCATATTTTCATCGCGGCCATTGGCCAGCATGGCGCAGTCAATATCGTGGGCGCTGCGGATCGCGTCAGTGGAAGTAGCGCCGGCAGCTGTGGCGCAGTGCATCACGCCTTTGAAGGTCAAGCAGACTTCGTACTGCTGGCGCGTTTGCTGGATGGAGGACCACACCAATATCCCGACCAGCACCGCCGCACCGCCGGCGATAATAGCGCGAATCTGGTTCTTGCTGATGGCCATGGCGTTTGTCCCCCGGCGATTTCCTAGCCTGTGTTTTTCTCCGCACCCAAGCGGCGCTTCAATTCCTGCTGCAAATGTTTGCGCAGTTGCGGCGCAAGGCCATCGGTCTTCAATAAGTCCTGAAGGTCGCACAAAGTGAGATCCGCAAGAAATGCGAGAGCTGCCGGAACGGGCGTGTGCGGATTGCGCACGAGCGCGACGCGCACATTGTACTGCGCGGACCACTTGGGATGCTGCGCGATCGAGGTGATCACGCGCTCCGGCACGCCCGGCTTGGCCACAACTTTGAGCACTTGGCTCTCGGTCAAGAAAGTATTGGCCAGCACCAGCTTCAGCGCCTGAGGATGTCCCTCGGCCAGCAGCGCGCCTGCAACGCGCGCGGGGCCTCGCCGAGCCAGGGTCAATTTCTCGCCCACGGGAAGATGCGGAATGCGCGTGAGGATCGCTTCCTCGGCCACGCGGCGGATATCGGCGGGCCCCGAGGGCAACAAGCTGAGGCGAACGAGATCGAACAAGTAAAGTTGGCGCACCAGCGGAAGAGCGACGCGCCGCGGCGTGCGCGGATGGCGGGCGAGCCGCAGGCGCACGCCTTCGCTCGCGGTCCATTTTCCCTCTTGGGCCACCGCGGTGAGGAGTTCGGCGGAGAGATCCAGGCGTTCGAGCAGGCGGGTGACGTGAGGCTCTTCGATATTCGGATTTTCGAGCAACGCGAGAAGCGACTTTTCGTCCGCTTCGTGGATGAGGGAGTTCAATTCGTTACCCGATGCAGACCGCCCGCGCTCCAGGCGAGCGGCGGCTTCCTCATCCGGCATGAGCCTTTCGCTTCCCCAGTTGAATCGCGATCTTGGCCGCAGCTTCGGCCGGCTTCATCTGCAAGGAAATAATCCGGGCGCGCGGCGCCACGCGGTGCAGGCCCTGCTCGATGGCTGCATCGAAAAACTTGCTGCGTCCGAGCGTGCCGCCGGCCTTGGCAATCGGGACTTCGCGATTCTGCATGCCGAGCTTCTCGATCACCGAGCCGGCCAGATCCACGAGCGATTGCGCGGCGCTGGAGAGAATCTCGCGGCAGACGACATCGCCCTCATCGCCGAGCTCGGCCACCAGCGGAAAGATGCGCGGGAAAACGTCATCGGGATTTTTCACCACGGAGTCCACCACCTGGCTCCAATCTCGACACTGCAGAAACGCCAACATTCTCGCGGCGAGGGCCGTCGCCGGGCCGCGCTTCTCATCCGCGCGAACCACAGCTGCGAGCGCGCGCCGGCCAATGTCGAATCCGCTTCCCTCGTCGCTGAACCACGGGCCGCGTCCGCCAGCGCGAGCCACGTGTCCCTCTGCGTCGCGTCCATAAGCGGCAGAACCGGTGCCAACCACCAGAATAATTCCCTCGGCGTCCCCTACCGCGGCCTGCAAAGTGATTTCCAGATCGCTCGTCACCGAGACGGCCGCCTCCGGAAAGCCGCGCTCGAGAAACGTGGCGATGCGTTTGGCCACGTTGGCACGCCCGGCTCCGCCAATCCCGGCGCAAATTCCGCGAATGTCGCTCGATTTCAGGTGCTGGCGTTCGAGCACGAGGTCGGCGGCATCGCTGAGCGTGAACCAAGCCTTGGCGTAACCCGCGCGCAAAGGATTCGAGGGACCCGCCGTGGCCTGGGAAAGAACCGCCCCGTGCGAATCGACGAGAAAGCAATCCGTTTTGGTGCCTCCGCCGTCGATTCCCAGGAAGTACGCTTCGCCTGCGGAAGTTTCTTTCTCTAACATCGGCCTCACCTTGCTTGACAGCGCTCGAAAGGGGCGGTTAGCATCGCGCGATTCCGGTTACAACGCAATGCAAATCAGCCCCATCGACTTCGGCATTCTCGTGCTCTATCTCGCGGGCATCACCGCGTTCGGAGCCCAATTTCGGCGCGGCCAGAAAACCGTGCGCGACTACTTTCTGGGCGGCCGAACCGCGCCGTGGTGGGCGCTCGGATGCTCCATCGTCGCCACTGAAACTTCGACGCTCACAATCATCGGCACTCCCGCGATTGCTTATGCGGGAAATCTCGGGTTCTTGCAACTCGTATTTGGCTATCTGGTCGCGAGGGTGATTCTTTGCGTGGCGCTGATACCCCAGTACTTCCAGGGGGAATTCTACACGGCTTACCAGCTACTCGAAAGGCGTTTTGGCGGAAGGATGAAAAGGGCCGCGGCGGTGGTCTTTCTGGGCACCCGGGCCCTGGCTGAGGGGGTCCGTATCTCCGCGATAGGAAAGGTAGTTAGCGTCGCATTTGGGACCGGCGAGCGCAGCTCGATCCTGATTATTGCGGTGCTCACGCTCTTTTACACTTTTGAGGGCGGCATGCGCGCGGTGATCTGGACCGACGTGATCCAGTTCTTTCTGTACTTGGGCGGGTCGGTAGTGGCGTTCTTTCTGCTGCTGCACAAAATCCCTGGGGGCTGGGGCGAGGTGACCCAAGCTGCCGCGGCGGCGGGCGGGAAGCTGCGCGTGTTCGATTTCGCGTTCAGCCTGACGCAGAGCTACACATTCTGGTCCGGGCTGCTTGGCGGAACCTTCCTGACCATGGCGAGCCATGGCACGGACCAGACCATGGTGCAGCGCCTGCTGGCGGCGCGCAACGAACGCGACAGCAAGAAGGCGCTACTCGCGAGCGGCGTGATCATTCTGCTGCAGTTCGCGCTGTTTCTGCTGCTGGGTGTGATGCTGTTTGTGTACGCGCAGCATTTCGCGCTGGCCGCTCCCGGCGGCGACACGGACAAAATCTATCCGGAGTTCATCGTGCACGCCATGCCGGTGGGGCTCGCCGGGATCGTGCTCGCTTCGATCTTTGCCATCGCGATGTCGAACGCGAGCGGCTCGTTGAACTCGCTGGCATCCTCCAGCATCATGGATCTGGGCGTGCGGCGTGGCGAGGCAGCGGCGGATTCGCTGCGGCGCTCGCGCAAGATGACGCTCGCGTGGGGCGTGGTGCTCGGGCTGCTGGGGCTGGTACGCTGGGGGCCGGTGCTGGTCGCGGGACTTACCATCGCGTCGATTACTTACGGAGCGATGCTTGGCGTGTTTCTGCTGGGCACCTGGAATCGGCGCGCGAATGAAACCGGGGCGCTGGTCGGGTTTGGCGTGGGCCTGGCGGCCATGATTGTGGTCAAATTCGAGACGCCGCTGGCGTGGACCTGGTACGTGTTCGTCGGCACCGTGATCACGTTCGCGGTGGGCTCGCTCGCGAGTATTTTCGTGCGCAGCGCACCTGGAACAACCGCTAGAGCCGGCGCGGAGCAATTGTAAACCGAACTTGCGATTGATTCGTCGCGGAGCATTTCATCTTAGACAACGCTAAACCCGGGGAACGGCTCGACCTCATACGAGGCCTGGGCCCGTGGGCTGCTTCGGCGATTGTGGTTGGCACCATGATCGGCACCGGGATTTTTCTGAAGCCGAGCGAAATGGCCGCGGTGGGCGGCTCGGTCAGCGTGGTCTATGCCGCGTGGATCGCGGGCGGGCTGCTCTCGCTTTTCGGCGCGCTGTCGTTTGCCGAACTCGGCGCGGCCATGCCGGAAGCGGGCGGGCAATATGCTTACCTGCGAAGCGGGCTCGGGCCCGTCTGGGGATTTCTTTTCGGCTGGATGCACTCGACGGTGGGCGAATCGAGTTCCGCGGCTTCCATCGCCGCGGGATTTGCGCGATTTTCGAGCTTTCTGATTCCGGCCATCGCCGTCCCGATATTTTCCTGGCACCTCACACTTCCCTTCAGCGGCAAGCCGTACGATTTCGCGTTCACCTGGGGTCAGCCGCTGGCGGCGGGGATGATCGCGCTCTTCACGTTCATCAATTATCTCGGCGTGCGCTTGGGCGGGCGCGTGCAGGTGGCGCTCACGATTTTGAAAATTGCCGCGGTGCTGGCCATCGTGGCGGCGGGCTTTTGGTTTGGCCACGGCAGCATGTCGCATTTTCAGCCCTTCTGGCCCGCGAAGACGAGCGTGGGAACGCTTGGCGCATTTCTGGCCGCGTTGGCTGCGGCGCTGTGGGCCTATGACGGATGGGAAGACCTCAACCGCGTCGGCTCCGAAGTGCAAAATCCGGAGCGAAATATTCCGCGCGCGCTCGTCGGCGGGACGCTGCTCGTCGCCGCCATTTATCTTTTGTTCAGCGCGGTTTGCTTTTACGCGCTCCCGTTCGCGGCCGTCGCAGGGTCTTCGCATATCGCGTCCGACGTAATCGCGAGCTTTGCGGGCGGAGGCGCGGCATTCTGGATCACGCTCGCCATGATCGTCGCGGCACTCGGCACGCTCAATTCGTCGATTCTGAGCGGCGCGCGCGTGCCCTACGCCATGGCCCGCGACGGATTATTTTTTCGCGTTACCGGAACGGTGCATCCGCGCTTTCGCACGCCGGGTGGCGCGCTGATATTTCAGGGCATGCTCGCGGGATTGATGGCCTTGACCGGAACGTTCGAGGAGCTGACCTCGCTCTTCGTTTTCGCCGCGTGGATTTTTTATGCGCTGTCCGTCGTGGCCATGTTCCGCTTGCGGCGAATCGCGCCCGATCTCAAGCGTCCGTACCGCACCTGGGGCTATCCGGTTGTTCCGGCGCTGTTCGTTGGGGGAGCCGTGGCGCTTACGGTGAATATCTGGATTGACCGGCCGGTGCGTTCCACGATTGGCCTGGCGATGATTCTCTCCGGCCTTCCCTTCTACCGCATGTGGCGCGACAAGCGCCGCAGAGATTCGCCTTCAGCCACGACTGCGAACTGATCACAGTCTGCACAAGGCACTCGCCGACGGCGGCTGTGGAAATAAATCCGGGTGGCAGAGATGCGCGAGAAGCGCGACGCCGTCTGCGAGGCGTGGACCTGGACGCGAGAAATAGCTGTTCGCATCTACGGAAAACACGCGGCCGGTGCGAATCGCCGGCAAATCGCTCCAAAGATCGGGGAGCGGCGCGGCGCTGAACTCAGCTGCGGCGCGCGCGACGCCGAAGCCGCAGGGCGTCACGACAATTATTTCCGCGGCAGTCGCGGCAATTTCTTCCGCGCTCACGCGGAAGGACGGCTCGCCCGCGCGTCCCAGCACGTCTTCGCCCCCCGCGCTCGCAACCATCTCCGGCACCCAATGCCCGCCGACGTAATATGGATCGAGCCATTCGAGGCAGAGCACGCGCGGGCGCGAAACCGAGCGCGCAACCTTGGCCGCGATGGCCCCGACTCTCTGCTCGAGCGTCAGCGCAAGAGCTTGAGCTTCGCGGCGGCGCTGCGTGGCCTCGCCCGTGCGGCGAATGTCAGACCACACATCGGCAAGCGAGTGAGGCGTAAGCGAGAGAACGCGCGGCTGCTTGGGTAATCGCGTGAGTGCGGTGGCCAAATCGTCCGGCGAAGCGGCGCAAACGTGGCAGAGGTCCTGCGTCACAATTAAATCGGGCGCGAGCGAACGCAGCAGTTCGGCATCCACGGCGTAAATGCTTTCGCCGTGCTCCACCAGCTCGCGCACTTCGCGATCAATTTCATCCGAGGGAGCGTGCGGATCCACGCGCGGGCGTATCAAAGCGGGCTTCTTCGCGGCAGCCGGCGGAAAATCGCATTCGTGCGTCACTCCGACGACGGAATCGCCCAGCCCGAGCGCGTATAGAATTTCCGTGGCCGAAGGTAACAAAGAACAAATTCGCATCAAGCCGCCTGAACCCTCATCGCACTTTCATCGTAGCTTCCATTGTGCGCTCATTGATGGATGAGATATTTCGCGCGCAAGGCCCTGAATTTAGCGAGCTCGGCCTCCCAGCCCGCGATGATTTGCTTCGGGCGGTCGCCGTTTGCGAGCTGGTCCACTGTGGATTTAGATCCCAGGAGCGTGATCGTTTTTTCGACGTCGAATTTGTCCTGGTACATGCGGTGCAAGACGTCGGCAATTTCCAGCCCCACGCGCATCGAGCCGAGCGCGGTGCGATCGACGATTTTGATGGTGACGCCCTCGCAGGGCTCGCCTGCGTAGAGGCCATCGCTCGGAGTAAATTGCGCCGGAGCGAAGCTTACGCCCGGAATCTTCCGCCGATTAAGCACCCCTGCGAACGCTTCCGCGTGAATCCAAGGCGCTCCCAACAATTCAAACGGAGTAACGGTGCCGCGCCCGACGGAGACGCCGCCCGCCTGCAGGATTTCAATTCCGGGATAGAGGAACGCGGCATTGACCGTGCGCAAGTTCGGCGACGGCGGAATCCACACCAGGCCCGTTTGATCGTAGCTTTCATTACGCTTCCAACCGCTCATCGCGATCACATGCAGATCCGCACCGATTTTGTTTTCCGCGTTGAACATTTGCGCGAGTTCGCCGAGCGTCATCGCATAGCGCACCGGCATCGGGAAATATCCCGTGAACGAAAGCCGGTCAGGATCGAGCATGGGCCCTTCAATGGTCTCTCCGTCGATCGGGTCCGGACGGTCCAGCACGACGAAAGCGATATGGTGTTTCGCGGCCTCCTCCATGCAGTAAGCCATGGTCGTGGTGTAGGTGTAGAAGCGCACGCCTGCGTCTTGAATATCGAAGACCAGAGCGTCGATCCCCTGGAGCATGGCCTCCGTCGGCCGCCGCGTCTCGCCGTACAGGCTGTAAATCGGCAAGCCCGTCGCGGCGTCCTTGCTGTTCTCGATAGCGGCATCGGCGTTGGATAAAATGCCGTGCTCGGGACTGAAAATCGCAACGAGCTTCACGCCCTCGGCATGCGCCAACAAATCAATCGTCCGCCGCCCCTGCGAATCCACTCCCGTCTGATTCGTGATCACGCCGACGCGCTTGCCGCGCAACAGCGCAAATTTCTGCTCCTCGAGCACATCGATTCCGGCTTTCGTTTGCGGCGCGGACTGCTGCGGCGCCGTGGATCTCGGCGATGACGCACCACTACGCGGGCAGAAGGCGCAGAAAATCGCCGCCAGCGAAAAAATGCCAATAGAACGGATACGAAACACGTGCGCGGACGTTTCGTTGTGCCTCATAGAACCGTGTGCTATATACAGTCGCGGGATGCGGGCGTCAATATAGAAGGCCACGAACGGTTGCGATGCGTAAACTCGGCCTTTCCGCGCTGCTCCTGCTCCTTCTCATGACAGCTTCCTCTCGCGCCCAGAAGCCTCTTGCTACAAAAGACCGGCGCCCCCCGGCCAGCTCCGCGTGGGTCGAAATCACGTTGACGAAAATGACGCTGCGCCAGAAGCTCGGCCAGATGCTGATGCCCTATTATTTCGGCGTCTTCACCTCCACCGAAAGCGCGGAGTACAAAGAGCTGCTGCACCAGGTGGAAGACAACAGCGTGGGCGGCTTGATCCTCGGCACCATACGCGGCCCGCTCGGCATCGAGCGCAGCCAGGTGTATCCGAGCGCCGTGCTCACGAACGAACTCCAAAAGCGCGCGAAAATCCCTCTTCTGATCGGCGCCGATCTGGAATCGGGCGCGGGCATGCGCATCGACGAAGGCACCTCGTTCCCCTCCGCCATGGCAGTGGGCGCCACGAACGATCCCAAACTCGCTTACACCATGGGCAAAGTAACCGCGCTCGAAGCGCGAGCCGCCGGCGTCCAATGGATTTTCGCGCCGGTCGCGGACGTGAACAACAATCCGGACAATCCCATCATAAACATTCGCTCCTTCGGCGAAGATCCGCAGCGCGTGGCCGAATACGTGGCGCAGTTCGTTCGCGGCGCGGAAGAAAACGGCGCGCTCGCGACCGCCAAGCATTTCCCCGGGCACGGCGACGTGAGCGTTGATTCGCATCTGGCCTTGGCCGCGGTTCCGGGCGACCGCGCGGAACTTGAAGGCACCGAACTCGTTCCCTTTCGCGCGGCCATCGCTGCGGGCGTGAGCTCGATTATGCCGGGGCATCTAAGCGTGCGCGCCTTCGAACCCGACCCCGCGGTGCCCGCGACGCTTTCGAAAAGGATCTTGACCGGATTGCTGCGCGACGAAATGAAATTCAAAGGCCTCATAGTCACCGACGCGCTGGACATGGGCGGCGTGACCTCGCTCTACGCGCCGGGCGAGGCCGCCGTGCGCTCGGTCGAAGCCGGCGCGGATGTGCTGCTGATGCCCCCGGTTCCCGATGCCGCCATGGCCGGCCTCGAAGAGGCGGTGAAATCGGGGCGCATTTCGACGAAGCGCATCGACGAATCCGTCCGCCGGATCCTGCTAGCAAAGTCGCGCGTGGGGCTGGACAAGAATCGCCTGGTTGATATCGCGCGCCTCAGCGAAAATTTCGCGCGGCCCGAATTCGAAGCGCAGGCGCAGAGCATCGCGGACCGCGGCGTCACGCTGCTGCGGGACGCGCCCAAGCTTCTGCCGCTCGATTCCACGCGGCCTTTGCGCGTGCTGCTCGTTTCGCTTTCCGCCGACGCCGACCCCTATCCCGGCGAAACGATCGAGCCCGAGATCCGCTGGCGCGTGGATTCGCTGAAGGCCTTGCGCGCGGACACGCAATTTTCCAGCGTCAGCGCGCTCACCCTGCCGCCGCCCGATACCTACGACGTGGCCATCGCCGCGCTTTTCGTGCGCGTCGCCGACCGCAAAGGCAACGTGGGCATGCCCGAGGACCAACGCGCGTTCGTGACCCAATTCCTCGCCACCGGCAAGCCGGCCATTGTGATGTCTTTCGGCAGCCCTTATCTCATCGAGAAGTTTCCCGCCGCGAAAACCTGGCTTGCGGAGTTCGCAACGAACGATGTTTCGCAGCGCGCCGCAGTCCGCGCCCTTTTCGGCCAGACCGCCATCGCCGGAAAAATTCCCGTGACGGTTCCCGGCACAGTAGAACGCGGCGACGGCTCCCGCGTCGCTGCGAATCCCATGACGCTCGAGCCTGCATCCCTGGCGATGTCCGCGCGCTTGCAGCCTGCATTCGACGTGCTCGATCGCGCCGTGGCCGACGGTGCGTTTCCCGGCGGCGTGGTCGCCATCGGCCTGCACGACCAGCTCGTCGTGCATCCGTTCGGCAAGCTCAGCCGCGACGCAAAGTCTCCGGACGTGGCGCCGGACACAATTTACGACATGGCTTCGCTCACCAAAGTCATCGTCACCACCACTTCCGTGATGATGCTGATCCAGCAGAAGCGGCTGGACCTGGACACGCCCCTCATCCGTTACATTCCCGAGTGGGCCGCCACGGCGAAATCCGATCCCGATCCGGCATGGCGCGCGCGCATCACCGTGCGCAATCTGCTGCTGCACGATTCCGGCCTTCCCGCGCATCGCGATTTTTACAAGGACGCCAAGGGCCACGACGCCGTTCTCGCCCGCGCGATCGCCGAGCCGCTGGTGCATGAACCCGGCAAACAAGTCGAGTATTCCGACCTCGGATTCATTCTCCTCGGCCAAATCGTTCAGCGCCTCACAGGCGTTACGCTCGATATGTACGCCAAGCAGCACATTTTCGCGCCACTGGGCATGGACCATTCCACCTTCAATCCGCCGCGTACTCTCCGCGCCAAAATTGCGCCGACTGAATTCGACGCCGATTTCCGCAAACGCCTGCTGCAGGGTGAAGTCCACGACGAAAATTCCTGGGCCATGGGAGGCGTCGCCGGCCACGCGGGCCTTTTTTCCACCGTGGGCGACGCGGCCATCTTCGCGCAAATGATTCTGAACGGCGGGATCTACGCCTATCATCGCCTGCTCAGCCGCGCGATCCTCGACCAGTTCACCGCGAGGCAGCCCATCGGCGATTCCGCGCGCGCTCTCGGATGGGACGTGGTCACCCAGCCTTCTTCTTCCGGCCACGATTTCTCCGCCAGCAGTTTCGGCCATACCGGGTTCACCGGAACGTCGCTTTGGATCG
>Ga0302326_10018208_pt1 | contig 14570 bp, 11 predicted proteins | sample Palsa_T0_3_FD_202264 | JGI IMG/M metagenome (GOLD analysis project Ga0302326, IMG submission 202264) | Peat permafrost microbial communities from Stordalen Mire near Abisko, Sweden - Palsa_T0_3 | ecosystem: Environmental > Terrestrial > Soil > Palsa > Peat permafrost | place: Sweden: Abisko... | reverse complement strand
CCCAGGCTTTGCCGGAATGGTTCCCACTTGTCCACGCAAGCCGCTCGAATCGCACTTCGTTGAAAGGCACTCAGGTGCTTCTCGAAAAACTCGTCCATCGTCTCTTTCTTCCGCTCCCCTCCAAACCACAGCGGTTCTCCGGTCTCCAAGTTCGTCACTACCGTCAGAAACTTCTGCTTCTTCCCCAGATAGATCTCGTCGACTCCCATCTGCCGCAGCGCCGGCCGGAGTCGCCCCTGGGCCCAGCGCTGTAGATACCGCAAATCGATCGCCCGCACCGTGCTCGCCGCCAAACCAAACTGCCGCGCCACTCGCCGTACCGCGGCGCTCTCACAGGCTTGTCCCACCGCTTCCTCGAAGCGCTTGCTGAAGGGCGCCTTGCTCGGCAAGCGCTACTTTCTCGGCCTTGATCCCACAGTCCGGACAGCGCACTCGATAGAGTTCGATCACCACCGTCGTGCGGTATTCGGACCACGGCAGATCCCGTCCTCCAGTTCGTAGGTCTCGGCAATTTCGTTGCCCCCCCGACCACAGCCAGAACACTCCAGCTTGCGGTTCCCGCGCTTGCGTCGCACCCACAGAACCAGCGTCTTGCCTTCTTCGTTGATCTCGCTGCGATAGACCCGATACCCCGGCCATCCCAGAATCTTTGTCCATTCGCTCTCGCTCATCTGCTGAGCGTACTGAAAAACTCGCGACTCGAAAACCCCCGTCAATCGATCAATTGTTCAGATTCCTGCACCGAAACTGTTCAATAGCGACCAGTTTTTCTGTGTGTGGGTCGTCATAGTGCTATTTGGGATCTCTTTTGATGATCTCAGAATGACGGCAAGACGCCGGGGAGGCCTGAAATGGCTATAGAGAATTCAGTGGTCGCGATTTATCAGACTCATACGGATGCGGATCGAGCGGTAAAAGAACTTCAGCGTGGCGGCGTCGACATGAAAAAGTTGTCGATCGTCGGCAAGGGCTACCACACCGATGAGCAGGTAGTCGGCTACTACAATACCGGCGACCGCATGAAATATTGGGGCAAAGTTGGTGCGTTCTGGGGAGGCTTTTGGGGGCTTTTGTTCGGATCTGCTCTCTTTATGATCCCCGGCCTCGGCCCAATTTTAGTGGCTGGACCTCTGGTGGCATGGATCGTGGCAGGGTTGGAAGGGGCGGTGGAGGTCGGAGCTTTGGGCGCTCTGGGAGCTGGCCTCTTCAGCATAGGCATCCCCAAGAACAGCATTGTGAAATACGAAACGGCAGTCAAGACAGATCAGTTCGTGTTGGTCGCGCACGGAACGGCTGCGGAAGTGGCTAAGGCGAAGGACATCATCGAAACGACGCATCCTGGCTCCTTCACGATGCATGCGGCGGAAGCAGTGGCGGCATAGAAAAGCCAGATTTGCAGGGCTGGTATTGAAGAATCGCGAAGAGCCTTCGGCCAATTTTCAGGTCTGGGTGGCTCTTCGTTCTTTCTAGCAAAGCTCACAAACACGGCAGCCATAGCCCCGGGAGGGCAAAGCCATGCTAACAAATGCGAACAATGTGAAAGGTCTTGTGATCCGGGCCAAGGACGGCGAGATTGGAACTCTAGATCAGTTATACTTCGACGACGAGACGTGGGCAATCCGCTACCTTACGGCAGAACCCGGCAGCTGGCTTGACGACCGCAAGGTGCTGATCTCGCCATTTTCGGTGGTTAATGTGGATTGGCAAGCCAAGCGGTTGGATGTGGCTCTGACGAGAAAGCAAGTGGAGCATAGCCCCAACATCGACACGCACCGGCCCGTATCCCGGCAGCACGAGGCTGAATACCTGGGGTATTACGGCTATCCATATTATTGGGGAGGTCCCTATCTGTGGGGCCCAGCGTACTGCCCGATGAACTTGGATATTCCAGCAATTGCTTCTAAGGAAGCGCTGGAGGAAAGGATCCGGAAAGAGTCTGCGGATTCGCATCTGTGCAGTACCGAAGCTGTCACTGGCTACCACATCGCCGCGAGTGATGGGGAAATCGGCCATGTGGCAGGGTTCATCGTGGACGATGAAGCTTGGGCCATCCGCTACATTGAGGTGGCAACGCAAAATTGGTGGCCGGGCAAGAAAGTACTGGTTTCACCCGACTGGATTAACGAGGTGAGTTGGGCAGCATCCAAGGTCTACGTCAGCCTCTCCAGGGAAACCATCAAAACAGGGCCGGAGTTCGCTGAATCCATGCCGATCACTCGTGAGTATGAAAGCCGGCTCCATCTTCACTATGGCCGCTCCCCCTATTGGCTACGCGAAGGCGAACGCAAGTCCTCTTTTTCTATTCGCGGCGTTTAAGTGAGGATAGAGATCCAGAACAGAGTGTTCATCCTTTTCACCGGCTGATGCCGGTTCCACTCATTTCCGTTTTTGAACTGGAGACGAGCATGAACAGCACGGAACACCCGTATTCTATTGGCGATGACCCTCATAGCCCCGGCCAAACTCCTCACTGGCGGCGTGCGCATCATGACTGGCGTTTCTTGGTTCGGCCTAATCGCCATGCGTGTGGCGATCGCTGTTTATGTCGGGGCAAATGACCGTCCATCGTGCCTTCCGGTTGACAGAAGAGGTTGCCGCCGGCCGTTAGCAGGGTTCCGTAGGGTCGCGAAGCTAATGGTCACGAGGGAATATGCGGACGGACGTTAAGGCACAAGCCCCAACGACTGACGTTAGCTGGCTACAGGGAACAATTGGTTCTACGAGAGTAAAGGAACGCACGGCTAATCAAATACTCCTGCATCCTCTGCGATTTGAACCGATTTATCAGTATCGGCTGTGGGGTGGCCGTCACTTGGCGGACCTGCTCACCGCACCGTTGCCGACCGGACCGGTCGGCGAAGCGTGGATACTCAGCGACCGCGACGACTATGCAAGCCAAGTAGCCGATGGACCTCTCAAAGGACAGACGATCAGTCAATTGCTGAAGCAGTTTCCAGAGCAAATCCTGGGAAAGCTAGCCCATCGCTTTCGGCGATTTCCACTGTTGCTGAAGTTCCTCGACGTACATGAAATGCTCTCCGTGCAGGTGCATCCCACGAAAGCGAATTTGAACCTGCTGCCAGCGGGCGAGACTCCGAAGACTGAGGCCTGGGTCGTGATGGAAGCCGGGACACAAAGCCGCATCTATGCGGGCTTGAAGCCAGATACTACTGAAGCCGATCTGCGGTGGGCGCTCACGAATGGTACGGTGGCGGACCACCTTTCATGTTTAACACCGAAGCCCGGCGAAGCGGTTTTCCTGCCGGCTGGGACGGTGCATTCTCTTGGCGGGGACCTCGTGGTATTCGAGATTCAGCAGAACAGCGACGTGACGTTTCGCCTGTATGACTGGGACCATATCGATGCTAAGACGGGAAAGCCGCGGGCACTCCAAGTCGATAAGGCGATGGCCTGCATTGATTTTGCGGAAGGCCCGGTTGGTTGGGTGACGCCCCTGGTGGAGACGACGACCCGAGTTGAGCGTGAAAGACTATTTAACTGTGAACATTTCGTTTTGTGGCGCCAGCGCGGACAATCGCCGTTTACCGTCGGCGCCGTGGGCGTCCCGCGCATACTGGTGTGCATTGAGGGTGAGGGGCAAGTCGAGCACCGGGACCCCACTTACGCCGTCGGAAAAGGCGATGTATTCGTCTTGCCCGCGGCGATTGGAACATGTGTTTTCCAGCCCCATGGCGCAGTGAACGTGTTGGAGATTGCGCTGCCGGATTGAAATTGACTGAATTCGGAGGGTGGAAGCACGGTGAAAAAGTTAATTGTCTTTGATCTGGACGGAACTCTCGCGGAAAGTAAATCATCCCTTGATAGCGAAATGTCGGGGCTGCTGCATGACCTTCTCGCGGTTGTCAAAGTGGCCGTGATTTCCGGAGGCGATTGGTCGAAGTTTGAAAAACAATTCGTCTCCAGCCTTCCACATGACGAGCGCCTGCTGAATCTATCCCTCCTTCCTACATCTGGGCCAAAATTCTATCGCTATGACTCAGCGGGTTGGAAAAGATCTACTCAGAAGATTTCACTCCAGAGGAAAGAGCCAAAATCCTCAGTTCTCTCACGAAGGCGATCGGAGTTGCAGACTTCAAAATCAAAAAGGTCTGGGGAGAGCAAATTGAAGACCGGGGAAGCCAGATAACATTTTCTGCTTTAGGTCAGCAGGCCCCTTTGGAGGAAAAGGATAAACGGGACCCCGATGTGACCAAGCGGAGAGGGATCAAATCGATCCTCGAGAAGTTTATTCCGGAGTTCTCTGTCCGAACCGGCGGCTCGACATCTATCGACATAACCAGGCCTGGCATCGACAAAGCATATGGCATCCGAAGACTGCGAGACATCCTCGGTATTTCGATAAACGAGATGATTTATATCGGCGATGCCTTGTATGTGGGGGGCAATGACCACGCGGCTGAAACCGTGGGAGTCGATTGCATCTCGGTCAACGATCCTGCCGACACGAAGCGGGTTGTTCAAACAATCATCGCCTGTTTAGAGGTCACCAATCAGGCAGCGTGAGGTCGGAAGAGGCGCTGATGAGAGGATCGGATGAGCGGGTTTAACTTGCAGCGTCTCGGAATGTTGATGGAGCCGGAGCCGGGTAACCTCCATGAGATCGAAGGCGTACTGAATCCCGCTGCCGCTCGTGGCCCTGACGGTGAGCTCTACCTCTTCCCGCGGCTGGTCGCGCGGGGAAATTACTCACGCATTGGCATTGCCCGAGTACGCTTCAATGATGCCGGCGATTCCGTGGGCGTCGAGCGTCTCGGCATCGCGCTGGAACCCGAAGCGGAATATGAGCGGCGCCCCGATGGCAGCGGAGGTTGCGAAGATCCTCGTATCACTTTCGTGGAACCATTACAGCGCTACGTGATCACTTACACGGCATTTTCGCCGCGAGGCCCGCGGATCGCCCGGGCAATTTCGCAAGACCTCTTCCACTGGGAGCGCCTGGGGCTGTCGACCTTTCCTCCGTATCATGGCATCGATTCCAGCGAGATGGATGACAAAGACGCCTGCGTATTCCCTGTTGCCATTCCGAACCCATCCGGGGAATCGGAGCTCGCGCTCCTCGACCGGCCGCTGTTTCCCGGAACTCGTCCGGAGGAAACCGCCTGCAGCGCCGCGTCCCGTGAAGTGGACCTTGATCGCGAGAGTATCTGGATTTCCTACCGCCCGCTTTCCTTGGAGCCCCGTGGACCTAGTAACCTCAGCCAGTTTTCTCATCACCGGCTGGCGACTCCAGTCGCTCCCTGGGAGCGGCTCAAAATCGGCTGCGGCACTCCGCCCGTCCTGACGCGGCACGGTTGGCTGATCGTCTATCACGGTGCCAGCGAAATGGAAGGACCCAGCCAAGAGGTGCATCCCCTGTGCTACTCGGCGGGAGTGATGGTGCTTTCGAAGGAGCATCCGCAAGTGATCCGTTATCGTTCTTCGGAGCCGGTGTTGACCCCAGAGCTGCCGCGGGACCGTCGCGAATGTCGTGTTCCCGACCGGAATTGACCGTCGCGACGATCTCGGCTCGCCGGAACGGTTCGACATTTACTATGGGACGGCTGACTACCGGATGGCGTGGCACGTCTTAACGTGCCCGATATTTTGCCGCCGGGAGGGGTCGCTCACGCACGGGACGCAAAGGTGTAAACGCCTCCTTCGTTGTACCCTTTCCGGACTCAGCAGCTTTGGGTGCCGCTCTTGGATGAAATGCACTCCATCAGGTCGTTCTAGGACTTGACGAAGGATGCGGGTCCTTCGTCCAGAAGTTGAGCAGCCAAGGCGCTGAATCACGCCCCAAAATCTGCGTTTTGGTCGATCTAGTGGCGCTTTGCTTGGTTGCAATTCCAATGTGCAATCGCTCCTTGGACGTCCCGTCAACCCGAATCGTCGTCCGTGGATCTAGGTAAATTTCTCTTTCAACTTAAGCGTCAACCACCGGCCCGTGTTCGCAGGAGGTCAAGCCGTAGTTACGAAATGCCAAGACGAGCAAAGACAGGGATCTTCACTCCGTCCAAGATCAAGCCGAAAGCGATCGCCGCTGCAAATTCAACGGCCAAGACTGAGATGGGCAGTGGTGCCATGGCAATCCCGCGAATAGCCAAGGTTGAGATGATAAGAACGTCGGCAACAGAGGAGGCTACCAGCCATACAGTCGGCCGCAGTCCCCAAAGATGGCGACGTCCTCGCATAGCGTAAATTGTGGCTTGGCTGCCATATACGATGGCGACAACGGAAAGCGTTCTGAGTGCCTCTATTCCGAATCGCATTTCGAACTTGCCGACCGCCAGGACAGCTATACAAAACATGAGAAAGCAGGCTCCCAGAATGGCTCCTGCGGTTGTAATCCTGCCCACTTGCCAGGAATTCGGCATCGGCGATGGCCGCACCCTGTCCGTGGTCAACGACATGGCTAGGAAGTCGCCTGTGATCATCACAATGACCATCAGCATAGGCGTCAAAACCGCGTGTCCGGTTATGACGAGGCCAATTGCTAGCAAGAGCACTTGCACGATCTTCTTCAGGACGGAGTTCAGCGTGTAGGTAAGAATGCGCTGAAAGGTGATCCTACCCTCTTTTACAGCGGCAACGATACCGCCAAGCCCAGCCTCCGTCAGCACAATGCCAGCCGCCGACTTGGCGACATCAGTTGCGGTCGATACGGCAATCCCCATCTGTGCCTGACGGAGCGCCGGTGCATCATTGGCGCCGTCGCCGCACATTCCGACTGTACGTCCGTTCTTCTGGAAGGCCTTGACCAGGTTGTATTTTCCTTCGGGAAGAATGCTTGCGAATACCGCGAAGTCCTTCGGTTTCACGCCCTCGGGTATCGCACCGGGAGGGCATACAGCGCCATCCAATCCCACCGCCTGGGCAACGATTGCCGCCGTAGCCGGAGCGTCACCGGTCACCATGACAGTTCGCACACCCAGAGTCTTGAGCTCCGAGATCAGAGAGATCGAATCCTCACGGGGCGGGTCGCTGAGCGCAATAAGACCCATAAGCTTCAGAGATGCTGGAGGGCCCGCAGCCACTGCCAAAACCCTGAAGCCTTGCTTTTCAAGCCCGTCGGCCAAACCGGCCGCGGTGGGTGATGGGGCAGTGAGGCTCGCGACTACCGTGAAGGCACCCTTGACGATGCGCTCCGCGCCACCCTTCGCCTCGGTTGCTGTTGCTTCAGATGTCTTCTTGGCAGGGTCGAATGCCACAAACGCGATTAGCTTTGGCAGGTCGGATGCTGGCTTGTGGGTGGAGGCAGAGCGAATCGCCGCATCCACCGCGTCATCGCCACCCTCAGAGCTGGCGAGGGCTGCCATGCCAAGAACGTGGGCTTCGTCAAACCCGGGCATCGGCTTAACGCTGGTGACCGAAAGTTCATTGCGGGTGAGGGTTCCTGTTTTGTCGGAGCATAGGACGTCAATCGTGGCAGCTTCATCTACAGCGGATAGCCGCGTTGGAAGAACGCCCAGCTTGGCCAGAGATCGTGCTCCTAGGGCCGCCGCCAGCGTGAATGTTGCCGGTAATGCCACGGGTATTGCAGCAAGAACCGACGTGAGCAGCAGAGGGATGATCTCACTCCACGGCATCGCATGAAAATAGGCATATGCTCCGATAATAAGGATGACGGCGCCATTGAAAATAGCGAGATCCCGCACGATGCGCAGCACAGCTTTCTGCTGAGAGCTTGCGGCGCGCGCAGTACGCACAAGCTCTGCCGTACGGCCAAACTTGGTATGAACGCCAGTGGCTGTCACTTCCGCGGTTGCTTCACCACGCCGTACCAGTGCTCCCGCGTAGGTATCAACGCCTGGACCAGCTTCAATCGGCAGAGATTCGCCTGTAAGCATGGATTGATCAAGCAGGACAGATCCCTCGATCAAATGCACATCCGCCGCAACCACGCCACCGAGCGACAACTTGACGAGATCGCCACGCACCAACTGCGCAGCCGGTACCATCTTCCATACCCCATCGCGCTCGACGGAGGCATTCAAGGCGAGACGTGAGTTCAAAGCTTTTAGAGTGGCCTGGGCGCGCCCCTCCTGGAAGTAGGCTAGCGCTGCGTTGAACACCAGCAGGCCCGCAATAATCGAGGCCTCGAAGTATTTGTGCAGCACGACCTCAAGCACAATCGACGCTTCGAGCAACCATGGGACGGGCGCCCAGAACTTGGCCAATGCACTTCGAAGTGGATGAGCGGACACGTCGGGCATTGCATTGGGCCCGTCTTTTTGAAGACGACTATGTGCTTCGGCGCTCGTGAGTCCGGACGAGGCTATGTTCTGGACCGGCTTTGCGGGCGGGGTTTGATGGTGCAACTTCGACATGTGCGGCCATAATTCGCTATGTGGAACTATCTGTTCCCACGATTCTTCAAGATTGCGGAGTAGAGGCTGCGCAATTTGGCGCCAGTTCGACGGACCGAAGTAGCAACAACGGGCATTGCACCTGTTTAACGACCTTCTCTGCGATCGAGCCGAACACCAGCGGGCGCCAGCCAGAGATGCCGTGCGTCGAAATAACAATCATGTCGATATGCTCACGTTCGATCACCAGCATGATGTTTCCGACCACGTCGTTGCCAATTTCGATACTGGAACTGGCCTTGATCCCTTTGGAAACCAGGGCGGCGTCGCACGTGGCCAACTGTCGCTCCGCATTATCCTCGGCCTCGTGGAGGTACTCCGTTTCAGGAAAGGAGACGGTTTTTGTGCCCATCGGAAGCATGGGAATGACGTTCAGGAGGTAGAGCTCGGCATGAAAGTGCTGAGCGAGGTCGGATGCGGTCTCCAGCGCGGCATCGGATGACGAGCTGAAATCAACGGGCACCAGAATCTTTGTGGGAATGAAATGCGAAGCAGTCACTTGTGGCACCATGTCACCTCTCCCAACCTCGTAGTTACTGGAGCCCTATTTTCGTCCATCAGAGGATGGAAGGACTGTACTCTTTTAGACACATTTGGGGGATCTCAAATTCATCAACAGCGACCGCAAATGGACAAGGTTGATTAAAGGATCTTGTCGGAGTCTCTTTAATCCCACTCGATGACTTCCTTGATGGTCTCGGGCGAATGATGGTTCACTGACTCCGCAAACTGGCCGTACGAATAGCGATTCGTGATCAGAGCGCCGATATGAGCGCCCCAGCGCAGGTGAGCTTGAAACAGATCATCCGCGCCCATCTGAAAGTGGCCACGCGCAGCATTGACGCTGCCCAGCATTACCTGATTATCCAGGACCAACTGGCGGACGAGTTCTGCGCCTTGAATTTGCAACGGATGATCACCGCCGGGAATGCCTGTGATCACATAAACCCCATTTAGGGCCAGAGCGTCGAGCAGATTGAACTCTAGCGCCGCAAATCCACTGGCATCGACGACCAAGTCCATTGGACCAATCTTCTTCTCGACCTCGTCGGCCGGCACCTCGCGTTCATCCACATAATGTCCACCAATCACATTGAGCCACTTCGGGCGTGCGCTTGTACAATCGACCACGTCGAGTCCGTAAACGTCGGCTCCTCGAAGTCGCAACACCATGCAGGCCAGCAAACCTACGGGACCCAGTCCTGCGACCAGGCAACGGCGTCCGACAATCCATGCAGGAGTGATGGCAGCCTCGGGGGAACGCACAGCTTGCAAGCGCAGCGCTTCTTCAATACCTTTCTCGACGATGGAAAGCGGTTCCATCAGCACGCCAACCGCTTCCAGTTCGGTCGGCACGGACACAATGTATTGTTCCTTATCAACTACGAACTCCGTTTGGTAACCGTCCAATCCGCGGATGCCTCTCTCTTTGTAATTGCCCGTCTGGCACATATCTGCGCGTCCCATCAGGCAGGGCGCGCACTGGCCGCATCCTCGTCTGACGGTGAAGACGGCGAAATCTCCCACTTTTACGCGCGTGACCGACGTGCCCACTTCCGCCACCTGGCTGAACATCTCGTGGCCGATGACCAGTTCTTTCTGCCCATCGGGGGCATCGGCACGTCCGCCGGACACTTCTTCCCTGTCCGTGCCGCAGATGCCCACGCGTTTCACTTTGACCTTGACCTCATCGGGGCTGGTAATGGCGGGTTCGGGCCGGTCCACGATCCGCGTGCCGGCTGTACCGGGAATAATCGCAATTGCTTTCATTAGTATCGCCCTTTTCCAAGCTCTTGCTTCTCGCATGCTGGCGTCGAGCAGAGTTGACTGTTCGTTGTTATCCCAGCCGTTCCAGCAGATGGTCTCCCACTCGCAGCGCATTCGCCATGATGGTCAAACTAGGATTTACTGCCGCAATCGACACGAAGAAGCTGGCATCGACAACATAGAGATTGTCCATATCGTGGGCCTTGCAGTTGAGATCAAGCGCCGAGGTCCTGGGATCATGGCCGAAGCGAACCGTTCCCGCCTGATGAGCAGTACCGCCAATCGGAATATTCTTTCCCAGATACAACGATCGGGACATTAAGTGTTCATGCAGATCAAGATCGTTGAGCATACTCTTGAGCTTTGCGATCAGGCGTTGATGGCCCTCCGTGTTGGTCTCTTGCAAGGCTAGCGTGATCTTTCCATCCGGGTTCAGGGTGACGCGGTTATCGGGATGAGGCAAGTCTTCGGACTGCACCCAGAAATCGATGGAGTGCTCTGCCATGTAATCCAAAGCGAATTCGGGTTTCCAGATGGCCCAGCCCGGCGCTTCTCCCTTGAGCATTTCGCCATCGGTCTTGCCCAGCATCTGGATGCCGCCCATTGGGTATTCCCAATCCTCAGAGCGAAAATAGAAGTCGTTCAAGCCCAGGGTTTTCTGGAACATAGTCGGATTGGGTTGTCTGGACAGGGCCATAAAGGCCGAGTTGTTATGACGCATGTAGTATCGCCCCACCACATCGGAACTGTTCGCGAGCCCAGTCGGGTGCTTGTCGTTCGCAGAGCGCAGTAGAAGAGCCGCGGAGTTGATCGCTCCACAAGAAACGACAACGATGTCCGCCGAATATTCCTCAGGTTGTCCCTCACGCTCGACCAGCACCTTAGTGATCGTGCGGCCAGATGCGTCCGTTTCGAGACGCTTGACGTAGGCGCTCGTGAGAAGCGTGACGTTGGCGCGCTCGATAGCCGGATCCACGCAAATCACCTGGGCATCGGCTTTGCCGTCCACCAGGCACGGAAAACCGTCGAATGCCGCGCAACGCACGCAAGCACTCGTGTGCAGGGCCTTGCCGTCTTTTTCTTCGAGCAGGATACCCAGCGGCAATGGGAATGGATGATGGCCGCTCGTCTGCAAATCGTCGAAGAGTTCTTGAATACGCGGTTCGTGGCTCACTGGAGGGTAACTGTAAGGAGCGCTCGCTGGGCCCTCCGTGGGGTCAATCCCACGTTCTCCGTGAACGTGGTACAGATGCTCCGCTTTGGTGTAATGCGGCTCGAAGTCCTCATAGCTGATCGGCCATGCGGGTGAGATGCCGCCATGGTGGCGGACTTCTCCAAAATCCTCCCTGCGAAATCTCAGCAAGGCAGCGCCATAGACTTTTGTATTGCCACCAACGTAATACTGAATACCGGGATGGAATGTGTTCCCGTCCTTGTCGTACCAGGTTTCCTTGGCCTGATACTTCGCTTCGAGAAACACGGCACGGGCCTCCCAGTTGTCCTTTTCTCTCGGCAGGTAGTCGCCCCGTTCCAGAAGTAAAATGCGTTTGCCGGATGGAGCGAGATGGTAGGCCAGCGTTCCCCCACCGGCTCCCGTGCCGATGATGATGATGTCAAAATGATTCTCTTGCGGCACGGTCGTTACCTTTCTTGCGCTCTATTTGGATGAACCGAACGGACGAAGCGGCAGAACATTTCTACTTTTTGATCTCGACCACGTAGTCGTGACCTTCCCACGAATCGCTTTCCGGCCAGAAGAAGGTGAATCGAATCGGCGTCTTCTGCTTTGCAGTAATTGGAATATCGACGAAGTCAATTCCGGGAGTGGTTGCCGAAGACGGAGTGTCGTTGGCCGTACTCCATTCGTCACCCGTCCAATGGAGATGGAAGGAAGCCGGAGCCTGGACGCGCAGCGTGTAGCCCTTCTTCACGAAACGAACCCTGCGATTCGGCTTCCAGATCTCGAATAACTGGCAGGCCTTCCGATCGCCGAGGTAGCGCTTTGCAACTTCAGGAATCAGATCGAAAACGCGGCCATCGGATACGGACCTCAGCAGTTTGACGTATTCGGCATGAGCCCACATGAGAGGCATGGCCGAACCCGTAGGTCGGCCGAGGAACATATGAGCATTCGGCCGGTCTTTTGCATCCCATACTTGCTCCGGCAATAAGCCCGTTGCCGAGGCGAACCCTTCGATTGCTCGTATGAACAGTTTTACATCTCGTCTTGCGGAGAGTTCAAAGTGCGCCCGTTCTCCCGTGAGAAGCGGCCATGCACGACCCTTGCCCCATCCGACGTATGGCCCTCCGTTTTCTCGCTGGCCGTAACCGTCATGATTGTAACGGCGCCACACCGGTCCCACCGGAGTGTCCACTTTCAGGACCGCATCGATTACTTTCAATGAATCCAGAATTATCGGATCGTCAGGCCTTCTTATGCCGTAGCGAACCAGTTCAAGAAATCCGGCATCGACAATTTCCTTTGCCGGAAATGAATTCTGTGTTCCGGGCGCGAGGTTTGCGATCTTCAGAATTCCCGAGTTCGGATCTTCCGCCGGGTCAGGATTGTCCACGTCGTCGGGCAGGATCCGTATGTAGTGGCGTCGAATCCCTGGAACGAGAGTGCCTTCGGTTGTGACTGTCCACGCATCGATATGCGATTCCAGAAAATCAGCGTACTGCTCCAAATACTCCGCCGCGGCTTTATCCGCTCGCTGCCGGCAAAAGTAAGCCGCGCCAATCAGGGCTGCGATATTTGAAGCCAAAGTGGACGGAGAATAACCGCTGGCTTCTTCCCAGCGTTCCTGTTGGGTGACCGGCCCATGCCGCAGCAAGTAAGTTGCAGCTTTTAACACCATCGGGTAGGGATCAAAATCCTGAAGCGCATTCTGTTGACTGAGGCGTAATGCCAGCAATATGGGAAAAGCGACCTCGTCCAGTTGGATTCCCTGCCGGTACGGGTTTCCGTTAACCCAAAAGTTCTGCGAAAAACCACCGTCTTCTTGCTGGCAGACCGCAAGATAAATGAGCGCCCGCAGTGGTGTGGCACTCTCGCCGGAGGCGAGCAACGCAGACGCACTGTTCACCATATCCCGGGTCCAAACCAAGTGGTACCCGCCTTGGTCCTTGTCACCCGCTGCTTCTCCCCAGGGAATTGAGAGAGAGGCAATCAAGGCGCCCGGATAGGACTTGTCTTCGTGAGCGAGAATTAAACTGAAACTGCTGTGGTACAAGTTGCCCTTGTCGCTCGAAACCTTCTCTAAGGGCATCTGGTGTGCGGAAGTGCGATCCCATTGCTCCGTGTATCGTTTGTGATGCTCTTCGAAGGGAGTGCCCAGTGCCTGAAAGAGTGTTGTAATCGCGTGGTGTTGGGTGTCTCCAAACGCGAGTCCAAGGGTGAACTCGCGGTAGACACTCAGATCAAGTTGCCCGGTGAGGGCTGTATTGCCGTCATTCGCATGGTCGAACTCCCAGTCCATTTGAAAGTTGGCCGATAAGTCAGTCCAGCCGTCGCTGCGGCCGACGTATCCGCACGAAGTGCGAGAAAAAGGCACGGTGGCGGCCAGCGCCAGCCATGTTCCTTCTTTCTGTGCCATAAGAATCTTGCGGCCATTCAATTCGGCAACATAGCCGTTATTACTCCATCCTCCAACTTCCAAGTGAGGAGCACAAAGCGCATACAGCTGTAACTTCGAAATGAACGATTCGTCACCTGTCACCTTTGTGCGCTGAAGAACGCAGGCAAGGTGAGGATCGGTAATAATTTCCTTGACGATGGCATAGCGGCCGTCGGGATCGGAGTTCTTACAGCGGTATCCCAGCGTGTGATCGGATAGGCGCTCGAATTTATGCTTGAGGTGACGCTTCTCGTCGTGAAAGAAACTCTTACCATCGGTGATCAAGTATTGAAGGTCGCGGAGTTGCGGCCGATCCACCGTTGGATAATAGACTTCAGTGATGATGCCGTTCCAAAGCGTAAACCAGATTCGGCTGGAAGCTGCATACGCAGTCCCTACTCCGTCTTTGCCTCCATGGGTCCATCGGGGACGAATCCCGGGCTGTCCAAACGCCCAGTTTTTATTGTCTGACATCGTCATCATACCTCCTGTGCTCCAGCTCTGCCAGGTTCGTTCTCCTAGTGGATCACCGGGGCGAGCGCGATACAGCTCAGTCCCAATGCAAAAAACACAAACATAATCGCGAGGAGACCCTTGACTCGGGTTCCGGCGCCGCGGAATTCGTTCCACACAAAAATGCCCCAGATGGCGGAGATCATTGTGTTGCCCTCGCCTAACGAGAAAGAAGTCGCGGGTCCAATCATCGGCACGTAGGATGCTACAAAATTAGCGACCGTGCCTATGCCCCAAATCGCTCCGCCTAAGATTCCCCACGCGTGTAGACTCACATGTCCCTTGAAATAGTCCTTCACTTGGAGTG